>Ga0081540_1001166_pt1 | contig 23099 bp, 30 predicted proteins | sample TabmetS2T1R1_FD_71024 | JGI IMG/M metagenome (GOLD analysis project Ga0081540, IMG submission 71024) | Tabebuia heterophylla rhizosphere microbial communities from the University of Puerto Rico - S2T1R1 | ecosystem: Host-associated > Plants > Roots > Rhizosphere ... | reverse complement strand
GAGATGCTGACCGTGAAATCGGACGACGTGGCGGGGCGTACCAAGGTCTATGAGGCGATCGTCAGAGGGGACGACACGTTCGAGGCGGGCATTCCGGAGAGCTTCAACGTGCTCGTGAAGGAGATGCGCTCGCTGGGGTTGAATGTCGATCTCCAGGGCCAGAGTTGAGTTGAAGCCGCAGGGATCCCGCAAGGGCAGCACCGCCCCCCTTCTTCCCGGTCGCGGGGAGAAGGGTGAGGGCATGAACTGTTACAGATTTTTCAAGGAGTCGATCAACCGATGAAACAAGAGGTCATGAACGTCTTTGCCCCGGCTGGTCAGCCTCAGACTTTCGACCAGATCCGGATTTCCATTGCCTCTCCTGAGAAGATCAATTCCTGGTCCTTCGGCGAGATCAAGAAGCCGGAGACCATCAACTACCGCACGTTCAAGCCGGAGCGTGACGGGCTGTTCTGCGCTCGGATATTCGGACCGATCAAGGATTACGAATGCCTGTGCGGCAAGTACAAGCGGATGAAGTACAAGGGCATCATCTGCGAGAAATGCGGCGTCGAGGTCACCCTCGCCAAGGTCAGGCGGGAGCGGATGGGCCATATCGAGCTCGCCGCCCCGGTGGCGCACATCTGGTTCCTGAAGTCGCTGCCGTCGCGCATCGGGCTCTTGCTCGACATGACGCTGAAGGACCTCGAGCGGATCCTCTACTTCGAATACTATGTCGTGCTCGAGCCGGGCACGACCGCGCTCGAGATGCGCCAGCTCCTGAGCGAGGACGAGTATCTCAAGGCACAGGAGGACCTCGGGCCGGACAGCTTCACCGCCAAGATCGGCGCGGAAGCGATCCGCGACATGTTGGCTGAGCTCGACCTGAACAAGATGCAGGCTGACCTGCGCGCCGAGATCGGCGAGTCCGATTCCGACGCCAAGAAGAAGAAGCTCGCCAAGCGGCTCAAGATCGTCGAGGCGTTCCAGCAGTCCGGCAACCGGCCGGAGTGGATGATCCTTAAGCAGGTGCCGGTGATCCCGCCGGATCTGCGGCCGCTCGTCCCGCTCGACGGCGGGCGCTTCGCCACGTCCGACCTCAACGACCTCTATCGGCGTGTCATCAACCGCAACAACCGCCTCAAGCGGCTGATCGAGCTGCGCGCGCCCGACATCATCATCCGCAACGAGAAGCGGATGCTGCAGGAGGCGGTCGACGCGCTGTTCGACAACGGCCGGCGCGGCCGCGTCATCACCGGCGCCAACAAGCGGCCGCTGAAGTCGCTCGCCGACATGCTCAAGGGCAAGCAGGGCCGGTTCCGCCAGAACCTGCTCGGCAAGCGCGTCGACTATTCGGGCCGCTCGGTGATCGTGGTCGGTCCCGAGCTCAAGCTGCATCAGTGCGGCCTGCCGAAGAAGATGGCGCTCGAGCTGTTCAAGCCGTTCATCTACTCGCGGCTCGACGCCAAGGGCCTGTCGACCACGGTGAAGCAGGCGAAGAAGCTGGTCGAGAAGGAGAAGCCGGAGGTTTGGGACATCCTCGACGAGGTGATCCGCGAGCATCCGGTGCTGCTCAACCGCGCACCTACGCTGCACCGCCTCGGCATCCAGGCGTTCGAGCCGGTGCTGATCGAGGGCAAGGCGATCCAGCTCCACCCGCTGGTCTGCGCGGCCTTCAACGCCGACTTCGACGGCGACCAGATGGCCGTGCACGTGCCGCTGTCGCTCGAGGCGCAGCTCGAGGCGCGCGTCCTCATGATGTCGACCAACAACATCCTGCATCCGGCCAACGGCTCGCCGATCATCGTGCCGTCGCAGGACATCGTGCTCGGCCTCTACTATCTCTCGCTGCTGCGCGAGGGTGAGCCGGGCGAGGGCAAGACCTTCGGCGACATGGCGGCGATCGAGCACGCGCTGGCGCAGCGTGTCATCACGCTGCACACCAAGATCAAGTACCGCTTCAACACGGTCGACGAGGCCGGCAACCCGATCCGGCAGTGGCACGACACCACGCCGGGCCGCGTCATGCTCGGCGAGGTGCTGCCGCGCAACGGCAAGATCTCCTACGACATCGTCAACAAGCTGATGACGAAGCGTGAGATCTCCAACATGATCGACACGGTCTACCGCTACTGCGGGCAGAAGGAGACCGTGATCTTCTGCGACCGCATCATGGCGCTCGGCTTCCACCACGCGTTCAAGGCCGGCATCTCGTTCGGCAAGGACGACATGGTGGTGCCGCACGCCAAGTGGAAGATCGTCGAGGACACCCGCGCGCTCGTGAAGGAGTACGAGCAGCAGTTCAACGACGGTCTGATCACGCAGGGCGAGAAGTACAACAAGGTCGTCGACGCGTGGGGCAAGTGCACCGACCGCATCGCCGACGAGATGATGCGCGAAATCTCGGCCGTGAAGAAGGACAAGGAAAGCGGCCGTGAGATCCCGATCAACTCGATCTACATGATGGCCCACTCGGGTGCGCGCGGTTCGCCGGCGCAGATGAAGCAGCTCGCCGGCATGCGCGGCCTGATGGCCAAGCCGTCGGGCGAGATCATCGAGAGCCCGATCATCTCCAACTTCAAGGAGGGGCTGTCGGTGCTCGAGTACTTCAACTCGACGCACGGCGCCCGCAAGGGTCTCGCCGACACGGCGCTCAAGACCGCCAATTCCGGCTATCTGACGCGTCGTCTCGTCGACGTGGCGCAGGACTGCATCATCACCGCCGAGGACTGCAAGACCCGCGGCGGCATCAAGGTGCGGGCCATCATCGACGCGGGCCAGGTCGTGGCTTCGCTCGGCAGCCGCATTCTGGGCCGCACCGCGGCCGAGGACGTGCGCGACCCGGCAGGCACGACGGTCATCGTCAAGCGCGGCACGCTGATGGAAGAGAAGGAAGTCGAGGCGATCAGCACGGCGGGCGTCCAGGAAGTGCGCATCCGCTCGGTGCTCACCTGCGACCTGACCAGCGGCGTGTGCGGCAAGTGCTATGGGCGCGATCTCGCCCGTGGTACGCCGGTCAACATGGGCGAGGCGGTCGGCGTGATCGCAGCGCAGTCGATCGGCGAGCCGGGTACCCAGCTCACCATGCGCACGTTCCACATCGGCGGCGCGGCGCAGGTGTCCGAGCAGTCGTTCATCGAGTCCAACTTCGACGGCAAGATCAAGATCAAGAACATGAATGTTGCGCGCAACTCCGATGGCGAGCTGATCGCCATGGTGCGCAACATGACGGTCGCCGTCGTCGACCAGGACGGCACCGAGCGCGCCGTTCACCGCATCCAGTATGGTGCGCGGCTCAAGGTGCAGGACGGCGACACGATCAAGCGCGGCGCACGTATCGCCGAGTGGGATCCGTATACCCGTCCGGTGCTCACCGAGGTCGAGGGCACCGTCGGCTACGAGGACCTGGTCGAAGGCCAGTCGATGTCGGAAAGCCTCGACGAGTCGACCGGCATCGCCAAGCGCGTGGTCATCGACTGGCGCACGGGCTCGGCCCGCGGCCAGCAGGACCTGCGTCCGGCGATGGTGATCAAGGGCAAGGACGGCAAGGTCCTCAAGCTCAGCCGCGGCGGCGACGCGCGTTACCTGCTCGCGGTCGACGCGGTCATCTCGGTCGATCCGGGTGCTCAGGTGAAGGCGGGCGACGCCATCGCGCGTATTCCGACCGAGAGCGCCAAGGTGCGCGACATCACCGGCGGTCTGCCGCGAGTGGCCGAGCTGTTCGAGGCGCGGCGGCCAAAGGAGGCGGCGATCATCGCCGAAATCTCCGGCACCGTGCGGTTCGGACGCGACTACAAGAACAAGCGTCGCATCAGCATCGAGCCGGCCGACAAGAGCGAGGAGCCGAAGGAGTACCTGATCCCGAAGGGCAAGCACATCCATCTGCAGGATGGCGATGCCATCGAGAAGGGCGACGCGATCGTCGAGGGCAACCCGGCGCCGCACGACATCCTGGCGATCAAGGGCGTCGAGGAGCTCGCCGCCTATCTCGTCAACGAGATCCAGGAGGTCTACCGGCTGCAGGGCGTGTCGATCAACGACAAGCACATCGAGGTGATCGTTCGCCAGATGCTGCAGAAGGTCGAGATCGACGATGCCGGCGAGACCGAGCTGATCCAGGGCGAGCAGATCGACAAGGTCGAGTTCGACGAGATCAACGCGCGGATGCGGGAAGAGGGCAAGAAGGAAGCCCACGCCCATCCGGTGCTGCTCGGCATCACCAAGGCGTCGCTGCAGACCCGCTCGTTCATCTCGGCGGCGTCGTTCCAGGAGACCACCCGCGTGCTCACCGAAGCCGCCGTCAACGGCAAGGCGGACACGCTCGACGGGCTCAAGGAGAACGTCATCGTCGGCCGCCTGATCCCGGCCGGCACCGGCGCGATGATGAACCAGCTGCGCGAGGTCGCCGTGAAGCGCGATGCGCTCATCCTCGAGGAGCGCGAGAAGGAGGCGGCCAAGGTGACGCCGCCGGCCGAGCAGCCGGCCGCATTGCCGGCGGCGGAATAGGCCGCCCTTCGGGTCGCCCGGCGGTCAATACGTAGACGCTCTGAAGGGGGTCGCCCACGGCGGCCCCCTTCGTCGATACGCGCGATATTGATCTGCGGCGTCCTTACAACTACAGGTTTTGCAGCGAGGATAGCGCAGGCGGTACACGCATCCGAGCGGAGCGAAAGAGAGCACGTCGGACCGTTGCTGAGCGTGCCGGAGGAGGAGCCCCATGGCCAAGAAGAAATCCGCCAAGAAGAAAGCCCGCGCCAAGCCGGCCCGTTCTGTCATGCGGGCTGCCACACCGCATCCAGATGATCATGTCGATGGATGCGACGTCGCGATCAACGAAAGCAATGCGACGCCCGACTCAGAGCTTCCAGAAGCGCGCGGAGGCGTCGAAGTCGTGCGCGCGAAATCTCGACGATAAGGATCGAGCGTTGAGGCGAGATTCGATCGCGGAGGTGCTGGTTTTTTCTTCAGGAGGAGGGAGAAATGGCCTTTGCGCTAACGTGGTTGGCGAAGGTCCTGCTGGATGCGGGACTCAAAGTGGCGGAACAGTCGGACTGGAAAAACCAAGGCCGTGGGGAGATGGGGCCGGCCAAAGGCGTCATCTGTCATCACACAGCCGGCCCGTTGAAGGGAAATATGCCAAGTCTCGGTACCGTGGTGAATGGACGGCCAGACCTGCCCGGTCCGCTCGCGCAACTGTGCCTTGCGCGTGATGGGACCTACATCGTCGTCGCTGCGGGGCGCTGCAATCATGCGGGCGCCGGCAATTGGCAGGGATTTACCTCCGGCAATATGAATTTCATCGGGATCGAGGCGGAAAATACCGGCCACAAAGACGGCCCGCTCAAGGATCCGTGGCCGGCGGTGCAGCTTGACGCCTACCGGCGCGGCGTTGCCGCAATTCTCAAGAAGATCGGCGCTAATTCGATCATGTGCTGCGGCCACAAGGAATATGCTCTGCCAGTTGGTCGCAAGGACGATCCGACGTTCGATATGAACGATTTTCGGATGCAGGTTGCTGCAATCATGGCCGGCACCGCGCCACATCCGACAATCATCCCCGCTGTAGATGCGAGCGGCCGCCGCACGACGCGGCGAGGGGACGTCGGCGAGTTGGTGAAGCTGATCCAATCCAAGGTGGGCGCCCCGGTCACCGGCACATTCGACGGTGTGACTGAGGCTGCAGTCAGGGAATTTCAACGGAACAACGGATTGGTCCCCGACGGTATTGTTGGGCCACGGACTTGGTCGCTGATCTGACGGGCCGAGCAGGGACGCAAACGACTCACACGCGGCGCCTCGGTGGATGAGGCGTGCCGCGCCTTCTTGAGTGGGGGCAACGGCGAGGCAGCCAAGGGTGCACGCCTTTCCTTTCCAATGACGGCGACGGGCTATGCGACCAGCAGCACGAGTCCGCACCCCGCCAGGGCGGCGATCCAAATCATGTCGAAGTTGATCCAGCCCCGGCGCAGGAACGCGAGATCGACCCACTTGTAGACGACGATGGCGATCACGCCGATGGTCGCCAGCATCGCCGCGGTGTGAATACCGACTGCGGCGACGGCGAGCGGAACAGCGCTGGCGGTGCCGGACATCTGCCCCGGCGCCGCGGCGGCGCAGATCGGCAGCAGGAACGGGGCCGCCATCAGACCGGCGCCATGCGCGCTGGCCATGAAGAACGACCACGCCGCGAGCCCGGCAAAGCCGGTCTGCATGCCGACCCGCAGCCGCTGGCGATGCCCGAAGATGGCGTGCCACGCAGCCCAGCCGATGAGGATTACTGCAAGGAGGCGTGTCAGGCCCGCGGGCGCGACGACGACGCCGAGCATCAGCGTCGCCGCAGCCACGATCGCAACCGCCATCGCGTGGCCGAGTGCGATCGGAACGAGCGACCCCAGCACGACCTGCTGGCTGTGCCGATGCAGCCCGAGTGCAACGGCGAACAGCCAGCCCATGGCGGGGTTGACGCCATGGAACAGCCCGAGCCCGGCGAGCGCGAGCCACGGCCCCCAATCGACGGGAAGGCTGAGCATGGCAAGCGACGTCCTGCCGCGCTGCTCAAGGATAGCAGTAGGAATCCGACGAGCAGTCGCCGCCTTGCAGCCGCACCTGATGCGGCAGATGTCCCTTCGGCCAGTCGATGAAGAATTTCGGGTCGAACGTGATACCGCCGTTCGCTCCGGCATCGAGCTTCACCATCCAGCCGTCGAAGCCGCCCTCGTAGAACTGCGGGTCGATCGCGCCATAGAGCGAGTTGGTGAAGTAGACACGGCGGCCGTCGCGGCTGATCTCGACCATCTGCGGGCCGCCGCTGAGCTTGCCGTTCTTGGCTGCCGGGTGGCCTGCGCGCGAGACGATGCCGCCGATCCGCACCTTGCCGGTGAGCTTCGGATTGAACGGATCGGACACGTCGTATTGGTGCAGGTCGCCGGTGCCCCAGCACGCCACATAGAGGAACCGGTCATCCATCGACAGGTCGATGTCGGTGACGAGGGGAGGGCACGCCTTGAAGCCCTTGAGGACCGGCGGAAGATGATCGGGATCCGCCGGCTCGGCCGGGATCGAGATGATCTTCTTCACCGCCCATGTGTTGCCCTCGCGATACCAGGTCCAGATCGAGGACGAGAGATCCTTCAGGCTGATGACGCAATTCACGAACCCATAGGCTTTGGTCGGGTCGTGCGCGGGGCGCAGCTCGAATACGAGCTGATGCTCCTCGCCGAAATCGATCTCCTGGAGGTGCCTGCGCCTGGTGAAATCCCAGAAGTGCAGTTTGCGGCCGTATTTGCTGCCGAGCAGCACCTCCGGAACGAGGCCGTTCTCGAACGTGTCGGGCGTGCCCCATTCGCTCGTCACCATCGTGTCGTAGCCGAGATGCCACCAGCCGTCATAGGCGAGCTGCTGCGGCCCGCGCTCGACCTCCCAGCGGCCCAGCGGCTCGAAGCTCTCGTGGTCTATGACGAAGATGCCGCCGGGCGCCTTGCCCTCCTTGTTGCCGAGCGCGGTCACGTAGATGCCGCCGGGCCCGCAATGGATCGTGTGCGGACGCGTGTAGCCGGTCTTCTCGGCGATCTCCGCCGGCTCGATGGTCTTGACCAGTTTCGGCGAGCGCGGGTCGGGCTTGGTGTCGAGGATGTAGATGCGCGATGAGCGCAGCCCGGGCACCACCAGATAGCGGCGCTCGACGTGCGGGTGCGGCGCGTTCGGGCACAGGCAGGAGGAGCACGCGTTCCACCCGAAGTGATGGAATTCGTCGCCGGCATTCGGCACCGAGACGGTGCGGACGATCTTCGAATACGACGCCGATTGGGGATCGACGTCGACCACCGCGATGCCGTCCGGCTTCTGTCGGGCCGGATCGAACATCGCCACATAGGCGAGACCTTCTGCCGGCGCTTTCGCGGCCTGGCGGGGGGACGGATAGAAAGTCGGATCAGGTTGCCACGTCGCCATCGATGCCTCCCTAGTGAGCGATGAACAATTGCGCGATCGGCTCGCGGGACGGTGTGAATAACAACACAAGAATGGGGAATAATCTCGGGCACATCGGGGGCTCCATCTGGTGGAAGGTAGGCCCGCAAATGCCCGAGATCGAACGGCGCCACGCCCACCGAATGGTTGATGGGGAGAGGCAGGCGCACCGAGAACGGCTCAATTTCCCGTGAGAGCGGAGCCTCTCTCGCGCATTCTCCGGCCGCGCGGGATCGCTCAAGTGCGCGCCGCAAAGCCACCGCACAGCGCAAAAGGCCCGATTTTCTGGGCACTTCATCCTTGACTTCAGGGGGGAGCGCCGATACATACGCCACACTTTTCGGCAGGCGGTGAGCTTCGCCAGTCGGAACGGCGTGCCGGGTACACACGCAAGCTTTTGAAAGTCCAATACTTTCTTGGCTCGTCGGATCCGGCGCCTCCAGCCTCGACGAATGAAGCTCAAACGCTGCCACTGACAAAAGCGACTGTGTCAGCACGAAGTACATGACTGCGGTGCCGTTTGCGCCGTGGTCCTCTGTCGATCGGAAAACGTCATCCCGCCTCGCGGGCGGGTGGCGCGATTTCATTTTGCGCGTGGAAAAACGCGTTGTGACGCCGGGGCGTGGCCCCGGAAGAGGGTGAAGGCGAAACGATGCCGACGATCAACCAGCTGATCCGCAAGCCGCGGCGGCCGAGCGTCTACCGCAACAAGGTGCCGGCGCTGCAGGCGAGCCCGCAGAAGCGCGGTGTGTGCACGCGCGTCTACACGACGACGCCGAAGAAGCCGAACTCGGCGCTGCGCAAGGTCGCCAAGGTCCGCCTCACCAACGGCTTCGAAGTGATCGGCTACATCCCGGGCGAAGGGCACAATCTTCAGGAACACTCGGTCGTCATGATCCGCGGCGGCCGCGTCAAGGATCTGCCGGGCGTGCGCTACCACATCCTGCGCGGCGTGCTCGACACGCAGGGCGTCAAGAACCGCAAGCAGCGCCGTTCGAAGTACGGCGCCAAGCGGCCGAAATGATTTCCGGAGCCTGAGCCATGTCACGCCGTCACAGCGCCGAGAAACGCGAAATTCTCCCCGACCCGAAGTTCGGGAACGTCGTCGTCACCAAGTTCATGAACTCGATCATGTACGAGGGCAAGAAGTCGGTCGCCGAGGCGATCGTCTACGGCGCGCTCGACATCATCGAGGGCAAGACCAAGACGAACCCGATCGGCGTGTTCCAGCAGGCGCTCGACAACGTGATGCCCTCGATCGAGGTGCGTTCGCGCCGCGTCGGCGGCGCCACCTACCAGGTGCCGGTCGAGGTTCGTAACGATCGCAGGCAGGCGCTCGGGATCCGCTGGATCATCGCGTCGGCGCGCGAGCGCAACGAGAAGACGATGATGGAGCGGCTCTCGGCCGAACTGCTCGATGCATCGAACAATCGGGGAAACGCCGTCAAGAAACGTGAAGACACGCACCGCATGGCCGAAGCCAACCGTGCGTTCTCGCATTATCGCTGGTGACGCGTCCGAGCCGCAGGATCGAATCGCAGGATTTCCCCATGCCCCGCAGCCATCCCATCGAGGACTACCGCAACTTCGGCATCATGGCCCACATCGATGCCGGCAAGACCACGACCACGGAGCGGATCCTCTACTACACCGGCAAGAGCCACAAGATCGGCGAGGTGCATGAAGGCGCCGCGACGATGGACTGGATGGAGCAGGAGCAGGAGCGCGGCATCACCATCACGTCGGCCGCGACCACCGCGATCTGGAACGGCAAGCGCCTCAACATCATCGACACGCCCGGGCACGTCGACTTCACCATCGAGGTCGAGCGCTCGCTGCGCGTGCTTGACGGCGCGGTATGCGTGCTCGATTCCAACCAGGGTGTCGAGCCGCAGACCGAGACGGTGTGGCGCCAGGGCGACAAGTACAAGGTGCCGCGCATCGTCTTCGCCAACAAGATGGACAAGATCGGCGCCGACTTCTTCCAGTGCCTGAGCGATATCGTCGAGCGCCTCGGCGCCAAGCCGGTTGCGATCCAGCTGCCGATCGGCGCCGAGCAGCAGTTCCGCGGCATCGTCGATCTGGTGCGCATGAAGGGCGTGGTGTGGGACGACGAGTCGCTCGGCGCCAAGTATCACGACGTCGACATCCCGGCCGACATGCTCGACCAGGCCAAGGAATATCGCGAGAAGCTGATCGAAGCCGCCGTCGAGCTCGATGACGACGCCATGACCGCGTATCTCGAGGGCAAGGAGCCGGACGAGGCGACGCTCAAGAAGCTGATCCGCAAGGCCGTCATCACCGCCGCGTTCTTCCCGGTGCTGTGCGGCTCCGCCTTCAAGAACAAGGGTGTGCAGCCGCTGCTCGACGCGGTCGTCGATTATCTGCCGTCGCCGCTCGACGTCCCGCCGATCAAGGGCGTCGACGACAAGGGCAACGAGGTCGTGCGCAAGCCGGACGACAAGGAGCCAATGTCGCTGCTGGCGTTCAAGATCATGGACGACCCGTTCGTCGGCACCATCACGTTCTGCCGCATCTATTCCGGCACGCTCTCCAGCGGCACCGGCGTGGTCAATTCCACGAAGGACCGCAAGGAGCGTATCGGCCGCATGCTGCTGATGCATGCGAACAACCGCGAGGATATCAAGGAAGCCTATGCGGGCGATATCGTCGCGTTGGCGGGTCTCAAGGAGACCCGCACCGGCGACACCCTGTGCGATGCGCAGAAGTCGGTGATCCTCGAGAAGATGGAATTCCCCGATCCGGTCATCGAGATCGCGATCGAGCCGAAGTCGAAGGCCGACCAGGAGAAGCTCGGCGTCGCGCTGGCGAAGCTCGCCGCCGAAGACCCGTCGTTCCGTGTGACGACGGATCAGGAGAGCGGGCAGACCATCCTCAAGGGCATGGGCGAGCTCCATCTCGACATCAAGGTCGACATCCTCAAGCGCACCTACAAGGTCGAGGCCAATATCGGCGCGCCGCAGGTCGCCTATCGCGAGCGGATATCCAACAAGGTCACCGTCGACTACCAGCACAAGAAGCAGACCGGCGGCACGGGCCAGTTCGCCCAGGTCAAGATCGTGGCTGAGCCGCAGCCGACCGGCACCGGTTTCGTGTTCGAAAACGAGGTCGTCGGCGGTTCGGTGCCGAAGGAGTACATTCCGGGCGTCGAGAAGGGCCTGGAATCGGTGCTGGGTTCGGGCGTGCTCGCGGGCTTCCCGGTGGTCGACCTCAAGGTGACCCTGATCGACGGGCGCTATCACGAGGTCGATTCGTCGGCGCTGGCCTTCGAGATCGCGTCGCGCGCGGCGTTGCGCGAGGCGCTGCAGAAGGGCCATTCGGTGCTGCTCGAGCCGATCATGAAGGTCGAGGTGGTGACCCCGGAGGATTACACCGGCTCCGTCATCGGCGACCTCAACTCGCGGCGCGGCCAGATCCAGGGTCAGGACATGCGCGGCAACGCCAACGTCATCAACGCGATGGTGCCGCTCGCCAACATGTTCGGCTACGTCAACAACCTGCGCTCCATGTCACAGGGGCGCGCCACCTTCACCATGCAATTCGATCACTACGCGGAAACGCCGTCAAACGTGTCTGCGGAAGTGCAGAAGAAGTTCGCGTGACCGCCCGCTGATCGCATCGACAGAGACCCGAACGGAGAGTCCAATGGCCAAGGAAAAATTCGAACGTACCAAGCCGCATTGCAACGTGGGGACGATCGGACACGTCGACCACGGCAAGACGTCGCTGACGGCGGCGATCACGAAAATCTTGGCGAAAAAGGGCCAGGCGAGCTACACGGCGTACGACCAGATCGACAAGGCGCCGGAAGAGAAGGCGCGCGGCATCACCATCGCGACGGCGCATGTCGAGTATCAGACCGACAAGCGCCACTATGCGCACGTCGACTGCCCCGGCCACGCCGACTACGTGAAGAACATGATCACCGGCGCTGCGCAGATGGACGGCGCGATCCTGGTCGTGTCGGCCGCCGACGGCCCGATGCCGCAGACCCGCGAGCACATCCTGCTCGCTCGTCAGGTCGGCGTCCCGGCGCTGGTCGTGTTCCTCAACAAGGTCGACATGGTCGACGATCCGGAGCTGCTCGAGCTGGTCGAGCTTGAGGTTCGCGAGCTTCTCTCCAAGTACAACTTCCCGGGCGACAAGATTCCGATCATCAAGGGCTCGGCCCTGTGCGCGCTCGAGGACAAGGATCCGAAGCTCGGCGAGGAAGCCATCTACGAGCTGATGAAGGCGGTCGACGACTACATCCCGCAGCCGGACCGCCCGAAGGACCAGCCGTTCCTGATGCCGGTCGAAGACGTGTTCTCGATCTCCGGCCGCGGCACCGTCGTGACCGGCCGCGTCGAGCGCGGCGTCATCAAGGTCGGCGAGGAAGTCGAGATCGTCGGCATCCGTCCGACCACCAAGACGACCGTCACCGGCGTCGAGATGTTCCGCAAGCTGCTCGACCAGGGCGAGGCGGGCGACAACATCGGCGCGCTGCTGCGCGGCACCAAGCGCGAGGAAGTCGAGCGCGGCCAGGTGCTCTGCAAGCCCGGCTCGGTCAAGCCGCACACCAAGTTCAAGGCCGAGGCCTACATCCTCACCAAGGAGGAGGGGGGCCGCCACACGCCGTTCTTCACCAACTACCGCCCGCAGTTCTACTTCCGCACCACCGACGTGACGGGCGTGGTCGCGCTGCCCGAAGGCACCGAGATGGTGATGCCGGGCGACAATATCGCGATGGAAGTCACGCTGATCGTGCCGATCGCGATGGAAGAGAAGCTGCGCTTCGCCATCCGTGAAGGCGGTCGCACCGTCGGCGCCGGCGTCGTCGCCTCGATCATCGAGTAAGGAAACGGCTGTACGGGGCGCGGGCCAACCGCGCCCCGTCGGCTTGGAGCTGACACATGAACGGCCAGAATATCCGGATCCGGCTCAAGGCGTTCGATCACCGCATCCTCGATGCGTCGACGCGCGAGATCGTCAACACGGCCAAGCGCACCGGCGCCCAGGTCCGCGGCCCGATTCCGCTGCCGACCAAGATCGAGAAATTCACGGTGAACCGCTCGCCGCACATCGACAAGAAGAGCCGTGAGCAGTTTGAGATGCGCACCCACAAGCGCCTGCTCGACATCGTCGATCCGACGCCGCAGACGGTCGACGCGCTGATGAAGCTCGACCTCGCCGCCGGCGTCGACGTCGAGATCAAGCTCTGAGCCTGGGACCTAGAAACGGGGAAATGCCATGCGCTCCGGAGTGATCGCACAGAAGGTCGGAATGACCCGGGTCTTCACGGACGCCGGCGAGCACGTCCCGGTGACGGTGCTCAAGCTCGGCCAGTGCCAGGTCGTCGCCCACCGCACCAAGGAGAAAGACGGCTACGTCGCGCTGCAACTCGGCTCGGGCGGCCGCAAGGTGAAGAACGTGCCGAAGGCCGAGCGCGGCCACTTCGCTGTTGCCAAGGTCGAGCCGAAGCGCCGGGTCGCCGAGTTCCGCGTCAGCGACGACGCGGTGATCCCGGTCGGCGCCGAGATCACCGCCGATCACTTCGTGGTCGGCCAGTTCGTCGACGTGACCGGCACCACCATCGGCAAGGGCTATGCCGGCGCGATGAAGCGTTGGAACTTCGCCGGCCTGCGCGCATCGCACGGCGTGTCGATCTCGCACCGCTCGATCGGCGGCACCGGCGGCCGTCAGGATCCGGGCAAGACGTTCAAGAACAAGAAGATGGCCGGCCATCTCGGCGACGAGCGTGTCACCACGCTCAACCTCAAGGTCGTGCAGACCGACGTCGAGCGCGGCCTGATCCTGGTCGAGGGCGCCGTGCCCGGCGCCAAGGGCGGCTGGATCATGGTGCGCGACGCCGTGAAGAAAGCGCTGCCGAAGGACGCGCCGAAGCCCGGCAAGTTCAAGGCGCCGGGGGCCGCGTCCGACACCGCGGCTTCGGCCGAGAAGGGAGCCGAGTGACATGGAACTGAAGGTCACCACGCTCGACGGCAAGGCGGCTGGTTCGGTCACGCTCAACGACGCCATCTTCGGGCTCGAGCCGCGCCCGGACCTGATCCAGCGCTGCGTCGTGTGGCAGCTCGCCAAGCGGCGCGCCGGCACCCACGCCGTCAAGAACCGCGCCGACATCTGGCGCACCGGCAAGAAGATGTACCGCCAGAAGGGCACCGGCGGCGCCCGCCACGGCTCGGCGCGCGTCAACCTGTTCCGCGGTGGCGGCCGCTCGTTCGGTCCGGTGGTGCGCAGCCACGCGATCGATCTGCCCAAGAAGGTGCGCGCGCTCGCGCTCAAGCATGCGCTCTCGGCCAAGGCCAAGGACGGCGGCATCGTCGTGCTCGACAAGGCCGAGATCAAGGACGGCAAGACCAAGACGCTCGTCGCGACCTTCGAGAAGCTCGAGCTCGCCAGCGCGCTGATCATCGATGGCGCGCAGGTCGAGGCGAATTTCGGCCGCGCCGCGCGCAACATCCCCAACATCGACGTGCTGCCGGTGCAGGGCATCAACGTCTACGACATCATGCGGCGGAACAAGCTGGTACTGACCAAGGCCGCGCTCGATGCGCTGGAGGCGCGCTTCAAATGACGACCAGCGATCCGCGCCATTACGACGTCATCATCTCGCCGGTCATCACCGAAAAGGCGACGACCGCGTCCGAGCACGACAAGGTCGTGTTCAACGTCCGCCAGGCTGCGACCAAGCCGCAGATCAAGGAAGCGGTCGAGAAGCTGTTCGACGTCAAGGTCAAGAGCGTCAACACGCTGGTCCGCAAGGGCAAGCACAAGGCGTTCCGGGGCCGGCTCGGTACCCAGTCGGACGTAAAAAAAGCGATCGTGACCCTCGAGCAGGGCCACCGCATCGACGTGACCACCGGTCTCTAAGGGTTTCGGAGCTCAGGCAATGGCACTCAGAACCTACAAACCGGTCACGCCGGGCCAGCGCCAGCTGGTGCTGGTCGATCGCTCCGCGCTCTACAAGGGCAAGCCGGTCAAGGCGCTGACCGAGGGCAAGAATTCGAGCGGCGGGCGCAACAATCTCGGCCGCGTCACCGTGCGATTCCGCGGCGGCGGCCACAAGCGCGCGCTGCGCACCGTCGACTTCAAGCGCCAGCGTTTCGACCAGCCGGCGCGCGTCGAGCGCATCGAGTACGATCCGAACCGCTCGGGCTTCATCGCGCTGATCAAGTACAATGACGGCGAGCTCGCCTATATCCTGGCGCCGCAGCGGCTGTCCGAGGGCGACACCATCGTGTCGGGCGAGCATGTCGACGTGAAACCGGGCAACGCCATGCCGATGGGCAACATGCCGGTCGGCACCATCGTGCACAACGTCGAGCTCAAGATCGGCAAGGGCGGCCAGCTCGCGCGCTCGGCCGGCACCTATGCTCAGCTCGTCGGCCGCGACCATGACTATGTGATCCTGCGCCTCAATTCGGGCGAGCAGCGCATCGCGCACGGCCGCTGCATGGCGACTGTCGGTGCGGTGTCGAACCCCGACCACATGAACAAGTCGATCGGCAAGGCCGGTCGTAACCGGTGGATGGGCTGGCGGCCGCATAACCGCGGCGTCGCCATGAACCCGGTCGACCATCCGCATGGCGGCGGCGAGGGCAAGACCTCGGGCGGCCGTCATCCGGTGACGCCGTGGGGCTTCCCGACCAAGGGCAAGAAGACCCGCAAGAACAAGCGAACCGAGAGGTTCATCGTTTCGAGCCGCCACATGCGGAAGAAGAAGTAAGGAAGGGCGAGCCAATGGCGCGTTCGGTATGGAAGGGTCCGTTCGTCGACGGCTATCTGCTGCGCAAGGCGGAAGCTGCGCGGCAATCCGGCCGTCACGAGATGATCAGGATCTGGAGCAGGCGCTCCACCATCCTGCCGCAGTTCGTCGGGCTGACGTTCGGCGTCTACAACGGCCACAAGCACATCCCGGTGATGGTCACCGAGGAAATGGTCGGCCACAAGTTCGGCGAGTTCGCGCCGACGCGGACGTTCTACGGTCACTCGTCGGACCGCAAGGCGAAGCGTGCCCCGAGCGCGCCGGCGCCGGCGGCGGGCGGCTGAAGCGGAGAGTGATGCGATGAGCAAGAAGAAGCGCCCGCGCGATCTCGCCGACAACGAGGCCAAGGCCGTCGCCCGCATGCTGCGGGTGTCGCCGCAGAAGCTGAACCTCGTCGCGCAGCTGATCCGCGGCAAGAAGGTGGCGAGCGCGCTCGCCGACCTGGAATTCTCGCGCAAGCGCATCGCCAAGGAGGTGCGCAAGTGCCTCGAGTCCGCGGTGGCGAACGCGGAGAACAATCACGACCTCGACGTCGATGATCTCGTCGTCGCCGAGGCGCATGTGGGCAAGGGACTTGTGCTCAAGCGCTTCCATACGCGCGGACGCGGCCGCATGGGCCGCATCCTCAAGCCGTTCTCGCATCTGACGATCGTGGTTCGTCAGGTCGAGGCGGAAGCGGCCTGAGATCGGAGAGAAGGCAATGGGTCAGAAGGTCAATCCGGTCGGCTTGCGGCTCGGCATCAACCGCACCTGGGATTCGCGTTGGTACGCGGGCAAGGGCGAGTACGGCAAGCTGCTGCACGAAGACATGCAGATCCGCGAGGAACTGTCCGAGGCGCTCAAGCAGGCGGCAGTGTCGCGCATCGTGATCGAGCGGCCGCACAAGAAGTGCCGCGTCACCATCCACTCGGCGCGGCCGGGCGTGGTGATCGGCAAGAAGGGCGCCGACATCGAGAAGCTGCGCCGCAAGGTCGCCGACCTGACCGACTCCGACGTGGTGATCAACATCATCGAGATCCGCAAGCCGGAGCTCGACGCTCAGCTCGTCGCCGAGTCGATCGCCCAGCAGCTCGAGCGCCGCGTCGCGTTCCGCCGCGCCATGAAGCGCGCCGTGCAGTCGGCGATGCGGCTCGGCGCGGAAGGCATCCGCATCAACTGCTCGGGCCGGCTCGGCGGTGCGGAAATCGCCCGCATGGAGTGGTACCGCGAGGGCCGCGTGCCGCTGCACACGCTGCGCGCCGATGTCGATTACGGCGTCGCCACGGCCTACACGACCTACGGCACCTGCGGCGTGAAGGTGTGGATCTTCAAGGGCGAGATCCTCGAGCACGATCCGATGGCGCAGGACAAGAAGATGGCCGAAGCCGACGCGGGTCGTCCGCGGCGCGAGAGCGCGACGGCTTGATGGCGACGGAATAGGGAAGAAGAGGCGCTGAGCCATGCTGCAACCGATGCGCACAAAGTTCCGCAAGGCGTTCAAGGGCCGCATCCACGGCCTGGCGACCAGCGGAAACTCGCTCGCCTTCGGCCAATACGGCCTGAAGGCGCTCGAGCCGGAGCGGGTGACCGCGCGCCAGATCGAGGCGGCGCGCCGCGCGCTGACGCGTCACATGAAGCGCTCGGGGCGCGTGTGGATCCGCCTGTACCCGGACGTGCCGGTGTCGAAGAAGCCGATCGAAGTCCGCATGGGCAAAGGCAAGGGCACGCCCGAGTACTGGGTCTGCCGCGTCAAGCCGGGCCGCGTCCTGTTCGAGGTCGACGGCGTGAGCATCCAGCTCGCCCGCGAGGCGCTGGCGCTCGCCGCCGCCAAGCTGCCGATCAAGACGCGCTTCGTCGAGCGCATCGTCGAGTGAGGATGGCCATCATGAAAGCCGACGATATCAGGTCCATGACCGTCGACCAGCTTGACGACGAATTGCTCAAACTCAAGAAGGAGCGGTTCAACCTGCGTTTCCAGCGGGCGACCGGCCAGCTCGAGAATACCTCGCGAGTGCGCGAAGTTCGTCGCGACATCGCCCGCATCCGCACGATCGCGCATCAGAAGCGCGCGTCGCAGCCCAAGTCGAAGTGAGGAGATAACGATGCCGAAGCGAGTGCTGCAGGGCGTCGTCGTGAGCGACAAGCAGGACAAAACCATCGTCGTTCGCGTCGAGCGCCGCTTCACGCATCCGGAGATGAAGAAGACGGTTCGCAGCTCGAAGAAGTACTACGCCCACGACGAGAAGAACGAATTCAACGTCGGCGATACGGTGTGGATCGAAGAGCACCGGCCGATCTCGAGGCTGAAGCGCTGGACCGCGGTCCGGGGCGAGAAGAAGAAGGCCGTCTGAGCGCATCTTGCGCCTGAACAGATAAAGAAATGAGAGCAGCATCATGATCCAGATGCAGACCAATCTCGACGTCGCGGATAATTCCGGCGCGCGCCGCGTCATGTGCATCAAGGTGCTGGGCGGCTCCAAGCGCAAGTACGCGACCGTTGGCGACGTCATCGTCGTCTCGGTCAAGGAGGCGATCCCGCGCGGCCGCGTCAAGAAGGGCGACGTCATGAAGGCGGTGGTCGTGCGCATCGCCAAGGACATCCGCCGGCCCGACGGCTCGATCATCCGGTTCGACCGCAACGCGGCCGTGCTGATCACGCCGCAGATGGAGCCGGTCGGCACCCGCATCTTCGGGCCGGTGCCGCGCGAGCTGCGCGCCAAGAACCACATGAAGATCATCTCGCTCGCGCCGGAGGTGCTGTGATGGCGGCGAAGATCCGCAAGGGCGACAAGGTGGTCGTGCTCACGGGGCGCGACAAGGGCCGCACCGGCGAGGTGATCGAGGTGCGTCCGACCGAGGGCCGCGCGGTCGTGCGCGGCGTCAACATGGTGAAGCGCCACCAGCGGCAGAGCGCGACCCAGGAGGGCGGCATCGTCTCCAAGGAGGCGACGGTCCACCTGTCCAACATCGCGGTGGCCGATCCGAAGGACGGCAAGCCGACCCGCGTCGGCTTCAAGATGGTCGGCGACAAGAAGGTGCGCTTCGCAAAGCGCTCGGGAGCTGAGATCGATGGCTGACAAGGACAAAGCCGAGGCCAAGAAGGCGCCGAAAGGCGACAAGGCCCCGCAATCGGACAAGGCACAGAAGGCCGACAAGGCGCCGAAGGCCGCAAAGGGCGACAAGGCCGAGAAGGGCAAGGCGGCCGATGCGCCGAAGGTTGCGCGCGCGCCGGAGGAGCGGGTCACGCCGCGCCTCAAGACACATTACAACGAGGTCGTGCGCCAGAAGCTGGTCGAGCAGTTCGGCTACAAGAACAGGTTCGACGTGCCGACGATCGAGAAGGTCGTCATCAATATCGGCGTGGGCGAGGGCGTTGCCGACCGCAAGAAGGTCGAGCAGGCCGCCAACGATCTCACCCAGATCGCCGGTCAGAAGGCCGTCGTCACCATTGCGCGCAAGTCGATCGCCAACTTCAAGCTGCGCGACGGGCAGGCGATCGGCTGCAAGGTCACGCTGCGCCAGGCGCGCATGTACGAGTTCATCGACCGGCTGGTGAATATCGCGCTGCCGCGCGTGCGCGACTTCCGCGGGCTCAATCCGAAGAGCTTCGACGGCAATGGCAACTTCACGCTCGGCATCCGCGAGCACATCGTGTTTCCGGAGATCGACTTCGACAAGACGAGCGACGTGTGGGGCATGGACATCACCGTCTGCACCACGGCGCGGACCAATGCGGAAGCGCAGGCGCTGCTCGTAGGCTTCAATTTCCCGTTCCGGCAGTGAGGCGGCGACCACCGTCTCAAACGCGGAAGCTCAGGAGAACAGAATGGCGAAGAAGAGTTCGGTCGAAAAGAACAACCGCAGGCGGAGAATGGCGAAGAAGTTCTCCGGCCGTCGCGCGCGCCTGAAGGAGATCGCCCAGGACAAGGCGCGGCCGATGGAGGAGCGCTTCGCGGCGAGCCTGAAGCTCGCCGAGCTGCCGCGCAATTCCTCGCCGAACCGGGTGCGCAACCGCTGCGAGGTGACCGGCCGTCCGCGCGCCTATTATCGCAAGCTCAAGATGAGCCGTCTGGCGCTGCGTGACCTCGGGTCGAAGGGGATGATCCCCGGCATGGTCAAGTCGAGCTGGTAACGGGAGGGTCGCAGCATGTCTTTGAACGATCCGCTCGGCGATATGATCACCCGCATCCGCAACGCGGCGGAGCGCAACAAGTCGAAGGTGTCGACGCCCGGCTCGAAGTTCCGCGCCAGCGTGCTCGAGGTGCTCAAGAGCGAAGGCTATATCCGCGGCTATTCCAGCACGGAGAAGAACGGCCGCACCGAGTTCGACATCGAGCTGAAATATTTCGACGGCGAGCCGGTGATCCGCGAGATCTCCCGCGTGTCGAAGCCTGGCCGCCGCGTCTACGTGTCGGTCGACGGGCTTCCGCGCGTCAACAACGGCCTTGGCGTCGCGATCATCTCGACCCCGAAGGGGGTTATGGCGGATCACGCCGCGCGCGACGCCAATGTCGGCGGCGAGATTCTGTTCACGGTATTCTGAGGAGCGTGACATGTCGCGCGTCGGCAAGAAACCAGTCCCGATCCCGTCCGGCGTGACGGCGAACGTCGAGGGCCAGACCGTCAAGCTGAAGGGGCCGAAGGGCGCCCTGCAGTTCGTCGTGCCCGACGACGTCGAGGTCAAGATGGAGAAGAGCGCGGTCAAGCTCGACCCGCGCAACGAAACCAAGCGCGCCCGCGCGATGTGGGGCACGTCGCGCACGCTGGTCGCCAACCTGGTCACCGGTGTCACCAAGGGCTTCGAGCGCAAGCTCGAGATCACCGGCGTCGGCTATCGCGCCGCCGTGCAGGGCAAGAACCTGCAGATCTCGCTCGGCTACAGCCACGACGTCGTCTATCCGATCCCGGAAGGCATCGCGATCGCGACGCCGAAGCCGACCGAGGTGGTCGTCACCGGAATCGACCGGCAGAAGGTCGGGCAGGTCGCGGCCGAGATCCGCGGCTTCCGCAAGCCTGAGCCCTACAAGGGCAAGGGCGTGAAGTACGCCAACGAGTACATCTTCCGCAAGGAAGGCAAGAAGAAGTAACGGAGCGGGCGATGAGCAAGGTCGCGAAACGGGTTGAGCGTCGCAAGGGTCGGGTGCGCCGGGCGGTCAAGCGTGCCGCGGGCACGCGGCTGCGCCTGTCGGTGTTCCGCTCCTCGCAGCACATCTACGCGCAGGTGATCGACGACAACAAGGGCGAGACGCTGGCCGCCGCCTCGTCGCTCGAGAAGGACATGCGCTCCTCGCTCAAGACCGGCGCCAACATCGACGCCGCCAAGGCGGTCGGCAAGCTCCTGGCCGAGCGCGCGACCGCGAAAGGCGTCAAGGACGTCGTGTTCGATCGCGGCGCTTATCTCTATCACGGTCGCATCAAGGCGCTCGCCGACGCGGCGCGCGAGGGCGGTCTCAACTTCTGACAGGATGACGGGCGCAACGCCCAACGGAACGGATCATCGACATGGCACGTCAATCACGCGAGCGCGAACGGGACCGGGAAGAGCGCGACAGCGAGTTCACCGACAAGCTCGTCCACATCAACCGCGTCGCCAAGGTGGTGAAGGGCGGTCGGCGCTTCGGCTTCGCCGCGCTGGTCGTGGTCGGCGACCAGAAGGGCCGGGTCGGCTTCGGCCACGGCAAGGCGCGCGAGGTACCGGAGGCGATCCGCAAGGCGACCGACGCCGCGAAGCGCAATCTGGTGCGTGTGCCGCTGCGCGAGGGCCGCACCCTGCATCACGACGTGCGCGGCCGTCACGGCGCCGGCAAGGTCTATCTGCGCGCGGCTCCGGCCGGCACTGGCATCATCGCCGGCGGCCCGATGCGCGCCGTGTTCGAGACGCTCGGCATGCAGGACGTGGTGGCGAAGTCGCTCGGCTCGTCGAACCCTTACAACATGGTGCGCGCGACGTTCGACGCGCTCAAACATCAGGACTCGCCGCGCTCGGTCGCGGCGCGGCGCAACATCAAGGTGTCGGCCCTGCAGGCGCGCCGCCGCGAGGGCGGCGAGGCCGAGGCGTCGGCCGACTGAGCACGCGGGGACGCACTGGCGCGAAGGATTGGCGGAACATCATCATGGCGACGACCAAGACCATCACGATCGAGCAGATCGGCAGTCCGATCCGGCGGCAGCACGAGCAGCGCGAGACGCTGGTCGGCCTCAGGCTCAACCGCATCGGCCGCAGGTCCACTCTCGTTGATACGCCGTCGACCCGCGGCATGATCCAGAAGGTGCATCATCTCGTTCGCATCGTCGACGAGAAGTGAGGAAGCGCGTCATGAAACTCAACCAGATCGCCGACAACGCGGGCTCGCGCAAAAGCCGCACGCGGATCGGCCGCGGCATCGGCTCGGGCAAGGGCAAGACCGGCGGCCGCGGCGGCAAGGGCCAGACCGCGCGCTCGGGCGTGCGCATCAAGGGGTTCGAGGGCGGCCAGATGCCGCTCCACCGCCGGCTGCCGAAGCGGGGCTTCAAGAATTCGCCGTTCGCGCGCAAGCTCAACGAGGTCAATCTCGACAAGGTCCAGGCGGCGGTCGACGCCGGCAAGCTCGACGCGGCCGCGACGATCGACGCCGAGGCGCTGGTGAAGGCCGGCGTGCTGAGAAGGGCCAAGGACGGGGTCCGGCTGCTCGGCTCGGGCGAGATCAAGACCAAGCTCGCCTTCTCGGTCTGGGGTGCGTCCAAATCGGCGGTGGCGGCGGTGGAAAAGCTGGGCGGCTCGGTCACCATCCTGGCGCCGAAGCGGGAGACGGGCGAACAGGCGGCCTGATGCCTATATAGGTCGGGGCGTCCAGGCGCGTTACCCGGAGCGTTTTCGGGGCGTTCTTGGGGGCGGAACGGGAGCTTCAACCCCATGGTCTCTGCAGCAGAACAACTGGCCGCCAATCTCAATTTTTCGGCGCTGGCCAAGGCCGAGGAGCTCAAGAAGCGCATCTGGTTCACCCTCGGCGCGCTCCTCGTCTATCGCTTCGGTACCTACATCCCGCTGCCCGGCATCGATCCCTCGGCCTGGGACCAGATCTTCCGGTCGCAGGCCGGCGGCATCCTCGGCATGTTCAACATGTTCTCCGGCGGCGGCATCCACCGGATGGCGATCTTCGCGCTGAACATCATGCCGTACATCTCGGCGTCGATCATCCTGCAGCTGATGACGACGGTCTCGCCGACGCTCGAGCAGCTCAAGAAGGAAGGCGAGCAGGGCCGCAAGACCATCAACCAGTACACCCGCTACCTGACCGTGATCCTCGCGGCCGCGCAGGCCTACGGTATCTCGATCGGGCTCGAGGGCGCCGGCAACGCGGTGTCCGATCCGGGCTGGTTCTTCCGCATCTCGACCGTGATCACGCTG
>Ga0081540_1001165_pt1 | contig 23114 bp, 28 predicted proteins | sample TabmetS2T1R1_FD_71024 | JGI IMG/M metagenome (GOLD analysis project Ga0081540, IMG submission 71024) | Tabebuia heterophylla rhizosphere microbial communities from the University of Puerto Rico - S2T1R1 | ecosystem: Host-associated > Plants > Roots > Rhizosphere ... | reverse complement strand
CCCCCGGCCCGCCCGACCAGCCTGGCTTGCCCGGTCAGCCCGGGTTGCCTGGCCGGGACGGTGCGCCTGGCCGGGACGGTGCGCCCGGCCAGGACGGTGCGCCCGGCCAGGACGGTGTGCCCGGCCAGGACGAAGACCTGCCCTTCTGGGCGTGGCAGCCCGAGCGCGGCGGCGATGACTGAGGCGGGAGCCGGGCCCGCGCCGGGCCCGGACGGGCGCCTGCGCTGCCCCTGGGCGCTCGGGGCCGCCGACTACCTCACCTACCACGACGACGAATGGGGATGCCCGGTCAGGGACGACGTGGGGATCTTCGAACGGCTCTCACTGGAGGCGTTCCAGTCCGGGCTGTCCTGGCTCACCATCTTGCGCAAGCGGGAGAACTTCCGGGCGGCGTTCCGCGACTTCGACCCGTCGGTGGTGGCGGCCTTCGGCGCCGACGACGAGGAACGACTCCTCGCGGACGCAGGCATCGTGCGCAACCGGGCCAAGATTGAGGCGGTGATCCGCAACGCCAGGGCGGCCCTGACGATCCCCGGCGGGCTGGCGGCGCTGATATGGCGCTATGCGGAAACGCCGGCCCGCCCGCCGGCCACGACGGCCGACATTCCCGCCTCGACGCCGGCTTCCAAGGCGTGCGCCGGGGAATTGCGGCGGCACGGATTCACCTTCACGGGCCCGGTCACGGTCTATGCCGCGCTGCAGGCATGCGGCGTGGTTGACGATCACCTTTCCGGCTGTTTCCGCCGGGGCGCCTATTCGTGAATTTCCCGGTCCGCGATTCACATGCACATGCGAAACTGTGAGCGGGCGGGTTGAACGCAGGCGGGATGACGCTGTCCCTGACCCAGGATGGTGAGGACGTGACCGAAGACCCTCCGGTCCCGGCGGGAGTGGACCCGACCATACCCAGCCCGGCCCGCCTGTACGACTACTACCTGGGCGGCAGGCACAACCTCCCGGCCGACCGGGCGGCGGCCAAGAGGATCATCGCGGCCCTGCCGGACCTGCCCGACGCGGCCTGGGCGAACCGGAGCTTCCATCAGCGCGCCGCCCGCTGGCTGGCCGAGCAGGGGATCGCGCAGTTCATCGACATCGGGTCCGGGCTGCCCACGGTCGGCAACACCCACGAGGTGGTGCAGGCCGTGATACCCGACGCGCGGGTCGTGTATGTGGACGTCGACCCGATGGTGGCGCTGATCTCCGCGGACCTGCTCAAGGACTCCAAGACCGCCACGATCATCACCGCCGACCTGCGTGATCCCGCCGCGGTGCTCGGCCATCCGGACCTGCGCGCGCTGATCAATCCGGACGAGCCCACCGGGCTGCTGATGACCGCGGTCATGCACTTCGTCGCCCCGTCGTCGGATCCCTGGGGCCTTGTTGCCAAGTATCTGGACGCGCTGGCGCCGGGGAGCTATCTGGTGCTGTCGCACGTCACCGCGGACCGTCTGCCGCCAAGTGGGGTCCGGGAGGGCGTGGACGTGTACGCCAAGGCCACCGAGAACATCTACGTGCGGCCCAAAGACGAGGTCGCCCGCTTTTTCGGTCACCTGGAGATGGTGGCGCCGTATCCCGGGGCCGCGCCCGGCGTCTGCTACGTGGGTGAGTGGGGCGCGGAGGTGCCGGCCGAGGCCGACAGCGATGGATCGCGCATGCTGTACTGCGGCGTGGGGCGCCGGCCGTGAGACCGGTGGCGTGCGGTGACCGCTAAGCCGACCGTCGAGACCCTCGGCATCGACCTCGGCGCCCTGACCTGGTGGCGTTCGGGGGAGGGGGACGGCACCATCGAGGTCGCCTTCACCGGGTGGCCGGGTGGGCCCGCTGGTACATGGGTGCTGATGCGGGTGGCTGGCGACCGGTCGGAAAGAGTCCTTGTGTACGACCGCCACGAGTGGGAGTGCTTCCTCGACGGGGTGCGGAAGGGCGAGTTTGACGACGCGCTGGGTTAAAGCCAAGGCGCGCGGCGCTCGTCCCGGTCATCCGGCTGGACCATGATCATGAGTTTGGCCCGGCCTGTGACCGGAGGGGCAGGCGTGACGATGGGGCGCGGCTGAGCGACGATGGTGAGGATAGGAAAATCTGTGATTCACAACTTAAGTAGCGGTATACTGCTGAGGCCATCCTGTCAAGGAGGCGATTCGGAATGACCGACGAGGCGTATGGCGCCACCGTAGCCAAGCGCCGACTGTCCAGGCGCCTCCTTCAGTTGCGCGTCCAGAGTGGGTACACGGCCAACCACGTCTGCGACATGCTGAACTGGGGCCGGGGCAAAGTGGGCCGTTTCGAGGCAAACCAGTGGAAACGCCCCGAAATGAGCGATATCCGCGACCTGCTCCGCGTCTACGCCGTCGATGAGGACGAGCGGGAACGGCTCGAGGAGCTGGCCATCCAGTCGCGCGCCAGGCCCTGGTGGCGCGATTACTCCGACATCTTCGAGAACGAGTTCCCCGGCTTCGAGAACGACGCCAGCCGGATCCGGGTGTTCATGCCGCTGGTCCTGCCGGGCCTGCTGCAGACGCAGGACTACGCAGAGTCCTTCATCCGGACCGGGCCGCGGCCGCCGGCCTGGCGCCGCAAGGTGCTGGACACCCGGTCGCGGCGCCAGGAGATCCTCAGCCGCCCGGGCGATGCCGCCCCGACGCTGACCGCCGTGATCACCGAGGCGTCGCTGCTGTACCAGTGGGGCTCACGAGCGGAGCGGCGCGGCCAGATCGAGCATCTGATCGACATGGCCCGGCGTCCCAACGTCGATCTTCACATCCAGCGGTTCATCGATGGCCCGCCGCCGGGCCTGTCGTCGGCGATCAACATCTTCGACTTCCCCGAAGCGGAACCCCCCCTCGCCTTCACCGAGACCGACTTCGCGGTCGTCGAGGTGAACGAGCCGGAACAGGTAAGCAGGTACATCCAATCATTCGAAAAAGCGGTCGATTCCGCGCTTGAACCATCAGATACAACGCTCTATCTCAGACAAATTGCCGATCAACTGGAGTTATCCATGACTGACCTGTCTCAAGCCATCTGGCGGAAGGCCCGCCGCAGCCACCAGAACGGCGGCTGCGTGGAAGTGGCCGCCAACCTTCCCGGCGTCATTGCCGTCCGCGACAGCAAGCGCCCGGAGGGCGGCGCCCATGTCGTCGCCCGGGCCGCGTTCGCCGCTTTTCTGGGCGACGCGCGGGCGGGCCGCTACGACCTTGCCGCGGCCACCGACGTGGGCTGAGCCCCCGGAGCGTGGCGCAAGAGAATCCCCCGGGCCGCCACCCGGGGGATTCTCTTATGCGCCTGTCTCAAGGCCGGCGGAGTGGGACCGCCTCGCCTGCGACTGTACACGCACCGCGGATCGGGCACACGCCCGCGATTGGCGCGACCCAATCGGCGGTTCTCGTTGCGAGGGGCCTCCACAACTCGTAATGTCTGCTTCACAGATCTGCGAGTCACGAAGGCTGAGAAGCATGTTACTATTTCCCGGCCCAGGCACTGCACCACCTATGGTGACGGCTCCGGTAGACCCGATCTCTGCGGGCCGAGGGAGGGGAGGGCCCGCCGCGGAAATGGAGCCATGGACAGCGCGGGAGGCAATGGGATCGCCGGTGGCCACGGCGGCGTCACCGGCAACCAGTGCCGCCTCGCCGGTCGCCGGGGTCGCCTCGCTCGTAGCCACCGGCTGCTGTGCCTGGCCGCTTTCCCTCGACGCCACGTGCGCCCACGAGGCCAGGCTGGCGTTCCGTACGGCGGCATCCGGCCTCGGACTCCACGATGACCTGGTCTACGACGGCACGACGATGGCCAGCGAGCTCGCCGCCAATACGCTGTACGCGCAGGAGAACGTCGATTTCGAGGGTGCGGCCCGGTACCCGGTCGCCGGCGTCCCCGAGCTATGGCTCTACCTGCGCCGCGCCGCTGGCCGTTGGGAACTTGTCTGCAAGGTGTTCGATTCGCTGGCCAGCTGGAAATGCGGGTCCCCGCCCGGCCCGGCGGGAACCCCGGCCTACGCGGGGGGCGGTCGCGGTCTGCAGATCGTCGCCGGGCTGTCCGGCGGGCGCTGGGGTCATCACCTGAGCCGTTCGCGGCTGGGCGACCGGAGGGTCCCGGGCAAGGCAGTGTGGTTCGCGCAGCCGGTGCAGGCCGGGTGCGTCCCCGCCCGCGTGCAGCGCGCCAGGCCGCACCCGTTCGAGGTGTCCCGGCAGCTGGAGGTCATGCTTGCCGACCGCGGGCTCGGCGCGAGCCTCCTGCGCGCGGGCGAGGCAGACGCGGGCATCTCCGTGCTCTCGGTGCGGCGTGGCCTGACCGTGTGGTGCCTTCCCAACACGATCATGTGGCGGACCGGGACTGGCGTCTACGAGCAGCGGATGCCGGCCGATCTGGAGGACGCGGCCGAGCGCATCGTGAGCCTGTGCGAGGAGCTGGACAGCGGCCAGGCGGCCGCGCACCCCTCCCGCCCCGGCGCGCTGGTCGGCGCCCCTCGAGGCTAGGCCGTTCCTGCGGCGATCCCCTTCCGGCCGCGGGCAGGATGCCTCGTTCACGGCTGTCGTCCCTGCGGCGACCAGGGCGCCCGCACGGATCTTGATCCTGCCAGCGGCGCTGATCATTCCCATCCGGGGCCCGAACCCTGGATAATAGATTTAATGATCGACAACGGTTGCGGATCGGCTGTACTCGCCGCGGTCGCCGGTCAGCCGGTGGCGGGCCTCGGTGAGGTCTCATGCGGCCCCGGGCAGGAAGGGGATGCAGGATGGCGGCGATGAAGCCGCGGACGGGTGATGGCCCGCTCGAGGTCACGAAGGAAGGCCGCGGCATCGTAATGCGCGTACCGCTCGAGGGCGGTGGCAGGCTTGTGGTCGAGTTGTCGGCTGACGAAGCGGCTCAGCTCTCTGAAGCGCTCAAGTCCGCCACCGGCTGAACCTTGCCGATAGACACCCAGCTGACCGCGGTTGCCGTGCCGGGCCCCCGGCCGCTGGCCGACTACCTCGCTGGGGTCGACGGTGACGCCCAGCGTGGGCCCGGCCCGATCGTGGTGCCGGTCCAGGGTGCGGAGTCAGCCGGGATCGATTCCTGCCTCGGCGCTCCCGCGGCCGAAGTGATCGCCCGTGCCGAGGCGACCGGCGGCGCCGGTGACCTTACCAGCGTGGTGATCGGCCCTGGCGGCGGCCCGGGCCCGTTCCTCTTCCTCGGGCTCGGTGACGAGTCCCCGGCCGCGATGCGCAGGGCGGGTGCGGCCGTGGGCCGGCGGGTGGCACCCGGCCGGACCCTGGTCACCTCCGCGCTGCACGGCAAGCCCGCCGAGGCGGCCCACGCGTTCGTCGTCGGCCTGCTGCTGGGCTCCTACCGCTTCACGCTGGCCCGGGATGACACGGTGCCCGATGACGCCGCACCGGGAGAGGTGCGCCTGCTGGTGGCCGCGCCGGACGAGCACGTGGACGTGCTGGCGGCGGCAAGGACCGTCGCGGGCGCGGTGGCGCTCGCGCGTGACCTCACCAACATGCCGTCCGGGCGCAAGAGCCCCGCCTGGCTGGCGGATGAAGCGGTGGCGGTGGCCGCGGGCTGCGGGCTCACGGCACGTGTGTGGGACGGCGATGAGCTCGCCGCGAACGGGTTCGGTGGCCTGCTGGCGGTGGGGTCGGGTTCGGCCCGCCCGCCGCGCCTGATCGAGCTCGGCTACCGGCCGGCGCGGTGGCAGCGGCACGTCGTGCTCGTCGGCAAGGGCATCACGTTCGACAGCGGCGGCCTGTCGCTGAAGCCAGCCGACGGCATGAAGCTGATGAAGACCGACATGGCCGGTGGCGCGGTCGTGATCGCGGTCATGTCCGCCCTGGCCCGGCTCGGAATCCCGGCGCGGGTGACCGGCCTGGTGGCCGCGGCGGAGAACATGCCGTCGGGGTCCGCGCTGCGGCCCGGGGATGTCATCACGCATTTCGGCGGCCGCACGGTCGAGGTGCTGAACACCGACGCGGAAGGGCGCCTGGTCCTGGCCGACGCGCTCGCGTACGCCGACGCGGTGCTCCAGCCGGACGCCGTGGTGGACATCGCCACGCTGACCGGCTCGGCGCGGGCGGCGCTCGGTACGCAGATAGCGGCGATGTACGCGAGCGACGAGGCGATAGCGCGGGACCTGCTCGCGGCCGCCGGCGTCAGCGGGGACGCGCTGTGGCGGATGCCGCTGGTGGACGACTACCGGGACGCGCTCGATTCGCCGGTCGCCGACCTGGCCAACATTCCGCACGGGGAGAAGGCCCGGGCCGGATCCATCGACGCGGCCCTGTTCCTGCGCGAGTTCACCGGCGGTCGCCCGTGGGCGCACCTTGACATCGCGGGCGCGGCCCGCTCGACGTCCGACGACGGGGAGAACAGCAAGGGCGGGACGGGTTACGGCACCCGGCTGCTCCTGGCCTGGCTGGCCGCGGGCGATGGCGCGCCGCTCGCTGCGGGCGATGGCTCGCTGCTGGCCGCGGGCACGGCCTAGCCTCGCTTGACCGCCGCCAGCAGGCCGTCTCCGACCGGCAGCAGCAGCGGCACCAGGCGCTCGTCCTGCCGGACCAGTTCGGCCGTTTCCCTGATCGCCGCCGTTTCCGGGTCCGTCTGACCGCGATCGGCGACCCTGCCGCCCCAGAGCGCGTTGTCGAACGCCACCACTCCCCCCGGCCGCAGCAGCCGGAGCGCGGCGGCCAGATAGGCGGGGTACTCATGTTTGTCCGCGTCGCAGAACACCAGGTCATAGCCGCCATCGGTGAGGCGGGGAAGCACATCGGTGGCCTTGCCCCCGATGAGCCGGAAACGGTTGCTCGCGAATCCCGCTTCCGTGAACGCCCTGCGTGCCAGCCGCTGATGCTCAGGCTCGACGTCGACGCTGGTGAGCACGGCGTCACGGCGCATGCCGCGCAGCAGCCAGATGCCGGACGTGCCGCAGCCGGTACCGATCTCGACGACCGCCTTGGCGCTGAGGGCGGCGGCGATGAAGCGCAGGGTGGCGCCCACGGCCGGGCTCACCGGGGAAGCGCCGCCCACCTCCGCGGCACTGCGGCGGGCCGCGAGCAGAGGCTCGTCCTCGGGGAGGAAGTCCTCGACATAGGCCGCGACAGCCTCAGTGCTCACGATGCCTGCCTCCCGCCGGTCGGGGACCTTTCTGGCGGAGCCTACCGTCACGGGTCATGGCTCGGGAACCAGCGGGGCCGGCTGATGCGTTCATCCTGGCGCGGGCTCATGATGGTTGTTGCGCATCCAAACGGTGCAGAGGAGCACAAGGTGGGCGAAGCCGGAGCGGCCAAGACCGCGACGCCGGCACCGGCCGAGGCCGAGTCACCGGAATGGACGCCGCCGAGCTGGGACGATCTGGTGCGCCAGCACTCGGCGCGCGTGTACCGGCTCGCTTACCGCCTCACCGGCAACATGCACGACGCCGAGGACCTCACCCAGGAGGTCTTCGTGCGCGTCTTCCGCTCGCTCCCCAGCTACACCCCGGGCACGTTCGAGGGCTGGCTGCACCGGATCACCACCAACCTCTTCCTCGACATGGCCAGGCGCAGGCAGCGGATCCGTTTCGAAGGGCTCGGCGACCAGGCCGTGGGGCTGCTGCGCGACGGCGAGCCCACCCCCGCGCAGGCGTTCGATGCCCGCCATCTCGACACCGACGTGCAGCAGGCTCTGGAGGCCCTGGCGCCCGAATACCGGGCGGCGGTGGTGTTGTGCGACATCGAGGGCCTGTCCTACGAGGAGATCGCCGCCACTCTCGGGGTCAAGCTCGGGACGGTGCGCAGCCGCATCCACCGGGGCCGGGCCCAGCTCCGGACGGCGCTCGACCACCGCCGCCCCCGCCATCCCGGGCACCCGGCCGCGCCGATGGGTGCGCAGCCGTGAAGCGGCACCTGGGCGAGCGCCTGTCAGCCCTGATCGACGGCGAGCTGACCGATGCGCAACGGGAGCGGGTGCTGGCGCACCTGGCCAGGTGCGAGGACTGCCGCCGGGAAGCGGCGGCGTTGCGCACGCTCAAGCGGCGGATGCACACCCTGAACGACGCCGCCGCCGGTGACGGGCTGACCTGGCGGCTGCTTGCGCTGGCCGGCGGCGAGGAGCAGCCCGCGTACCGGGGGGTACGGGCCGGATGGCCTGGCTGGCCGGTGCGGCCCGGCCACCGCCGTGCCTGGTCGCTGGCCGCGGCCGGGGTGGCCACCGCGGGGCTGGGGCTGGCCGCCGCGGTCTTCATGGCCGGCGGCGACCGGCCACCCGGCCCGAAGGTCGTCCCGGCGGTGGACGTCTTCATGGTGCAGCACGCGATCACCAACGGCCAGGTGCCGGCGCAGCCATCCGGCGCGCCCGCCGTCAGCAGAGCCCCGTGAGCCGGTGATGGAGTTCCGTCCCTGGCCGGCCGGCGGCATGTCTCCCGGCACCGACCCCCCTGCCCTGCGGCTCATCACCACGGCGGTCGTGGTCGGCCTGGTCGCCTCGGGTGTCGTGCTGGCGACGGGACGGGGCCTGGTGACCAGTGGGGCGGAGGCCAAGCGGCCGGTGGCCGGCGGCTTGGCGCGTCCCGCCGCGCAGGCCCAGGCGGCCGGGATCAAGCTCCTCGGCCGGGCCGCCGAGGCCTGCCGCTCCGTTCCCTACCGGGGGATCGAGATGGCCTGGTGGGGGCCGGGGGGAGACACGTCGGTGGTGGAGGTCTGGCACCACTCAGGCGGCCAGGCGCTGACCCAGGCCCCGGAGACGCAGGCGCTGACCCACGCCCCCGGGAGGTCGGCGAGGTGGTTCGGCCAGTCTCAAAAGCCGGTCCCGCTGCCCGGTTCCGGCGGGCCGAACCCGGACGAGGCGGGGGTGCTGGGCATGAGCCCGCGGCTCGTGTCGTTGCTGGCCGCGAACTACGTGGTGGCGGTCACCGGGCGGGGCCAGGTGGCCGGCCGGCCTGCGCGCATCGTCGAGGTGCGGCGCCGCGGTGGCGGCCTGGCCGCCTGGTTCTGGCTGGACGCCGTCACCAGCCTGCCGCTGCGCAAGGACATGTTCGACGCCGGCGCCCACCTGCTCAGCACCGTCGCGTTCGCCGACGTGAGCATCGGGCGCGGCACGGCCGGAGGCGAGCCCGCTCCCGCGGCGCGGCCATGGCGCACCACGCTCGCGCCACTGCAGCTGGCGAGGCTGCGGGCCGGCGGCTGGCCGCTGCCGGGACCGCTGCCGGGCAAGCTCACGCTGATCGGCGCGAAGGAGAGCATCACGCCGTCCGGCCCGGTCGTGGACCTCGACTACTCCGACGGGCTCTCGGTCGTCTCGATCTTCGTCCAGCGCGGGCATCTGCCGGACAGGCTCGGCGGATGGTCGCGGGTGGCGCTGGCGGGCCACAAGGTGTACGCGAACGATCCGGATCAACTGTGCTTCGCCTGGGCCGCGCGGGGCTTCGTCTACACGCTCATCGCCGCCGCCCCGCGGCAGACGGTCGGCCAGGTCGTGGTGGCCCTGCCTCACGATGACGACCCGGGCTGGCTGAGCCGGATGAAGCACGGCCTGCACCGGCTCGTGTCGTGGTTCCTCCCGTGATTCACCGGCTCGGCACCCGCGGGTCACGGACTACAGTGGGAGGACCACGCCCATGGTGGGCCGATATGCCCTCAGGAGAAACCGCCCGTGTTCGACCTGTCCATCACCAAGCTCCTGGTGCTCGCGGTGCTCGCCATCGTGATCTTCGGCCCGGAACAGCTGCCCAGGATCGCCTCGCAGGCGGGCCGCGCGCTGCGTGACCTCCGCCGCCTGGCGGAGGGGGCCAGAAACGACCTGCGGGAGGGCCTGGGGCCCGAGTTCGCCGACTTCGACGTCACCGACCTGCACCCGAAGAACTTCGTGCGCAAGCATCTGCTGGAAGGCACCGACGATGACGCGGGGTCGCGGGACATTCCGCCGGCCCATATCGGGGCGTCCGCGGACGGGGCGGGCGAGCTCGCGCCGGGGGAGGCTCCGCCCTACGACCCCGAGGCGACCTGAGGCCTAGACCGGCGACAGGCCGAGCTGCCGGCCCGCCAGCCCCCGGCTCCGGCCCACCAGGGCGGTCGCGATCTCGGTGAGCTGCCGCGCCACGGGCGATCCGGGGTCACCGATCACCAGTGGGACGCCCTTGTCCCCGCCCTCGCGCAGCCGTACGTCGATCGGCACCCTGCCGAGCAAGGGCACGGTGGCGCCGCTCACCCGGGTCAGCGCCGCGGCGACCGCCTCGCCGCCGCCGGAACCGAACACGTCCACGATCTCGCCGCAGTGCGGGCACGGCAGCCCGGACATGTTCTCGATCACGCCGGCGATGCGCTGATGGGTCTGCGTGGCGATCGCACCGGCCCGCTCGGCCACCTCGGACGAGGCGATCTGCGGGGTGGTGACGACGATCAGCTCGGCGCCCGGCAGCAGCTGGGCCACCGACAGCGCGACGTCACCGGTGCCCGGCGGAAGATCCATGAGCAGCACGTCGAGGTCGCCCCAGTACACGTCGGCGAGGAACTGCTGCAGCGCGCGGTGGAGCATCGGCCCCCGCCACACCACGGGCGTGTTGCCGGGGGTGAACATCCCGATCGAGATGACCTTCACGTCGTAGGCGGACGGCGGCATGATCATCTGCTCGACCTGGGTGGGCCGCCCGGTCACGCCGAGCATCCGGGGCACCGAGTGCCCGTAGATGTCGGCGTCGAGCACGCCGACCTTCTGGCCCGTGGCTGCGAGCGCGGCGGCCAGGTTGACCGTCACCGACGACTTGCCGACTCCGCCCTTGCCGCTGGCGACCGCGAACACCCGGGTGAGTGACGACGGCTGGGCGAACGGGATCTCGCGTTCCTGGCGGCCGCCCCGGAGCCGGGTTTGCAGCTCGCGGCGCTGCTGTTCGCTCATGACGTCCAGCTGCACCGCCACCCCGGACACGCCGGGCACGGCGGAGACGGCGGCGGTGACGTCGCGGGTGATGGTGTCGCGCAGCGGGCAGCCGGCGACGGTGAGATATACCTCAACCCTGACCGTGCCGTCGGGGGTGATGTCGACGCTCTTGACCATGCCCAGGTCGGTGATCGGCCGCCGGATCTCGGGGTCATTGACCCGCGCCAGCGCCGCGGTCACCTGCTCGGTGCTGGGCGGCGGGGTGGGTGCTGCCGGGCTCATGGGTTCATGGTATGTCGGCCCGGGTCCTCATCGCGGCGGTGTGGGAAGGACCGCGGCGGGTCAACGGCCGTGGGTGCGAGCCGGAAGACCGCGCCCGAGCGCGCCCAGCGGGTGGCGGGCGAGGTCTGGCCGTCCGCCGGCACCGCGTTGAGCCGCCCGGCGACGAGCGGGCCGATCACCTCGTCCCACTCCCCGGAACCTGGCTCCACCCGGCTTACCGCGGCGGTCCAGGTCACCGGGCCGGCGCCGGGGCCGCCCGCGACGATGACGGTGGCCCGGGCGGAGCCGGCGAGCCCGGGCAGCGGCTGCTCGCCGGGGCCGGTCACCACGTAGGCGGCGCCGGGTGATCCCGGCTCGGCCGCCCGCCGCGCCCGCCAGATGTGCCACGCGGGGCGCGGGCGGTCCTGGCCCTCGATGGTGATCCAGATCACGCCGGCCCGCTTGGTAGCCTCCGCGATAAGCGCGGGCGGCGGCTGCGGGCCGGGCGGGGTCTCGCTCACGTAGCTCAGCGTGCCACGACGATGGGAGGCGGAGCGAACGTGCCGCAAGAGTACCGTCCCCGGCGCTCGTGCCTGGCGGTGCCGGGCAGCAGCCAGCGGTTCCTGGGCAAGGCCCGCGGGCTCGCCGCCGACGAGGTGCTTCTCGATCTTGAGGACGCGGTCGCCCCCGCGGCCAAGGAAACGGCGCGGCGCAACGTGATCGCCGCGCTGAACACCGGCGGCTGGGGCGGCAAGCTGGTGGCGGTCAGGGTCAACGACGCCGCCAGCCGGTGGGCGTACCGGGACGTGGTCGAGGTGGTGACCGATGCCGGCCGCGGGCTGGATGCCATTGTCTTGCCCAAGGTCACGGATCCCGGTCACGTGGTCTGGCTGGACCTTCTGCTGGGCCAGATCGAGCAGGACACCGGTGACCAGAGCGGCCGGATCGGTATCGAGGCGCAGATCGAGGACGCGCGGGGGCTGGCGAAGGTGGATGAGATCGCGGCCGCGTCGCCCCGGCTGCGGGCACTGGTGTTCGGCCCGGCCGACTTCATGGCCAGCATCGGCATGGCCTCGCAGCGGGTGGGGGCGCAGCCCGCCGGGTACCTCGGCGCCGATGCCTTCCACTACCCCCTGCTCCGGATCCTGGTCGCGGCGCGCGGCCACTGGCTCGCGGCGATCGACGGGCCGTATCTGGCGGTCGGCGACCTCGACGGCCTGCGGGAGGCCGCCGTCAGCGCGGCCGCGCTCGGCTACGACGGCAAATGGGTCCTGCACCCCGGCCAGATCGGCGTCGTCAACGAGGCGTTCTCACCCAGCCAGGAGGACTACGAGCGCGCCGAACTCGTCCTCGATGCCTACCGTTACTACACGTCGGCCGAGCACCGCGGCGCGGTGATGCTCGGTGACGAGATGATCGACGAGGCCTCGCGGAAGCTGGCGCTGGTGGCGGCAGCGAAGGGGCGGGCGGCGGGCCTGCGCAGGTCACAGCGGTTCGAGCCGCCCGCGCCCGGGGGGTCAGCCGAGGACTCCCCACGCGGCGAGGGTCTCGGCGAGCCCGCTGGTCAGGGGTAGCCGGCCGATGTCGCCCGGGTCGACCCACCGCGCGTCGGCGGCGTCGTCACCGGCGGCCAGCATCCCGCCGCTGACCGCGGCCACGTAGTCATGGATGTCGAAGACCACGCCGCCGGGCCCGGGCCGCTCGACCTCGCCGATCAGCCGTCCCGGCTCGACGGTCAGCCCGGTTTCCTCGCGCACCTCCCGCACGACGGCTTCCGGGTCGCTCTCGCCCGGCTTGACCCGGCCACCCGGCACCGACCAGTGGCCCGCCTCGGGCTCGTGCCCGCGCTTGACCAGCAGCAGACGCCCGTCACCGTCGGTGACGATGGCTCCGACGCACCTCATCCGTGATCCCGCCATGTGCCAAGTATCGTTCCGCATCCCCGGGGGCTACTTGACGTGAGCCCGTGCAGCGGCCAACGTCGGTGTCCATGAAGGCGGCTCCGATCTGCCCGCGCTGCGGCGGGCCCGTGAGCGAGCCGAGCGCCTGGTCCAGCGGATGGCGCTGCCAGTTGCACGGCGTGGTGTACCCGCTGCGGCCCGCCTACCGGCCGGTGCCGGAAGGGCTGAAAGGCCTGCTCCGCGACGCCGTGATGCCGGTCTGGCTGCCCTGGCCGCTGCCGCACGGCTGGCTGGTCACCGGGTTCGCCGGCGCCGGCGATGACCGGGACGGGACCCGCGCCTGCGTCGTCGCCTTGTCGGGGCCGAACCCGATGGGCGGGCTGGGCGAGATGCTGCTGGTCTCCGAGGAGATGGGGGTGGGGCTCGGCGCCTGGCTGGCGGGCCTGCCCGGCCCCGATCCAGGCGAGGGCTTCGCGACCGGGATGGCGCACGCCTTCGTCCGTTACCGCCACCGTGACTTCCCGCTCTGGCACGTCGACGCCCCGGACCGGGCCGCGTTCGCCGGGGAGATGCTGGGGAACTGGCTGTGGGTGGTGCTGTGGCCGGACACCGCAGGGGTGCTGCTCGTGGAGCCGCTGCCCCTTCGTGACCTGCGTGATCCCGACCAGGACCTGGATCTGCCGTTCGGCGCCGCGTCGCCTCGCCTGCCCGGCTAGCGTTTGCGCCTACGATGGGCGCTCGTGCGCATCGATCTGCATTCGCACAGCACCGTCTCGGACGGAACCGATCCGCCCGCCGAGGTGATGCGCCGCGCCCGTTCCGTGGGCCTGGACGTGATCGCGCTCACCGACCACGACACGCTCGCCGGGCACGACGAGGCCCGCCGGGCCCTGCCGCCCGGCCTGGTCCTCGTGCCCGGAATGGAGCTGTCGTGCCGTCTCGGCGGCCACAGCGTGCACCTGCTCGCCTACCACGTTGACCCGGCGCACGCCGGGCTGGCGGAGGAGCTGCACGCGATCACAACGGACCGTCTGCGCCGCGCCCAGGACATGGTGGGCAAGCTGCGCGAACTCGGCGTCGACATCACCTGGGAACAGGTGGCGGCGATCGCCGGCGATGGCGTGGTGGCCAGGCCGCACCTCGCCCGCGCGATGGTCGCGGCCGGTGCCATCTCCAGCCCGGACCGGGCGTTCACCCCGGAGTGGATCGGGTCGGGCGGCCGTGCCTACGTGAGCAGGTACGCCCTGGACCCGGAGGACGCGATCCGCCTGGTCTCCTCCGCGGGGGGCGTGAGCGTGCTCGCCCACCCGGGCGCCCCGCAGGGTGGGTGGGTGATCGGCGACGAAGCCGTCGCGCGGCTGGCGCGGGCGGGCCTGGGCGGCCTGGAGGTCGCCCACCCCGACCACGACGATGCCGAACGGATCCGGCTTGCCGCCCTCGCCGCCACGCTCGGCCTGGTTTCTTCCGGCGGAAGCGACGACCACGGCAGCCTGACCGGTCACCGGCTCGGATGCGAGACGATCGCGCCGGGAGAGTACGAGCGGCTGATGTCGCGCGCGGCCGGGCTGTCCTAGGCGACGAGCAGACTTGACCCTGGAAGGGAGGACCGCCGATGGACGCGCGGATCGACCTGGTGGCGCCGGGCCGCCGGCACGGCTGCAACACCTGGCTGGTCGGGGACGCCGGCGAGGTCATCGTGGTGGACCCGGGCCGGGACGCGCACGCCGTGCTCGGCGCCGTCGCGGACCGGGAGATCCTCGCCGTGATCTGCACCCACGGCCATGCGGGGCATGTGGAGGCGGCGCTGGAGGTCGCCGCGCGCGACGGGGCGCCGGTGGCGCTGCACCGCATGGACATGCTGGCGTGGCGGGAGGCGCATCCCGGCGGGGAGCCGGACATCCCGATGGAGGAAGGCGGCGTCTTCGAGGTCGCCGACGTCGCGCTCGAGGTGCTCTACACGCCCGGCCACAGCCCGGGATCCGTCTGCCTCTACTGCGAGGAGCTGGCGGTGGTGTTCTCCGGTGACGCGCTGCTCGCCGACGGGCCGGCGCCGCACGCCGGTGAGTACCCCGACTTCCCCGGCCAGCTCAGCGCGATCGGGCAGGAGCTGCTGACGCTGCCCGGGGACACCAGGGTGCTGCCGGGTCACGGCGATGAGATCACGGTGGGGACGGCGGGGAAGCGGTTCGACTCGTGGGCGGCGGGTGGCCCGCAGCCCGGCGACCCGTCAGGCTGAGCGATGGAGCAGGCCACCCTGGAGGGCATGCCGCGGCGGCTGTACCCGTGCACGCCGACGCGGCTGGTCAGCTGGCTGGAGTGCCCGCGCCGGTACCGGATGACCTACCTCGACCGGCCCCCCGCGCCCAAGGGGCCGCCGTGGGCGCACAACAGCTTCGGCGCCAGCGTGCACAACGCGCTGGCCGCGTGGTGGCGGCTGCCGCGCGCCGGGCGCACCGTTGCCGCCGCGGGCGACCTGCTCGACGGCGGCTGGATCGACCAGGGCTACGCGGGCGACGCGCAGTCCGTGCGGAACCGGGCCAGCGCCCGCGCCATGGTGGAGCGGTATACCGCGACGCTCGATCCGGCCACGGAGCCGCTGGGCGTCGAGCGTGTGGTGGCCACGCGCACCGAGCAGATCGTGCTGTCGGGCCGGATCGACCGCCTGGACGAGCGCCGTGAGCCAGGCGGCGGCCGGGCGCTCGCGGTGGTCGACTACAAGACGGGCCGGCGGGCACTGACCGGGGACGACGCCAGGGCCTCGATGCCGCTGGCGCTGTACGCGCTGGCAGCGGCGCGGATGTTCCACGCCGTGTGCCGCCGGGTGGAGCTGCACCACCTGCCGACCGGTACCGTGCACGCCTGGGACCACTCCGACGAGGGCATCGGCAGGCACCTCGGCCGCGCCGAAAAGATCGCCGGCGAGTGCGCCGAGGCCGACGGGCGGTTCCGCACCGGGCTGCCGCCGGCGGCGGTGGACGGCGTGTTCCCGCCCCGGCCGGGCCCGGCGTGCGGCTGGTGCGACTACCGGCAGCTGTGCCCGGAGGGGACGGCGGCCAGTGCACCGCGCCAGCCGTGGGATGGCCTGGCCGAGGACTGAGTCACCGAGTGGTCTCCACCGAGTTCCAGAACGCGGTGAGGGTGCTGGCCACGGTCTCGGGGGCCTCGACCGCCGGCGAGTGTGCCGCGCCAGGGATGCATACGCGCTGGGCTCCGAGCCGCTGCGCCATGTCGTCCTGGATCGACGGCGCCCAGGCATCGTCGTCCTCGCCGTAGACCACCAGCAGCGGCGCGCCCAGCGCGGCCAGCGCCGAGGTCCGGTCCGGGCAGCCCAGCAGTCCCCGGCCCATCGACCACAGTCCGGTGGGGCAGCTGCGCAGCATCCTGCGGCGCAGGAAGTCAACGATGTCGGCCGGGACCCCGTCGGCAACGGCGGCGGGTTCGAGCTGGGTGTACCACAGCCGTTCCACCGCGGCGCCCAGGCCGTCCGGCACGGCGGGCTCGAGCTCCGCGAGGACGGCCCGCAGCTCCTCCGCCCTCGGGCCGGTCAGCGCGCCGGGCCCGGAGCTCATCAGCGTGAGGGAGCCGACCCGGGCCGCCCGCGCGAGCATGAGCTCCCGGGCCACCAGGCCGCCGAACGAATGCCCCAGCAGATGCATGTGGGGCGCGGGCCGGCCCGCGCCGTCGCGGCGGTCACCGTCGCCCCGGCGACTGCCGAGCGCATCCGCGATCGTGGCCACGTCGGCGGCGAGCGCGGCGAGACCGTATCCGTTGGCGTCGGCCGCGGCCGGGCTCTCGTGCTGCCCGCGCATGTCGATGGCGATCACCCGCCGGCCCGCCCGCGCGAGCGGCCCGAGCACCGGCAGGAAGTCTTCCTTGCTGCCGGTGTAACCCGGGATGAGCAGCGCGGGCTGGCGTTCGGCCACGCCGGCGGTCGGGAGCGCCTCGAGCGCGGCGAACGGCCCGCGGGGCGTCTCGACGGTTAGCCGGCGCACCCCGTCAGGCAGCCGGCGCATCCCCGGTAGCCTCAGACCGCTTCCGGGCGGGCGTCCGGCGCGGCGTCCTTCTGCCCGTGTCCCGTCCGCCGCCGCGGTCGTGGCGCGCGGCGGCGCGATCCCTGGCCGGACGGTGCCGTGGGCGTTTCGCCGCCGCGGTCTCCGGCCGCGCCGTCCTCGGCTCTGGTCCGGCGCCGGATCCGGGGGGCGCGCCGTCCGCGGGCGCGCTGGTCACGCGCCGACCGGGGGCGCTGGTCGCGCGCGGACCGGGAGCGCCCGGTCTCCCCGAGATCCTCGATCTCCTCCGCCTCCAGGCCCGCCCGGCCGCGCTGCGTCCGCGGCAGGCTGCCGCCGGCCCCGGCCGGGATGCCCAGGGCGGTGAACAGGTGCTCAGAGGTCGAGTAGGTCTCGGGTGGGTCGGCGAGATCCAGGCCCAGCGCCTCGTTGATGATCTTCCAGCGCTGGAGGTCGCGCCAGTCGACGAAGGTCACCGCCACCCCGGTCCGGCCCGCGCGTCCGGTCCGGCCGATCCGGTGCAGGTACGCCTTGTCGTCGTCGGGGCACTCGTAGTTCACCACGTGGGTGACGCCCTCGACGTCCAGCCCGCGGGCTGCCACGTCGGTGGCCACGAGCACGTCCACCTTGCCGTGGCGGAACGCCCGCAGCGCGCGTTCCCGCTGGGCCTGGCCCAGGTCGCCGTGGACGGCCGCGGCGGCGAACCCGCGGGTGGCCAGCACCTGGGCCACCTGATCGGCGGTTCGCTTGGTCCGGCAGAACACCATCGTCAGCCCGCGCCCTTCGGCTTGGAGCATCCGGGCCAGCATTTCGATCTTGTCCAGCTGGTGGGCGCGGAAGACGTGATGCTCGGTGAGCGGCACGAGCTCGGGCTCGTCGTGGTGCTCGGCCCTGACGTGCATCGGCTGCTTGAGGTGACGGCGGGCGAGCGTGACGACCTCGCCCGGCATGGTCGCCGAGAACAGCATGGTCTGCCGGGCCGGCGGGGTGAGCTGCAGGATGCGCTCGACGTCGGGCAGGAAACCCAGGTCGAGCATCTTGTCGGCCTCATCGAGGACGAGCGTTGCCACGTCCGAGAGGTCGAGATGGTGCTGGCGCGCGAGGTCGAGGAGACGGCCAGGCGTGCCGACCACCACGTCCACGGCGCCGCGCAGGGCCTCGATCTGGGGTTCGTAGGCGCGGCCGCCGTACAGGGTGAGCACCCGCGTGCCGCTTGACCTCGCCGCGGTCTTGAGGTCGCCCGCGACCTGGATCGCCAGTTCCCTGGTTGGCACCACGACGAGCGCGCCGGGCGCGAGCGGGCGCCTGTCCGTCGCCGGGCCGAGACGCTGCAGCAGCGGGATGCCGAAGGCCAGCGTTTTGCCTGTTCCGGTCCTTGCCTGGCCGATGATGTCGTGGCCGGCGAGCGCTATCGGGAGGGCCAGCGTCTGGATGGGAAACGCGGTGGTGATTCCTTCGGCCGCCAGCGCGTCGCAGATCGGGCCGCTCACGCCGAGGTCGGCGAAGGCAGGGCCGGCCATCGTGGTCGGGATGCCGGCCACCAGGTCGGTGTCCCCCGTGGTCTGTATTTGTGTTGTCAGGGCTTTCAGCTTCCGTCAGTGGCCCGCGGCGCGGCGCTCGCATCGCGCACGCCATCACCATCCCGGGCCCGGGGATTCACGTTCTCAGGGGCGGTGCACCGACGACAGGTCGTCGTGGCGTTCGGCACGCTCGGCACCGGACCCCGCTGCCAACTGAAACACGGCACCATGCTGGCCGCATTCCCTCCGGCTGCGGGGCAAGTCTAGCAACACGGGCCCCGCGCGGCCGTCGTGACATTCCGGTGAGCCGGCCCGGCGGGCTGCACGGCCCGCCGGGGGCACCTTGTTAGGCTCCCCGTGTGGCAAGCACGGACGGCGTCCTGGACCTGCTCGGGCTGCTCGCCTACGCCGAGCTCGTCGCGTTCTTCCGGCTGTCCGAGGATGCCGCGATGGCGCCGTCGCTGTCGGACAAGGCCGCGCTCGGCGAGATGGCCGTCGCGGAGTTCGGCCACTTCCAGATGCTGCACGGCCAGATCACGCGGATGGGCGCCGCACCAGAGCAGGCGATGGCGCCGTTCGTCGAGCCGCTCGACGCCTTCCACGCCAGGACCGCCCCCTCCGACTGGCTGGAGGGCCTGGTGAAGGCGTACGTCGGCGACGGGATCGCGGCGGACTTCTACCGGGCGATCGCCGAGCGGCTGGATCCGCAGACCCGGCAGCTCGTGCTGGATGTGCTCGCCGACACCGGCCACGCGGACTTCGTCACGTCGCGGGTACGAGCGGCGATCGACGCCGATCCCGCGGTCGCCGGCCGGCTGGCGCTGTGGGCGCGGCGCATCGTGGGCGAGGCACTGGCGCAGGCCCACCGGGTGGCGGCCGAGCGCGCACCGCTCGCGAGGCTGGTGGCCGGCGGGAGCGGCGGTCAGGCGGGGCCGGGCGGTGAGCAGGGTGACATCGGCCGGATGTTCGCGCGGCTCACCGACGCGCACGACGAGCGGATGAGCGCGCTGGGACTGGCCGGCTGGGAACGGGTGCCGGAGTCCGGGTAGCTCACGGGTGCTGGCCGAAGCCCACCCGGCGCTGCTCCACGCCGGCGAACTCCACGTAACCGATCTTGTCCGCCGGCACCATGACCTTCCCGTCCTTGTCGTCCGGGAGGACGAACAGGCCGCCCGAGGCCAGCGCCTCGGACAGCGAGCTCTCGATCTCCTCGGGGGACGCGTTCGTCTCGACCACGAGTTCCCGGGGGATCGACTGGATCCCGATCTTGACTTCCACGGCGCTCCTCTCGGGGACTTTCGCGGCTCAGCCTTGTTCGCCCGCCCGCGGCCAGCCGCTGATCCCCCGCCAGGCCAGCCGCGCTATCAGCTGCTCGGCGGCGTCCTTGGGGATCATCTGTCCCGTGCTGAGCCAGTAGGTGGCGCTGAGCTGGGCCATGCCGACCAGGCCCATGCCCAGCAGGTGCGCCTGGTCGTCGCCGACGCCCGCATCCTCCCTGATGATCTCGCTGATGATGTCGGCGCAGTCACGGGTCGAGCGGTCCAGCCGCTCGCGGACGGCGGGCTCGTTGCGAAGGTCGGACTCGAACACCAGGCGAAACGCCTGGCCGGTGCTGCCGACGAAATCGAAGAACGCCGTGAAGGTGGCCGTCACGCGCTGCTTGTTGTCGGTCGTGGAGGCCAGCGCATTGCGGACGGTGGCGGCCAGCGCATCGACGCTCTCATCGAGCAGGGCGAGGTAGAGCTCGAGTTTGCCGGGAAAGTGCTGGTATAGAACCGGCTTGCTGACGCCGGCCTTGTCCGCGATCTCGTCCATCGCCGCCGCGTGATACCCCTGGGCGACGAAGACGTCCCGGGCGGCGCCCAGGAGCTGGCGCCGCCGGGCGGGTTTCGGCAGCCGCGTGCCGACCGGCCGGGCCTGCGGGGTCGCGGTCACTGCGGCCTCCGATCCGCTTTCCTGGACCTGGCGGTCAACTCCGCCGTCAACGGTAGTCGTCCTCATCGAGCTTCACTTCCCGCCGCTGTTCGGCCGCATCGGCTTCATTAACGTCGAGGGGCAGGTCGGCCGGCGTCTTCTCCGCCTGTGCCTCCCCCTCCTCCGCCGCGGCCCACCGCTGCTCCTCGGAGTCGGGCTCCGGTCTCTCCAGGTCGCTCTCGCTCATCGGTGATCTCCCTTGGTCGCAAGACGCGGACCCATTCGCCAGTATCCGAGGATATTGGCGACAAACCATCTCGCCGGGTATCCGCCGGGTGCGGCGACCTCGACGTCCGGCGCCCGCTCGTCCTTCCCCTGGTGGCAGCGCCTCACCCATACGTCAACGGATCACTCAATCATGGCAGCGACCGCGCGCTGAGCCGGGACCGGGAGGACACGCCCTCCTGCCCTGATGGCCTGGTCGCCGCCACCGCGTAGTCTGGTTTGTGGTGAATAGTGGCCCGCCGGGCAGCCTGATCCCGGCGTGACGGCGGCCAATGGACACAGGCAGAACGGGTATCGACACACCATGCGCAGTATGTGGAAGGGCGCGATCTCGTTCGGGCTGGTCAACATCCCGGTGAGGCTGTACACCGCCACCGAGCAGCGGGATGTGACATTCCGCCAGGTTCACCGCGAGGACGGCGGGCGCATCAAGTTCCGCCGAGTCTGCTCGATCGACGGCGCGGAGGTTCCGTTCGCCGACGTCGCCAAGGGCTATGAGCTGCCCAACGGCGAGATGGTGATACTCACCGACGACGACCTGGCGCAGCTGCCGCTGCCGACCGCCCGCAGCATCGAGGTGGTCAACTTCACCCCCGCCGAGCAGCTGGACAGCATCCTCGCGAACCGCGCGTACTACACCGAGCCCGAGCCGACCGGATTGCGGGCATACGCGCTGCTGCGGGACGCGCTGGAGCGGTCGGGCAAGATCGCGATCGCCCGGGTGGCGCTGCGCCAGCGCGAATCGCTTGCCTCGCTCCGCACCAGGGACGGTGTGATGGTACTGGAGACCCTCCTGTGGCCGGATGAGGTCCGCGCAGCCGACTTCGAGTTCCTCGAGCAGGACGTCGAGGTGCGCTCGCAGGAGCTGAAGATGGCGTCGTCGCTGATCGACTCCATGACGGCGGACTTCGACCCGTCGATGTACCGGGACGGGTACCGGGAGGCGCTGGAAGAGCTGGTGGCCGCCAAGGTGCAAGGTCACGAGGTGGTCCAGCCGCAGCCCCAGCCCGAGGAGGGTGGCGGCAGCCTGGCGGACGCGCTGAGAGCGAGCCTGGCGGCGGCGAAGGCCGGCGCGGCGGACGACGACGGCAAGCGGCAGGCCAGGGGCAAGGCCAGCGCCTGACGATGCTGACGCGGCGCACGCTCGGACAGGGCCTGGCCGTCCCCGAACTCGGCCTCGGGTGCATGGGTATGAGCCAGTCCTACGGGACCCCCGACGACGAGGAGTCGATCGCCACCATTCACCGGGCCCTCGACGTGGGCGTCACGCTCCTCGACACCGCGGACTCCTACGGGCCGCACACCAACGAGCGCCTTGTCGGCGCGGCCATCAAGGGCCGGCGCGGCGAGGCGATCCTCGCCACCAAGTTCGGCCAGGAGTTCCGGCCGGACGGCACCCGCGGCGTCAACGGCCGACCCGAGTACGTGCGCCGGGCGTGCGACGACTCGCTGCATCGCCTCGGGGTCGACCACATCGACCTCTACTACCAGCACCGGGTCGACCCGGGCGTGCCGATCGAGGAGACCTGGGGCGCGCTGAGCGAGCTAGTCAGCGAGGGAAAGGTCCGCTTCCTCGGCATCTCCGAGGCGGCGCCGGCGACGGTGCGCCGGGCCCACGCCGTGCATCCCATCGCCGCTGGCCAGTACGAGTACTCGCTGTTCAGCCGCGACCCGGAGGCGGAAGTGCTGCCGTTGTTCCGCGAGCTCGGCATCGGGATGGTCTGCTACAGCCCGCTCGGCCGCGGCATGCTCGCGGGGTCCCTGCCAGCCGACGGGGAGTTCGGCGAAGATGACTTCCGCCGGAGCGCCCCGCGTTTCCAGGGCGCGAACCTCGAGCGCAACCTGGCGGTCGCGGAACAGATCGCCGGGATCGCCGCGAGCAAGGGCGTGAGCCCGGCACAGCTGGCGCTCGCCTGGGTGCTCGCCCAGGGCGACGACCTGGTCGTCATCCCCGGCACCAAGCGGCGTCGCTACCTGGAGCAGAACGTGATGGCGACCGAGATCGTGCTCACCCCCGACGAACTCGGCCGTCTTGACAAGCTGGCTCCGGCCGGAGTCGCGGCGGGCGACCGGTACCCGCCCGAGATGATGGCAAGGATCGGCCAGTGATCTCCGGGGCGACGGCCGGCCCGGGCCGCTGAGTTGCTGATCACCGCGACCCGGGTCGTTCCCGGGACGGGCGGGCCGGCGATCCTCGAGCCCGGCTATGTGCGGGTCACCGGCGGCCGCGTGGCCGAGGTCGGCGGGGGCGCGCCGCCCGGCGTGCCTGACCTCGCGCTCGGCAGCGGGTATCTCGTGCCCGGCCTGATCGATCTCCAGGTCAACGGCTGTTTCGGGGTGAACCTGGCCGACGTCGAGCCTGCCGGCTGGACACGCGTCGTTCGGCGTCTGCCGGAGAC
>Ga0081540_1001164_pt1 | contig 23119 bp, 26 predicted proteins | sample TabmetS2T1R1_FD_71024 | JGI IMG/M metagenome (GOLD analysis project Ga0081540, IMG submission 71024) | Tabebuia heterophylla rhizosphere microbial communities from the University of Puerto Rico - S2T1R1 | ecosystem: Host-associated > Plants > Roots > Rhizosphere ... | reverse complement strand
AAGTCCGCTTCCCGGCCGCAAAGGCCAGGGCCCCGCCAGCATCGTCCGAACAAGCATTTGCAGCAGTGTGCCGATGCAAAGGACGATGCCCAATCGCCAGACGAGCTGCGCAACAAGTGAATTGCGGTCGAACATCACCGCGCCTCCTTCGGCACGGCGAGGAGGTAGCCCGGTCCTCGGTGCGTCTCGATTTCGACGCTCGCTTTGAGCGCGGCCAGTTGTTTCCTCAGGTGGTGGACGTGCACAGGCATGGTGTTGGTCTCGGGCAGCGCATCGGCGCCGTAAACGTCGTCGAACCGAACGTCCTTGGGTCCGAGCCGGCCCTGCCGTCGCATCAGTTGTTCCAAGATCGCCATCTCGTGGCGGGACAGGCTGAGAAGCGCTCCATCCACACCCGCATTGCGCGCAACCGTATCGAGCGTCACATTGCCAGCGGTCAGGACCGCGCCCAGCACATGCCCCGGGCGACGCAACAGAGCACGTATGCGAGCGACGAGCTCCTCGGTCGCAAACGGCTGCCCAAGGTAGTCGTCGGCGCCAGCATCGAGCCCCTTGATGCGATCCTTTACGCTGTCGCGCGCGGTCAACACGAGCACAGGCAGTCCGCCGCGGACTCGGCGACTGATTTCGATCAGCTTTAGACCATCGCCGTCGGGCAATTCGAGATCGAGCACCACCGCGTCATAGGAAAGGCTTTCGACATGGCTGGTCGCCTCATCGAGACAAACAGTTGCATCGATGCCGAAGCTGCGGTCCTCGAGGGCTGCGCGCACGTAGCGACGCAGGCTCTCGTCGTCCTCAACGACAAGTAACCGCATGTTGAACTCCTCGTCTCGCCACCGAAAACTACCTTAAATGAAGGCGTCTAGCATTCCGGTTGACGGGAGTTCCTGTCCTCGTGTCAGCGCCTCATCCGCATGGGCGCGCAGCCGCAAATGACAGGACAAAGCCGGGCTTGTCTACCCGGCGATCCGGCAATGCGCCGTGTAGTTGGAGAACGGTATGCGCACACTCACAGTTGCCTTGTTGGTCACCGGCCTCATGTCGGTAGCCGCGGCCGCTCAGCAGAACAAGCCGCACTGCCCCACCGGGTATGACCTCATAGGAACGCTCTGCCAGAACGGCTCCACGGGTGACATCGTGCTGCCGGACTGAGCTTAACCCTGAGCGGCAAACGTCGAAGGTAGGTATTTTGGTGAGCGCGGGCCGCGCAGCCCACCCGAGGCTGCGCGCATCGCAAAGGCACCTTCAGTTGGCAGAGGAAGCGAGATGATCGACCGCCGAGCTTTCGTGGCTAGCTTATCCGCTGTCGCCCTATCGGCAGGTTGCCCAACCCTTGCAGCGGCCCAGAGTGATCCAAGCGATATCCGAGCAGTGCTGAAGACGCTGATTGGCGACGCGACGCCAGTGGAAGGAAAGATCTCGTTGGACCTGCCTGAGATCGCCGAGAACGGAAATACGATCCCCTATGCCGTCAGAGTCGACAGTCCGATGAGCGATGCCCAATACGTCAAGGCAGTGCACCTATTGGCACCCGCCAATCCACATCCCCAGATTGCCAGCTTCTTCTTCACGCCTATGTCCGGCAGGGCGTCGGTGGCGAGCAGGATGCGGCTGGCACAGACGCAAGAGGTGATGGCGATCGCCGAGATCAGTGATGGGACATTTTTCATGGTCAAACGTCCCGTCAAGGTAACGGTAGGAGGTTGCGGCGGCTAGTGAGGAGGAAAAGTACATGCCTGCGAAACCGCGGATCAGGCTCCCTGACAGCGCCCGGGTCGGCGAGGTGATCGAGATCAAGACCTTGGTCGCACATGCGATGGAGACTGGCATTCGCAAGAACGCCGATGGCAGCTCGATCCCGCGGCTCCTGTTGCATTCTTTCGAAGCCAAGTTCGGCGGTAGAGAGGTGTTCAAAGCCAGCCTGCACACGGGAACCACAGCGAACCCCTTCATCTCGTTTTTCATGAAGGTGTCAGGTCCGGGCGAGTTTGAGTTCGTCTGGATCGAAGACGGCGGTGCCAGAATCACAGAGCGACAGACGCTCAGGATCGCGTGATGAGCTGGCGCGGACCCGGCCCGCCTCACGCGCCACCCGCGCAATACCGGCACTGCCTGCGATGCTGCCAGGATGGCGCGAGGATCTTCGCCAGGATCGTTTGCGGCATTGGCCTGATTCTTTCATTGGCCTTCACATCGCCGCGATTCGGCACGGCCGGGGCGCAAGAACGCGACGACCGTATCGAGCGTGCGCTTGAGACCTACCGTTCGATGATGAAGGCTGATCCCTGGTCCAACCCGGGAATGCTGGACGTGGATCGGGGGGAGGCCTTGTGGAGGACCCCGGGCGGGCCAAAGAACGTGTCGCTTGAAGGGTGCGATTTCGGCCTCGGGCCGGGCAAAGTCGACGGCGCCTTTGCCGGCCTGCCACGGTATTTTGCGGATGCCGACCGCGTCATGGATGTCGAAACGCGCGCTCTATGGTGCATGGAGAAGTTGCAGGGTTTCGAGCGGACAAAGCTGATCACTCGTCCCCACCCCGGCGCCGGAACGCCAGTGAAGGACCTCGGGGCGATCGCCACCTATGTCGCCTCTCGTTCCAATGGCCGGGCATTTGCCGCCCCCCTCAGTCACCCAAGGGAACGGGAGACATTGGCTCTGGGCGAAAGCTTGTTCTTTCGCCGGAGCGGGCCAATGGACTTTGCCTGTTCGACTTGCCATGCCGACAGCGGCAAGCGCATTCGCCTGCAACCGTTGCCTTTCTTCGCCAAGCCGGATGAGGCACGCAAGATCGTCGGCCAGTGGCCTGCGTATCGCGTTTCGACGTCGCACGTGATGACCATGCAGCATCGCATCTACGACTGCCTTTGGCAGATGCGCCTGCCGGAGATCGAACTTGGTTCGGAGGCGTCGGTCGCTCTGATCAGCTATCTCGTCAAGCAGGCAGAAGGTGGCGAGATCAGCATCCCCGGCATGAAGCGTTGAGGCGAAGTGGCATGTGGATCAAGCGAGGAATAGCTGTGGCTCTAACGGTGTGCATTGGCGCGGTCGGCACGGCAAACGCACAACAGAACCGGGCGGCCGACGAACACGAGGTCGACACGATCATGAAAGCCGCCTTCCCCCATGCAGGCGCGGAGTGGGTGTCTCGGCTCAAGGGCGATCAAACGATGCAAACGTGCTCGGACTACAAGGATGCCCCCACCGCCGAATTCACCCGCGCGATCGGGGCGAGAGAGAGGGAGTTAATCCAGTATCCCGCCGACGGCAAGCTCATGGGCGATTGGAAACGAGGCGAGCAGCTCGCGCAGAGCGGCTATGGGCTGCGCTTCACCGATTCGCCGGTGCGAGAGACGGGTGGAAATTGCTACGCTTGCCATCAGCTCACGCGGCAGGAGGTGAGCTATGGAACGGTCGGACCAAGTCTTCTCGAGTACGGTAAGATTCGGCGCTTCTCTGCGGCCGACACCAAGGCAGTGTACGAGAAGATCTACAATTCGCAGGCAACCGTACCGTGCTCGTTGATGCCACGCTTCGGCAGCAATGGGGTGCTGACGATCGAGCAAATCAAGGACATCGTCGCCCTGTTGATGAGCCCTGATAGTCCGGTCAACCAGCGATGAACGGCGGTATGAACCACGCTGGCCGCAGAGGCCTGGTCGCCGCGCTCATAATGCTCCTTGTTGGCGTCGTGATAGTGCCCGCCGACGCGCAGGAGCTGCACATTTCGCATCAGTTCCGTGCCGAGGACGACAGCCGCGGGCGGGCAGCGCAAGTGTTCGCCGCGGAGATTGTGCGGCGATCGCCGGAGATGAAGATCACCATACATCCCCAGTTGTCTCTTGGCCTCACCCGAGACGAGCAGCTGGACGCCTTGCAATCCGGCACGCTGGATTTCGCGGTCTTGCCTTTCATCGTGCCGAGCAAGAAGGTCGTCGAATTCTCCGTGGCCTTGCTTCCAGGACTCGTTGCCGACCTGACGGTGGCCCGCGCTCTGAAGGGCTCGGAAGTCCACGCCAAATTGCAGCACATCGCGGCTGAAAACGGGCTGCGGATCGTCACATGGTGGTGGATGCGCGGCGGTTTTGCTCTTGCGGCGCCGCGCGCAATGACAACGGAGTCCATGGCGGGCCTCAAGTTCCAAAGCTGCGGTCTCATGCAAGACCTGCTGGCCCGCGCGGGGGCTCAACTCGGCGACGAGCCGACCAGCGAGGTCCCGATGTTGCTTGATATGGGTGCGATCGACGGTGTGGCACTGCCCTATGAGGAATTCGTGGCCTTGCGGATGCACGAGCATGTGAAGTTGGCGACGTTTCGCGGCCCGTCGCTGGTCACCTGCTTCTCTCCGATACTGATGTCCAAGAAAACATGGGATCGGCTCTCACCACAACAACGCAAGGCGATTGACGATGCCGCGGTGGTCGCGGACGCCTACTTCGAACGCGCCCAAATCGAATTGGAGGATCGGGCGTTGGTCGCCTTCGAAAAGGCAGGTGCCGAGGTTCGCGGTCTAACGCAGGAGGAATTTGCTGGTTGGCTCGGCCTGGCGCGCCAGACGGTGTGGACTCGCTTTGGTGAGACGAGCGAGCTTTCGAATGAGCTCGTGCGTGCAGCAACCGCGCTGGTTTCCCTCAGTTGGCCATGAAGATGCCTTGGCATGGCCAATTCGGATTACGGCGAGAATTTCGGGAACAGGACCATTGCATCGAGTTGCCTGCAACTCGCCCCCACCTGCTCCCTTACTCCGCCAACCGCGGGGGGACGAACAAAAAGATGGCGTCCGGATCAATGAAGCGTCGGATGAGCTAGAGCTCGCCGACGTAGCTCTTGTGACCCAAATCGTTCGCTCTCATGGCACGTCCAATGGCCCGGGCCAGGCAGCCCGATGGCGGGCGAAGCTGCGCACCAGCGATTTTGTTTGCAGAGGGCATGTCGGCGTGCAGCTCATGTGAGCCCATGGACGCGATCTTTCGGTTGAGCTCGCGGATGCGTCGAGCCGATGGCAGGGCAATCCCCGGTGCCTTGAATTTTCATTGCTCACTGCCAATCCAACCACTATATCCGTTCGAATAGTTCGAATGGGTGTCAAGATCAAACTCAGGAGGAGGCTGATGACGGTAGCTCGTTGCGTCGCCATCGCGGTCGTGCTTGCGCTCTTTGGGGGCTTGCCACCAGCGACTGCTCAGCCAAGTTCCAAGGAGCTCATCGTCCTGACAACGACTACGACGCAGGACAGCGGAATTCTGCGTGTTATCGCTGATGCGTTCGCCAAAAAATCGGGCCTTGGTGTAAAGACGATCGTTGCCGGAAGCGGCGACATCTTAAAGCAAGGCGCTCGCGGCGAAGGCGACGTGTTGCTGACGCATTCGCCTGCAGCCGAGAAGGCCTGGATAGCGGAAGGCAATGGCACTTCTCGACGCCTGGTGATGTACAACGACTTCGTGATCATTGGGCCGGAAGCCGACACCGCAAAGATAAGGGGACTGAAGGCGGCGGATGCCCTGAAGCGCATTGCGGATGCCAAGGCTGTCTTCGTCTCGCGCGGCGATCAATCAGGGACCCACGTGCGCGAGCTCGCTATGTGGAAACGGGCTGCCATCGAACCGAAGGGTCAACCCTGGTATCGGGAGACCGGCCAAGGGCAGGGTCTAACCATGGACGTCGCGGCGCAGTTCCAGGGTTACGCGTTTACCGATCGGGGTACATACCTCGTACACGCGAAGCGGATCGGCTTGCCGATCCTCGTCGAAGGCGATCCAGCGCTGTACAACATCTATCACGTGATGCCTGTGAACCCGTCGAAGTTTCCGAAGGTGAACGCGATTGGGGGTCAAGCGTTTGCCGATTGGCTGGTATCGCCCGAAGGCCAAGCGACGATCGCAGGGTTTGGCAAGTCTGAGTATGGTCGGTCCTTGTTCATGCCGGCTGCAGACAAACGGGAAGACGAATTGCTGGCCAACTAATCAGCTCACCGAGAGGCTAATATGGGGCCCGAAGCGTGGAGCTATTGGGCTGAGATCGGCCAGGGGTTCATCGGCGCTATCCGGCTGCTGGTGACTGGCGATCCTGAAACATGGGCGATTATTCGGCAATCTCTCCTCATCTCGGTATCCGCGACGCTCGCGAGCATGGCGCTGGGTGTGCCGATTGGCGCTTGGCTCGCCAATGCAAGATTTGTGGGTCGGGGTGTCGTCCTTGCTTTATGCAATACCGGCTTCGGCCTTCCGCCGGTGGTCGTCGGCCTCATCCTTTCGATTCTCCTCCTTCGCCACGGCCCGCTTGGCTATCTAAACTTGCGCTTTACCCCGGCCGCTATGATGATCGGCCAATTCATCCTGAGCCTCCCGATCATCATCAATTTAACGGTCGTTGCACTGCAGCAGCTCAATCCAAAACTGCGGCTTCAAATCCGGGTGCTTGGCGCCTCGCGCTTGCAGACACTATGGTTGCTTGGTCGTGAAATCCGCTTGCCGCTCCTCGTCGCGTACATGGCAGGCTTCGGGGCCGTCGTGTCGGAGGTTGGGGCGAGCCAGATGCTTGGTGGCAATCTGCCCGGATCCACTCGCGTTTTGACCACCGCAATTGTCATGGAAACGGGCATGGGCCACTACGACCGCGCCATGGCGTATGGCATCGTTTTGCTCCTGCTGGTAGCGCTCATCGTGGGCCTGCTTACTTGGGCGCAACAGGGTGATCGGCAGCGGTGAGCGACCTTCTGGTCCAGGCATCACGCATCAGTGTTCATCGCGATGGGCGCCTCACTCTGCAGCCGACCGATTTTGCCGTGCGCGCTGGCGAGACTGTCGGCATTTACGGGCCCAATGGCGCCGGTAAGAGCACATTGCTGCAGGCTTTGGCGGGTCTGCTTCCGCTGTCGTCGGGCTCGGTCACAATAGCAGGCAAGATCCTGGGACAGGATTTGACACCCCTCGCCTACCATCGGCGCATCGCTGCGGTATTCCAGGAGCCCTTGCTTTTGCGCGGGACCGTCTCCCACAACGTCGGCTTGGGGCTAGCGCTACGCGGCATCAGAAAATCGGAGCGGGAGGAACGGGTACAACCGGTACTCGAGCAGCTGAAGATCGGGCACCTGTCGAACCGTCCGGTCAGCAAACTTTCTGGCGGCGAGGCGCAGCGTGCGAGCTTGGCGCGCGCGCTGGTGCTCGATCCTGAGGTACTGTTTCTCGACGAACCTTTTGCCGCACTTGACCAACCGACCCGCAGACGGTTGGTGCGGGAGCTTGGCGAGCTCTTGCGGGCGCGACGAATTGCAACGGTATTTGTCACCCACGAACTTACTGAGGTGTCCACGCTGTGCGACCGCTGCGTGATCCTCGATGCAGGGACAATCTTACAGGAAGGCACCACGCGGACAGTGCTTGAACGACCACAGACGCAACGGGTCGCCGAGATACTGGACATGCAGGAGTAGGGGGAGGACAAAATGACCGATCCAATCGTCTACGGGTTTCCGCGCCGCACCTTTGTCAACATTGTGCGATTGGTGCTGACCCACAACGAAGCCCCCTATGCTTTCCATGACTTGGAGATGGAAATGGGCAAAACCGCGTCACCTGCACTGCATCCCTTCGACACGGTGCCGATGCTGAAATACTGCGATTTCACGCTTTAATAGAATGTGGGCCTAATGTTCTTGTCCTGCAGGACCATCACGTCGAGAATCCGTAGCCGAAATTTTCTCCCTTCCCCCCATTTCTGTGCCCTTTCGAATAATCGTCGCGAGGCCTACCTTGATCATCGACAGCCATGTATAACACCGCGCTGATCGGCCGCCGGATCTCGCTTGTTGTGTCCTCCTATGTACTCATTGAAGGAATTGTCCACCGCATCTGTAACGAACCCCTTCGCCGAGCATAGCGTGCCCCGACCATTTCGTATTTCGCCGCGATGGGCATTTCACGCCGCCTGATAGGTATCCTCGGACCAGGCGATGCTGCTTCAACCGCCGTGCTAGCTTGATCAGCCTGCCATCTTCTTGACTGCCGCCGCGCTTCCTCGACGGCAGGCGGCGTGTCGATAGGTCTTTACGACAGTGGCTGCGAGCTTTGGCCGGCGCTGCTAAACCGTTCGCGGTCTGTAGGAGAGCGCTATCATCGTCGGTGCCACTCTCCTTAACACTTCTACATCGCTGCAACCGACCCGATCGGCCGCTCTCAGTAGAGCATCGGCCAGCTTGTTGCGAGCGCTCTGCACGGTCGAAGGATCGTCGCCATAAAAACCGGCGATGTCCGCCCAAGCCGCATCAAATGCCTGATTGAGCACGTGGAGTGCGTCAGGTCCGTAGGATTGGCGGTCGGAAAGCAGAGAATCTGTTGCCATGGCGCATGCCCCAATAGGGCGAGACGCGGAAGGCCCCCCTCGCCCCGCGCGCGGCCGCAGCACCCCGCTACAACGCCGCTCGCAACCGATAACCCCAAGGCGTCGGCCAAACCGCACCTTGGGGCCAGGGGACTTGTGCAGCGCGTGGCACGCAGCACAAGAGACGGCATAAGCCTGTGCCTCTGCCGCTGTGCCGTAAAGGGACAACTCGGTACGTAAACGTACCCGCCGAAACCTATTCCTGGGCCAGCCATAGCGTCCGCCAAAAAAAGCTTGGCACTATGGTTTCTGCGGATCAGATCGGCCGGTAGGGCGCAGGGCCCGTTTTGGCGGGGCCGCGCTGCACGATGGGGCACGTGAAGCCGCCGCACCCACAGACATGGCACCCAGGCGCAGGGGAGTCCAGCCCTTGAGGGTCACTAGGGGCAATCGTCAACAGACACGCAACAGATGACAGGGAAGGCAAAAAAGCCGCGGCTTCAAAAGCCCCGGAAGGCTGGCGCAGGCATCGTCAGTGTGGCTCCGCCGCTGGTGCAGTAGAGCAAGAACTCGGTACCTCTGCGTACCAAGCGAGCACGGGAACACCGCGTGCACCACTAAGGTTGATTAACTGAGAGGACGATCGCCGGCAACCAAGGAGCAATCAAAATGAAAAGGCCAGTCGTATCAGCAGCCCTCCTTTCGGGGTTGCTCGCCAGCAGCGCTTTTGCACAGACCAATAGCGGCCCTGGAATAACCGCGCCCAGCGGGTCTTCGAGCATGAAGATGAGCCGAACCGATTGCGACGCGGCCTGGATGAAACTCGATAGTGGGAACACCGGCAGCGTGTCGCAAGCCCAGTCTCAGGGGATGATCTCTGACTTCAAGACGGCCGATGCCAATGGCGATGGCAAGTTGTCTCAGATGGAGTTCCGGCAGGCATGCGACAGGGGGCTCGTCAGCAGCACGGCCAGCACGGGTCCCGGTGGCGGAACCGCCGGAGGCACGCAAACGAACCCGGAAGCGGCACCTCGAGGCTCGTTCAAGTAGGGCGACGTTGCGCGAAATACGCGCGCGGGCGCGGGGGCTCCTAGCCGCGGTCGGTAGGCGCGGCCAAACCGCATTTCACGCGCGAGCCGATGGGCACAAACGCCGCACGCTATGCGTGTGCGCGCCGATCGGCCTAGCGCGGTAAGATGTTTGCTGCCCCTCCAGCAGCTGCCGGACGACGTAATCGGTGATCGCTCACAGATACCAGGATAATTGGGTTTACTCCAAGCGTAGGGCTGCTGGTTACCAAGCACCTACTTAGGTCCCGGTACGATTGGAGAGCCAGCAGCGGGTTTTTTAGGGACAGGTATCGTCACGTAGCGATGCTCGCCTCTGCTGTTCACGACCTTGAAGGAAACGCTTCCTGACGCAGATCCTGCCGCAATGCTCTTGGCCACGGCCTGTGCCTTATCAATCTTCTTACCGCCTGCCTCGACAATGACATCTCCCGCGACCATTCCCTTCTCTTGGGCGGGACTACCCGCAGTCACGGCAGTAACGAGCGCACCCTTCGTCGCCTCGGGCAGATTGCTCTGCTTGCGTAACTCCGGAGTCAATGTGCGGATCTTCAAGCCGATTCGGGGCGAATCCTGCGCTCCTACCGAAACCGTGAACACAAGCACGACAACCGTAAGAACGCTAGCAATCGCTCGCACGACTTTCGATTTCACATTCCAGTCACGCATCACCATTCTCCATCGCCGCAAATGCTCGGAGCCTCTTTTGGACCCGGAGCTATCGCATGATAAGCCAGAGGGGACCAGGCTGAGCACGACGCTGACGAGGTGACAAGCGGCAGGTGAAGCCGGAAGTTCGCCGGTGGCCCAAGATGACGGCGAAATCGTGGGCTTCGTTTAGCTGGGTTGACGGCGATCTGTGGTTTCTCGGCCAGCTTTTTGTCTCGCCTGATCGACGGGGATAGCCATTTGGCCCGATGCTGCTCGAAATTGAGAAGGGTAGGAGGTTTTTAACATGCGACGTGGCAAGGGTTAAAGCTGTGGTGCTCCCGCGGCCGCGCCGTTCGTCCTGGTGATAGTTTTCGACACATCGGTATTCACCGGACGGGGACAAACTGCGCCTCAGCCAATGGCATTGTCTGGTGAACAGTTGGGAGGCCGATCGGAAATTGGTGCCGAGGTTCCCGCGAGCACTCTTAAGGGCCTCGAGCCGCTGCCCGAGCAATTGCTCTCCGAATTACCAGACCTCAAATCTCTAGTGTTTGCGCGCCTTTGTTGACGAAATCGTCCTAGTAGACCCCGTTCAGCATCGGCTGCTTGCGGTCGTGAACAAGTAGTCCCCTTTAATATCTCTAGGTTCAGCCCTGGCATCGCCTTCATTGGGCTGCAGCTCCGCGAGCGCCCCCACGTCGGTCTCGCAACATCTGTCGACTCTCCCCTCGATTTAGCGGCGGAAATCCAGACGTCCTCCGGTCCACCGTCCGTCGATCCTTTGATTGCTCACGATCAAGCCGATCCAGGGCCGTGTGACCTTTGGATCGGTAAGATTGATATACTTCCCAACCAGCCTCGTGCCCTCGCGACGTGCATCAATCAGCCCTCGGCGCGCGCCATTGTCCCAGTCGAATAGGAGATAGATACGGTCCCCCGCAGCTTTCACTTCGGCTTGACCCTGTTTCCATTTGTCCGCGGCATCTCCCGGGATCGTGGGGTCCGCACCCCCATTCCACCTGCTGGACCAGCTCCCTTCGATCGCGCCTTGTTGATCGCGGTCGCTGGGGATCGCCCATGCCTTTGCATTTTCATCGTCCGGGGTTTCCTCGAGCTTGGTACCCGTGGCGAACTCCAGCACCTCCTGGTCGTTGGGATTGGGGACATCCATAACGTCAAATGGGTTTCGAATTTGGCAGCGCTCGCCCACAGCGCTGCTTTGGTCTCCTGCGTATTGCGATTTCATTTGACGACCTCCTAATTTGGCCTACGTCCCTTGCTTGAGATAGAAAGCCGAACCACCGGTCGCCACCCGTTTCCTGCCTCCTGCAAAGCTCAGGCCTGCTCGCGGCCGTTAATCCGCCCTGCATATATTGCAGACCTTTGAGGACGAGGCAGCCTTGTCCCTTCATCGACGGGCCGCTGCACACCGCACGGATGCGCTGCCGCGCCACGTTCGAACAGGAGGGCGCCCGCAGACGGTCAAATCCGCTGCCCGACCCTGTCCATTCGCGGGGTGCACCCCAGAGATGGGTCAGCTTCGCTGTCGCAGCGCGACGGACGCTTGTCAGGCCGCTTCGGCCGTAGCCCACTCAAGTGAAAGCGTCGACCTCGTACCAGTTCCTCATTCTGCACAGGTCGACTGGGGACGCTTTGGCACGGTCGCGGTGGGTAACACGCACCGTCGGCTCTCATTGTTCGTCATCGTGTGGCACGGCTTGACGCTGGCGCCGGCGTTTGGTGGTCAGCCGCCGCCTCGGGCATTGGCACATTAAATGCGGTCCCATACCGGCTCGCCGCTAAAGCGAGCGATGAGGAAATTCACGAAGCTTCGAACCTTCGCTGAGAGATGCCGGCCGGGCGGGTAGAGCGCGTGCAGCCCCTGCTCCGGCGGCGGATAGTCTGGCAATAAGCGGATCAGTCGGCCAGCACGCAAGTCATCGCCCACAATGAAGGTGGGGCTGAGGATGATCCCGCCGCCAGCAATCGCCGTGATACGCAGGACGTCGGCGTTGTTCGCGAGATAGCGCCCTGACACGGGTACGGCAATCTCCTTGCGATTGGGATCGAGGAGGCGCCATTCGCCGCGGCTCTCGAAATAGGTGTACTCAAGACAGTTGTGGTTCGCGAGATCATCCGGGGTCTTAGGCACTCCGTGCCGCGCGAGATAATCGGGCGCCGCGCAAACCGCAAGCCGAACCGGCGCGATCTTCCGCGCGATCAGGCTGGAGTCGCGCAACCGGCCAATACGCACCCCGACGTCGAACTCGCCTTCGAGCAGGTCTACCAACCGATCGTTCACCAACATCTCCACGGAGACGTCGGGAAAGCGCTGGAGGAAGTCGGTGATAGCTGGCGCCAGGTGAAGCAAGCCGAACGAGACCGGTGCGTTGACCCGCAACCTTCCGCGCGGCGCCGTCTGCAGCGCGCCGGCCGCATGCTTGGCCTCTTCAACCGCTTCAAGAATTCTGGCGGCACGCTCGTAGAACGCGGTGCCGACCTCGGTAAGACTGAGGCGCCGCGTCGTACGGTTGAGCAATCGCGCGCCGAGCCAGCTTTCCAGTTCCTGGATCTGCTTGGTCACCAGCGCTTGCGAGACCTGCATCTCGCGGGCCGCCGCCGAAAAACTGCCGGCCCCGACTATTTTTGTGAAAGCGGTCATGCTCGCCATCCGGTCCATGCGCGCCTCCAGCGATTTATCACGCTTCGTGAATGAGCATATGCCGAACGGCGGCCTTATGGCAGCCTCCACCCGACACCAGCTCCACGTCCAGACGAGCCATTGATGCGCGGCGCGACCGCCGCTCCCAAGGACGAGGAGATTTTCGATGACCAAAAATGTGAACACCGTTGTCGTGGGCGGCGGGCAAGCTGGGCTTTCCATCAGTTCCTTTCTGACAAAGCACGCTGTCGATCATGTGGTGCTGGAACAGGCCGACCGGCCGGGCGACGCCTGGCGCAATCGCCGCTGGGATTCCTTCACTCTGAACACGCCGCGCTGGCAGTCGCGTTTTCCCGGCGTGCGCTATGGCGAAGATGATCCGAACGGCTTCATGCCCAAGGACGAGGTTGTCGCGCACCTCGACCAGCTGGCACGGCGGCTGCCGGTGCGCACCCGCGCGAGAGTCACCAGCATCAGACGTGAGAAGGAGGGCGGTTGCTATCTTGTCGAGATCGAAGACCGCGAGACCATCAGGGCGGGTAACGTCGTAGTTGCGACAGGCCTCTACCAGTCGCCCAAGATTCCCGCGCTAGGCCGCAATCTTGCGCATCATGTCAGACAGCTCCACTCTGACACTTATCGCAATCCGGAGCAGCTCCTCCCCGGAGCCGTGCTCGTCGTAGGCAGCGCGCAATCCGGGGCGCAGATCGCCGAGGAACTCTATGAGGCCGGCCGCAAGGTGTTTCTGGCGACAGGTCGCGCCGGCAGAACGCCGCGGCGTTACCGCGGCAAGGACGCGAACTGGTGGCTCGCCAGGATGGGGCAGTACGATCGCAAGGTAAGCGAACTGCCATCGCCGAAGGCTAAGTTTGCCGGCAAGCCGCATATCTCTGGCACCAAGGGCGGCCACACCATCAACTTGCACCAATTTGCGCGCGACGGCGTCATCCTGCTCGGCCGTCTGACGGGCATCGAAGACGGAATTATCAAGCTCGGCAGCGACCTGCACGACAATCTCGCTGCGGCCGACCAGGCTGAAGCGGAGTTCGTCAAGACTGTAGATGCGTATATCGCTGCGAGCGGCATGGCAGCTCCGGACGAGACGCTGGCCGTACTGCGCGACGGGTTCGACCAGGAGATCTTGACCGAACTCGATCTCAAGGCGGCCGGCATCACCAACGTGATCTGGGCTACCGGCTATTCGTTCGACTTCTCCATGATCAAACTTTCGGTCACGGATAGCGACAGTTTCCCGATCCAGAGGCGCGGGGTCACAGCATTTCCCGGCTTATTCTTTGTCGGGCTTCCGTGGCTGCACTCAGCCAAGTCAGGCCTGATCTTTGGCTTGAGCGAAGACGCCCGCTACGTCGCCGATCGGATTGCCGATCGCCAAAACGCCGCGGCGCACGCGCATGTTTCAGTCGAGCGTGCGCCCCGCGGTCTTGGCAATTTTACGGTGTCGCCACTTTCTTGGAGGCGACGAGGTTTACCGTAAGTTTAACCTCCTCACCAACCAGGAGGCTGGCGCGATCGAGAACGCCATTCCAGGTGATCCCATAATCCTTACGGTTCAAGGTGGTTCTTACCAAAAACCACGCGCGGGCCAATCCTCCTGGGTCATTGAGGATGCGAACCAATTCAACCGGCAATGTAACGCTTCGGGTTACGCCGTGGAGCGTCAGCTCGCCGGTCACCTGGTAAACGTTCATTCGAGCCGTCGGTGTAATCGACGTGCTCTGGAAGCTGATCTTTGCAAACTTCGCGGCGTCCAAAACATAAGCCGAACGGAGCTGTGCATTGAGCCCGGTCGAGCCGGTGTCCAGTGAAGCCACGGTGATGGAAAAGTTGACGGAGGAAGCCGCGGGATTGGCCGGGTCTAACACCATGCCGCCATGGATGTCCCTCATCTTGCCGGCGATGCGCTGATAGAAGTAACGAACTTCGAATTTCGCTTCCGAACGCCCCCTGTCGACGACGTACACCTCCGCGGCGGAGGCCGATGTAACTGCAACGGCAAGTGCGCTGATGGCGATCCACGGTTTGCGCAAGGCAGGCCTCCGACAGGATGAGCCCAAACCCCACCTCCCGCAGAGCTCCCCTTGCCTCAGGGATCGCAGCAAACCGCGTAACCAAGCCGTTCACCCAGCCCGCGCGCAGCTGCAGACTGCCCATTGGTAAAGCCCGCAATCGTCCCAGAGCCAGCGCCGACGCCGCTTCAGCTCATCGTGAAGCTAATCGTCGCGAGCACGACACCACGGCGGGGTTACCAACGGGTAAACACGGTGCCCAGCACGGGCGCGCGCACGCTCAAACTATGGCGGCGGTAGCGAACGGTGTTTCAGGATTTTCCGCCGCGGCCCTAACCACGGAATACAGGCGCGGCTAGAGGACGCTGTCTGGTCTCGTAATTCGGCAAGTTCAGTCGTGCGTCGTGCGGGGCGCCGGATGGCGCCATTGCGATCGGCAAAACACCAAGACGCGCGGCCAAAGCGTGGAGCTCTTTCATGATGCCATCACGCCTTACCTCATGTTCGAAGGCAACGGTGCGTACGGCCTCCAGCAACGTCTCGTCGGCACGCTTGAGGGCCTGCCCTAAGGCATTGATGAGGTCCTGCTCACTGCGCGCTTGCTCGTGCATACGGATGCGCATTTCCTCGATCTGCTCGACAAGGGTCGTTGTCATGTCCGGCCTACTTTTAGTGCCAAAACCTTTCGTGAGGCTTATCCACCCACCAGAAACTCAAGCTAGCCAGCCTGTGCCCCCGGCGCTTTCCCAAGCAGCCAACGCCTCGGTTCGTCGGCGGCCAAAACATCCGCCCTGACCGCCCGTTCCCTTTCCTCGGGCGCGCCCTCGCCCCAGCCGGCAAGGTCATCAGCGCGTTTGCCGAGAAAGCCATCGATTGCGTCGACCACCTGTTAGATGCACAACTGCGTCGATTGAGTTCGCCTCTTGCTTGGCGCCGGCCGATTTGTCGGCCGATTGCCAATACCCACATTTTCAGCCCGCCATTCCAGCTGCTGCGGTCGAGCGCGACGGTAAGGTGATTCGCCCGCCTCGACTGGCTGCGCGCAGCCGAGTTATCCCCGCAACAAACAGTTCGGGACGCGGGCCAGACCCGCTGCCCCGGGCCGTTGCGGGCATCGCCGCCGGCATTGTCGTCGGTTCGATGCGCGGCCGCTTGGGGTGGCCGGCAAAGAAGAAGCTCCTCACACCCATGGGCGACCCCGACCGGCTCCCCGAGCCCGATACGTTCTAAGGCCCGCCTGGCCACGGGCCGCCCTGGCGACGCGGCGGGGCAAAGCGGCTGCGCGGTTTCGGTGCCCCCAAAAACCGCCAAGGGAGGTTGCGCCCGAGGGTCACCATTAATGGTTAAGCCCGATAGTCCTCGCGGCATTTACCGTCATAGTATCCTGGGCAGAGCCGAGGCTCGGGGGCCATGCCGAAAGAACCTCGGTGTCGCGAGCTGGGCAGCCCCAAACGCCCGGATTAGTCAGGGGCACAATCGCGTCAACCAGAGTCGGCCGATCAGAACCCGGGACCCTGTTTCGTCACGCAGAGAAGACTGAAAGCCTCAACGTGATGATCACCAATGGCGCAATGGTCCTCATGCACGTACCGTTTTTCCAGCTGCCGATCTATAGCCACGGTTTGCACGGGGATCTTACGCACGGTGCAGCAGTCCCAAATCTCATCGGTCGTGACCGGCCGGCGGGGAGACCAATCTGCCGTAGGTCGCCTTCGATCTGGGGCATCGTCAGCCTTGGCGGAGGCCGTGACCTAATCATGATACCTCACTGCGGGAGGGTATTGCGAGACAGCTAGTCGGTGCTCAGGACCTGGATTTGAGCCCGTTGGCACGAAAGAGGAGTACGGCCTACGCCCCTCGACTTCCTTGATGGCGGCGGCAAGATGGGTGCCCTGATGCGGACCCACGAATGGTCGCGCTCGCCCCTGGGCCATCCCGCCAGTTGGCCCGATACGCTCAAAGCCGCCGTCGCAACCTGCCTCGCATCACGATTTCCGATGGCGGTGTGGTGGGGCTCCGACCTCATCATGCTCTACAACGATGCCTGGCAACCGATCCTCGGAGAGACCAAGCATCCCTGCGGTCTCGGGCGCCCGGGTGCCAAGTCCTGGCCCGAAACCTGGTCCCTCGTCAGGCAACAATTTGAAGACGCCCTGAATGGCCACGCCAGCTGGCGTGAAAACCTGCTTCTCGCGAGCGACCGCCACGGCTTCTTAGAGGAATGCTATTTCACCTACTCGCATAGCCCGCTAAGGGATGCTGAAGGCAGGGCGGTCGGGGTCCAAACCGTGGTCGTGGAGACAACCGATCGCGTCTTGAGCGAGCGCCGGATGCTCGCTTTGCGCGATTTTGCGAAAGCGACGGTGGAAGCAGCCTCGCAAAGCAAATCGATCGAACATAGCTGCGAGGCGTTGCTCGACCTGTTGTGCAATGGCAATCCCGATATCCCCTTCGCGGCCCAATACATCTCGGAAAACGCCACCAACGCGCGTTTGCTCTGTTCCGCGGGCATCGACAGATCACTGCTACCGACAACGTCCAATGCCCACGAACGGGACGCCTGGGGCCTATCCAGGGTTCTTCGAGAGCATACGCCCGCCTTCTTGGAACATGCACAAGGCATCCCCCAACCGTTGCCCGGTGGGGTATGGCCGGAGCCAACGCGGCAGCTCGTAGTCCTGCCGTTGCCGAGGAAAGGTGCCGCCAACGATTTAGTTGGCGTGCTAATGGTCGGACTCAACTCGCGACTTAGATTAGACCAGCCGTACAAGGATTTCCTGAATTTCATCGCGGCCGAACTTGCGGACTTCATCGAGCGCCACCGGGCTGAGGAAGCGCTGCGACAGAGTGAGGAACGCTACAAGGGCATTTACGAAAACGCTGGAACGGGAATTTACATCGCCGATCTGAGTGGCCGCTTTAAATATTGCAATCCAGCATATGCATCCATGCACGGCTACACAGAGGAGGAGTTGCGCAAGCTTAGGACTAAGGACCTCGTCCACCCAGAGGATTGGCCTCGGCATACCCCCAAGATCCAGCTGCTCACCTTGGGGAAAATCCGATCATTCGAGATCATGAACCGATGCATCTCCAAAGGCGGCGACCTGTTGTGGGTGCATAAGCATGTCTCGCTCTTGCGCGACGCGGAGGGGCGTCCCGAGAGCACAATTGCTCTCGTAACCGACATGACCAAGCGCAAACGCGCTGAAGACGCCAGAGAACTTTTGAATGCGGAGCTCGACCATCGCGTCAAGAACGCGCTTGCAACCGTTAGCGCCGTTGTTTCTCACACCCAGCAGGGAAGCCGCTCGGTAACAAATTTCGTAGCCGCCCTCAAGGGACGCCTGCGGACGATGGCAACAACACACGAACTGTTGAGCGCCTGTCGGTGGCAAGGCATATCACTGACAGAGCTCGTTCGCCGCGAGGTTGCACCGTATGCCAGCAGCAACAATACCCAGATCAATGGCCCCGAGGTCGTGCTGGAGCCAGAGGCGGGTATGGCTATGGCAATGGTGCTCCATGAGCTGGCCACCAACGCCGCCAAGTACGGGGCTCTGTCTAGCAAAAATGGGCGCGTGTCGATCTGGTGGGAGCCGCGGCTGAGCGCTGAGCCACCTGATCTGGTGCTCGAATGGCGGGAGTTCGGCGGCCCCCCAGTCGCGGCTCCCGACAAATCCAGCTTTGGGACGAGTACAATTCGCGAGTTAATCCCCTACGAGTTCGGCGGTAGGGTCGAACTTACGCTCCCTCCAGAGGGGGCCCATTGCCGCGTAGAACTCCCCGCACATTGGCTTAGCAGCAGTTGCGCTACCACCCCGGAAGTCAACACACACGCCTACCCCTCCGCATCGACAAATCACGCCCTTTTTAAGCTGGTTGCCCCACCGATCAATCCATATGAGCGAGATTGGCTCGCCTAGGTCGTGGCTGGCATCCTGATCCCTGACCCCGGGGGGATCAGGCCCGCTGGCGGCGAAAATCAGCAAAAAACCATGCTCGCCTTGCTGGGACCCAGATGCGCTCCTCGTCGCCATAATACCCATTGCGGCGGGCTCAGCGACCGATCTCGGCACGAGGCTGCTTGCAATCTATCCCCCCGCCCGAAGGCAGGCGCGAGCGACCTTGATACGTTTTTGCACGTTGGCTTCAGCGCCACACCCACGTCCACACCCCCCCTTAGGCCTTTTTGGCGCGTCGACTGGACCTCACAGCCGACAGCCAAATTGCTACTCTGCGCGCCAGCCACAACTGCAGCAGTAGGTGACGAGGGCGAGGATGTGGGCTGCCTTGTTTATGGTCGCACTGTGGGCCACCAACACCGCTATGCAGACCAACACGCCTCTCAGCGTGCGCATTGGCGCCGGTGGCTCGTTCGCAACGGCTTATCTTCTCGCCTGGTTCATTCCCGTCTGGTTGCGTCAGCGTCATCTGCAAAAGCAGAACCAGCTGCTGGAACGCTGCCGTGCTCTGCTCCTGGTCGGCGTGAGCGCCTTTGAGGCGGGCGATCATGCCTCGGCAACAAGGGCGCTGCAGGTCATCCGCAGATTGGAGGCGCACTGGCGTTTGGGGAACTCCACCTTCTTCAAAGTGAGCATTGCAGCGTGGGCAACGCTTTGGGCGTGCATCCTCCTTGTCGTTTTGCCGTTCGGGGCAATTTCCCTCATGCACTATGGCTGGACCGGAAAGCCGATCGCGCCTGCAACGCTTCTGCAGGAGCTGTGGCTTGCGACCGCAATAAGCTTGACCGCGCCGCTCTACGCTTTGATCGGTTATTTCGCGGCGTGGGCGAACCCGTGGACGCCCGAGAACTGTGGCGCGCGGCTGTCCTTAGTGCTTTCAGAAAAACGATCGCTAGAGGCCGCCACAGACAATGCCAAAAACAATTTCGATCTCGATGGGCTAACGCCCGGTGAAGTCTTTGGTGTTGGAGTGACGTTTACTCGCAAGGAATTGGACCTGGCGCGCCGCAAACTCGTTAAAGCACTGCATTCCGGCAGATTGCCGAACGGAGGTCTGAAAGTGGGTGGGGCGCGCGAGATGGCGCTTAGGCGTGTTGACGTCGCCTATGACGCGCTTCGTGACGATGCCGGCTGAGGTCAACCAACCGGCTTGCCGTTGCTTTTCGCCAAGCCGCAACCGGCGCAAATTGGGCTCACCTACCTCCGGCAGCAAGCGCCATTGCACCGGTTGCTTGATCGCATGGGTTTCTCGTCGTCCCCTCACAAGGTCGCACTAGGCTCCGGGAATTGGCAGTACCGGCATCACCTCGATGGACTCCCCCGGGAAGATCGTGAAGTGTGGGTGGTCGAGGAAGAGCTTTGCGGCCGCCGCATGCGACTCCGCCCGCACAACTGTGAAAGCTCCCAGTGCATTGGTGATGTCCTCGATCCCAGTTGGCGAGATCGTCTTGGTCTTGCCCAATGGTCCGCCCATTGCGACGATTGCGTCTTGATGCCGTTGCGCCCAGCCTTGCCAGGCGGCAATTCCTTCCTGTTCTCTTGCCTTTCGCGCGGCATCTGACAGCTCATTCCAGGCGGCCATTTTTGCGCTGGATTTGCTGCCGAGGAAAACAGCAAGAAATGTATTCGGCGTGCTCATGGAGTTCTCCTTTTGCTTTGCTTCCAAACAAAGTCCGTGGATCCGACGGCGAACGGCGCGTGATCGTTGCCTTGATCAGCTCGTGATCTCCGGTTCGACGAGATCGGCCAGTTGGCGCAGTGACTCCTGCCATCCGAGATAACAGGCTTCCAGCGGAATGACCGGCGGCAATCCCGATTGCTCGATGTTGATCTCGGTGCCGACGGAGACAGCCTGCAAGTTGATGGTTACATGCATAATACCGGGAAGGTTTGCATCCTCGAATTGTTCCGAGTAACGGATGCGCTCGTGCGGCACGAGCTCGAGGTATTCTCCGCCGAAGGCATGGCCCTTGCCGGTCGTGAAGTTCGTGAACGACATCTTGAAGCTGCCACCCACCTTGGCTTGCATGTTGTGGACCTTGGCGGTGAAGCCCCTTGGCGGCAGCCACTTGGCCATGGCGTCGGCGTCGAGGAAAGCCCGGTAGACCTTCTCGGGCTTGGCGGTCAGCACGCGATGCAGCCGGACGGTGTTGGTGGCTGTGGCGGAACTTTTCGCTTGGGGGTTCTTGGACATGGCATCGCTCCTCGGTATTTCAAGGCCGTGGCGGTTCAGCTCACAATTCGTCGTCTGCTAACAAGACGCACGAGCCTCCAAGCCGCCGACAGCACGCGCCAAATAATTCTTCGTCTGCCTGTAAAGGCTTGTTAGCTAAGGGGTTTTTTGGTTCTAGCCGAGGCGATCATGGCGATCGAGCACACCGCGGCGGCGCCGGTCAGGATCAGCCTTCGAAAAAAAGCGGCCCGCTCGTGGCTCAACCGGTCCGCCGCTTCTCGAGCACGACACCCGAGGCGGCGAGCCTCTCGATAGCGGCATCGTCGAAGCCATGCTCGCGCAGCACCTCGCGCGCGTGTTGGGAGAATTTGGGTGGTGTTGATTTGAGGCTGGCGGGCGTTCGTGACAGACGCACCGGGGTGCGAATGCCCTTATACCAGTCCTTCGCAATAATCGAGCCCCGCGCCTTGACGTGTTCGCCTTCGAGCACCTGCTTGGTGTCGAGCACCGGTCCGCAGGGGAGGCCCGCCTTGAGAAGCTCCAGAGAGAACGTGACGCCATCGACTTCGGCAAGCTTGGCGTTCAGTACCTCGTTCAGCGCTTCGCGGTTGTTTTGCCGGTCGCCGTTGCTTTTGAAGCGTGGATCGTCGGCAAGCTCGGGCCGGCCCAGCAGTTCGCAGACCTTCTTGAACGCGCGGTTGTTGCCGGCACCGATCATGATCTTGCAGGTCTTGGTATCGAACATGCCGTACGGTACCAGGTTTGCGTGCTGGTTGCCGGTGAGCTGTGGCGTTTTTCCTGACAGAAAGAAGTTCGGGAAATGCGGGTGCATGAGAGATAGCGCCGAGTCGTAGAGCGTCACCTCGATCTGCTGGCCTGCACCGGATTTGTTGCGCTCGTGCATCGCCATCAGGATGCCGATGACGCAATAAAGGCCCATTGAGATGTCGACCACGGGCAGTCCAAGCCGCATTGGCCCCGAGGCTAGCGAGCCGTTGACACTGTAGTGCCCCGTCATCGCGCCGACGATGCCGTCATAGCCCGGAAACCCGCCCAGCGGTCCGTCGGCGCCGAAGCCCGAAATCTTGCAGTAAACGAGTTTGGGAAAGCGCTTCTTCAAATCCTCGTAGCCGATACCCCAGGCTTCCATGGAGCCGGGCTTGAAGTTCTCGATCAACGCGTCGGCGCCTGCCAGCAGCCGCAACAGCACCTCGCGGCCGTCTGGCTGCGCCAGATCGACACCGATCGAACGCTTGTTGCGGTTGATGCCTATATAGTAGGAGGCATCGTCGTCATGAAACGGAGGCCCCCAATCGCGGACCTCATCTCCCATTGGCGGCTCAAGCTTGATGACGTCGGCACCGTGATCCGCAAGCAGTTGCGTCGCGAAGGGACCACCGAGGACGCGCGTAAGGTCGACGATCTTCACGCCCGCGAGCGCGCCAGTCGCCGCCTTGGCGTTCGCTGCCCCGTCCATCGTCTTGGTCATTTCTCACCCTGATGCACCGATGCTTCCCTTGACGCATTCGGTGCCACAGCTGCGCCCTGCTGGCAATGGCCCCCACTTATTCGGACATGGATCGTACCTGCGACATCGTCCGGGTCTCGGCGCGAACCGGCGCGTTCGTGCTGGAAGGCTTGGGGCGCGCGCGCACCACAACCCGCATTGGCGAAAAGTGCTGCCGGCTTTGCCTGCGGCCACTGCGCCACGATTTTTTTATCGAACCCGCAGCACCGAACATACACCAGCTAAGCTCCCGGGTTACTGTCGCCGCGTGCGCACCACCGCCGCAAAGTGCGCCTGGGTCTATCGCCCGGCAGAGTGCTGCTATGGCTTGATCGCGATAGAGCGGCAGCGGTCGCGGCCATCACTCTACAGCCATCGCGGTGGTAATTCGCCGCCGCGGTGGAGATTGGGGACGGTCTGGGCTCAAAGTTGCTCCGCCGTTGCCGGGGCTCGATGCCGGCGCCCATTGCGCCTCGAGCTCCGGGCCATTCAGGGCAAAATGCTCAGTGTTTCTCCCGATGGTGGCAAGACACCAAGCCCGCAAGGATTGCACTGGACCAAATTGAGCTTGGATCACGGGCTATGGGCCGGGATTGCGATAGAGCGGGGACGAGGTTTCGATCGGCAATCGGGATGATGGTCGTCTATCTCGCGTGCACGGCTCCGGGGCAATGCGAGCCGACCACCGGCCTGACGCCCGATCAGCAGGCAATTATCGCGAACATCGCACGCTCCGCGCGTACAAATA
>Ga0081540_1001163_pt1 | contig 23137 bp, 13 predicted proteins | sample TabmetS2T1R1_FD_71024 | JGI IMG/M metagenome (GOLD analysis project Ga0081540, IMG submission 71024) | Tabebuia heterophylla rhizosphere microbial communities from the University of Puerto Rico - S2T1R1 | ecosystem: Host-associated > Plants > Roots > Rhizosphere ... | reverse complement strand
GGCGCCGGGGGGCGGCGGGGGGGGGGGAGCGGGGGGGCCCGGGGGTCCCTGGGCCGCAGCGCCCTGCCCGCCGACCGGTTCGTCCCCGATCCCTACGGCGCCCCCGGCTCCCGCCTGTACCGCACCGGTGACCTGGTCCGCTGGCGGGCCGACGGCGCCCTGGACTACCTGGGCCGGATCGACGACCAGATCAAGGTCAACGGCGTGCGGATCGAGCCGGCCGAGGTCGAGGCGGCGCTGTCCGCGCATCCGGGCGTGCGCGGCGCGGTGGTGACCGCGGTCGCCGCGCCGGACGGCGCCAGGCGGCTGGTCGGCTACCTGCGGGCCGACGCCGAGCTGAGCGTGGACGCGATGCGCGCCTTCCTGCGCGACCGGCTGCCCGAGCCGATGATCCCGTCGGCCTTCGTCACGCTCGCCGAGTTCCCGTTGACCGCCAACGGAAAGGTGGACCGGGCGGCGCTGCCGGAACCGGACCTCAGCGACGGCCGCCCGCCCTATGTCGCGCCTCGCACCAGGGCCGAGCGGCTGGTCGCCCAGGTCTGGTCGGAGCTGCTCGGTGTGGAGCGGGTCGGCGTGCACGACAACTTCTTCGCCCTCGGCGGCGCCTCCCTGGTGCTCACCCGGCTGGCCAGCCAGCTGCGGGCCGCCTCGGGCGGCGCGGTGGACCTGCGCGGGCTGTTCGAGGCGACCACGGTCGAGGCGCAGGCCCGGCTGGTGGCCGTCCCCGAGGACAGCGACCGCACCATGGCGCTGCCCGCGCTGCCCGGCCCGCCGGTCATCCCGCTGCCCCGGGACAACCCGCTGCCGCTGTCCTTCGGGCAGCACCGCCTCTGGTTTTTGGACCAGCTGCAGCCGGGTGGGTCCGAGTGGGTGTCCCCGGTGTTCCTGCGCATCCCGGCGCAGGTCGAACCGCAGACCGTGCAGTGGGCGCTCAACGCGCTGGAGGCCAGGCACGAGGCGCTGCGCACCCGGTACGTGACCTCGGGCGGAGAGCCGGCACAGGTCGTGGTACCGGCAGGCCAGGTCGAGCTGCGCGTGGTCGACGCGCCGGCCTCCGCACTGGTGACCCTGTTCGCCGAGCAGTTCTCCCGCGGCTTCGACCTGGCGGACGGTCCACTGTGGAGGGCCATGCTGGTGCGGGTGCCCGGCGAGGACCACGTCCTGCTGCTGACCGTGCACCACATCGCCAGCGACGGCTGGTCCGCGGTCATCCTGGAGCGGGAGGTCGCCGAGCTGTGCCGCGCGCGGCACGAGGGGCAGCTGCCGGTGCTGCGGGACCTGCCGGTGCAGTATGCCGACTACGCGGTGTGGCAGCGCGGCAAGCTGACCGAGGCGGTGCTCGAGCGGGAGCTGGCGCACTGGCGCGAGGCACTGTCCGGCCTGGCGCCGCTGGACCTGCCCACCGACCGGCCCCGGCCGCCGCTGCGCGACCCGCGCGGCGCGGGCGTCGCGGTCACCGTCGGACCGGAGCTTGCCCGGCGGGTCACCGACCTGGCCCGGCGCAGCGGCGCCACGCCGTTCATGACGATGCTCACCGCGTACGCCGCGACCATCGCGCTCCACAGTGGACAGACGGACTTCGCCGTGGGTACCCCCGTGGCCGGGCGGACCCAGGCGGAGACGGAGAACGTGGTCGGGCTGTTCCTCAACCCGCTGGTGCTGCGCTGCGACCTGGCCGGCGACCCGACCTTCGCGGTCGCGCTGGAGCGCACCCGGCAGGTCTGCGTGTCCGCCTTCGGCCACCAGGAGCTGCCCTTCGAGCGGCTGGTGGACGACCTGCAGCCGGACCGGGACATGTCCCGCACGCCGCTCTACCAGGTCGCCTTCGACCTGCAGGAGGGCGACCTGACCACCAGCGGCGACCCGGACCCGGTGCTCGCCGAGGCCTTCCAGCGGGCGTCCCGGATCGCCAAGACCGACCTGACCCTCTACATGTGGAAGCGGTCGGACGGCTCGATGGCCGGCGCCATCGAATACTCCTCGGTGCTGTTCGACGAGGACACCGCGCAGCGGATCGCGGACCGCTTCGTGCGGGTGCTGGAGGCGGTGACGGCCGACCCGGACACCCCGCTGTCCACTGTGGACGTCATGACACCGGGGGAGCGGGAGCGGCTGCTCGTCGACTGGAACGGGCTGGCGCAGCGGCGGTGGTGGCTGCCGGTACCGGAGCTGGTCGCGGCCCGGGCGGCGGAGGCGCCCTGGGCGGTCGCGGTCGAGTCGGGCGGGCAGCGGATGACCTACGGGGAGCTGCTGGAGCGGGCCAACCGGCTGGCCAACCACCTGCGCGAGCGCGGCGTCCAGCGGGGCGACGTGGTGGGTGTGCTGCTCGACCGGGGACCCGAGCTGGTGGTCACGCTGCTGGCCGTGTGGCGGGCGGGCGCGGCCTACCTGCCGCTGGACCCCTCGCACCCGGAGGACCGGCTGCGGTACGTGCTGGAGACCGTCGGGGCCCGGGCGGTGGTGACCGTCTCGGCGCGGGCCGGGCGGTTCGACGGCGCGACGGTGCTCGTGGACGCGGACGCGGTGTCGATCGCGGCGGCGCCCGCAACGGCGCCCGGCGTCGCCGTGGACATCGACGATCTCGCCTACGTCATCTTCACCTCCGGCTCGACCGGGCGCCCGAAGGGCGTGCAGATCAGCCACCGCAACCTCACCAACTACGTCCAGCCCTGGGCGGCCGGACGGCTGGCGGCCGCAGGTACCGGTGGGGCACCGCTGTTCTCCTCGGTCGCCTTCGACATGGTGGTCACCATCCTGTGGGGCCCGCTGGTCGCCGGGCAGCGGCTGGTGCTGCTGCCGAACGACCTCGACCTGACCGGGCTGGGCCGGACGCTGGTCGAGGCCGGGCCGTTCTCGTTCGTCAAGCTGACCCCGGGCCACCTGGACCTGCTGCGCCACCAGCTCGCCGACGCCGAGATCGACGCGCTGGCCGGGGTCTACGTGGTCGGCGGCGAAGCCCTGCCGCCCGCGCAGGCCACCGACTGGGCACGCGTGCTCGGGCCGGGCCGGCTGGTCAACGAGTACGGGCCGACCGAGGTGACCGTCGCCAACTGCGCCTACCCGGTGCCGGGGCCGCAGGGCAGGGTCAGCACGCCGATCGGCAAGCCGCTGCCGGGTACCACCATGTACGTCCTGGATGACGCGCAGCGCCCGGTACCCGTCGGGGTCGTCGGCGAGCTGTGTGTCGGGGGTACCGGGGTGGGCCGCGGGTACGCCGCCGCGCCCGGTGCGACCGCGGAACGGTTCGTACCCGACCCCTTCGGGCCGCCCGGTTCCCGGCTCTACCGCACCGGCGACCGGGCCCGCTGGCTGTCCAACGGAACCATGGACTTCCTCGGCCGCGCCGACGACCAGGTGAAGATCCGCGGGTACCGCATCGAACTCGGCGAGATCCGCGCGGTCCTGGCCGGCCACCCGTCGGTCCAGGACGCGGTGGTGGCGGTGGTCGACGGGCGGCTGGTCGCCTACGCTGTCCCGACCGATCCGGCCACGCCGCCCGGCGGCTCGGAGCTGACCGCGCACTGCGCGGACCGGCTGCCGGAGTACATGGTGCCGACCGCGTTCGTGACACTGCCCGCGATCCCGTTGAACGCCAACGGAAAGGTCGACCGCCGCGCGCTGCCGGATCCCGTGCAGGCCGGCGCCGGTCAGGACACCACGGCCCCACGCACGGTGGTCGAGGAGCGCGTCGCGCAGCTCTGGGCCGACCTGCTCGGCGCCGCGCCGGGCGTCCACGAACGCTTCTTCCAGGCCGGTGGCAACTCGATCCTGGTGGTCCGCCTGATCTCCAGGATCCAGACGGAGTTCGAGATCGAGCTGCCGATCCAGGTCGTCTTCGAGAATCCCACGATCGCCGGCATGGCCGAGGCCGTCGAGGCCCGGATCCGGGACGAGATCGCGGCGCTGTCCGACACCGCCGTGCTGCAGATGGAGGGCCAGACCTCATGACGACGACCGCCGACGCCGCCCGCGAGGAGCTGCTGCGCCGCCGGCTGGCCGGGCTGAGCACCGGCGCGCGGGCCGGCATCCCGGTGGCCGACCGCGGTGGCCCGCTGCCGCTGTCCGCCGGGCAGAAGCAGATGTGGTTCCTGAGCCGGCTGGACCCGGACAGCTGGGAGTATGCCGCGCCGCTCGGGCTGCGGCTGCGCGGACCGCTGGATCTCGACGCCCTGCACGGCGCCTACCGCGACGTGGTGGCGCGGCACGAGATCCTGCGTACCCGCTACGCCATGCGCGGCACCGAGCCGATCCAGGTGGTCGACCCGGCCGGCGAGCCCGAGTTCGAGGTCGTCGACCTGTCCGGCACGCGCGCCGACGACCGCGAGGAGCGGGCCCGCGAGCTGGCCGCCAGCTACCCCGGCATCCCGTTCGACCTGGAGCGGCAGTGGCCGCTGCGCGCCCGGCTGATCCGGCTGGCCGACGACGACCACCTGTTCATCGTGGTGTTCCACCACATCGCCTGCGACGACTGGTCGGTGCGGGTGTTCCTGGGCGAGCTGGGCGCGCGGTACGCGGGGCAGCCGCTCGCGCCGCTGCCCGTGCAGTTCGCCGACTACGCGGCCTGGGAGCGGGCGCAGGAGCCGCAACGCGAGCGGCACCTCGACTACTGGCGCGACCGGCTGGCCGACCTCACGCCGGTCGACCTGCCCACCGACCGGCCGCGCCCGGCGAACCGCAGCTTCGCGGGGGCTTCGGTGCCGGTGCACTTCCCGCCGGACGTGGTGCGCGCGCTGCGGGAGGTCGCCCGGGACACCGACGCGACCATGTTCATGACGCTGCTGGCCGGCTTCTGGGCGCTGCTGTCGCGGTACACCGACAAGACCGACGTTCCGGTGGGTACCGTCGTGTCCGGGCGGGGGCGTCCGGAGCTGCAGAACCTCATCGGGTACGGGATCAACAGCCTGGTGATGCGCGGCCAGTGGACCGGTGACCCGACCTTCACCGAGCTGCTGGCCACCTGCCGCACCACGGTCGCGGAGGCGTTCGCGCACCAGGACATGCCGTTCGCCCGCCTGGTGGACGAGTTCCAGCTCGACCGGGACATGTCCCGCACCCCGCTGTTCCAGGTCGCCCTCTTCCTGCAGGAGTCCCGGGCCGGCGTACTGGACCTGGGCGGCGTCAAGGCCGAGCCGCTGGTGGCCGAGTCCCCGGTGGCCCGGTTCGACCTGACGCTGCAGGTCGAGGAGGACCCGGACGGCGGGCTGCACGGCGTGTTCGAGTACGTCACCGCGCTGTTCGACCGGTCCACTGTGGACAGGATGGCCGGGCAGCTCGTCCGGCTGCTCAGCCACGTCGCCCGCGACCCCGGCGTGCGGCTGTCCCGGCTCGACCTGTTCGACGGGGACGAGCTGGCGCTGCTGCTGGACGCCGCGTCCTCCGCGCCGATGCCGGCGACGCCGCCGTCCGGAGTGGCGCCCGTGCGCCGCTGCGTGCACGAGGCGTTCGAGGCCCAGGTGGCGGCGACGCCGGACAGCGTGGCCGTTATCGCCGGCGATGTGTCGTTGACCTACGCGGAGTTGAACGCCCGGGCCAACCGGTTGGCGCACCGGCTGCGGTCGCTGGGCGCGGTACCGGACGGCCTGGTGGGTGTGTGCCTGGAGCGCGGGCCGGAGCTGGTGCCGACGCTGCTGGGGGTGCTGAAGTCGGGCGCCGGCTACCTGCCGCTGGACCCGTCGGTGCCGGCGGACCGGATCGCGTTCATGCTCTCCGACGCGGCCGCGCCGGTGGTCGTGACGCACTCGGCGCTGCGGCACCTGTTCGAGGGCTATGCGGGCGAGGTAGTCGCGGTCGACGAGGTGGACCTGACTGACGAGTCAGCCGAGAACCCGGCGACGGTGGCCACCCCGGACCACCTCATCTACGTCATCTACACCTCGGGCTCGACCGGCAAGCCGAAGGGCGTGTGCCTCAGCCACGCCAACGTGCTGCGCCTGCTCCAGGTGGGCGACCTGCACTACGCGTTCGACGAGACCGACGTGTGGCCGCTGTTCCACTCCTACGCCTTCGACGTCTCGGTCTGGGAGCTGTGGGGGTCGCTGCTCTACGGCGGCACCCTGGTCGTGGTGCCCAGGGACGTCACCCGGTCCCCGGACGACCTGCTGGACCTGCTGGTGCGGCACCGGGTCACCATCCTCAACCAGACGCCGACCGCGTTCCGCGGCCTGGTCAACCTCGCCGCGGCCGGCGACCCGCGCATCGACCAGTTGAATCTGCGCGCGGTCGTGTTCGCCGGCGAGAAGCTCGAGTTCGGCGAGCTGGTGCCCTGGGCCGCCCGTCGCGCGCTGGACGCGCCGTGGCTGCTCAACATGTACGGCATCACCGAGACCACGGTGCACACGACCTACTGCGAGGTGACCGCGACCGACCTGACCGCGACCTCCGGCAACCCGATCGGCCGGCCGCTGCCCGACCTCAAGGTCTACCTGCTGGACCAGCAGGGCCGTCTGGTGCCGGTCGGGGTGCCGGGTGAGATCCACGTGGCGGGGCCGGGTGTGGCGCGTGGGTACCTGAACCGGCCGGAGTTGACGGCGCAGCGGTTCGTGCCGGATCCGTGGGGTCCGGCCGGTTCGCGGCTCTACCGCTCCGGTGACCTGGCGCGGCGGTTGCCGGACGGGAGCCTGGAGTTCGTCGGGCGCATCGACGACCAGGTGAAGATCCGCGGGTACCGCATCGAACTCGGCGAGGTGCAGGCGGCCCTGGCGGCGGTCGACGGGGTACGCGAGGCGGTCGTGGTGGTCCGCGAGGACACCCCGGGCGACCCGAGGCTGGTGGCCTACACCGTGGCGGCCGACGGCGCGCCGCACAACCCGGCCCGGCTGCGCGGGGAGCTGGCCCGGACGCTGCCCGACTACATGGTGCCGGCCGCGTTCGTCGCCCTCGACGCCCTGCCGCTGACCAACAACGGCAAGCTGGACAAGCGCGCGCTGCCCGCGCCGGACGGCGTGGCCCGGGCGCGCGCCGAGTACGAGGAGCCGGCCACCGACGTCGAGCGGGCGCTGGCCCAGGTGTGGAGCGCGACGCTGGGCGTGGAGCGGGTCGGGCGGCACGACCGGTTCTTCGAGCTGGGCGGGCACTCGATCCTCATCGTGCGGGTGGTGGCCGAGGCGCAGCTGCTCAGCATCGCCGTCCCGCTGCGGCTGATGTACGAGGACCGGACCCTCGCGGAGCTGGCCGCCGGCGTGACCGTGGAGGCGCCGGCCGGCGAGGCGGTCGCGGACGAGGCGGTCGCCGTCGGGGCCGGGCCCGCGATCCCGGACCTCACCGCCGCAATGGCCGAGCACCGGGTACCCGGTGCCGCCGTCGCCCTGGTGGAGAACGGCCGGATCGTCGAGGCGCGCGGCTTCGGTCGCACGGCGGCCGGCGGTGACGACCCCGTGACCGCGGACATCCCGTTCCCGGTCGGCTCGGTGAGCAAGTTCGTCGCCGCGGTCGGCGCGCTGTGCCTGGTCGGCCAGGGCCGGCTGGACCTCGACGCGGACGTCAACGGGTACCTGACGACCTGGCGGGTACCGGTGGCCGGGGTGACCCTGCGGCATCTGCTCGGCCATCTGTCCGGACTGTCCGCCACCGCCAACGTCGGTTACCCGCCCGGCGGCCCGGTACCGTCCCTTGTGGACACTCTGGCGGCGGTCACGGCGGAGTCCGAGCCGGGCGCGGTCTTCCAGGAGTCGAACGTCAACTACGCCGTGCTGCAGCAGGTCCTCGAGGATGCCACCGGTACGCCCTTCGCGCAGCTCCTGCGGGAGGTCGTTTTCGCGCCCCTGGGCATGGAGGGCAGCAGCTTCGACCAGTCGTACCCGCTGGGCCGGCCGGTCGCGCTCGGGCACGACGGGGCCGGCGAGCCGGTACCCGACGGGTGGCGGGAGCGGGCGGATCCCGCGGCGGCCGGCCTGTGGACCACCGCGACCGACCTGGCCCGGCTGCTGTGCGAGGTGCGCCGCGCGTTCCTCGACGACGACCCGACGGTGCTGACCAGCGAGCTGGCCCGGCAGATGCTGACCAGCCATCCGGGCGCCTTCTACGGCCTGGGGTCCATTGTGGACACCAGCGGTACCGGCATCGAGTTCGGCCACGGCGGCGAGTCCGTCGGGTACCGGTCGAGGGTGTTCGGTCGGCTGCCGGCGGGCGACGGCGTGGTGGTGCTCACCAACGGCGAGTCCGGCGGCGGCGTGGTCCAGTTCCTCGCCTCGGCCCTGGGCCGCGCCGGCAGCGCGGAGGCCGGGCGATGACCGCGAGAAGTCTGGTCTCAGTCAACGACCTGGGCGACGGGGACCTCGACGCGATCGTGCGGGCCGGTGTCGGCTTCGCGGCGGGCGCGCGGCGGCGGCCGTTGGAGGGCGACGTCGTCGGGATCTACTTCTCGAAGACCTCGACCCGCACCCGCACCGCGTTCTCCAGCGGCGCGCTGCGCCTGGGCGCCGGCATCGTCACCTTCGGCCCGGGCGACCTGCAGACCAACACCGGGGAGTCCTGGGAGGACACCGGCCGGGTGTTCGCCGGGATGCTCGACGCGATGGTCATGCGCACGGCCGGCGACCCCGGGCTGATGCGCGCCTGGGCGGCCGACTCGCTGGCCGTCGTCAACGCGATGAGCGCCGAGGAGCACCCGACCCAGGCGCTGACCGACCTGACCACCCTGCTGCAGCACTTCGGCCGTGTCGACGGCCTGCGGGTGTTGTATGTCGGGGAGGCGAACAACACCGCGACCTCGCTCGCCCTGGCACTGACCCGCTACCCGGGGACGGCGCTGGAGCTGCGCACCCCGCCCGGGTACGGGCTGCCGGAGACAATCCGCACGACCGCGGAGAAGCAGGCGGCGCAGCGCGGTGGTGGCCTGGTGGAGCGGCACGACATGGCCGACCTGCCCGGCGGTTTCGACGTGGTCTACACCACCCGGTGGCAGACCACGGGTTCCACCAAGCCGGACCCCGACTGGCGGGCGGTCTTCGCGCCGTTCCAGGTGGACTCCGCGCTCTGGCGGGACAGTCCCGGCGCTGTGTTCATGCACGACCTGCCCGCCCACCGGGGCGAGGAGGTCACCGCCGAGGTGCTCGACGGGCCCGCGAGCATCGCCTTCCGGCAGGCGGACAACAAGCTGTACAGCGCGATGGCGGTGCTGGAGTGGGCCGCTGCGGCACATGGAGAGGATGAGCGGCAATGACCGTTATCGAGGAGTCGTTCGCGCCGGAGGCCTTGCCGCCTACGCCGCTGGGCAAGAACCGCAGCTTCATTCTGTTGTGGACGGGGGCCGGGATCTCCATCCTGGGCTCGCGGATCAGCGCCATCGCCTACGGCCTGGTGGTGCTGTGGGCGACGAAGTCGCCGGGGCTGACCAGCCTGGTGACCTTCGCCGCGCTGCTGCCCTACCTGGTCACCCAGTTGCCGGCCGGCGCCTTCGTGGACCGGTGGAACCGGCGGACCGTCATGGTCGGGTGCGACCTCGGCCGGATGGTGGCGATCGCGATCGTCGCGATCACAGTGGCCGCCGGGCACATCTGGATCCCGCTGTTGATGGTGGTCGCCTTCGTCGAGGGCAGCCTCACCGTCATGTACACGATCGCCGAGCGCGCGGCGGTGTTCACCGTCGTGCACGAGGAGCAGATCGGCGGTGCGATCGGCGCCAACGAGGCGCGCGGTCAGGCGGCCGGGCTGATCGGGCAGCCGATCGGCACCTTCCTGTTCGCGGTCACCCGGTGGCTGCCGTTCGCGTCGACCGCCATCGCGCACGTCATCTCGCTCAGCACGCTGCTGCTGATCCGCCAGGACCTGCAGGGCCAGCGGGACAACGAGAACCGGCCCAACGTGCTGCGCGACATCGCCGAGGGCTTCCGCTTCGTGCTGTCCCAGAAGTACCTCAAGCGGGCGCTGGCCCTGATCGCGGCGAGCAACGTGCTGTTCCAGATCCTCGGCATCGGCCTGCTGGTCATCGTCCAGCGCAACGGCGGGTCGCCGACGATCATCGGGTACATCCTGGTGGCCAGCGGCGTCGGCGGCATGCTCGGCGCGCTGACAAGCAACTTCTACATGAAGCTCATCGGGATCCGACGGATATTCATGTCTGTCAACATCATGTGGACGGTCCTGATGGGTGCGATGATCTTCACGCAGCGGCCGGTGGCGCTGGGCGTCATCTTCTGCCTGCTGCTGTACGGTGCCGGCGTCGCCAACGTCGCCGGCATCGTCTACACGATGAAGATCGCGCCCGAGGAGATGCAGGGCCGGGTCGGCTCGATCGCCACGCTGATGGCTTCGGGCGCCAACGCGCTGGGCGCGCTCGCCGCGGGAGGCATCCTCGGCGCGCTGTCCATCAAGACCACCATGATCCTGGTCGGCGGCGCGATGTTCGTCATCGCGGTGCTGGCGATCCTCGCCTTCGGCGGCCGCCGCGCGGCAGCGGACGAGCGGGCACTCAACCTCGGCTGACCCACCCACCACCCCCCGAAGACGGTCCGGCCCGTCCGCCACGCGCGGGCGGGTCGGCCGTCACTGTCTCTACAGGACGTCGGGTGTACCCAGCACCACCGCGGGTCGGGCGCCGGGACTACTGATTTCGTCGCACCCGTACGGCACAGTGAACATCATGATTGCCAAGCTTGGAGCATTCGGGTTCCGCCGCCGGTGGTGGGTCGTGACCCTGTGGCTCGTCGTGATGATCGCGGGATCGACGGCCATCGGCTCGTTGTTCGACCACCTGGGCGACACGAACAGCCTGCCCGGCACGGAGACCGGCCAGGCGCAGAAGGCGATCGACGACGGCATCGACCGCGGTGAGCAGTTCTTCGCCGTCGTCGACAACGTGGACGCCAACGCGGAGCAGACCCGCTCCGCCCTGAGCCGGGCGGTCACCGACGTCTCCGCGGTCGACGGTGTGAAGGAGGCCTCCGGCCCCGTGGCGTCGACCGACGGCCGCGCCGCGGTCATCGAGGTGACCCTCAAGAAGGCCGACTCGCAGTACCAGCCGTTCACCGACGCGAAGACCCGGCTGGAGAAGCTGTCCACCGAGCTGCCCGGGTCCACTGTGGAGGTCGGCGGCGGCGACCTCATCAGCGACCAGGCCAACGACGCGGTCCAGGCGGACCTGTCCAACGCCGAGATCTTCTCCCTGCCGCTGACCCTGATCGTGCTGGTGTTCGTCTTCGGCGGCATCGTGGCCGCGAGCCTGCCGGCCCTGGCCGCGATCGGCACGATGCTCGGCGCGACCGTGATCCTGCTCGGCTTCCAGCAGGTCATCACGCTGGACGCCAACGTCATCACGGTGGTGACGCTGCTCGGCCTCGGCCTGTCCATCGACTACGGCCTCCTGCTGGTCGCGCGCTACCGCGAGGAGCTGGCCCGCACGGGCGACCGGCTCCAGGCCGTACGCCGCGCCTGGGGCACCGCGGGTCGCACCATCTTCTTCAGCGCGCTGACCGTCTCCGCGTCGCTGACCGGCCTGATGGCCTTCGACATCGGCCGGCTGCGGGCCCTGGCCGCCGCCGGCATCGCGACGTCCCTGGTGGCGATGCTCGCCGGCCTGACGTTCACCGCCGCGCTGATCGGGGTGCTCGGCCGCTGGATCAAGCCTTCGAAGAGGGAGCGCGCCCGGGCGGCGGTTGCCGAGCAGGGCGGCGCGGTCCAGGAGCGCGCCGAGCTGGAGCGTGGCTTCTTCGCCCGGCTCGCCCGGGGCACCCAGCGGGCGCCCCTGGTCGCGGTCCTGGTGACCGCGGCGGCCCTGGTCGTGGTCGCCAGCCCGCTGCTGCACGTGGTCATCAAGGTGCCGCAGCTGGAGGGCCTGCCCCGGTCGCTGGAGGCGGTCAAGGTGGCCGACGTGCTGGACAGCCGGTTCGGCATGGCCAGCCAGCCCGGCGTCCGCGTGGTGGCGCGCACCGACACGGCCACCCTCGACGGCTACGCGGCACGCTGGGCGTCCGACCCCGAGGTGCTGCACGTGGAGAAGGCCGACGCGCTCAACCCCAACTTGTCCATTGTGGACATCGCGGTGAAGGGCGACGGCCAGGGGAAGGCGGCCCAGGACCTGGTCGGCCGGATGCGCGCGGACCGGCCCGTCGGGTACGAGTCGTGGGTCACCGGGGACGCGGCGGTGCTCATCGACCTCGACGACCGCCTGAGCGCCGGGTTGCCGCTGGCCATCGCCGTCACCGTGCTGGCGATGATCATCCTGCTGTACCTGATGACCGGTTCGATCGTCATCCCGCTCAAGGCGGTCGTGCTCAACGCGCTGTCGCTGGCCGCCACGTTCGGCGTGCTGGTCGCGGTCTTCCAGGACGGCTGGCTGTCGGGACCGCTGCACACGCTGACCGTCGGCGGGCTGAGTCCCTTCATGATCGTCATTGTGTTCGCGTTCGCCTTCGGCCTGTCCATGGACTACGAGGTGTTCATCCTCGCGCGGATCAAGGAGTACTTCGACGCGGGCGAGGACAGCAACACCGCGGTCCGGCTGGGCCTGCAGCGCAGCGGAAGGATCATCACCTCGGCCGCCCTGCTGATGCTGATCGTGTTCGCGTGCTTCGCCGCCGCCAAGGTGGGCCAGCTGGAGCAGATCGGCCTGGGCCTGTTCGTCGCCGTCCTCGTCGACGCCACGCTGGTGCGGTGCCTGCTGGTCCCCGCGGTGATGTCGCTGCTGGGCCGCGCCGCCTGGTGGGCACCGGGCCCGCTCAAGCGGCTGCACAACCGGGCCGGCCTGCACGAGTCCGAGGCGCCCGTCTCACCGGCCGTCGCTCCGGCGCCGGAGGGAGCGGAGCTCGGCTGACGAACCGCCGGCCGGTAGGACCGGTCACGGCCGGCGACCGCGTCACTGCCGACGCGGTCGCCGGCCGTTGACGTCGCGCCGCGTGCAAGATGCGAACGGCACGTTGAGGAATTGGCCGGACCCGAAATACATTCGGAACTGACCGTTGATTTAGTTGCGCCGGCAAAATTGACGAAGGTTCACAGTCGCGTTCCATTTAGTGAACGTTGACGGAGCAAACAAAATGGCCGGGACCCGGCGAGCACCGCAATAACCGGATCGGCTGCCCGGGTTCGGCCGCTTCGTCAGCGTTCTCGGGCCGTCCAGGCGGCGCCGACGACCATTCGGCGGATGCCGGCGGCCACCCTTTGCGACGAATTAGGTGGATCAAAGGGCATACAACCGTGCTCATTCGCCTTTGCCGTCCATATCATTTTGAGACAGCGAGAAATGGACTGTGTCAGGCACCGTCGAAAGCGCGATCCGACATGCCGGAACAGGACCCAAGCAGACTGTTGTCTCCCCAATCCGTGCCAGATGACGGCCATCCGTAAACTGCGCTTTATCCGAACGCCGTTCACGGATCCTGTAGCGGGTCGTCAACTTGACATGGGCGAAGGGCGTGGGTAGGTTTCCGGCTGGGTTCGCGAAATGAGCCGGAAATCCGGCGACGGGGCTGCTGCGGTTCGGTCGGCTTCAATACTCGCTACCGACCGGTATCAATTCCGGGCACCGGAAGCGGTGCCGGTGGCGGGCCAGAACGCCTGGCATTCCAGTCGCTGCGGTGACCTTTTGAGGGGGAGATGTGATGTTAAATCGGTCGCACCCGTCACGTACCGCCAGCGGTCACTGTCCCTGCGCAATCGGGTTTGCACCCTGTGTCGGCCATGCGACGCGGAGCAGTCATTCCGAGGTTCGGCGCCGACACTATTGACGGTCACGGTGAAGGGAATGCAACCAGAACGCTTTGTGTCCGGGGGGCGGACGACTGTTGTTGAGCATTGCGGAAAGCACACTATCTGACAGCGGGGTCAAGGCAGGCGACTCCCGGCGAAACCAGTTCGTCCCGTTGACGGGACACGCGGCCCGCCTGGAGTTCCGCATCCTGGGACCGGTCGAGGTAATACGCGATGGCGCACCGATCCCGTTGGACGGGTCGAAACAGCGCACCGTGCTCGCCGCGCTCCTGCTGGCCCGCGGACGAATGCTTTCAGACTCGCAACTGAGCTACCTCCTCTGGGGCGAGCACCCGCCGAACACCGTCAATGCTCAGATCTACACGTACGTCTCGCGGTTGCGAAAGTCGCTCGGTCCAGAGGTGAACATTCAGCGACGCCGGCCCGGGTACACGATGAACATCGGCACCATGCAGGCGGACTTCGTCCGGTTCGAGCAGCTCGCCCGGTCCAGCCAGGAGGCGTTGCACGCCGGGCGGTACGACTCGGCGGCCGACACCCTGCGCACCGCCCTGGCCTGCTGGCGGGGGCCGGCCCTGGCCAATGTCACCGAGTTCCTCGCCGACGCCGAGCTGCACCGGCTCGAGGAGGCTCGGACGGTGGCGCTGGAGAGCCGCGTGGAGGCCGACCTCGCCATGGGCCGGCACGGCACGCTCATCCCCGAGCTGACCGGTCTGGTCGTCGCACACCCGCTGCGGGAGCGCCTGCGCGCCCAGCTCATGGTCGCCCTGTACCGCGTCGACCGGCAGTCCGACGCCCTGGCCGTGTACCACGACGGCCGCCGCATCCTCGCCGAGGAGATGGGCTCCGACCCGGGCGCGACGCTCGCCGAGGTCTACCACGCGATCCTGGCCGGCGACCCCGCGCTGCTGCGCCCGGCCGGTGCCGCCAACCCGGCCGTCGGCAGCCCGCGGTACGGGCGGCCGCCGGCGATGCTGCCCCGGGCCGTACCGGACTTCACCGGCCGCGAGCCAGAGCTGGGCCGGATCCTGCGCATCCTGTCGGCCGGCGACCAGACCGCGCGGCACAGGTTCCCGGCGGTCAGCGGGATGGCCGGCTCGGGCAAGACCGCGCTCGCCGTGCACGCCGCGCACGTTCTGCGGCAGGAGTTCCCGGACGGCCAGCTCTACGCCGACCTCGGTGGCACCACGACCAACCCGGCCGATCCGGCCGACGTCCTCGGCTGGTTCCTGCGCGCGCTCAAGGTCGACGAGTCGGCGATCCCGGCCGGCGTGGCCCGCCGCTCGCAGCTGTTCCGCAGCCGGCTGGTCGGCCACCGGATGCTGCTGCTGCTGGACAACGCGGTCTGCGACCGGCAGGTCCGGCCGTTGCTGCCCGGCGGCGGCGACAGCCGGGTCATCGTCACCAGCCGCACCCGGTTGACCGGCCTGGAGGGCGCCGAACTTGTCGACCTCGACCCGCTGGAGCCAGACTGCGGGCTCGCCCTGCTGCGCAAGGTGGTCGGCGCCGACAGGGTGGCGGCCGACCCGATCGCCGCGCGGCGGATGGTGGACCTGTGCGGCCGGCTGCCGCTGGGTCTGCGCATCGTCAGCGCGCGACTGGTGGCCAAGCCACACCTGACGCTCGCCCGCCTGGTCGAGCGGCTGGAGGACGAGCGTGCCCGGCTGGGCGAGCTGCGCCTGGGCGCGCTGGACGTCCAGGAGAGCCTCCGGGCCAGCTACCAGCGCGTCGGACAGCAGGCCCGGCTCGCGCTGCGGCGGCTGTCCCACCTGAGCGTGCCCGAGTTCCCGGCCTGGACCGTGGCCGCGATCCTGCGGGTACCGCTGGCGGTCGGGGAGGAGGTCGCCGAGTCGCTGGTGGACGCGCGCCTGCTCGACGTGCGCTCCGACAGCGTCGGCCGGCCGCGGTACTGCTTCCACAGCCTGGTGCGGCTGTTCGCCCGCGCCCAGTCGGCGGACTGACACCGGCCCTGTAGTCAGGTACAGCCGGATCGGGCAATCCGCTGCATGGTTCGGCAGCGCCGGCCTTCCTACCGTTGACGGCAGGATACGTGAGGAGGGCCATGTGTTGACCAACGTCCACGGGTCGGGGGTGCGGCGACTGGTGGGGTCGCCCTGGCGGGCCGGCAGCGTCGCCCTCGTGCTCGCCCTGACCCCCGGTGGCTGCCAGGTGGCCGGCTCGCAGGCCGCCCACCACGAGAGCCAGCACGAGGCATACCAGCACCAGCTCGACCGCATCGAGCTGAACCTCGACAGCGGCGACATCCGGCTCAGCCCGGGCAGCGCCGGCCAGGTCGTGGTCCAGCGCGACCTGCGCTGGGACACCAACAAGCCGACCGTCACGGAGAAGTGGAACGGCAACACCCTGCAGATCAGCAACGAGTGCGGGTCCAGCGAGCACAACTGCGCGACGAACTACGAGATCGAGCTGCCACAGGACGTGCCGGTGGTCGGCAGGACCAAGGCGGGCAGCATCACCAGCCGCGGCATGCACGGCACCCAGGACCTGCAGACCGAGGCCGGCGACGTCAGCGTCGAGGAGACCCGGGCGGCGCTGACCCTGCGCACCAACGCCGGCAAGGTGACCGGTACCGGGGTGGGCAGCACGCGGGTCGACGCGTTCAGCAACGCGGGCGCGGTCAGCCTGACCCTGACCGTGGTACCCGACAGTGTGAGCGCGACGTCCGACGCGGGCGATGTGGACGTGCGGGTACCCCGGGCCGGGTCGGCCGGGTACAGCGTGCAGGCGAGCACCGACGCCGGTACGAAGACGGTCTCCGTCGACCTCAACGCCGGCAGCCCGCACAAGATCGTGGCGAGCAGCCGCAGCGGGGCCGTCAAGGTGGCGTACGCGCTCTGAGTTGTGTGTCCACGGTGGACGGTGGGGTCAGACCGCGATCCCGCCGTCCACCCGGAACACCTGGCCGGTCACGTAGGAGGACTGCGGCCCGGCCAGGAAGGACACCATGGCGGCCACCTCGTCGGCCTGACCGAGCCGGCCCAGCGAGATGCGCTCCAGCATCGAGGACGTGAACTCGGGGGTCAGCCCGGACAGCATGTCCGTCTCGACGAAGCCGGGGGCCACCGCGTTGGCCCGGATGCCGTAGCGGCCGACCTCCTTGGACAGTGCCATGGTGAAGCCGATGATGCCGGCCTTGGACGCGGCGTAGTTCGTCTGCATCGGGGTACCGGCGACACCGGCCACCGAGGAGACGGTGACGATCGAGCCGGCGCGGCGCTTCATCAGCCGGCGGATCGCGGCGCGGCAGACGTGGTAGGTGCCGTCGAGGTTGGTGCGCAGCACCGCCTGCCAGTCCTCGTCCGACATCAGGGCCAGCGGCTTGTCGCGGATCACCCCGGCCACGGTCACCACCGCGGCGATCGGACCCAGCTCGTCCTCGGTGTCCTTGACGAAGCCCTGCACCTGCTCGTGGTCGGCCACGTCGACCTGGCGGCACAGCACCCGGGCCCCGTGCCCGGCAGCCGACTTGGCCGCCAGCGCGGCGGCGTCCACATTGGACTGGTAGCAGAAGCTCACGTCGTACCCGTCGGCGGCCAACCGGTCGACCACGGCGCGGCCGATGCCGCGGGATCCTCCGGTGACGAGGGCGACGGGACGGTCGGTACCGGTCACGCTGACTCCTTCGGTTCGCCCTGCGCGATCGCCGCGACCCTGGGGCGGCTCAACGCGAGATAGTCGTGGGTGTGCAGCCCGATGGAGCGGTCCAGTCGCGCGGCATTGAAGAAGATCTCCTCGTGGGCGAGCAGCCCGGGGTCGACGACGAGGGCGAGCTTCGGGTCGAACGAGAACGGGATCACGGTGCCGGTGACGCTGCCGGCCAGCCGCTCGGCGGTCTCCGCCTGGGCGAAGCCGACCCGCGAGCCGCCAAGCAGCCCGCGCACGCAGTCCAGGTCGACCTTCCGGTCACCGGGTACCACGGCCAGCGCGTAGGCGCTGCGCTTCTTGGCGACGGTGACCCGGACGACGATCGACTTGGCGGCCTGCTCGGGCGGGTGCCCGCGCAGCCGGCTCGCGGCCACCGTGGCGCCCTCCGGCTGGTGGTCGATGAACCGGTACCGCGCCCGGCTGCGGTTCAGCAGCGCGACCAGCCGATCGTAGGTGTCCTCAGGCGGCTGCACACCCACCAGGCTGCGTCGGCGAGCTATACGTTCTCTATCGCGCGCCGCGTCGCGGCTCAGATCCTCAGGTACCGCAGCACCGCCAGCACCCGGCGGTGGTCGGTGTCGGCCTGCACGATGTCCAGCTTGGTGAAGATGCTGTTGACGTGCTTGGCGACCGCGCTCTCGCTGACGTGCAGGCCGCCGGCGATGCCGGAGTTGGAGCGGCCCTCGGCCATCAGGCCCAGCACCTCCAGCTCCCGCGGGGTGAGCTGGTCCATCGGGTCGCTGCGCCGCCGCACCAGCAACTGGGCGACCACCTCGGGGTCCAGCACGGTCCCACCGTCGGCCACCCGGCGCAGCGCGTCGACAAACTCGGCCACGTCGGCGACCCGGTCCTTCAGCAGATATCCGACGCCCCGCGTGTTCGACGACAGCAGCTCGGTCGCGTACCGCTCCTCCACATATTGGGACAGGACCAGCACCGCGACGTCCGGCCGCTCCCGCCTCAGGGTCAGCGCGGCGCGCAGCCCTTCGTCGGTATGGGTCGGCGGCATGCGGACGTCAGCGATGACCGTGTCGGTGCCGCCCGCGGCCACCTCGCGCAGCAGCGCCTCGGCGTCGCCGACCGCGGCGGCCACCTCGATGCCGGCCGCCTCCAGCAGCCGCACCAGGCCCTCGCGCAGCAGAACCGAGTCTTCCGCGATCACCACGCGCACGGCAGTCAGGGTATCAGCGGGGCGACGGTACGCCGGACAGCCGCGCGACGAGGTCGCCGACCAGCCGCCGCGCCCCGGGTACCAGATAGAAGTGGTCGCCCGGGAAGACCCGCAGCGCGAAGCCGGCGGCGGTGGCCCGCTCCCAGCCCGCCGCGTCGGCCGGCGCGCAGCCCGGGTCGCGGTCCCCGCTGTAGGCCACGATCGGCGCGGCGATCCGGTCCAGCACCGGGCGGCTGTGGGTGGCCAGCAGGCGGTAGTCCGCGCGCAGCACGTCGAGCATCATCTCGCGCAGCTCGGTGACCGCGAACACGTCGAGGTCGGCGTTGCCCAGCCGCCCCATCTCGGCGATCAGCGCCTCGTCGTCGGCCAGGTGCAGCCGGCGGTCGTCCTCCCGGTCCGGGGTCCACCTGGCGGACACGAAGAGTTGCTCGGGGACGATGCCGTGCCCGCGTTCCAGCCGCACCGCGACCTCGTAGGCGACCACTGAACCCATGCTGTGCCCGAACAGCGCGAAGGGGGTGCCGGTCAGCGGCAGCAGCGCCCCGGCGACGTCGGCGGCCAGACTGTCCACTGAGGACGCGAACGGCTCGCCGAAACGGTCCTGCCGCCCCGGGTAGCACACCGACAGCAGCTCGACGTCCGGTGGCAGCAGGTCCGGCCAGGCCCGGTAGGCGGTGGCGCCGGCGCCCGCGTGCGGGAAGCACACCAGGCGCAGCCGGGGCCAGGACACGGGGCGGTAGACCCGGAACCACGCGGCGCTATCGGGCATCTGGCGAACCTCCACTGTGGACTGTCTGCTCGGGCCACCGGCGGTGCTGCACGTCGTAGGGTTCGGTGCCGAGCATGGCCACGGCGGCGAGGTAGCCGGGCTCGGTGGCCACGTCGGCCAGCCGGCAGGGGCCGGCGTCCCCCTCGGCCGGCGGCGGCACGGCGTGGCGGTAGACGCCGAACCTCAACGCGACGACCAGGGGTACCCCGGAAGCCTTGCCGCAGGCCTCCTTGCGGGTCCAGAACCGCTGGTACCACCACGGCTGCTCGGCCTGGGGCCGGCGGGCCAGCGCCCGTGCCTCGGCCGGCAGGAAATACCGGTCGGCCAGCGCCCGGGCGCGCAGCGACGGCCGCAGCCGCTCCACGTCGACTCCGACGGGCTGGTCCGCGGACACGGCCAGCAGCGCCACCTCGCCGGAGTGGCTGAGGTTGTGGTGCAGCCCCGGGTAGCCGTCCAGCTCCGGCTTGCCCCAGCGGCCGACCCGGTACCGCAGCCCCGCCGGCCGGGCGTCGACCAGCGCGCCGAGCACCTCCCGGGTGGCGCCGTGCGCGACCGTGTAGCGCCGGGCCAGCTCGGGCGACGCGAGGCGGGACACCTGCGCCCGCTCCGCGCCGTCCAGCAGGTCGAGGCAGCGCGCGACGACGTGCGGCCCCGGGTCGAGCGGGATGTGCCAGATCCGCACGCTGCGCCGGTACCGGCTCAAGCCGGGTAGGGCTCGGCCATGGCCACAGCGATCTTGCGCGGTCCGGTGTAGGGCTCCCGGGCGTGTGCCGCGGTCATGTTGTCGACGACCAGGATGTCCTCGAGTTGCCAGTCGAACCGGGTCCACGCCGCGCGGTAGCAGGAGCGGAGGTGGTCGACCACGTCGTCCGGGATGCTGCCGCCGTCGCCGTAGTAGGTGTTGCTGGGCAGGTCCTGCTCGGCGAAGATGCTCAGCAGCCCCTCCCGGATGTCCTTGGCCAGCGTGGTCACGTGGAAGAACGTGGCGTGGTTGAACCACACCGGCTCGCCGGTCACCGGGTGCTGGTGGATCGGTTCGCGCACGGCGGTGGTGCGCAGCCCGCCGCCGGACAGCCATTCGCAGCTGATGCCGTGGCCGGCGCAGTACTCCTCGACGGCCTGCCGGTCGTCGGTGTTGAAGACGTGCTGCCAGGTGACCCCGAAGGAGCCGTGGAAGTTGCGCCGGACCATCCACTTGCGACGGGCGAACTCCTCGCGTACCGACGGGTCGATCGACCGGTACACCTGCCGGATGTCGGCCAGCGGCGTGGCGCCCTGGGTGGTCGGCGGCTGCAGGCACTGGAAGAACAGCGTCAGCGGCCAGGAGGCCTGGTACGAGTTCTCGTTGTGCAGGAAGATCTCCTCCTCCGGCGGGTAGTCCGTCGAGGTGTAGATCTGGCCCTTGATGGTGCTGCGGGGCGAGGACCGCTCGGTGTAGGTCAGCGGCTCGCCGGACAGGGCGCGCACCACCGCGTTGAGTCCGTCGACGCCGCCGGCGGCGAAGCCACGCAGCAGCACCGCTCCCTGCTCCACCAGGCTGCGTCGGATCTTCGTACGGTCCCGTTCGATGCGGGCGACCAGGCCGGTACCGGGGTCGTCGTTCTCGATGACGAACGGAAGCGGCCCGCTCGGCGTGGGCATGGTCATCTTTGCCACCCCTCTCTCCTCATTCGACCAAGGATCGGAGGGCCGCCTATAGGGTTCCTATACCACTCATGGGTGGTGCTGGGTCCACCCCGGAAGGGCACCGTGCTCCATGGTCCGGTGGGTGCGGCGCTCTCTACAGTCGACGGCATGACGACCACGGGGACCCGAAGCGGCGGCGCGGCCCGGCTGCTGCGCGCGCCCTGGACGAGCGGGCCCTGGCTGGCCACCGCGCAGGTGCTGGTCGGGCTGCCGGTCGCGGCACTGGCCTCGGTCGTGGTGCTCACCCTGCTCGGGTTCGCGCTGTCGTTCGCGGTCACCGCGATCCTCGCGGTGCCGTTCTTCGCCGCCCTGTTCGCCTCCTGCCGGCTGTTCACGGGCTGGCAGCGGTCGAGGATCGAGGCCATGCGCGGGCCGGTGCTGCCGCCGCCGGTCAGTGACCCCCGGGTCGGCCGCGGCTTCCTGCGCCGGGTGTGGGCGGACACCCGCAGCGCCGGCAGCTGGCGGCAGGTCGCCTACCACTGCCTCTCCGGGCTGCTGAGCCCGCTGGCCGTGGTCGCGGTCGCCGGCGCCTGGACGCTGGGCGCGCTGCTGACCACGATCGCGGTCTACGCCTGGGCGCTGCCCGCGCACGCGCTGCTGGGCCTGTCGCCGCACGAGCCGGTCACCGTCGTGCTGCTGACCGCGCTCGGGCTGGTGCTGCTGTTCGCCGCGCCCTGGGTCGCGGAGCTGGTCGCCGCGCTGGATCTGGCCGCCGTGCGGGGGATGCTGTCCCGCAGCCGCGTGCAGGAGCTGGCGGTCCGGGTGGACACGCTGGCCCGCGACCGGGAGGGCGTGATCGACGCCGCCGACGCGCAGCGCCGCCGCCTGGAGCGGGACCTGCACGACGGTACCCAGCAGCGGTTGGTGTCGCTGGCGATGAACCTCGGCGTGACCCGCACGACGATGACCGACGTACCGGAGGGGGTGCGCCAGGCCATCGAGCAGGCACACGACGAGGCCAAGCTCGCCCTGTCCGAACTTCGGGACGTGGTGCGCGGGCTGCATCCGGCGGTACTCGACGACCTCGGGCTGGACGCGGCGCTGTCGGGGATCTGCGCCCGGTCGCCGGTACCGGTCCGGCTGCTGGTGGAGCTGCCCCGTCGGGTACCCCGGCCGGTGGAGACCGCGGCCTACTTCGTGGTGTCCGAGGCGCTGGCCAACGCGGCCAAGCACGCCCGCGCCACCCAGGTCGACGTGGTGGTGGAGCTGGCCGGCGACGCGCTGCGCGTCATCGTGTCGGACAACGGCCGGGGCGGCGCGGATCCGGAGGCGGGCTCGGGCCTGCGCGGCCTCGGCCAGCGGGTCCGCGCGCTGGACGGCTCGATGACCCTGACCAGCCCGCAGGGCGGCCCGACGCTGCTGGTGGTGGAGCTGCCATGCGGCGAGTGACCGACCCGGACGCGGCGCGGACCCGTGGAGGTGTCCCATGCTGACCGACGAGAGCCCAACGCAACGCCTGACCCCGCCCGGCAACCGGACCTGGCGGCTGGCCGGGGTGCTCCTGACCGTCGTCGCCCTTCTGGTTGGAGGATTCTTCATCGTGCGCACCCTGTTCGGCTCATCGGCACCGGCGCAGGAGCAGCAGCGCCAGAGCTACCAGCGGCCGGTCACCCGGCTGGAGTTCGACGTGGACTCCGGGGACATCTCGGTGGCCCCCGGCGGGGACGGCCAGGTGAGCGTCGAGCGGACGCTGCACTACAAGCGGACCAGGCCCACGGCCGGCGAGGAGTGGACCGGCGACACGCTGCGGCTGTCCAGCCGCTGCCCCGAGGAGAAGGGCTGCTGGGTCAACTGGACCGTCCGGGTACCGGCGGGGGTCGCCGTGCTGGCGGCCACCAAGGCCGGCAACGTGTCCATTGTGGACATCGCGGGGGAGCTCGACCTGACGAGCACGGCCGGCGACGTGACCGTGCGGGGCAGCACCGGTGCCGTCCGGGTGCGCGGCGACGCGGGCGACATCACCGGTACCGGGCTGAAGTCCACCTCGGTCGACGTGCAGACCACCGCCGGCGCGGTCTCGCTGGACTTCGCGGTACCGCCGACGACCGCCCGGGTGGTCGGCGAGGCGGGCAGCATCCGGATCGCGGTGCCCCGGGCGGGTACCGGTGCCGACGGGTACACGGTGCACGCGGCGACGCAGGCGGGCGACCGCAAGGGGACGGGGGACGAGGACTCCGCCGGCAGGCACCCGATCTCGGCCG
>Ga0081540_1001162_pt1 | contig 23140 bp, 21 predicted proteins | sample TabmetS2T1R1_FD_71024 | JGI IMG/M metagenome (GOLD analysis project Ga0081540, IMG submission 71024) | Tabebuia heterophylla rhizosphere microbial communities from the University of Puerto Rico - S2T1R1 | ecosystem: Host-associated > Plants > Roots > Rhizosphere ... | reverse complement strand
CCTCGGCCCGGAAAGGGCAGGACGCTTCCGCTCACGGTGGCCGGCCGAAAAGACATGGTCCTTGCTTCTGACAGCACTCAGGTGAAATCGTACCTAGGTGGTCGTTAATTTGGGGTGAGTTCGATCACGCCTGGAAAAATCCAAGCAAATCACGGGCCAGTGATCTCTTGGGAGCCGGATCGGACCTGATTTCGCCGGTTTCGCAGCTGGAAACCGCCTGTCGCGGCCAGGATGAACGAGCGAGGGAAGAATCGCAGCAGAAACGGCACGATCTTGATCAGCATCCCCGGCAGCACTGCCCGCTTGTTAGCCATCAAGCCTTCATAACCCTGCCGCGCCACTTCAGCGGCCGAAACGCTCAGAATGGCGGAATCGAAGCCAGGGGCGAACCCGGCCCGGGCCTGAAACTCGGTGAGAACGGGACCAGGGCAAACCACGGTGACGCGCACCCCGTGCGGCGCCAGTTCCCCTCGCATCGCTTCGCTGAAGGAGAGCACATAAGCCTTGGTGGCGTAGTAGACCGCCATGCCGGGCCCCGGCAGGAAGCCCGCGATCGAGCCGATATTGAGGATGCCGCCACGATTGCGAATGAGGTGATCGGCAAAGCGCAGCGTCAAGTCGGTCAGGACGCGGATGTTGACCGTGATCATGTCGAGCTGATCGCAGCGGTCTCGTTTGATGGCGCGGCCGAAAATGCCGAAGCCTGCATTGTTGACGAGATATTCGAGCTCGACGCCGGCCGCGGTCAATGCGCCCTCGATGGTGTCGCAGGCATCCGCCCGTTCGAGGTCACAGGGAATGACAATGGGCGGCTTACCGCCGGCTGCGACGATTTCCGCGGCGAGATTGTTGAGCCGGTCGACGCGGCGCGCGGTCAGCGCAACGCGATGGCCCTTCGCGGCAAAGATCCGCGCAAGTTCCATGCCTATGCCTGCCGAGGCTCCGGTAATCAGCGTCACACGCTCGGTCACGATCCAAAACTCTTATTGAAAATCAACGGAAGCTCCGCATTCGCGCGGACAAGACCATAGGTAGAAAATGCGAGCAAGCCATCCGCCGCATGGCAGCGGTAGCAATGCTGCGCGGGTAGTCGCAAAGAGACACATTTTGCGACCGGTTATGCCGGAGGCTTAAGTTAAATTTTGGTCATGTAGAGAACCGCGGGCCGCAGTCCACGGGAAAGTGCTCAAACGGCGGCGCCGGCACTGTCCTTGTCGCCCTTGGCACGCTCTGCCTGGCGCTCCTGCACCGCGTGCTTGAGATCGATGCGGTCGCGTCCGGAAATGCCGAGGAGATCGGCCGCGCGCCACAACACATTGTCCTCGAATTCGGTGATCTTGCCGTCGGCAAACACCATCTCCCACATCATCTCGACAATGCGGCGCCGGCCCGCTTCATCCACCTCGCGCATGATCACGCTGGTGAAGCGGTAGAGATCGACCGCGTCGCTTTCGGCGCGGGTGGCGGAGGCGATCAGCTGGTCGGCCGTGCCCGGATCGAGCTTGAAGCTGGTTTCGATCAAACTATGCAACTTGCGCTTCTCGATCGCGGTGGGCTGGCCATCGAGCGAGACGATGTGAATCAGCAGCGCGGTTGCGGCGAGACGGTAGTCGCTCTCGTCAAAGACGCGCTGCTCGGCGTTGGGAGAAACCATCTCGGTGATGAATTGGCGAAGTCCGTCCAGCATCAATTTTCTCGGATCGAAGACAAGTGGTGTGCTCGGCTGACTATATGGGCCAGAACGAAGAGTGCGCAATCGGCCAGGAGCCGTGAAAGGGCATTACGTTTCGGCAATCTCTACGGTATCTCGTACACCACCATCTTGTCGGCGATGCCGCGCAGCGCAGCCTCTTTGCGGATCGGCTTGATCGCCTCGCGCTCGATGATGGCGGCAACCTCCGGCGTGCCGATCACCGGCTGGGTGATGTGGATCTCCTGATTGGTCGAAAGGCTCTGCACCCGCGCGGCGATATTCACGGTCTGGCCGAAATAGTCCTGGCGCTCGTTGAGCATGACAGCAAGGCAGGGCCCTTCGTGCAGGCCGATCTTGACGATCAGGTCTTCGGTGCCGCGCGTCCTGTTGAGCTCCTTCATGGCCGCGCGCATGCGCAAGCCCGCTTCCAGCGCGTGCTCGGGCCGGATGAACGTTGCCATCACGGCATCGCCAATAGTCTTGACCACCGCGCCCCGTTGCGAGGCGATGATGTCGAGCAAGGCGCGGAAATGCGCGCGCACCAGATCGAAGGCGACGAGATCGCCGACCCGCTCATAGAGCGCGGTCGATCCTTTCAGGTCGGTGAACAGGAAGGTCAGCGACGTGATCTTGAGGCGCTGGTCGAGGCTGAGATTGTCCGCCTTGTAGAGATCGCGGAACGTCTGGTTGGAGAGGATGCGCTTGGCGGTGAGCACCGGCTTGCGCTTGCCGAGCAGCGCATGCAGCGCATCACCGGCGATCCAGACCCCCGGCAGAACGCGGCCGCCCGACTGGTTGTCGAGGGTCAGCCGAAGCGGCCCGGGACGCATCACCGTGGTGCCGGTCGGCGCCTGCACCTTGTTGAACACGATCGACAGCTGCTGGCGCTCTTTGGTCGGCTCGCCCTGCACGTCGATGAAATGCGCCGCATGTGTCACCGGCTCGAACACGATGATGAACTGCTGCGGCAGCTGCAGCGACAGCACCGCCTTCTCTCCGGCCGGCAGCTCCATTGCTTCCAGCGTGACCTCGTCGGTCAGTTGCGGCATCGTCTGTTCGTTGAGATCGACGCCCGAGCTCCAGAACATCTGCCGGTAATACTCCCAGAACGGCAGCGTATGGGGATCGTGCGCGCCGATCCGCCTGACACGCGGGCTGACGGTGAAGGCGACCTCGACCTGCTCGTCGACCGAGGCCTCATAGCCCGCCGCGCAGAGCGCGCAATTATAGTCGTCAGGCCGCAGCGATTTCAGCGTGTCATGGGCATCGAGCACGCCGCCGCAACCGGGGCAGAGCACGTTCCAGCCCATGTCGAACATGCCGAGCCGCGAGGCGTGCAGGAATCCGGAGATCACCTTCTCCTCGTCCAGTCCGGTCTTGCGGGAGAAATCCAGCAGATTGATGCGGTTGAGCGCGCGATCCTCGCCGTTCTCGACCAGATCCCTGATCGCATCGACGACGCCGGGATCGGCGGCCTGCTTCAGCACGGAAAACAAAGCCTGGGTTTCGCTCATGATGCCTCTAGTCGTCTCAGCGCTGCGAAATGGAAAACATTGGCGAACGATCCGGCTGCGTGGTGACCACACCGACCGGCATCACCGGCTTCTTGTCGAGCAGCGTGACGCGGAAGGTGCCGATGATCCGCGCCAGCGCCAGCGTCGCCTCCACCAGCGCGAAATGCGCACCGATGCAGATGCGCGGGCCGACGCCGAACGGCAGGTAGGCAAAACGGTCGGGCGGCGGCGACGGCGCCATGAAGCGCGCCGGCCTGAAGGCATCCGGATCGGGCCAAAGCTTCTCGTGACGATGCAGAAGCCATGGCGAGATCAGGATCACGTCGTTCTTGCGGACGGGCAGGCCACCGATCACGTCAGGGCCGGTGGCGGCGCGGGCGATCAGGAAGACCGACGGATAAAGCCGCATCGCCTCATCCAGCACCGCGCGGGTGAATTTCAACCGGTCGGGATCGAGCCCGCCGCTCGCGCCCGCCTCGGAGGCTTCTGCAGCCACCTGCTCCTGCGTGGCCGGATCGAGCGCAAGCAGATACAGCGACCAGAACAAGGCCGTCGCGGTCGTCTCATGACCGGCGAGGATCATGGTCGCGACTTCGTCACCGAGCTGCTCGTCGTTGAACGCATGCCCGGTCTCGGGATCGCGCGCGTTGTCCAGCAGATCGAACAGATCGCGCGGCGGCGCGCCCTCCTTCTTGCCGGCGGCGCGGCGCTCCGCCATCAGCACGGCGACGAAATGCGTCCAGCGCTTGCGGAACCGGGCGCGGGCAAAATCCTGCGGGCTCGGCCAGTTCAGGGGCAGCACAAGATCGAGGAAGCGCGGCCGCGCCAGCCGGTCGCCATATTCCATGACGAAATCGCGCAAGGTCGCGCCATGCTTCTCCATGCCGTAGGAGAACATGGTGCGCCCGGCGATCTCCAGGGCCATGCGTTGCATCGCCTCGCGCAGATCAACCGGCGCGTTGCTCGCGGCCTTGAGCTTCGCCACGGTCTCGTCGATGGCGCCGACCATGTGCGGGATCAGGCCATTGACCGCGCGCGGCGTGAAGGCCGGGGCCAGCGTGCGGCGCTGATGCTTCCAGGCTTTCCCCTCCGCGGTCAGCACTCCCTTGCCGAGGATTGGGCGCAGCACCCGGATGCCGAACGGCGTGCGGGCGTAGTTCTCGTAATTGTCGACCAGCACATGGCGGATCGCATTCGGCTCGTTGAGGACGAAGTTGCGGCGGCCGGCGAGGCGGCTCTGGATGATGTCTTCCTCATAGGCGCGCTGGCCCCAGGCCTGGATCGCATTGGCACGCACGGCGCGGATGCGGCCGAACGCCGACATGTTTTCGGGCGCACGCGGCGGCCTCGGTGGCACCAGCGGGGCGTGCGTGAGCGGCAGATCGACAATCTCGGCTATGCTCATGGTGCCTCGCAACGGTTCGGGCTTGCGCCCAATCTATGTCCGCCGTGCCGGCATTTCAAACGGAGGCTGGCTCGCCGCGAAATGCCCATCCTGTGATCTTCCCTGTGTTTTCAGTAATTTAACGGACCGGAAAGAACGCTTTGGCACTGGACAGGGCCGCGCCTTCGCAGGCATCACTGGGACCGCCGGCACCCGCGGTGCCAGCCATAGCAAGCCAAACGGAACGGGATATGACTGAATCGCCGCAACGCACGACCGCCGATCACAGCATTACCGCGCCGCTGAAGTTCTCCGTGTTCCGCCGCATCTGGCTCGCCAGCCTGCTGTCCAATCTCGGCCTCCTAATTCAGGGCGTCGGCGCGGCCTGGGCGATGACGCAGATGGCGTCCTCCGCCGACAAGGTGGCGCTGGTGCAGACCGCGCTGATGATGCCGATCATGCTGATCTCGATGCCGGCCGGCGCCATCGCCGACATGCACGACCGGCGCATCGTCGCCATGGTCGCGCTGTCGATCTCGCTGACCGGCGCCACCGCGCTGACCGCCCTCGCCTGGCTCGGCCTGATCACGCCCAACATCCTCCTGGCCTTCTGCTTCATCGTCGGCACCGGCATGGCGCTGATGGGCCCCGCCTGGCAGTCCTCCGTCAGCGAGCAGGTGCCGCCGGAAGCCCTGCCCGCTGCGGTCGCGCTCAACGGCATCAGCTTCAATATCGCGCGCAGCGTGGGGCCTGCCATCGGCGGCATCATCGTGGCAACGTCAGGCGCGGTCGCGGCCTTTGCCGTGAACATGATCCTGTATGTGCCGCTGCTGGTCGTGCTGTATTTGTGGAATCGCGTCAGCGAGCCGTCGCGGCTGCCGCGCGAGCGGCTGACCCGCGCCATGGTTTCCGGCGCGCGCTACATCACCAACTCGCCGTCGATCAGGATCGTGCTGACCCGCACGCTCGTCACCGGAATCATCGGCGGCTCGGTGCTGGCGCTGATGCCGCTGATCGTGCGCGATCTCCTGCATGGCGGCGCGCAGATGTACGGCATCATGCTCGGCGCCTTCGGCATGGGGGCGGTGGTCGGCGCGCTCAATATCAGCGAGGTGCGCAAGCGGCTGAACGGCGAGGGCGCGATCCGCGCCTGCACGCTGTCGATGGCCGGCGCGATCACGGCGGTGGCGCTGAGCAAGCAGCCGGTGCTGACCGCGGCAGCCCTGGTGGTCGCGGGCGCGGCATGGATGCTCGCGGTCGCGCTGTTCAATATCGGCGTGCAGCTCTCGGCGCCGCGCTGGGTTGCGGGCCGTTCGCTCGCGGCCTTCCAGGCCGCTATCGCCGGCGGCATCGCGATCGGCAGCTGGTGCTGGGGCTACCTCACCGACCATGTCGGCGTCGAGTATGCGCTGCTCACCTCGGCCGGGGCGATGTTCCTGTCGCCGCTGCTCGGCCTCTGGCTGCGCATGCCGCCGATCGGCGCGCGCAACGAGCAGCCCACGGAGTTGCTCGCCGATCCCGAAGTGAAGCTGTCATTGACCGGGCGCAGCGGCCCGCTGGTGGTCGAGATCGAGTACCGCGTCGCGATGGACAATGCCCGCTTGTTTCACAATGTGATGCAGGAGGTGCAGCTCAGCCGCCAGCGCAACGGCGCCTATGGCTGGTCGATCGCGCGCGACATCGCCGATCCCGAATTGTGGACCGAACGCTATCACTGCCCGACCTGGCTCGATTTCCTTCGCCAGCGCAACCGCGCCACGCACTCGGAGCGCGAGCTGCATCAGCGGGCGATCGACTTCCACCTCGGTCCCGAACCGGTGCGGGTACGGCGCATGCTGGAGCGACCGTTCGGCTCGGTGCGCTGGAAGGAAGACACGCCCGATCGCGCCGCCGAGGAAGTGCTGCCCGTGGTCGCGCAGGCGGCGGGAAGCAGCACGTAAGGAGTTCACTGTCATTCCGGGGCGTGCGAAGCACGAGCCCGGAATCCATACTCACGATGGTGGTTATGGATTCCGGGCCTGCGCCTTCGGCGCATCCCGGAATGACGAGAGGGAAAGCCTTAGCGTCCGTTCGCCGCCAGCGTCGCCTGGCAGGCCTTGCTCAGCTTGGCGCGGTGCTGCTGCAGGCAGGCAAGCACCACCTGGTCGCCGTCGTTGAGATTGGCGCGGCAGAAGCGCGAGGCATCACGCCCGCAGGCATCCTGCCCGGGCCGCTGCTGCGCCGAAGCATCGGCTGCAGCGATCAGAACGAACGCAATCGAAAACAGAAATCTGGTCATCATGTTACGCCTTCATACGTGCGATGAGGCGTTTCTAGAACCGGCCGGAGCGCGCGGCAACGCATTTATCGCATCCAAGGGCCGGAACAAACGCGTCGATGCGGCGCAGGTGTTTCATCCTGCACCGCATCGAAGCCGACCTTGCAGACAAAAATCAGTTCTCGGAGACCTTGCGGGTCTTCTGGGCCGCGAGGTCGCGGTCCATCACGGCGCGGCAACCCGGGGAAAGCTCGGAGCGGTGCTTGAACATGCACGCGGTGATCTTCGGAATGTTCGGGATCTCGCTGCTGCAGAGGCGGAACGCATCGCCCGTGCACTGCTGCTGGGCTTCCGCGCTGTAGGCGAAAGTCTGGGTCGAGGTCATCGCACCCAGCGTGGTCGCGATGGTCAAAGCGAGAATGGCCTTGCGCAGGGTCTTGGCGAAAGTGGCGGTCATGGTCGGCTCCTGTGTTGGGCCCCCATGGGCCCGTTGTCTGTTGGTGCGACTATGGCCCGACCACGTTCCGGGCACCGTGATACCCATCACACTCGACATCACACACGCAACCATCTGATATAATTCAATAATCAGTGCGCAGCGTACTCCCCGCCGATCGCCGCGACACCGGCTGCGACCAAATTTCTTTGCCGCGCCGCGCCGTTCGTTGGTGGGGCGTTAAGAACTTGTTCGCACTAATGCGGCGTTACGGAAATGAAGCGTTTTCGAGCGAAAGCCTGTCCCGCACGTGACGCGGGAGGGTACCGGTTCGCGTGAAGAAAACGCGTCGAAACGAGTTCAGTGGGATTTGTAGCGATGCGTAGTGCGTTGGGCCTGATGCTGGCCAGTGTTGTTGCGGCGGTCGTGATCGCCGGAGTGTGGTTCTGGACTTCCTCGCCGCGCGCGGATGCGGCGGCTCCCCAAACCATCGCCGCCAGGAAAGCCGAGCCGCTGCCGCCGGCACTTGCCGCAAAGCCCGCCGCGAAGGACGACGTTCAGGTCACGGCCTCGCTCTCCAAGCCGATGGCCGCGGCGGCTCCTGCTCCTGTTCCGGCCGCCGCGCCCGCGCTGCAGAAGCCGGCCTGCGCCAATCCCAACGCGCTCGGCGTTTCGCGCACGGTCGTGATCGACACGTCAGGCGGCCCCGGCTTCGGCTTTGAGCACTTCAAGCAGCTCGACTTCCTGCAGGACAAGGAAGTGGTGCTGACCTTCGACGACGGTCCGTGGCCGAACAACACGCCGGCCGTGCTGAAGGCGCTCGCCGACGAATGCACCAAGGGCCTGTTCTTCGCGGTCGGCAAGCATGCGACCTATCATCCGGAAATCCTCAAGCAGGTTCTCGCGGCCGGCCACACCGTGGGCACGCACACCTGGTCGCACGTCAACCTCAACAGCAAGAAGATGACGGAGCAGCAAGTTCGCGACGAGCTGGAGAAAGGTTTTAGCGCCGTGAAGATGGCGCTCGGCCAGCCGCCCGCGCCGTTCTTCCGCTTTCCGCAGCTGCAGCACAATCCGGGAGCGATGGCTTACCTGGGCACGCGCAATGTCGCGATGTTCTCGACCGACCTCGATTCCTTCGACTTCCGCTCCAGCAGTGCCGATCAGATCGTCAACACCGTGATGACCAAGGTCGACAAGCTCGGCAAGGGCATCATCCTGATGCACGACTTCCAGAAGCTGACCGGCGAGGCGCTGCCGACGCTGCTGGCCCGCCTGAAGGCCGGCGGCTACAAGGTCGTGCACATGAAGGCGAAGACGCCGTTCGACACCCTGCCCGAATACGACGCGATGATGGTGAAGGACCAGAAGCTGCCGCAGATCTCGAGCCGCCCGGTCAGCGCCGTCGTGCAGACGGTGACGGATTAGTCACCGCTGTCAGCGCAAAAAAAATGCCCCGGAGATGATCCGGGGCGTTTTGTTTTCGAAATGCGCTCACCAGCCGCCGATCATCCCGGCGTAGCCGCTGTAGCGAGAGATCTCGCGCATGATGCGGGCCTCGTCCCAATGCGCGCGCTTGCGCCTGGGCTTGTCGGCCTTCGCCTGTTTGGATTTCTCCGGTGCTGCCGTCGTTGCAGGCGCGGCCTGCGCAGGAGGCGCAGACTTGTTCTCGTCGAACGTCACCTGGCCTTCCTTGCTGTCGGCAGGCTTGGTGCCGACAACCGATGGCCGCTGCACATAGGCCGGCGTCTCCGCCTTCGGTGCTTCAATGGCCGGCGCGGGCGCGGCGATTGCGGGCGCCGCAACTATTGGAGGCGGGGCTGCAACAGCTGGCGCCGGAACCGCAACAGCCGGAGCCGCGATGGCTGGCGGCGGAGCCGGCGGCTTGGGCGGATCCAGCGGCAGCGGGGCCTCCACGATCTTCGGCGTTTCAGCGGCTTTGCCGAGCGAGCCCGGCAGTTTCTGGTCAACACCGTTCAGCGACAGGCTGCGGCCTTCGGCGTGCGCGGCAACGGAGATGAGCGTGAAGGCGGCAATCAATGCAAATATGCGCATGGGAAATCTCCCCCGAGGATACCGCGGCAAACTAGTCCGCACGGACGGATCGTTATGTGAGTTAGATCACGGACAATGATTGGGTCGAAGCAACACGCCGGGAAGTTCAGCGGAGAAGCGCTGGCGTCGCTAGAGGGACTGAGGCGCGCCACTTATCTAGACACCACGCAAAATCATCGCTTACTCTAGGTAGTAGAGCGAAAAACGTGCGCGCAACGACAACAAGCGAATAAGTTTGGGGGCAACGTTGGCCAAGCGGGTTCTTCGAAAGGTCGAAAGACCTGCGGCGATGACGTTCAACGAAGTGACTAAGGCTGCTGCCAAGCACGCTGAGAGCGCCGTTAAAATAACCGTCGATAATTTCAAGAGGAAATATGTTTACGACGAGGATGACGTAACTGGATTTCTGGTGGGCAGCCTGCAGACGACGTTTCACGGCACACGCGTTGGCGGCGTAACTCTGAATGCGTCGGTGTTCCGCCATCGGCGCGGTACGGCCGCCGAAGAAACCAGATTCGGAGCGGACATTCTGATCCACGTCACGATGGACACTCCGACTCAGAAGTATTCGAAAGGAGTCTTGGTACAAGCAAAAAAATCTGAGCCGGACGACAATTGGTCTCAGAGAACGCGGAACGCTCTTATCGATCAGTGCAACAAGATGCTTGCGGTTACCTCCGCCGCATTTGTATTTAACTATTCTGAAAAGGGTATTCGCTGCGGAGCAGCGACCCGCGTTGCAGGCGCTTCTAACGCTTTTAGTATCCCATATCTGTGTGGATGGTCCGCCTATCGCTTCTTTCTTGAATTGTTTCGATGCCCGATAGGCGATCCTCGAATATCGAGCGCCCGTGTCGGAGACCTTCCAGAACCGAACATACCTTTTGTGGTCGAGCTTTCTCTCAAAGGAGAACTAGCCATCGATGAAGGCTCGTCCACGTTCTAGCCGGCTTCCGCAGTCGAGCCGATGTAGCCCTCCACGCAAGGAGATCAGGAGATGGGCGGGAGTCGACGAAATGGTGGTTCAGAACGCAGCGACCAAATGAAGCAGTACGCCCACGTAGGAATTTGCCTTCTGTGCGTTCAGCAGGCTGAAAAGGCGCTACAATCAGCAATCCAAACCGTCCTTGAAAATGAAAGCGTGAAGCTGCTGGAGCAGTCTGAGCCTGAAAGAAAACAGACGCTCGGTGACTTCCTGAAGAAGCTTAAGCGCCGGGTGAAGCTGCCTCTTCACGTCAAGGAAAATCTCTACACCTTTCTCAAAATGCGAAATCGGCTTGTACACGGGTTCGATTTTGAACTTCGGACAGAGCATGGAAGCGAAGCGGCAAAACTGTTTCTCCTAGAGCTAAGCCTCCGGGCGCTAGGCACCACCGGTCTTGTTACCGCCTTATTTCAGGTTTGGGCCCGAGATGAACACGATACGGAGTTCTTCGAAGTTGAAGACGAACACACGAGGCAAATCATAAAGACATTTGAAAAGCAATTCGGTTCAATGGCGCGAGAAATACTCGCCGGCCGAAGCAAGGTACCCCCGCAACAGTAATCTCTAGGTGGCGAGTTTCAGTATCATTTTTCCGAATGACCTTACACAGCGTTCGGCTCGTCGGCTTCAATCAACAGACGTATGAATGCCGCGCCGAGACTCATCAGGTGAATTGCGATTTCCAAAGGCGGCTGAGCTATTTCATCGGGTTTCCCCGGCTCATGCCGATAGAAATGGCAAGCCTCGATCCAATCTTTGAACGACGCTAGGATTTTTGCGGAGGCACCCGCCGCGGTACCGTCCTTCGCGTATCGCCGTTGCAGAATTGGTTCGAGGACGCCAACTTGATCCGCCGTTAGCCTCGGCGCCCTTGAAAACATCAGGCGAAACAACCCTTCGGTAGCCTCGAAAACGTTTCGTATTCCAGTCTTTCCGTCGGGTGTAGCCCCATTGATCGCGCTTATTCCGCTTTCGAATCGATCGAGACTGTTCGCGTAACGAGGATCGCTTAGTCCCGCGATCGTGGCGTGAAGCGTGTGCACAAATTCCTCGTCGTGTAGAAAGTGCACGCCCCCTTGCTTGTCGACACGGTACGACACGTTTTCCTGCTCGAAGATGCGATTGAATGTTTCGACCTGTCGCCTCACCACTGCGGTTTGTGCTGCTTGTCCACTCGCTCGATCGCGCAGGTAATGAATCAGCACCGTAACCACGTTCAAGACATCGTCGAGCGACCACGTCGGTAAAACCGTGCTCCACGGAAGAGGAAGAGGAACGTGAGCGTTTCTTCAACCAACCGCATGCGGCTGCCGATTTGGACCATTGGAGCAGAGCGGAACACTGGACCCTTGACGAAGCCATCGCGCTTAGCTTCGGCAAGGCTCCAGAGGTAGTTAGCTGGAAGCGGATAGAAAGCCTCATCCAAATATCGCACTTTGCGAAGCAATATCAGCGGCGGCGCGATCTCGCCCTTAGAGCGGCGGCTTGGAAGAAGCTCTATGATCCCATTCTTCCGTTACTCTTTCTGAAGTGGGCGAAGGACAATGAGATCGCTGCGCCGGCTGAACTGGTGGAGAAGGTCGAGGCCCGCAAAGGAAGGCTGGTTGACTGGAAAAAGGAATTTGAGGACCAGAAGGCCGCCTATGAGCAGCTGAACGCCCTCTACGATAAGTACCGGTCTATGTACGAGGCGCACGTAGCCGATTGGGAGAAACTGGTAGCGCAGAAATCAGAACAGCTCGAAGCAGCCAAGGGGCGGATTGCCGATCTAGAAACGGAATTGGCCCTGCCGCCCGCCGCTGAGCCTGCCAAGTCGCCATCGATGATCGAGAGGCAGAACATGCTGAAGGCGATCTATGGAATGGCGGTGAAGGGTTATTCGTACAAGCCGGACGACAAACGCTCGACGGTGGTGACCGAAATCGTTGGCGATCTTGCTTTGCTAGGGCTATCGATCTCGGACGACACAATCCGCCGATATTTGAAGGAAGCGCGCGAACACCTAAGTGACTGGCAGGAGTGAAGTTGTGCTCAAGCCATCTGGTACCACGCTCCATGTCTGCTTTGATGCCGGAAGCAGACATTCATCGATGCGGCTTAAACGGCTGCTATGGGCCGGAAGGCGACTCTGGTTGATCTAGATCAACAAGCATCGAAAATCGGTCGAGCAGCATTGGTTTTGCACCAGAAGGTCGTCGCAGTACCGCCAGCGGACTCCCGCCCAACGGCGGGGACAAGAAAACGCCCCACGATATCACCAGACTCAGGAAGAGGTGTCGGCCGAAACTGAAGCAGAAACCCCGACCTGCCCTGCCGCACGTTCTGGAGTTCGGATGCCCGGCGCTGACTGAACGGCAGGAAGACAAGGCATCCGCCCTTAGACGAACGGTATTTTTCCCGGGTACGGCGCGCTCATCCGGCTCACGCTGTACCGGTCCAGCCGTCGAGATCTTTTTCAGAGCGAGGTGCGGATTCACCACCGGACGACGTGACACAACGATCAACGAACGGCGAGAAGAACCAGCTAAGGCAACAAGGGAGTAAGCGATGTCTGCGTATGCCGGCCCTTTCAAGAGAACTCGTCGCGTGTTGCAGGCCGGACTGATTATCCTGATCGCCCCTACTCTGCTTGCGGCCTGTCAACGAGAACCGGAAACAGCGGCTCCAGCAGTCCGTCCGGTTCGAACCGTAACCGTCGAAAAGAGCAAAGCTGGAACACAACTCACGTTCACCGGCAGGATTGAAGCCGAGGACGAGGTATCGCTTTCGTTCCGTATTGGCGGTCGGCTTCTCGAGAATAATGGTAAGCTCGGAGATCGGGTGGAGCGTGGTCAGGTTATCGCGCGCCTTGAACCACAGAACGAAATGAACGGTCTGCGGCAGGCGCAGGCCGCTCTCGCGGCCGCCCAGGGGCAATTGGTTCAGGCCCGCAATCAGTTCGAACGTCAGCAGACCCTCTTCGGGCAGGGCTGGACCACCAACGTCAACTTCGATCAGGCAAAACAGGCCCAGCAAACCGCTCAAGCGCAGGTCGATGCGACCGAGGCCCAACTCAAGATCGCGCATGATTTGGTAGGCTTCACCGAGCTCAAGGCTGACGCTCCGGGGGTGTTGACGGCAATCGGTCCCGCGGCGGGTGAAGTCGTCCAACCCGGACAAAGCATAGTCAGGGTTGCCCGCAAGGATGGCCGCGATGCCATCTTCGACATTCCCGCCCAGGTCCTGCGAACGGCGCCGAGCGATCCTGAAATCAGCGTAAGTCTGACCGACGATCCCACGGTGACCGCCCGAGGGCGCATCCGCGAAGTTGCCCCCCAAGCCAATCCGGCAACACGAACCTTCGAAGTCAAGGTTGGCCTGACGGATCCTCCACCGGTGATGCGTCTTGGCGCAACCGTGACCGGGCGCATGGAAACGGAGGCCGTTCCGATCATTGAGATCCCGGCAACGGCGTTGACGAAAGCAAATCAGCAGCCCGCCGTTTGGGTCGTCGATCCCTCAAAAAATACCGTATCGTTGCGAAACATCGACGTGCTGCGCTTTAACCAGGCGCTGGTGGCAGTTTCCCAGGGAATCGACGCCGGCGAAATCGTGGTCACGGCGGGCGTGCAAGCTCTACACCCGGGTCAGAAGATTCGCATACTCGGATCGGGCCCGTTATGAAGTTCAATCTTTCAGAATGGGCGCTGAATCACCGCTCGTTCGTCGCTTATCTCATGATCATTGCCGTCATTGCCGGCGTCGTATCCTATTTCCGTCTTGGGCGCAGCGAGGATCCCACCTTTATCATCAAGACCATGGTTGTCCAGGCCGCGTGGCCGGGAGCAACCATCGAGGATACGCTCAAGCAAGTGACAGAGCGACTTGAGCGCAGGCTGCAAGAAACGCCACACCTCGACTTCCTGCGCAGCTATACCAAGGCAGGCATCACGACGATTTTCGTCAACTTGAAAGGCAGCGCAAACGCGAAGGAAGTCGCCGACACCTGGTATCAAGTTCGCAAGAACATCGGCGATATCAGACATACGCTGCCAACAGGCATCGTTGGGCCCGGTTTCAACGACGATTTCGGCGCGACGTTCGGGATCATCTACGGGTTCACCAGCGACGGGTTCACCCATCGCGAACTTCGCGACTACGTCGAAGATATCCGCTCGAATCTGCTTCTTGTTCGTGACGTATCAGAGATCGAACTGCTGGGAGCACAGGACGAACGGATTTTTGTCGAATTCTCGACGAAAGAACTTGCTGGCCTCGGCATCGATCGCTCAGCGCTCATCGCCGCGCTCCAGGCGCAAAACGTCGTGCGTCCGGCCGGCACCATCCAAACCGGCGACGAAAGTCTGTCGCTGCAGGTTTCAGGCGCGTTCCGTACGGAGCAGGACGTCGCCAACGTCAATTTCATCGCGGGCGGACGGACGCTCCGCCTGAGTGACATAGCGAAGGTGCGGCGCGGCTATTCCGATCCTCCCCAACCCATGTTCCGCGTCAACGGCGAGCCGGCGATCGGGCTTGCCATCGCCATGCGGGAAGGTGGAGATATTCTTGCCCTCGGCAGCAACATCAAGCGGACGATGGACCAGATCACGGCCGACCTGCCGATCGGAATCCAGCCAATCCTCGTCGCCGATCAGGCCGTCACGGTTGATGGCGCGATCTCCGAATTTATGACCTCGTTGTTGCAGGCGATCGCCATCATTCTCGTGATCAGCTTCATAAGTCTGGGCGTCCGCCCAGGGCTGATCATCGCGCTTTCCATTCCCTTGACGCTCGCCATCGTGTTTCCGATCATGCAGATGGCGAGCATCGACATGCAGCGGATATCGCTCGGCGCCCTCATCATCGCGCTGGCACTGCTGGTCGATGATGCGATGACCACCACCGACGCCACCCTCAACCGCCTGGCCGCGGGCGATGACAAAATTGAAGCCGCGACGTTCGCGTTCCGGACCTATGCGTTCGCCATGCTCGCAGGAACGCTGGTAACCATCGCCGGATTTGTTCCCGTCGGCTTTGCGGCCAGCTCCGCCGGGGAGTACACATTCTCGCTATTTGCCGTCGTTAGCATCGCACTGCTCGTATCCTGGCTTGTGGCGGTCGTCTTCGCGCCGCTGCTCGGCGTCCTCATTCTGAAGCCGCCCCGAACCTCGCAGACCGCGACTCCCGGCAGAATTCTCTCTTGGTACCAAAACTTCCTCACCGCGGCCATGCGGGCAAAGTGGGTGACTATTCTTCTCACCCTGGCTCTCTTCGGTCTGTCCTATCTCGCCCTTCCGCTCATTCCCCGCCAATTCTTTCCGTCGTCCGATCGTCCGGAGCTTCTAGTCGATATCAGCCTGCCGCAGAACTCATCGATCTATGCCAGCGAAGCCGCCGCGAAGCGCTTCGATGCGACCCTGAAGGGCAATGAGGATGTAGCGCGCTGGAGTACCTATGTGGGACGTGGCGCCATCCGCTTTTATCTGCCGCTCAATGTCCAGTTGGCGAACGACTTTTTCACGCAGGTGGTGATCGTTGCGAAGGATGTCGCGGCGCGCGAGCGCCTTCGCGTCAAGCTTGAAAAATTCCTGGCCAATGAATTCCCCAGCGCGATTTCCCGGGTCTCTCCGCTCGAACTCGGCCCGCCGGTTGGCTGGCCCGTGCAATATCGCGTAAGCGGCCCCGACATTGACCAGGTGCGCGAAATCGCACTGAAGCTTGCCCAGATCGTCGCAACCAACCCGCAAGCCGTCCAGGTCAATTTTGACTGGATGGGGCCGGCGCGCCAGCTGCGCATCCATGTTGACCAGGACGAAGCGCGACTGCTGGGCTTGAGCTCGCAGGCTGTGGCAGGCGTCCTGAACACCGTGATTTCAGGCACGCCCGTCACCCAGATTCGCGACGATATCTATCTTGTCGACGTTCTCGTGCGCGCGACCGACGAACAACGCGTCTCACTTTCAACTCTGAGCACCCTCCAGGTGCCGCTTCCGAACGGGCGAACGGTCCCGCTGAACCAGTTTGCAACATTCGAATACAAGCAGGAATATCCGTTGGTTTGGCGGCGCGACCGTGTGCCCACGCTGACCGTGCAAGCCGATGTGGCGCCGGGAGCACTTCCCGAAACCGTGATCAACGCGCTGGTGCCGGCGGTCGACAAGCTGGCAGCGACCCTTCCCCACGCTTATCGCGTCGTCGTGGGCGGGACCGTTGAAGAAAGCAAGTATTCGCAAGCTTCCGTGATGGCCGTCGTTCCGGTCATGCTGTTGCTGATGTTCACGGTCCTCATGGCCCAGCTGCAAAGCTTTCAGCGGCTGTTCCTGGTCCTCAGCGTCGCGCCTCTCGGTCTGATCGGCGTTGCCGTGGCGCTTCTCGTGTCCCGCAGGCCGCTCGGCTTCGTCGCAATTCTTGGCATTCTGGCATTGATCGGCATGATTACCAAAAATGCCGTGATCTTGATCGGCCAAATCGACGCCGAACGCGCGCAGGGGAAGAACGTCTGGTCTGCCGCAATCAATGCCAGCAGCTCCCGCTTTCGCCCGATCATGCTGACCGCGGTATCGACCGTCCTCGGCATGATCCCGATCGCTCCAACGGTGTTCTGGGGACCAATGGCGTTCGCGATCATGGGAGGATTGTTGGTCGCGACGATTCTTACGCTTATCTTCCTTCCTACCTTGTACGTCGCCTGGTTCAAGGGAACTGAAAAATCAGCCGATCCGCAGAAGCCGGCGGGAATCGGCATTCCGACGACTAACTCGTAACGCTGGATTCTCACAGTCGGGGTCTCTGACAATGGCGCCAAATCAGTCCGCAGTGAAACGGCCCAGCGGCTTCCTTTGGCTATCGGTGCTTCTCACATTTATCTGGTTCGCGGCGAACTCGTCCTTCGCCGTTAGCGTGCTCGCGACCGGCGCAATCATTGCCGTCGTTTTGGCCTACACTTTCACGCGCAAGCCGGGCGTGTGGCGCGACGTCCGCTTGTCCCCGGAGCGTCTTTATCATTTCGTTCTCTACACGTGCATCTTTCTGGTCGAGCTGGTCCGCGCGAACATCAACATGATGCGCTATGTCTATGCCCCGCGCATTAAAATCAACCCCGGCATCGTCAGGATCAGAACGGGACTCGAAACTCCGGTCGGACGCCTTGCACTTGCCAGCTCCATCGCGCTGACGCCCGGATCACTCGTGATCGACATCGACGGCGACAGCCTCTTCGTTCATTGGCTCGATGTCAAAACAACAGACACGGACGAAGCAACCCGTGCCATTGCCGGCGCATTCGAAGAACACCTGAGGAAGACCTTTGGCTGACGCAACCCTTACCGCCGCGGCGATTCTGATCCTTCTCGGGGTCGCGTTTGGCGTGTTGCGTCTGGTTCTCGGACGGACCACGGTAGACCGCGTTGCGGCAATCGACATGCTGACCGTCGTTTCGATTTCGCTCATTGCGCTTTACGCCCATGTGGCCGGCCGCTCTATCTATCTGGACGTCGCTCTGGTCTACGGTGTTCTGAGCTTTCTGGCTGTCCTGGCGATTGCACGCTATCTCGAGCGAGGTCTTTGACAGCATGCTTGATCTCTTCGTTTACCTGCTGTGCGGCAGCATTCTTGTGAGCGGGATTCTGGCAGTGTGCGTGGACAGCACCCTTGCGGCGGCGGTCAGCGGAGGACTCGCGAGCCTCTTCGCAGCGGTCTGCTACGTCCTGCTGGGCGCGCCGGATGTCGCAATGACGGAGGCGTCGATCGGCTCCGGCTTGTCGGTGGTCATTTTCCTTTATGCGATCCGCAGGACAACGCAGAGAGCACCATGACGGATTTGATAGGAAGCGTTCTAGTCCTGCTTGGCGCAATCTTCCACTTTTCGGCGGGGCTTGGCATGCTGCGCATGCCCGATGTGTATACCCGCATGCAGGCGGGCACGAAGGCCTCCACGCTCGGCAACACTCTGGTGCTCGCGGGCCTGGCTATCCACCACCCGAGCTGGGGCCTCAAGCTCTTGATCATCGTCTACTTCGTGCTGATGACGAATCCCGTCTCCTCGCATGCGTTGGCTCGAGCCGCGCATAGCATCCGGATTCCGATGGCCGGTGATACCGGTATAGATGCGCTGCGTGACGCACGGCAGGAAGCAGGAAGCGGCACATGACCCGGCGCCTCTCTATCATCGTCGCGATTGTTTCATTCGGGCTTGTCTTTGCCAGTCTTGTCGTCGGCTACACCGAGCAGCAAACGGCGCGGCCCCTGGCGGAAAGCTACATCAGGCTCGTGCCGCAGGAGTTAGGCGCGCCGAATGTCATTACCGGCATATTGCTGACCTACCGCGCGTTTGACACTCTCGGAGAGGTCGCCGTTCTGTTCATGGTGGCGGCGAGCGTCGGCCTCGTGCTCGGCAAGGAACGCCAGCCACGCAGTGGGCCTCTCGCGGATCGCTTTGACGAAGTCAAGCCGTCGTCGGAGATCGTGCAGACCGGCACTCAGACCCTCGTTCCGCTCATTTCCATCTTCGCGGCCTATATCATCATGAACGGGCACCTGACCGCAGGCGGCGGCTTTCAGGGCGGCGCCGTCATCGCTTCCGGCGTTCTGCTGATGCTGCTGGCCTATCCGCAATACCAGCCCGGCCTCGAATTCCTTGGCATCACGGAGTCTGTGGCCGGCGCGTTGTTCGTGTTGGCGGGCATCGCGGGGCTGATCGTTGCGGATGGCTTTCTGGACAATCGGATCCTCCCACTAGGGCAATTCGGTGCGTTCTTCAGCGCCGGCGCCATTCCGGTCCTATCGGCGCTTCTGGGCATCAAGGTTGGCTGCGAGCTAAGCGTCATTCTCGAGAGGTTCCGCCCCTAACCCCATGATACGAAGGAAGCCGTCCGATGATTTCGAGGATCGTTCTGACAACAGGCTTTCTCCTCGTCCTGATCGGACTTTGGGGCGTGCTCACACGCCGCAACATCCTGCGGATCATCATCGGGTTCTCATTGATGGGAACCGGCACCCATATCGTCATCGTCGCGATCGGATACGTGACGAACGGCACAGCGCCGATCATCGACCACGCGCTGAGTTTGTCGGAAGCGGCCTCGCGCGCCGTCGACCCGATACCATCTGCACTCGCGGTCACCGCCATCGTCATTGGCATGGCCGTAACGGCGGTTATGTTGGCTTATGCAATACGGCTCTATGAGTCCAAGAAAACACTATCAATCGACGCCTTCACGGAGTCGAAATGGTAGCGAGCCTGCTCCACCCACTCAACATTTTCATTGTGGGCCTGGGTGGCGGCTTCCTGATTCCACTCTTCTATCGTCTTGGTAAATCCTGGACAGGGGCCACCTTTGTCCTCGCGCTCGCGGCGATGACGGTGATCTCCGGCTACGGGCTGTTCGTCCTTCTGAATGGCGCCGCCCCCATTGAGATCCTGACCGGTGGCGCGAAGCCGCCTTATGCGATCAATCTGCGCATGGGGCTCGCCGAAAGTATCTTCGCCTTCAGCGTCAATCTCGTCGCGCTTTTCGGCGTCGCCTATGTCGTCCGCGAAAGCTACGGCACGCTGCTGCTCTACCTGCTGCTGGTCATGGGCATCCAGGGCATGGTGATGACCCGCGACCTCTTCAATCTGTTCGTGTTCCTGGAGATCGTCTCGATCGCGACCTATGGGTTGCTCGGCCTTCGCAACACGCCCGCGGCTTTGTCGGCAACATTCAAGTTCCTGATGGCGACAGTCCTGGCGTCGACCTTCTTCCTGATCGGCACCTTGCTGCTCTATGCGGTCACCGGCATCCTCAATATCGACGAACTGATTGCAAAACGTGCCTCAATCGCAGGTCCGATCGGCTTCGCCGCACTCATCTTCCTGCTGGCGTGCCTGCTTCTGGAGCTGAAGCCCTTTCCTGCGAATGGCTGGGGCCTCGACGCCTATGAGACGGCGCGCAGTGACGTTGCCGCGATGATCTCGGGAGGCGTTTCGGCGGGCATTTTCTTCGCCCTTCTCAAGTTGCTGCCTCTGTTCGAGGACCACCTGGAGCTCATCGCCGCTCTGGGGGCGATGACATTCGTCTTCTCAAACCTCATCGGCCTCCAACAGACGAACGCGCAGCGTCTTCTCGGCTATTCTTCGATTGGCCAGATGGGCCTGTTGACGATCGCCGCGCCCCTGCTCTACCGGCTCAACGCCGACAATGCGATATTCCTGGTGGTTGGCGGGCTGTTCGTCAATCACCTGTTCGCCAAAGTCGGGCTATTCTGGTTGGCCGGTTACGTCGGCAAGGAACGCCTGCAGGACTGGGCGGTCCTCGCCCGACGCCCGGGAGCGATCCTGACGTTCGGCATACTGATCGTCGCAATATCAGGATTGCCGCCATTCCCTGGATTCTGGGCGAAATGGCAACTCGTCATGACTCTGGCAGTCGGCGATCTCTACGTCTGGATCGCCATCGTGCTGGTAGGCTCGCTGCTGGAAGCGGCCTACATGTTCCGCTGGTTTAGCCTGGCCCTCAGCTCTTCAGTCGAGGCGGATGAAGTGCCGGCTGATTTATTTCCAATCTTCGGAATGGCGCTTCTTCTTGTGATCAGCGGGTACCTCGCCGGCAGACTTGCCGGCCTTGCCGCACTGTGGGCATACATGCCGCTTGCTGCAGGACTCGTATTGTACATGCTCGCTCGGCTACCGAGCCGCATGCAATGTCTGATCGTGCTCGCTCTGGTAAGCCTTGGTGGCAGCTGGCTTATTCTCGACTTGTCCGGCATGAGTTTTCTGTTTGCGATGCTCCTTCTCGTTGGCGGCCTTGTTGTGTCGATCGCCTGCCTTTCCCGCACAGACCACCGTTCAGGTTTTTATCCGCTGCTTGCCGTCATGCTGCTGTCGCTGCCCGCGCTGCCGCGCGCCACGACCAGCCTCGAATTCATTTTCGTCTGGGAGCTCATCACACTGTCCTCCTATTTCCTGATCGTGCGCAGGACCGTGGCCGCGTCCCACGCGCTACAATATTTGCTGTTCTCGCTGGCAGCGGCTTTCTTCCTGCTATGCGCGTTCGCTGTACTGCACGCGCAGACCGGCAGCGTATCGCTATCGGCGCTGCGCGGGGCGGGTCCAGACAGCGCTCCTGTCTTCGTGCTGTTGGCCATCGGCCTGCTGATCAAGGCCGGCGCCATCGGGGTCCACGTGTGGCTACCGGGCGCCTATGCGGAAGCCGATGACGATGTATCCGCCCTGCTCTCGGCCGTCATCAGCAAGGTGTCGATTTTCGGATTGCTAGTCGGGACTTACGTCGCGATCCGCTCCGACGTGAGCTTGAATCTGGCGCTCGTCGTGGGCTGGATCGGTATGCTGACCACGCTGGCCGGCGCCATGCTTGCCGCGTGCCAGGATGATCTGAAGCGCATGCTCGCCTATTCGAGCATGAGCCAGCTCGGCTACATCGTGGCGGCGATCGCACTGATGAGCCATCTCGGCTGGGTTACGGCGCTATACCTCGCTACCAATCATCTCCTGGTGAAGGGCATCCTGTTCCTCGTCGCAGCCGCGATCATCTTGCGAACGGGGAAGCGGTCGATCGTCGAACTCGGCGGTCTTGCCGGTGTCATGCCCGTCACATTCACAGCGGCTGCGATCGCGATTGTCGCGATGTCCGGTCTGCCGCCGCTCGCCGGCTTCGGCGGCAAATGGCTGCTGCTGAGCGCAATGATGGAGAAGGGCTGGTACGGGCCGGCGCTGATGACTCTGCTGGCGACCTTTGTCGGCTTTATATACATGGCACGCTTCATCCTGGCGATCTTTCTCGGACCTCGGAAGGCTGCGCATGATGCTCTGACGGAAGCGCCGATTTCCCTGCTGACACCGCAGATCCTGCTGATCGCCGGCATTTTCCTGATGTCATTCTTCCCGAAACTGCTGATCACCCCGCTCTCCAACGCGATCGATCCGCAATTCGCATCGACGCTGGTGTGGCAGGGCATGTCGCTGGAGATGATTTACGGCTACTGGAATCCAGTGCCTGTCATGGCGCTCGCCGTGATCGCATCTATGATATTGTTCGGATTGTTCTGGCTGCTGCAACAAAGCGGCTGGTGGGCAGCCATCGCAAATGTCGGTGGCACGCGATCAAGCCTCTACAAAGGCCTCACCACTGTCTTCACGATGCTGACGCCTCCATGGGCCGGCGCGCTCTGGGGCGGACTGGCCACCGCCATCACGGCGTCTGCGGAGCGGATCCGAATGCTCTACACAGGCAACGGCCAGACTTATAACCTCTACATTTTATATTACTTTCTCGCTCTGTACGTCGCTGGTGGCGGAGTTCGCCATTTGTGGCCGGCGGGTCAGCTCAACTAGGCACCCCGACGCCGGTGGTCCGGCTGGGTAGTCCCGTGGATCGCCATTCCCGCGTCGGTGCGCAGGGCAGCGCGGGGTCGGGATTGCGCGTGAAGGAGAAGGGGCGTTCCGTGACGAAGTGGTCCGTACGGCGCCTTGATTTCGCGCCGGAGAGCGTCACCCGTTTCCATCGTGAGTCACTCCGCTCGCGTGAGAGGATCTACTAACGCGGCGGTTCACAGCGAAGGATATCGCATAGAGATCAGCCAGCAAGCGGCAGCCCGAAATTTCGCTGCCTTCATCCGACGACACAGCCGGTTGAGAATTGGGACAGTGATTCTGACGGGTAGCTCTTCCGCTGGATACCGTCACGCCTCCTGGCACATCGAATGTCCGCTTTGGGTTGCCGTCTCAACCGGTCGATGCAACACAGGCGTTAAATCTCTCCGCGGGAGTTTCAAATTGCAAGGTCTCCCGCGGTCGCTCGTTGAGCTGACGCGCCACTTTGTTCAGGTGGGCTTGCGAGT
>Ga0081540_1001161_pt1 | contig 23188 bp, 14 predicted proteins | sample TabmetS2T1R1_FD_71024 | JGI IMG/M metagenome (GOLD analysis project Ga0081540, IMG submission 71024) | Tabebuia heterophylla rhizosphere microbial communities from the University of Puerto Rico - S2T1R1 | ecosystem: Host-associated > Plants > Roots > Rhizosphere ... | reverse complement strand
CGCGGCGGGTGTCTATCAATGGACGCCGCTCAAGGACGTCTGTCTCGCCCAATGCCAGTCGCCGTTTCAGTTCCTGATGCGCCACGGCGGCTTTCAGAACCACGTGCGAGGCTGCCTGCTGCTGGGGCTTCGGCACGGAGCCTATTGTGTCGGCTGCTGCTGGGTCTTGATGGCGCTTTTGTTCGTAGGCGGCGTGATGAACGTGCTTTGGATTGCGCTTTTGGCGCTGCTGGTCCTTTTGGAGAAACTTACGCCGATCGGACGATGGATCGCGCGTGCTGCCGGCATTGCATGTGTGGCCGCAGGCGCTTGGCTGCTGGTGTCCCTGCCGCAGTGATGAACAAGCGGCTCAATCTTCAGTTCGAATTGCCATCGGCAGCACCGAAGGCATGACGCGCCGGCTCACCGGCGTGCGGCATCGGCAAAGAAACTCGGCGGTCCCATCTGGCCGCCCTTCAAAATAATATCGAGACCATCGAGCCGCGGATCATCGCTGTGCACCCTGCACAGCGGCGCGCCCGGCACCATGGCGGCGCGATAGGACAGGCCCCAGATGTCGAGCGCGTCCACCGCGTGGCTCGACGTGTCGCCGCCCGCGACCACGACCCGCGAGACCTGCGTTTCGGAGAGTACGGCGCTCAGCAGCATTCCGGTGGCAGCCGCGACCCGTTCCATCTGCGCCGGCGGCGCCTGTGCAGCGTCCGTCACCAGCATCACATTGTCAGTCGCAAGGCACGCCTCCGCTTGCCGGCGGAGCGACTGCAAGTAGCCGAATTCCGTGAGCAGCCTGACAGGATCGACATCGATGCGCTGATAGTCCAGCGCAGCCTCGACCTGCGCCCGCGTCACCGGCGAGAGGCTCCCGACCAGGGCGAGCACCGCGCCGTCGCGGCGGGAGAAGATGTCGGGCGCCGGCGTATCGGTTGGGCGCATGTTGCTTGCCGCCACAAGTGCGCGTGCGACCGAGCTCGGGCCGACCGCCAGCATCGGCCCGGCTGCGATCCGATCCGCGATCAATTGTCCGATCACGGCGAGATCAGCCTCCGCGGCAACATCGAACAGCACCGCGTCCGGCTTCTCGGCCAGACAGTCGTCCAGCAGCACCGAGGTCTCGACGCCCTGATAGGCGCGATAGTCCAGCATCGCGACGTGCAAAAGCCCCTGCGCGGCAAGATGCCGGCGCAGGTCGGCCTCGCCCATCGGGGTCACCGGATGCACGCTCATGGTCGGATGACGATCGATGCGGTGCACGATGCCGCCGGTCCCGGCCGCTGCGAACAGATGGCCGAACAGGCAATAGCGGCCGAGATTGGGCTGGCCACCGATGATCGGCAGCAACGCGTTGGGGAAGTACCGCCGCAACGTCTGCACCGCGATGCCGATGCTGCCGACATCGGGCGCGCTGTCGAAGGTCGAGCAGCACTTGTAGTGCAGGAGCTCGACCTCAAGCGCCGCGAACAGGCAGCCGGCCTTGTCGAGCTCGGTCTTCGCCGCGGCGGGCGACATCGCGCGGGTCGCACCGGCTAGCCCGATTGCATCGAGTGGACCGGCGGCGGCGAGCTGCGCGGCGGTCGGCGCGCGCAGGAACAATAGCGCGCGATAGCCGCGCTCGGCCCAGGTTGCAAGCGTATCGGTGGCGCCGGTAAAATCGTCGCCGTACCAGCCGAAACGCGGTCGCACCGCCTGCACAATGCTCATTTGGCCCCACCGAACGTCTCGATGGCCTGGCGTAGCTCCGTATGCCCGCGCGCCGCCTGATCGAGCGGGACACCTGAGGTCACGGCGTCCCAGGCCTGGCGAATGCTGGCGACGCCGGCCGCAGGCCCGCCGGGATGGGCCATGATGCCACCGCCAGCCATGAACAGCAGGTCGGTGTGTCCGGTTGCATCGAACGTCGCCGGAGCCGTGCCGGCCCATTGTCCGGACGAGAACGCCGGCATCACCCGGTCGTCGGCACCGACGGTCAGCGGCGTCACGCAGTCTTTCGCGGACGAGATCACTTCCTCGTCGGCCTGCGCAAACTTGCCCCGCAGCCCGTGCACATGCATGTGGTCGACGCCGGCAAGCCGCCACAGCGTCTGATAGGCCTGGAACGAGATACCGAGCAGCGGATGGCGTGAGAACGCGCCGAAGCCGTTGCGGTGGCCGTGCAGCGCGAGATCGGTGGACCTCCGCAAGGTTTCGATCGCGGAAAAGCCGCACCAGTTCAAGGACACCATCGCGCAACTTCCGCCATGGCGTGCGATCAGGTCGGCATGACGGCGCATCGCGTCCGTCTCGTCGGTGATATTGAACGCGATCATCACGTGCTTGCCGGTGGCGTCCTGGTGCCGCTTCACCGCCGCCATCACGGCCGGAATGCGTTGCGCCAGCGGCGCGTGCTCCGGGTCGGCCGAAATCTCGTCATCCTTGATGAAGTCGATGCCCGCGGCGCAGAGACGCCCGACCAGGGCAGCGGTCTCCTCGGCGCTCAAGCCGACATTCGGCTTGATGATCGAGCCGACCAGCGGCCTCTGCGCCACACCGGTCAGCGCGCGTGTCCCCACGATGCCTTGCTTCGGCAGCGCGAACCGCATGCGATAGGCCGCGGGCAGCGTGATCGTATCAAGCCTGAGACCCGTGACCTCGCCGAGATCATAGAGATTGCCTGCCACGATCGATGCCAGCGTCGCCAGGTTGGCGCCGACATTCGCGCAAGGAAATGAAATCGTGACGCGCGCCTGGCGATACGGGCCGCGCGTGCCTTTGCGCGACAGCCACGCGTTTGGCAGGCTCGGCATCTCGGCAGACGGCAACTCTTCGATCGCCGTGACGACGGCGCGTGCGCGCTGGCGCAGCGCATCGGTCTCACCTTCGACGCGAGTGAAGGTGCCGCAGGACTGCTCGCCCGCCATCACCTCGGCGACATCAGCCGGATCGAGCGGTGTCTCGATCAGATAGCTCGCCTCGAACCGGTCGGACGCGACGCTTGCCATATCAGAGCCTGCTGAGATCGGGGAACGGCCGCACCGGATCCCTGCCGTCCCAATTCTCGGAAGCCTCGCGGATCATGCGGAACATCTTGCCTTTCGGCCCCTGCACCTCCGAGAGCTCGATCACGGTGCCCGGATGATAGTGCGTGTCAAAGTAGATGAAGCGGCCGCGCTCACCGACCTCACCGCTCATGACCGGTTTGAAGCCCTGCCCGAGCAGCCGGTCGAGATCGGCGTCGTAGTCTTCCGTCCAATAGGCGACGTGCTGCAGTCCGGAATGACCGGCCTGCGTGAAGTCGCGATACATCGACGGCACGTCGTTGCGGCACTGGATCAGCTCGATCTGCAGCGGACCGGAATTGGCGAGCGCGACCGAGTTATGCGGCTCGTAGCTTTGGCCGCGGTAGCGGTAGTTCCTGATCGGCACCCGCTCATTGTAGAAGAACGGACCGACCCCAAGTACGCGCGACCAGTAGTCCATCGCCGCCTCGATATCTGGCACGACATATCCGGCCTGACGTATTTCGCCGAAAAAGCGGCTCATAAGGTATCCTTTCCGCAGACATTCATTTCAGTTCAGGAAGCCGATCGAGATCCAGGGGATCGCGGCGACCAGGATGAGGCCTGCCAGCAGCGCCAGCACATAGGCCCAGATGTAGCGCAGGCCCTCGTCCGGATTGATCTTGCTGATCGCGCAGGCGCCGTAGTAACCGACGCCGAACGGCGGCGAGAACAGGCCGACGCCCATCGCGAATATCACCACCATTGCGTAGTGCACCTCGTGCACGCCGGCCTGCCTCGCAATCGGAAACAGCAGCGGCCCGAACAGCACGATCGCGGGAATGCCCTCGAGAATGCTGCCGAGAATGACGAAGGTCAGGATCGAGATGGCGAGGAAGCCCCAGGCCCCGCCGGGAATGGCGGCCATCACATCGGCGAGGTTTCGCGAGAAGCCTGATTGCGTCAGGCCCCACGCCATCGCGGTGGCGCAACCGATGATGAAGACGATCGCCCCGGTAAGCGCCGCCGTCTCCACCAGGATCGCCGGCAGCCGCCGCCAGTCGAACTGCCGATAGACCAGAAGGCCGACGATGATCGCATAGGCAATGCCGATCGTAGACACCTCGGTCGCTGTCGCGACGCCCTCGACCACCGCGAACCGGATCACGAAGGGCAGCGCAATGGCGGGCAACGCGATCAGCGCCAGCCGGCCGGTCTCGCGCCAGGGCTGGCGAACGACATGGCTGAGGTCCTCGTTGCGACAGCGCCACCAGACCACCGCGCAGAGCCCGACGCCGAGCACCAAGGCCGGCAGCAGACCGCCGGTGAACAGCGCCGCGATCGAGACGCCGGTCACCGAGCCGATCGTGATCAGCACGATCGATGGCGGAATGGTTTCGGTCTGCGCGCCGGTCGCCGACAACAGTGCGACGAGGTCGCCGGGCTTGGCGCCGCGCTTCTGCATCTCCGGAAACAGCACCGGCGCGATCGCCGCCATGTCGGCGATCTTCGAGCCCGAGATGCCCGAAACCAGGTACATTGCGCCGATCAGCACATAGGACAAGCCGCCTTTGACGTGACCAAGCAGGCTGGAGAGGCACTGGATCATTGCCGCCGCCATTCCGGTCATCCCGATCAGGCTTCCCAGGAAGATAAACAGCGGCACCGCCAGCAACACCAGATGGCCCATCCCTTCGTCGAGCCGGCCGACCATCACCAGCATCGGCGTGGAGGTGGTCAGCGAAAGATAGCCGAAGGTCGCCAGCGCAAAGGAGAACGCGATCGGCACGCCCGCGAACACGTTGAGCCCGACCACGCCTACGAAGAAGATCACGAGATTGAGCTTGCCGAGCGGCTTCAGCATTGGCCCAGCGACCCAGAACAGCGCGATCAACGCCGCGGTCAGCGCGACCGCGAACAATGCAGGCCACAGCGCGGTGGTGCGCGCAAGGCGCAGCACGGCGGCCAGCAGCATCAACGCGATGCCGGTCGGAATGGCAGCGGCGCGCCAGGAGTTGACGATCTCCAGCGCCGGCGTAACCACGAAGCTTTCTTCCTGCGTATAGTCGATCGCGTGCGGAAGGATCAGCAGCAGGATCGCGATCGACGCCGCGAGCGCCACCGCTTCCAGCAGCGCGCGCGTCTGTGGCGTGACGCGGGCGACGACACCGGTCATCCGCATATGCTCGCCGCGGCGAAGCGCGATCACGGCGCCCAGCATCGACAACCACAGGAACAGGATCGAAGCCAGTTCGTCCGACCAGACCAGCGGCGCATGCAGTACATAGCGCGCGATCACGCCGGCGCCGAGGATGACGATTTCGGCAACCAGGATGACGGCGGCAACGGCTTCGACGACGACGCCGATCGCCTCCTCGATCCTTTGACCAAGGCGCATCGCGGCAGACGCCGGCAGGCTCGGCGCCGGAATCGCAACGGCATGACTCTCCATGCGGAACTCCTCAACGGGGCTCGGGCGATACGATCAGGCGAGCGCACCGACCTCCTTCTCGAGCAGGCCCCAGGCCTCAGCGCCGAACTTCTCCTTCCACTCCTTGTAGAAGCCGGACTCGCGCAGCTTGGCGCGGAAGGAGTCGGGCCCCGCCTTGTTGAAGGCGAGACCCTTGGCCTGCAGATCGGCCTGCACCGAGTCATTCAACGCCTTGACGTCCTCGCGCTGCTTCATGCCGGCATCGTTGATCGCTTCGGTGATGATACCCTTGATGTCGTCGGGCAGACCTCGCCAGGCACGGCCGTTGGCGATGAACCAGAAGCCGTCCCAGATGTGATTGCTGAGCGCGCAGAACTTCTGCACCTCGTAAAGCTTTGCCACCTGGATGATCGGAAGTGGATTTTCCTGCGCGTCCACGATCTTGGTCTGCAGCGAGGTGTAGACCTCGCTGAACTGCAGGCTGGTCGGCGATGAATCGAGCGCCTTGAACATCGACAGGCTGAGCGGACTGACCGGCACGCGGATCTTCAAGCCCGCCATATCTTTCGCGGTCTCGATCGGCTTGGCACTCGATGTCATCTGGCGAAAGCCGTTGTCCCAGATCTTTTCGAAGGCGTGCAGATTGACCTTCTCGATGGCCGCGCGGACATGAGCGCCGAGCGCACCGTCCATTGCCTTCCAGACCTGGCCATAATCAGCGAACGCAAAGCCCACCGCGTTGATCGCCGCCACCGGCACCAGGGTCGCGATGACAAGCGCCGACGGCGTGAAGAAGGTGATGCCGCCCGAGCGCACCTGGCTCAGCATGTCGGTATCGCCGCCGAGCTGGTTGTTCGGGAAGATCTTGATCTCGACGCGTCCGCCGGTCTTGTCCTTGACCCGATCGGCCGCCTCTTGGGCGCGGACATTGAGCGGATGGGAGGACGGAAGGTTGTTGCCGTAGCGCAGCTCGATCTCGGTGGCCCGCGCGATCATCGGCGCACCGAGGACGGAGACAGCGGGAGTGCACGCGAGCGCACGAAGGACGGCGCGCCGGCTCACCTTGGACATGGTCTTCCTCCTTTTTTCTGATTTAGCCGGCTTGTTGAGGCCTTGCCGGATAGGCGTGGGAACGATAGAGACCCCTAATGATGGCCGTCAAACTCATTTATTGATGGTTTTTGATGTAATCCGCCTCTGACGACGGGGGACTTTCGCGATGACGGAATCGACGATCGAGCCGCCACGCCGCCGCCGCTTGGCGCGGATCGACGACGTCGCCAGCCTTTCTGGTGTATCGACCGCGACCGTCGACCGCGTGCTGAACCAGCGGCCGGGCGTGCGCGCGACGACGGTGCAGCGGGTTTTGAAGGCCGCAAGCGAGCTCGGCTATGTCGCGGACGGTGCGCTGCCGGCGCAGGCGCTGAAGCCCTGGCGGCTCGCCTTCGTGCTGCCGGCCGGCACCAATCGCTTTCTCAACATGCTGAGCCGCCTGATCGGATCATCCCAGGACCAGTTCGCCTCCTTCAACATGCGCGCCCGCGTCGAGCAGATCGAAAGCCTGAAGCCCGATCTCCTGGCGCAGGAGCTGCGCCGGGTCGGGCGCGAGGTTGACGGCATCGTCTTCATGGCGATCGAACATCCGGCGGTGCGCGAGGCCGTAGACTTGCTGGCCGAGCGGGAAGTCCCGACGGTCACGCTGATCTCGGACATCGCAAACACGCGCCGCGTCGCCTATGTCGGTCTGGACAATCGCTCGGCCGGACGGACCGCGGGTTACCTGATCGCACGCTTCATCGGCAGGCGAGCGGCAAGAGTGGCAATGATCGCGGGCAGCCTCAGCTATCGCGCCCATGAAGAGCGCGAGATGGGCTTCATGCATCTATTCAAGGAGGAGTTTCCCGAGATCAAGGTCGTGGACTTACGCGAAGGCCATGACGATGAGGCCAACAACTATCGGCAGACCAAACTGCTGCTGGCGCAGCATCCTGGGCTTGCCGGCATCTACAATATCGGCGGCGGCGCCAACGGCATCGGCCGTGCGCTCAAGGAAGCCGGCCGGCAGCGCGACGTCGTGTTCGTCGGCCACGGCCTGTCGCCGGACACGCGCGAAATGCTGATCGACGGCACGATGGATGCCGTCATCACCCAAAACCCGCAATCATCGCTGATGGACTGCATGACGATCTTCGCCAATCTGCGCGCCGGACGCCCGGTGCAGGACGCCACGACGCGTTCACGCACGGAGTTGATCCTGCGAGAAAACCTGCCCTGAGCGGCAACACGGCAAAGAAACCCGGTGCATTTCCCGCCGATAGCTGCCCTTCGAGCGGAATGCTCAAGCTGGGTGAACGCGCTGTCTTGAAGCTTCGGGACGGAGCGGAAGTTGCGAACCGTCTAGCGCTTCTGACTATCCTCCGCCAAACCCAATTCTTTTGTGATCCATCTTGTAAAGGTGCGGACTGACCGCCGATGCTTGGTTTGCGGCGGACAGACGAGATAGTGCCCAACATAGGACGGATCTCTCGCCCGGCCGGCCAGGGGCGCCACCAATTTGCCGCTCGCAAGTTCGCGCTCGGCCAGCCGTGTCGATTCGAGCGTGACGCCGAGACCATCGACGGCCGCGGCAATTGCCATAAAGCTGCGATCGAACCGAAACCCGCCAGGGCTCGGCGCCGAAAGGCCGTTTGTCGCGAACCAGGCATTCCAGCGAACCCGCTTTTGCTCGCTTTCGATCAGCGAGAGCTTTAACAGGTCGGCCGGTTCGCGAATGGCGCCGGCAAGCGAGGGGCTGCACAAAGGACGCACGATTTCCTCGCCAAGCGGCAGAACAGCCATGCCTTCCTGGCGCGGAGGTCCATAGCAGATGTCCAGGTCGAACTCGTCGTTGCGAAAATGGGGATAGTCGGTTCCTGCCGCCAGCCTCACTTCCAGTTCGGGATGCTTTTCGATCAGTCCTCGCAGCCGGGGCATCAGCCATTGCGCCGCCAAGCTTGGCGCACAATGAATTCGCAAAAGATTGGATGAGCGTGCGCTGGCAACCTCAAGCCCATTCCTCAGTTCGTCAAAGGCGCCGGACACGCGCCGCAACAGCTCTTCGCCTGCCTGATTGACCAGCATTCTACGTCCGTTACGTTCGAACAGCGTCGTCCCGATCTGCCCTTCGAAGTCTCGGATCGCATGGCTGACCGCGCTCGGCGTCAGCCCGAGTTCGCTCGCAGCCGCGCGGAATGATCCGGTGCGCGCGGCCGCCTCGAAAACCCGGAGAGCGCGAAGGGGTAGCGGGGCCATGCGATAGGTGAACACAATTCAACTATCAGTGCAAATTTCGCGTATTTTCGTGGTTTCTGGCCTCAACCATATTCCCCGCCAATCGAAACAAAATTTCTCGGAGGGAATATGCTTTTGGCCGGCAAAACCGCGATCATTTCCGGAGCGGCCGGTGCGCGCGGCATTGGCTTCGCCACCGCAAAGACGTTCGCTGCCCAAGGCGCGCGCGTCGCGATCCTCGATCTCGATGGCGCCGGCGCGGCCAAGGCGGCCAGCGAACTCGGCAAGGAGCATCTTGGCCTCGCCTGCAACGTCACGGACAAGGCCGACTGTGAACGCGCAGTGGGCGATGTGCTCAAGGCCTTCGGCCAGGTCGACATTCTCGTCAACAATGCCGGCATCACCCAGCCCGTGAAGGTCTGGGATATCACCGCTCAGGACTGGGACCGCATCCAGGACGTCAATCTGCGCGGCGTGCTCTATCTCTCGCAGGCGCTCATGCCGCACATGCGCGCGCGGAAGGCAGGCTCGATCGCCTGCATGTCCTCGGTCTCCGCGCAACGCGGCGGCGGCATTCTCGGTGGCGCGCACTACTCAGCCGCCAAGGCCGGCGTACTTGGCCTCGCGAAAGCCATGGCACGGGAACTCGGCCCCGACAACATCCGCGTCAATTGCGTCACTCCCGGCCTGATCGTCACCGACATCAACATCGGCAAGATCGCGCCTGAAAAGGAGAAGGAGATTCTCGCCGGCATCCCGCTCGCCCGCCTCGGCCGACCGCAGGACGTCGCCAACATCTTCCTGTTTCTGGCGTCCGATCTGTCGGCCTACACGACAGGGGCCGTGATCGACGTCAACGGCGGAATGCATATTCACTGACGACGCACAGGGGACGAGCCATGTCCGGAGCCGACTTGCGAACCAATGAGCCCCCGCTTGCGGAGCGTGCCTACGGCATCCGCCGCAATGCACTCCGAATGGGCGAAGTTCAAGGCCAGGGCTACATCGCCCAGGCCCTCGACATCGCCGACGTCCTGGCGGTCGCCTACTTCCATGCCATGCGATATCGCCCGGAAGACCCATCTTGGGAAGAGCGCGACCGCTTCCTGCTGTCGAACGGCCACTATGCGATCGCGCTGTATGCCGCGTTGATCGAGGCGGGAATCATTCCGGAAGCAGAGCTCGAGACTTACGGATCGGACGAGAGCCGGCTTCCGATGTCTGGAATGGCTTCCTACACGCCGGGCATGGAGATGTCGGGAGGATCGCTGGGGCTTGGCCTGAGCATCGCCGTCGGCATGTGCCTCGGTTTGAAGCGCAAAGGCTCCGACAGCCGTGTGTACACATTGTTCTCCGATGGCGAGCTCGACGAAGGCTCGAAATGGGAAGCAATGATGTCGGCAGCGCACTACGGGCTCGACAACCTCATTGCGATTGTCGACGTCAACAATCAGCAGGCCGATGGGCCCTCCACGCAGATGATGGGCTTCGAGCCGCTTGCGGAAAAAGTGCGGGCGTTTGGCTGGTTCGTGCAGCGCATCGACGGCAATGACCTCGATGCCGTGGTTGCCGCGTTCGATGCCGCCAAGAGGCATGAGGGCGCGAAACCGCGCATGATCATTGCGGACACTCTTATGGGCAAGGGCGTACCGTTTCTGGAGGCCCGCGAGCGCAATCATTTCATGCGCGTCGATCAGCACGAGTGGCAGTTGGCGCTGCAGGCTCTTGATGAAGGGAGGCGCGCGTGAAGGCGACCACCAGGACCGCAACCATGCCATCCCCGGACAAGCCTCGTCTCACGACCTCGGCCATGATCGCCTCGATCGCGACCGAAGGCCAGCGAACAAAGCCGGCGCCGTTCGGCAATGCGCTCGCCGAGCTCGCACGCGCACGACATGACATCGTCGGCATGACCGCCGACCTCGGCAAATATACCGACCTTCACGTGTTCGCGAAGGAATTCCCGGACCGCTACTATCAGATGGGCATGGCGGAGCAGCTTCTGTTCGGCGCTGCCTCGGGCATCGCGGCCGAGGGATTTACGCCGTTCGTCACGACCTATGCCGTCTTTGCGGCTCGCCGCGCCTACGACTTCATTCACCAGACGATCGCGGAGGAGGACCGCAACGTCAAGATTGCATGCGCCCTGCCCGGCCTCACGTCGGGATACGGACCAAGCCATCAGGCGGCGGAAGATCTCGCGCTGTTCCGCGCCATGCCGAACATGACGGTGATCGATCCGTGCGACGCGCACGAAATCGAGCAGGTCGTGCCGGCGATGGCGAGCCACCAGGGTCCAGTCTACATGCGACTGTTGCGCGGACAGGTGCCGCTCGTGCTCGATGAGTACGGCTACAGGTTCGAGCTCGGCAAGGCGAAGTTGCTGCGCGACGGCGCGGACGTGCTCTTCGTCTCCTCGGGGCTGCTGACGATGCGCGCATTGGAGGCCGCTCAACGTCTCGAAGCCGACAAGATCCAGGCCGCCGTGCTGCACGTGCCGACCATCAAGCCGCTCGATACCCAAACGATCGTGGACGCATGTCGCAAGGCCGGACGCCTCGTCGTCGTCGCCGAGAACCACACCGTGATCGGGGGGCTGGGTGAAGCGGTGGCGAGTGCGCTGATGCGCGCGCGCGTCCATCCCGCGTTCCAGCAGATCGGCTTGCCCGACGAGTTCCTCGCCGCCGGAGCGCTGCCGACATTGCACGATCGCTACGGCATCTCGACGGAAGCGATATGCGCTGCCGTCAAAAGTTGGCGGTGAACCAGCCGCCTTCTCAAGAACGACACCAACAAAAAATCCAGGGAGAACGAAATGACCAAGCAATCCAAGACGGGCCTGAGCCGACGCGTCGTGCTGGCGGCAGGTGCATCGATCCCGCTCGTATCGATCCTCTCGCGGCGCGGCGATGCGGCCGAATTCACCCTCAAATTCGCGACCGGACAGGACCCGTCGCATCCCGTCAACAAGCGGGCGCGTGAAGCGATCGACCGCATCAAGGAAGCGACCGGCGGGCGTGTCGAGATCAATCTGTTCCCGGCCAACCAGCTCGGCTCCGATACCGATCTGCTGGGCCAGATCCGCAATGGCGCGGTCGACTATCTGAACATCGGCTCCTCGGTGCTCGCAACGCTCGTCCCAGCCGTCGGCATCGTGAATACGGGCTTCCCCTTCTCCTCCTACGACGAGGTCTGGAAGGCGATGGACGGCGATCTCGGAAAATTCGTCAAGGCCGAGGTCGAGAACGTCGGTGTCCTCCAGGTCTGCAAGTCATGGGACAACGGATTCCGGCAACTCACCTCCTCCACCCGCGAAATCAAGACGCCGGATGATCTGAAGGGCTTCAAGATGCGCGTTCCGGCGGCTCCCATTCTTACCGGCCTGTTCCAAGCCCTCGGTGCCGGGCCGACGCCGATCAACTTCAATGAGGTCTATTCCGCCTTGCAGACGAAGGTCGTCGAAGGGCAGGAAAATCCGCTGGCGATCATCGCGACCGCGAAGCTCTACGAGGTGCAGAAATATTGCAGCCTCACCAGCCACGTCTGGGACGCCTACCTCATCCTCGGCAACCGCCGCTCCTTCCAGCGCTTGCCGGCCGATGCCCAGGACATCGTCACGCGCGAATTGAACAAGGCGGCGGACGCCGAGCGTGCGGACATTGCTGCGCTCTCGAAATCGCTGCGCGACGAGCTTGCGGGCAAGGGCTTGCAGTTCGTCGAGGTCGACAAGGCTGCCTTCCGCGCATCCCTTGCCAAGACCAGCTTCTACAAGGACTGGCGCCAGAAGTTCGGCGACAAGGGCTGGACCCTGCTCGAACAGGCCGTGGGTCGGCTCGGATGAGCGCCGAGACGCTGTCGGGAGAGGCGGCTGCGCCCGTATCGGGCCTGGCCGCACCGTTCGATCGGGCGCTCGCGCTCCTCACCGAGCCCCTGGCGGCCATCGTGGTCGTGGCCGAAATTCTCGTCCTGCTCACCGGAGTGATTGCGCGATTTGTGTTCAATCATCCGCTGACCTGGTCGGACGAGCTCGCCTCGATCATGTTCCTGTGGCTTGCCATGCTGGGTGCGGCCATCGCGCAGAGGCGCGGTCAGCACATGCGCATGACCGCACTCGTCGGAATGTTCTCGGGATGGCTGCGCGGCCTGCTCGAGGCCGCGGGGGCCGCTGCGCCCGCGTTGTTTCTGCTGCTGGTTCTTCACCCGGCGTACAATTTCGCCGAGGATCAGACCTTCGTTCACACTCCGGCACTCGGTCTCAACGATGTCGTCCGTGCCGCCGCTTTACCGGTCGGAATCGTGCTCATGCTGGCGGCCAGCCTTGTTCGCTGTACCGATCGCGGTTGGCGCGACCTCGTGCTTGCCATCGCGGTGATCGCAGCGCTGGCCGGCCTGCTCTATGCGCTTGGCCCCTGGATCCGCGGGATCGGCAACTGGAATCTCGTCATCTTCTTTGCCTTCCTGCTCGGACTAGGCGTGCTTGCCGGTGTACCGATTGCGTTTTGCTTCGGGCTGTCCACCGTCTCCTATCTCATGCTGACGACGACGACGCCGCTCGAGGTGATTCCGGGGCGCATCGACGAGGGCGTCAGCTCGCTGATCCTGCTGGCGGTGCCGCTGTTCATCCTGCTCGGCTATCTGATCGTCATGACGCGCATGTCGACCGCCATGGTCAACTTTCTCGCGGCCCTGGTCGGCCATGTCGAAGGCGGTCTGTCTTACGTCCTGCTGGGCGCCATGCTGCTCGTCTCGGGTATTTCCGGCGCCAAGACGGCGGATATGGCCGCGGTCGCGCCGGTGCTCTTTCCGGACATGAAGAAGCGCGGCATTCACGAAGGCGAGCTGGTGTCGCTGCTCGCAGCCTCGGGTGCCATGGCGGAAACGATTCCGCCGTCGATCGTGCTCATCATCATCGGCTCCGTGACCGGCGTCTCGATTGCGGCGCTGTTCACCGGCGGCATCCTGCCGGGTGTGGTGCTAGCACTTGCGCTCGCCGTCATTGCGCGGAGACGTATGGCGGAGGGGGCGGGAGCCGAACGTGGCGCGACCACCATGCGTGAGATCGGCCGCACGTTCGTGATCGCCATACCAGCGTTGATGTTACCCATCATCATTCGTGTTGCCGTCATGGAAGGCGTGGCGACCGCCACCGAGGTCGCCACGATCGGTATCGCATATGCGATCATCGTCGGCATTCTCGTCTACCGCTCGTTCAACTGGCGCGAGCTCTATCCCGCGCTCGTTGGTACGGCGGCGCTGGCAGGCACGATCCTGTTCATCATCGGCGCTGCGACCTGCATGTCCTGGGCGCTGACGCAGTCGAACTTCTCGCATGCCCTGGCGGCGGTCCTCGCGCAGGCTCCCGGCGGCAAGTACGGCTTTCTCATTGGCTCCATCGTTCTGTTCATCGTGCTCGGCAGCGTGCTCGAGGGTATCCCGGCAATGGTGCTGTTCGGTCCGCTGCTCTTCCCGGTCGCCAAGCAGCTCGGCGTGCACGAGGTGCACTATGCGATGGTCGTCATCCTGGCCATGGGCATCGGCCTCTTCGCTCCGCCCTTTGGGCTCGGCTACTACGCCGCTTGCTCGATCGGTCAGGTGGATCCGAACGCCGGCCTGAAGAGGATCTGGAGCTATCTCGCCGCGCTGGTTGTCGGATTGCTCGTGGTGGCCTTCGTTCCCTGGATTTCTACCGGTTTTCTCCCGTGATGCGCCGGATGCGCGTCTGACAATTACGGCCGCGGCAGGAGCCGCGTCGCATGAAAATGGTGCCTTGCATATGTCGGCTGATGCCTCCGCGACCTTCGCTCCTGCATGTTCAGTCGGCGAGATGGACGAACGTCTCGCCCATGCGATTCGCTTTCTTGCCGTCGATGCCATCCTGAAGGCTGGCGAGGGTCATCAGGGCGTTCCGCTCGGCATGGCCGAGATCGCCACCGCGCTGTTCACGCGCCATCTGAAATTCAACCCGAAGGACCCGCTCTGGCCCGATCGTGACCGCTTCGTGGTCTCGAACGGCCACGGATCGATGCTTCTCTACGCCTTGCTGCACCTCACCGGCTACGAGAAGATCTCTCTGTCGCAAGTACAATCCTTCCGCGAACTCGGTTCGCACTGTGCCGGTCATCCCGAATATGATCCTGCGGCCGGCATCGAGACGACGACCGGGCCGCTCGGTCAAGGCATCGCCAATGCTCTCGGCATGGCCATCGCCGAGGCTCGGTTGCGGGCGCGTTTCGGCGCCAGAATCGTCGATCACATGACATACGCGTTCGTCGGTGACGGATGCCTGCAGGAGGGAGTGGGTCAGGAGGTCATTTCGCTTGCCGGACACCTGCGTCTCGGCCACCTCGTCTTTCTCTGGGACAACAACGAGATCACCGACGACGGCGCGACCTCCTTAAGCATTTCCGAGGACGTGGCCGAACGTTTTCGGGTTGCCGGCTGGCATGTCCTGGAGGTCGACGGGCACGATATCGAGGCCGTCAGCGACGCGTTCGCGGAAGCACGAAAGGATGATCGCCCATCGCTGATAGCCTGCCGTACCACGATCGCCAAAGGCATCCGACGCCTTGAGGGCCAGCGAGGCGGGCACAGCGGTAAACTGTTTGACGCCGATCGCGACGCGATGGCGGTATCGCTGGGCTGGCCCGCGACACCCTTCGCCATTCCAAACGGGGTGGCCGCAGCCTGGCTCGACGCGGGAACTCGCTCGCAGGCCGAATACGACGCTTGGCAGCGGCGGGCCGCGACATTGGACGGCGCTGATCGAGCGTCCTTCGGACGCGCCATTGCCGGGCACCTTTCCGAGGGATGGCGCGACGTCACGTCGACGTACAAGGCGCGCTCGATCGCTGCGGGAAAACCGGCGCACTCGATCGAGACATCGGGCGAGGTCGCGAGTGCGCTCTACGACGTCATACCCGATATCATGACGTGCTGCGCCGATCTCGAGGCGCCGACGAACCACAAGCGCCAGCTCACAGCCTTCACAGCGACCGAGAACCTTGGTCGCTATGTCCATTGCGGCGTGCGCGAACATGCGATGGGGGCGCTTGCCAACGGCATGGCCGCCCATGGCGGCGTCATTCCGCTGGCAGTGACCTATCTTGCGTTTGCCGATTACGAGCGTCCGGCCATGCGGATGGCGGCGCTCATGGGCCTGCCGGTCAAGTTCATCTTCAGCCACGACTCGATCGGAATCGGCAAGAACGGTCCGACCCATCAGCCGGTCGAGGTTCTCGCCTCGCTGCGAGCAATGCCCAACATGCTGGTCCTGCGACCAGCCGATGCCACCGAGATGGCCGAATGCTGGGAGGTCATGCTCGAGCACACCACGGGACCGGTCTCGCTGGTGTGCGCCCGGCAAATGCTGCGCCAGCTGAGATCCGATGCAGGTCCTGCAAATCTCTCGGGACGCGGGGCCTACGTCCTTACTGAGGCTGCGGGGAAGCGCCGCGTCACACTGCTCGCGACCGGCTCCGAGGTCGCCTTGGCCATGGACGCGCGAGACATCCTGCAAGCGAAGGGGATTCCGACGGCAGTCGTATCCATGCCGTGCTGGGAGCTGTTCGAATTGCAGGATGAGGGCTACCGCGCCTCGGTCCTGGGGGCCGGTACCACGCGGGTAGGAGTTGAGGCCGCAATGAAATTCGGTTGGGAGCGCTGGCTCGGCCACAACGGCGCCTTCGTCGGTATGCCCGGGTTTGGCGCGTCGGGTCCGGCCGACGCGCTCTACCGACACTTCAACATTACAGCTGATGCGATCGTTTTGGCTGCATTGGCCCTCCTCTAGCTCAACCGCGTCGCCGCGGATTCCCTGGGAGACGAAATCATGAAGGTCGCCGAGCCCGCACGCATCGTATTTCTCGACCGCGATACGATGCCTGCCGATATCCGCCTTCGTCCCTTCGCATTCGCGCACGAATTGCTCGAATTCGGCGCTACCGAGCCCGATCAGGTTGCGGAAAGAATTTCGAACGCGGACATCGTCATCACGAACAAGGTGCCCATACGGTTCGCCGAGCTGAGCTCAGCACCGAAATTGCGATTGATCGCGATTGCGGCCACCGGCTCCGATGTCGTCGACGTCAAGGCTTGTTCGGATCGCGGCATCGCCGTCTCCAACATTCGCGGCTACGCGGTCAACACCGTGCCCGAGCACACTTTCGCGCTCATTCTCGCGCTGCGTCGCAGTCTGACCGCCTATCGTGATTCCGTGCGCGCGGGTCGCTGGGCCGAATCCGGACAGTTCTGCTATTTCGACCACCCTATCAATGATCTCTCAGGCGCCACGCTCGGAATCATCGGCGACGGCGCTCTCGGCCGCGCGGTTGCCGACATTGGAAGAGCTTTCGGCATGCGCACGCTCTTCTCGTCCTACAAGGGCGTAGCCGGCATGGGCCCGCTCTACACGCCGTTCGAGGAAGTGCTGCGACAGAGCGACATCATCACATTACATGCGCCCTTGATGCCGCAGACGCGCAACATGATCTCGGGGCCCGAATTTGCGCTGATGCAGTGCAGACCAATTCTCATCAATACTGCGCGGGGCGGCCTTGTCGACGAGGTTGCGCTCGGCCAGGCGCTTCGCTCCGGCCAGATCGCCGGGGCGGGCTTCGACGTGGCGACCGTTGAGCCGCCGCAGGCCGATCATCCGCTGATGCAACTGGCCGGCTTGCCGAATTTCATTCTTACACCGCACGTTGCGTGGGCCAGTCGGGAGGCTGTTCAAACGCTCGCGGATCAACTTGTCGATAATATCGAAGGATTTTGGAGCGGCGCGCCAAAGAACATGGTGGCTTAGGCGCGACGCCGGTCGCGAACACCTTCATCCGACGGCGTGACGCCGAGGAGTGGGCAATTGAAGTGGAGCGCTCGATCGGGGCGTTCCAATCCGACGCTCCCGGCCTCATGAGCAGCCGCGCATCTTTGCCGACTTGATCGCGTTGCATCTCCATGATCTTGCTCAAATAGAGGTTGGCGGCCTTCGTCGTGAACCATTGATAAGTCTCGTCGGAGGCCGCCGCCCGTTGCCTTTACCGCGATGACACCGCGCGCCTCTCCTCCTTGGTGAGACCGCGCGTGTCGGCCCCGGTGAGCGCGCCATAACCCACGACCCTGACCGGGTCCGCCGCGTTGTAGCTTTGCTTGTCGGCCGCAGGCGGCTGGCGCTCGTCCGCAGGGGGTGAAGCATCCCCGTCACCGCCGCCGAAGCCCAGGACCTCGACGATGATGACGGAGGGACGGTCGTTGGCTGAACTGCCTTGAGAGGGCACGGCTGTCTTCGCGGCGGAGCCAGCCGTATCGTTGGCCGCAGTCAACGCACCGATTGGCGGCCCTTGCACCACGGGCAGACCGGCTGTCGCGCCCTGGACCTGGATATTGAAGGCGTTAAGGACCTGCAGCGCGGCGAGGTTAAGGTTGCCGGCAACCCGGATGCCCGCCGCACCTGCGTCGATCGTGCCGTGCGGCGCAAACAGATTCGAGTTGCTCTTGTTCGGATCCTGTCCTGGCGTCGTCACCAGCGCGCCGATGCCGGCGCCGGTGACGAGCCCTGCGGGAGTCACCCGGCAATAGCTATCTGTGTCACAGATGAGCTGGAGCTTCGGATAGGACGCTTTGCTCTTCGGCCCCTTGCCGGCGTTGAGATCGGCGTTGGCGCTGAACAGATCGACGTCACCGCCCTGCTCGGTGAAGATGCGGCTCTGGTAGAGGAGGACACTGCCGTCGGTGAAGGATCTGATGGTGCCGCCCTGCAAGGTAAGGATGCCCTGGTCCTTTGGATTGAGCTTGTCGGCCGAATTGCTACCGACAAACAGGCTCCCCCCTGGCCCGAGGATGTTGATATCGCCCCCGGTCTGGGTCTCGAGCAGCGAGCGCGCCATGTACATGTTGCCGGTCGTCACCGTGGCCGAAGCGCCGGAGGCGCCGCTGGTGTTGTTGTCGGTATAACCGAGCGACGCGGGGAACAGGGTGGCGATCGCCTGATAGGCACGGCTGAACTGTCCCGCATAGGGGCTTGACTTATCGTTGCTGTCTTTGCCGACCTGCGTCAGGAAGTCGAGGAAGGCGCGATTGATCGCAAGCTTCTCGCGCATGGTCAACATTTGCTGCCCGGATGCGATGCCGGAAAAGAGCGTGCCCGCTGCGTCCTTCGATATCCCCAGACTGCCGGCGACATTGCCCAGGAAATCGAAGCCGACACTGGGCGCGCCCGGCACCACATACCTGGTGATCGCCGCGATGTAATTGACGTAGAGACCCCCGCTGAAATAGGCGGCGAGCGCCTGGTCGACCAGGCTGTTCTGCTGCGCCATGGGCAGGTTCTGGAAATCCGCCCATGCCTTGGCACGATCATCGCGGTCGTCGAGCTTGGCCGCAATGATCTTCAGCAGGTCGATGCCGCTCGTGCCAGCTTGAGCCGGATCGACATATCGGGCGATCGCCAGCTTGTAGTTGATCGCCTGCGGTTTGACGCCGAACACCGCGAACACGTCGGCGCCCCTGATCGGCAGATACGACCGCGTGGCGTAGACGTCCTGTGAATTGCTCCCATCGCCGATCGCGAGAATGCCGCGGGCAACGTTGTTGCTGGTATCGCTCTGTCCGAGCGGACCCAGATTGCGGCCCGCCGCGAAAAGCAGCGTTCCCGGACCGTAGAGTGTGAACAGATTGGTGCTGAACGCGGCGTTCCCGGTGTTGTGGGCGATGATGTCGCGTCCGGCGACGAACTCGGTGATGTCCGACGCGCTGTTGTTCTGGCCCAGGAACAAGAGATCGGCGATGTCGCGGCCGGCCTGGACGTCGGCCTGCTTGTTGACAACCAGCGTCCCCGTGACGTCGGCGCCCGCTGCGATCACCACCGAGGTCGGGTCGCCGGCATGCAGCGGCGCCGCGACCTCCGACGGCCGGTATCCCGCAATGGTGATGAACGTCGTCTGCTCCGCCAGGGGCAGCAACGCCGAGCCCGTGATCTTGGAATCGGTGACACCGAGCATATGGGTGAGCAGCGTGACGTTGCCGCCGGCCACCATGGAGAGATTGGCGGTCGGCGACGGCGCGAGATCCATGATGTTCTGCATGGTGATGTCGCCGAGCGGAGCGGTGACCTCCAGGACACTCGGCGCGATCACGCCGGGAAGCGGAGCTTGCAAGTTGCCCAAGTTGATGGGCGCGCTTACCCCGGCCAAGGTCTTGACCGGATTAGTGCTGACATTCGCAGTGTAGAACAGGTGCCGACCGTCGTCAGTCCCGAGGGTGTTGAGGGTCACGGAGCCGCCGGCGCTGACAACGGCAATTCCGCTGCTCGGTCCGAACGTATCGAAGCTGTTGCCCATGTCGGCCGGCAACAGCGGGTTAATGTTCAAGAAGGTCCCGACCGCCGCGAGCGAGGTCGGCAGCGCGCCCGGTTTGGTCCGGAAGCCGACGTCAATGGGAAGCGTCGTCGGGTCGTAAACGCCGCCCAAGGTCACCGACTGACGGGCACGAACGGTGATGAATCCGTCCTGCACCGCCAGCATCAGCGGCAACAGGGTGGTGGTGGTCGATAGTTGCGGGTTGACCGGTGACACTCCAGCACTCGAGACGCCCGGATTGGCAGTGGCGAGACCGGTGATGGGATTTTTCACGTCCGCCGCGATCTGCCCGCCGGCCTGGATTAGCCCGCTGCCGCGGCCGACATAGAACAGGCTGCTCAGGATGTCCGTGCCGGCCTCGACCACCAGATTGCCGCCGCCATAATAGTGAGCGACAGCGGGCGAGCCGGCCGACCGGCCGCCGCTGACCTGCAGCGTCTCCGGGATCGATGCCGAGATGTCGTAGATGCTGTTCCCGGCCCGCAGCGTCACATTGCCGCCGCCAAGCGCGCCCACCCCCTGGAAGAAGGTCGCGTAGTTGATCCAACTGCTGGGCTGCACGCCCAAGATCGGCGCATAGGGCGCGGCCGGATTCCCCGTGGTCCTGCCGGCGTAATAGTACCAGTCGCTCCAGAACTGTCCGGTGGGCATGCCGACGCCGGCGACGACCGAAGTCCCATTGTTGTACCAGGTCTGGGTCCCGTCGTCGGTCGGGGTTTCGATGCCCACGATGCTGTCCAGCGCGCGGATGGTTACGTTGCCGCCGCGGCCCGCCCATGTCGGTGTACTGACCAGCCCGTTGGGTTGGAGCACGATGGTCGAGTTGGTCGATGAGGTCGCGTAGATCGGCGTCGTCGGCACGGTCGGTGCGGTGAAGCCAGCTGCGTTCGGCGCCACCGCGCCTGCGGTATAGATCGCGCCCGGCGCCAGCGTGTCGAGGAGCTCGACGCTGCCGGCGGCCGTAATCGTGATCGAGCCGGTGCCGGTGCGGATGACATTGGGCACGTCGATCGCGAGCGGCGTGCCGGTCAGCAGCGTCGAGCTCCTGTATTCCTGCGGGTTCAGATACGAGATGTGGCCGGTGATGGTCACACTGGCGGCGGCGGACTTGCCAATCGTCGTGGTCCCGACCGGGACGAGCACAACCGCGTCCGGATTGGCCGAGGAAAGGCGTGCGCCCGCGACGAAATCATAGGAGAACGAGCCGTTGTTGATCCCCGGCGTGATCGACATCAGGTTCGCGGCGGCGATCGGAGAGAAATCGAATATCTTGGTAACGCCATCGGCCAGCGTGCCGGCGAATCGCTGGGTCGGTGCGAGCGAATTGGCGACAATGATGGCTTTCGAACCGTCGTCGGTGGCGGGCACGAAGGCCTCGCGCGTCTCGTAGAAGCCGTCGGTGATGCTGGCTTGCTGCGCGGCCTTGGTGGGATCGGTGGAGTCGACGCCGAAGGCGACGTTGTTGACCGCAGCAAGCCGCAGCATCCCCGGCTCGCCTGCACCGAAAGCGCCGGTGGTACGCATGGTCGGGGTGAAGATGCCGGTGGAGGCGTTCCAGGAGCCACCGCCGAGGTTCCAGTTGGTTACGACGGTGATGTTGCCGCTGTTGATCGATTTATCGGGGTTGATCAGGTTGATCTCGGGCTGCAGGTGCAGGTTCGACGTCACCCCCGCGAAGTCGTTCGCGGCAACGGCCGCCGCGTTGCCGCCGAACGGATCCCGCACGAAATTCACCAGCGTCGTCTGGTAAAAATCCGTATGTGCCGCGTTTGGCGTTGTCGGCGAGAAGAAGCTGCCCCCACTGGTGTAAGGAACGCTGTTCGCCGCGCCGGTCGTTGCCGACAACGACGCGATCGCCGTGGCCGCGCCGGTCGCGAACTTGAGATTTGGAAATGCCGAATAGCCTGACCCAGCCGTGTTCACCTTGATGCTGGCGGCCGTCAGGTTCAGCGTTTCCTTCGCCGTGTGACTGGCCGCATCCGTGACAGTGACGACCACCGGCGCGGTATAGCCTGAACCGAAGTTGGAAAAGGCGATGCTGCTCACGTTAGCCAGCTTCCCGCCTGATATCGTGACTTGCGAGGGAGCAACACCTGAGCCGGCGCCAGTCGTCGTCAATGTGAGAGTCAAAGGCCCGCAGCTGAAGGTGGTCCCGCCGCCGGAGCAGGCATAGGTCCCGTCCGCAAATCCCGATCCAGCGCTGGTGAGCGTCCTGGAGGCCGTCGTCGATCCCGCGCTCATGACGGCCGTCACACTCGCCTGTGTCGTGGCGCAGGTCACGCCGGTTGCGCACGACACCTGCACCGTCGGAACAGATGTGTACGAACCGGGCGAGGTGACAAGGAATATCACGGAATACGGGTTCACCATGGTGCCGGCGACCCGCGTGCCGGTCGAGTCGTACCAGCCGGCCGGATCGATAAAACCGTCGAAATGCTTACTGCCGGTGCTTTTATCGTCGGTGCTCCAGGTCTTGAAGGCACGCAGCACCACGCCGTTGCCGGTGTCGGTGCCTGTCGGCGTGGCATTGAAGGTGACGCGGACTGCGGTCCAGTGGCTGCCATCGTCCTCCTTGCCGCTTGCGACGTTCCCGCTTGAATCGGTCAGGATCGGTGCCCGCACGATGATCGAGCCGCCGGTGCCGCCGGCTCCGGCGCTGACGTCAATCTGGGCGTTGGCGTCGACATAGATCCGTCCGGACGCGGTGATGCGCTCGCTGCCGTCAGGGTTCAGGCTGCTGCCATCCCAGGTGCCGACCGTTCCCAGCGTGATGGTGCCGCCATTGGGAATCAGCGTCGACGTGCTGTTGGCATAGGCCGGGTCATCGGGATCGGCGGCCCGGTAGCGCGCGATCAGGCGCGCTGTGCTGTCGATCAGCACACCGGCAACCGCGGTCCCGTTGTTGGCCGCGACGCCCGTCCCGCCCGCGCCATAAAGCGCGATGTCGCCGCCGGTCGCGCTGCTGGCATCGATCGTTCCTTTCACCGCCACCGTGCCGCTGTCGGCGACCAGCAGGACGTGCTCCGAGGTCAGGGTGACGCCAGCCGGAACGATGATGTCGCCATTGTTCAGCGCCGCCGCGAAGCTGCGGGTGAACCCGCTCTGGAGCGGCAGCGAATTCGGATCGGCGAGGTTTCCGGCGACGAGCGTGAAGTTGCCGCCGA
>Ga0081540_1001160_pt1 | contig 23192 bp, 22 predicted proteins | sample TabmetS2T1R1_FD_71024 | JGI IMG/M metagenome (GOLD analysis project Ga0081540, IMG submission 71024) | Tabebuia heterophylla rhizosphere microbial communities from the University of Puerto Rico - S2T1R1 | ecosystem: Host-associated > Plants > Roots > Rhizosphere ... | reverse complement strand
GCGGACATCGAGGGCCGGATCAAGCTCATCCGCGCCCAGATCGGCGAGACCACCAGCGACTACGACAAGGAGAAGCTCCAGGAGCGGCTGGCGAAGCTGGTGGGCGGCGTCGCGGTGGTGAAGGTCGGCGCCGCGACCGAGACCGAGATGAAGGAGCGCAAGGCCCGGGTGGAGGACGCGCTGCACGCGACCCGCGCCGCGGTGGAGGAAGGAATCGTCCCTGGCGGTGGAGTCGCCTACCTTCGCACCCTGTCGTCGCTGGAGAGCCTCAAGGTCCCCGGCGAGCAGAGCTTCGGCGTGGACATCGTCAAGCGCGCGCTCACCGAGCCGCTCCGGAAGATCGCGACCAACGCCGGTCTCGAGGGTGCGGTGGTGGTGGACAAGGTCAAGGGCGGGAAGGATGCCTTCGGTCTCAACGCCCGCACCGAGACCTACGAGGATCTGGAGAAGGCCGGCGTCATCGACCCCACCAAGGTCGCTCGCACTGCGCTCCAGAATGCCGCCTCCGTCGCCTCGCTCCTCCTGACCACCGAGGCCATGGTCGCCGAGAAGCCCAAGAAGAAGGGCAAGGGCGGCGGTGGTGGTGGCACGCCGGATTACGGCGGCGAGGACATGGACTACTGACCAGGCGGTCCGCTGGTTCAGCCGGTCGCCGCTGAAGGCGCTTGAAGGGCCCGCGGCAGGTGGACGGTGAAGGCCGTTCCCTCGCCGCGGGCGGTCATCATGTCGATGCGCCCTCCGTGGGCCTCGACGATCTCCCGGCTGATGTAGAGTCCGAGGCCGAGGCCCGGGGCCGCTCCGGGCGCCCGGGCGAAGGGCTCGAAGAGTCGGCTGCGCACCGTTTCCGGAATTCCGGGCCCGGAGTCTCGCACCTCGAGCAGCGTCTCGTGCGCGGAGTTCCACAGCCTGACGGTGATGGCCGAGCCCCGGGCGTGCCGTGCGGCATTCCCCAGGAGGTTCACCAGCACCTGGTCCATCCGCGAGGGGTCCGCCTGGCAGAGGACCTCGCCCTCCAGATCGAGGGTGAGCCGGTTCTGTCCGGCGTCGAGCAGCGCTGCACACCGGTCACAGACCTCCTGGACCAGGTGGTCCAGCCGCACCGGCTCGACGTGAAGGTCGAGGCGGCCGCGCTGGATGCGCGTCACGTCCAGGAGCTCCCCCACCAGCTGCGACAGGCGGTGGGCCTGACGCACCAGGGACTCCCCGTTGGCCCGCAGCGTCTCCCGATCCGCGCCCTGCTCGATGCGTCGCTGGATGAGCGCCAGCTGGAGCGAGAGCGAGGTGAGCGGGGTGCGAAGCTCGTGCGCGGCGATGGAGAGGAAGCGCTCCCGCAGCGCGAGCGCCTCCTGCAGCTCGGCGTTGGTGGCCACCAGGCGCTCGGTGGTCCCGGCCAGGACCCGCGAGAGCGCGCCGAGCTCGTCACGCCTTCCGGCAAGGAGCGGAACCGACCCTCCGTCGCCCACCGTCTGGCTGGCGGCGGTGAGGCGGACCACCGGCGCCACCACCCCCCGGAGCACGTAGAGCGCGGTCGCCGCCACGGTGAGCGCGCAGATCACGGTGAGGGTGAAGAGCAAGAGGTCCGACCGGCGCCGGGTGCTCGCGACCTGGGCGAGGATCCGGTCGACCCCTTTCAGGTTGTCCGCCGAGAGGTCGGCGAGCACCGCGTTGGCGCGCTGATCCAGGAACCACCAGCGCACGAAGCCCGAGCGGGTCCGTGCCGGATCGCGCGCCCCGAGCAGCGCGCGCTGTGCTTCCACCAGCGGCCCCCGGAGACGCCGCAGGTCCTCGAGGAGGGTGCGCGCCGGCGCGACGGCATCTCCCCGCGAGAGCTCGTCTAGGAGGAGGTCGATCTCCTCGTTGCTCACCCGGATCCGGCGGGTGAGCACGTCCTGCCGGGTGGTGACCTCGGACAGGAGGTCCCGCTCGGTGTCCGCGAAGAGCTGCGCCAGCCGCTGGATGCGCAGGCCGGTCTGCTGAAGGCGCCGGGTGCTGTCCTCGAGCTGGCGGCGCTCGTGGCGCGACACCAGCCACTGGGTCGCAGCCAGCGCGGCGATGAGCCCGAGGATCAGGACCTGGGGCAGCACCAGCTTTCGCGCCAGGCTCACGGGGGCGGCCGCTCCGGCGGGCGGAGGAGGGTGACCGACTCGGGAGCCAGCTCCTCGAGCAACCCGGGAGCGAGGACGTCACGGAAGCGGATCCGCTCGGCCCGCGGCTCGCCGCGCTGCTCGAGCCACGCTCCCTCCTGGCGCAGCGTGCTGAGCAGGAGGTTGGACAGCCCCAGCTCGAAGCGGGAGTGGGAGACGATGGTGGCCAGCTGCGCCTCGGCCAGCTGAGGGAACCGCGGCCGGAGCGTGCTCTCGATGAGCTGCGGCCGCCGGCGGATCAGGTCCTGCGCCCGGAGGAGCGCCCGGAGGAACCGCCGGCTCTCCATCCGCCGCGACTCGATGCGGGCCCGCATGCCGGCCAGCATGCTCATCTCGGCGTACACCTCCGAGGCGAGGAGCCGCGCCTTCCCCGGTCCGGTCGCCAGCAGGAGGTTGGGCACCCAGAGCGAGGCAGCGTCGAGCTCGCCGGCCTCGAGAGCCGCCATGAGGTCTCGAGGCTGGCCAGGGACGGCCCGGACGTCACCGGGCTCCAGCCCGCTCTCGGCGAGGACCACGTCCAGCGCGAGCTGCGAGCTCGTGCCCGGGGTCACGCCGATCGGCCGGCCGCGGAGATCGGCGGCGGTCCGGATCCCTGCCTGCGGGTTCACTGCCAGCCCGGTGAGGCCATCCGAGCGATGGAGCGTGCTGAGCACCACCAGGTCCTCGCCGTGCATCGCCGCGAGGACCAGTGGAGTCGAGTACACCGCCGCGGCGTCCAGCTCCCCGGCGATGGCGGCCGCCAGCGCCTCGCGCCCGGTGGCGTAGACCTTGGACTCGACGCGGAGGTGCTCCGCCTCGAAGAGACGCTGGTCCTGCGCCACGTAGAGCAGGAGCGTGCTGGGAATGTCGGGGTAACCGACACGGAACCCGAGCTCGGTCTCGGGAGGCTGGTCACACCCGACGAGGGCGGCCAGCAAGAGGACCAGGCCCAGGGCCAATGCCCGGGCCGCAGGACGGGGCGCCCGCACGGCCCTCCGGCTTAGAGCGTTTCCGGGCGCCGCGACAAGCCCACGATGGGACGTTCGACAGGTCGGCCGACGATCGTCAGGCCGCGCCGCTTCGCTTGACGACTTCCTCGGACCCGGGCGCCGCGACGTAAACGACGTTCCGGGACGTGCGCTTTCCCCGGTACATCGCGCGGTCCGCCAGGTCGAGCAGCGTCCGCCGGTCCCCGGCGTGCTCGGGATGGCTCGCCACCCCGATGCACATCGTCACGCCGAGCCCGTAGCCCTCGCGGGCGAGGAAGGAATGCGACTCGACCGTCCGGCGGATGCGCTCGGCCACCTTGAGGGCCCCGCCGCTGTCGGTCTCGCGCAGGAGCACGACGTACTCGTCGCCGCCCCAGCGCGCCACCACGTCCTGGTCTCGGGTGCAGGACTTCACCACCCGGGCGGCCTCGACCAGCAGCTTGCTTCCCACCAGGTGCCCGTGGGTGTCGTTGACGCTCTTGAAGTGGTCCAGATCCAGGAAGAGGAGGCTGAATGGTCCCTTGCCGTGCAGCTCGCGCTCGACGGCCTCGTCCAGGTAGCGGGCGTTGTAGAGCCGGGTGAGGTCGTCGAGGTAGGCGAGGTCTTCCACCCGGGCGAAGCGGTCGGCGTGATCCCAGGCGAGCGCCAGGTGCCGCGCCAGATACTCGGCAGTCTCGCGCACCGTCTCGGTGGCCGGTTCACGGGCGAGCAGCAGGGCCCAGCCGCGGTGTCTCCCGCCTTCGCCGATCGGGAAGCCGAGCACCCGTCCAGGCCCTCCCGGCCAGGACGCATCGAAGGAGCGAGCGGGGAGGTCGGGGAGCTCGGCGTCGTAACGGACGACGAGGTGGCGCAGCGTCTCGGCGGACACGCCCTCCGAGCCCTCCAGCCGGACGGTGTCGCCACCCCGCGACCAGAGGAGGACGCCCTCGGCCCCGGAGAGCTGGAGGAAGGCCGAGCTCGCCGCCTGGCCGAGGCGCGGGCGATCCAGGGTGGTGAGGAGCCGCTGACCAGCCTCGACCAGGGACAGGTGCCGCTTCAGCGCCGCGTTCTCCGCGAGCAGAGCGCGAGTCATCAGCGCCCGGTTCACGGCGTGGTTGAGCGCCTCGGGCTTGATCGGCTTGACCAGGTACTCCGCGGCGCCGTTCTTGATCGCCCGTACCGCCGGGTCCACCTTGTCCAGCGCGGTGATGACCACCACCTCCACGCCGGGGTATCGCTCGCGGGTGTGCTGGAGGACGTCCATCCCGTCGCCGGTCGGGAGGATGAGGTCGGTGACGACCAGATCCACGGGGTGGAGGGCCAGCGCCGCGCGCGCCTCGGCCACCGAGCCGACGCAGGTCACCGTGTGACCCTCGGCGGTCAGGTAGTCGCCGTACACCGTACGGGCGACCTTCTCGTCGTCCACCAGCAGGATGGTCGCCATCTCTTCGCGCCGTACCGCCCGAGGAGCATGACAGGATCTCGGCGGGTCGGGATAGCCTCCGCATCGGTTCCTCGATGACAGCGCACACGAATGACGGAGGTCGGAGACTCGCGCTGCTCTTCGAGGCGGGGCCTGCGCACTACGCTCTCGAGGCGTCGCGGGTCCTGGAGGTGACGCCACCGGATCCCGACTCGGAACGGGCCACAGTCCGTGGCGTCTTTCCACTGGAAGACCTCTCGATGCTGATGGGCGGTGCACCCGAGCGCCGCCCTGGCCTCGCGGTCCTGCTCGACACCAGTCCCACGCTGGCCGTGCGCGTGCGCGAAGGTGCGCAGGTGGCGGACGTCGCAGGAGCGTCACATTTCCAGCTCACCCGCGACCTCGCGCAGCGGATCGGCGAGCTGGTGCGTGGGGCCATCCAGCACCAGGGCCGGCTCTATCTCGAGTTGCGTGCCGAGGCGCTCGGGCAGACCTGCATGCTCCCGCCCCCGCCGCCGCGCATCGTGACCTGGCTGGAGGCGCCGCAGGGCCCGGCGCTCCTCTTCGAGTCCGCGGGGATGCTGTTCGGGGTTCCGCTCCAGCACGTCCTGCAGATCTCTCCGGTGCTCGCCGCCTTCTGCCCCTTCCCGGTTCCGGGCGGGGTCATCGCCGGGCTGCTGGCCCACGCCGGCTCGCTCTGGCCGGTGTACGCGCTGCCGGCCTTCCTCGGTCAGTCTCCGGCGGCGGAGTCGCAGGTGGTGCTGCTGGAGCTCGCCGGCATGCAGGTCGCCCTCTGCGCCTCGCGCGTGCAGGGGATCGAGCACCGGCTCGCCTCCGCGGGCGAGCCCGGTCGGTGGTGGACGGCGGACGGCCGCGTGGTGCTCGCGCCGGACGTCACTCGGCTCCTCGGAGCCTCGAACTTGACAGGGCCGAGGCGTGGCCCTTCAGATGCGTGAGGTCTCCACACATGCCGAAGACCCTGCTCGTCGCCGACGACTCGCTCACCATCCGCAAGGTCATCGGGATGGTGCTCGCGCTCGAGGACTTCCAGATCACCGCGGTGGACAACGGCATCGATGCCATTGCCCGCGCGCGAGAGATGCGGCCGGACCTGGTCATCGCCGACGTGCTGATGCCCGGCCGGAGCGGCTACGAGGTCTGCGAGACGCTGAAGTCGGACCCGGCGACCGCCTCCACGCCCGTCCTGCTCCTCGCCGGTAACTTCGAGCCCTTCGACGAGGCGCGCGCCCGCGCTGCCCGGGCCGATGCGCACATCACCAAGCCCTTCGAGAGCCAGGCGTTCCTCGACCGCGTGCGAACGCTCGTCGGGCTCCCGGCGGGCCAGCCGATGATGCCCGCGCGCCCGGCCATGGCCACCGCGCCTGCGCCGGTCCCCGCGCAACCCGCCGTCCCGCGGCCGAGCCAGCCCATGGCCTCCGGCGCCCCGCGGCCTGCGCCGACCGGTGCGTTCTCCCCGGTGTCGGCACCGCGGCCCGCACCGACCGCCGGCGTTCCGCAGCCCATGCCCGGGCCCGCCGGCATCCCGCGGCCGCCTGCCCCCGCGCACACCCCGATGAGCGGGGTGGCCCGCCCGGCGGCGCAGCCGCTCGGACGTCCCATCACCCAGCCGGGTGCACCCGCGCCCCGTCCGCCGGCCGCGATGCCGGGCGGGCTTCCGCGGCCACCCCAGCAGATCGGTGGCGGGACGGTTCCCGGCATGGCCCGGCCCGGCATGCCGGTCGTGACCCAGTCTGGCTTCGCCCGTCCGGCTGCTCCGATGACTCCCGGCGGCTTCCCGCGGGCGCCTGGGGCCGCGCCGCTGCCTCCGGTGCCGGCCACGCCTGCCGCTCCGGCGACGGCGCGCGGACGGGATCCGTTCGGGCTGTCGGCCCCGGCCAACACCCCCGTCCGCGGCTACCAGGTGGAGCAGCAGATCGCCCCCCCGGCGGCAGCGGAGGAGATGTCCCTCGACCTCGGGAGCGAGGGGCCTGCGGCGGCTGCCGACGGTGGCGAGGCCCAGCTCCGGGAAGCCCTGGGAAAGGCCTCGCGAGAGGTCATCGAGAAGATTGCCTGGGAAGTCGTCCCCCAGCTCGCGGAGACCATCGTGCGAGAAATCGCCGAGCGGACGATGCGCGAGCGGGAGGGAAAGGGCTAAACAACCCCCCTCACGGGTATGTCCGAAGACCATCAGGAGGGACTTCCGAAGGCCTACGAGCCTGCGGAGGTCGAGGCGCGCTGGTACCGGCGCTGGGAGGCCGCCGGCTGCTTCCGCGCCGAGGCCACGTCGAGCAAGCCGCCGTACTGCATCATCCTGCCGCCGCCCAACGTCACGGGCTCGCTGCACATCGGGCACGCGCTCACCGCCACCCTCGAGGACATCCTCGTTCGCTGGCACCGGATGCGCGGGTTCAACGCGCTCTGGCAGCCGGGGGTGGACCACGCCGGCATCGCAACCCAGATGGTGGTGGAGCGGGAGGTGAAGCGCACCGAGGGGAAGAGCCGCCACGACCTCGGCCGGACGGAGTTCGTCAAGCGCATCTGGGACTGGAAGGAGCGCTACGGGGCGCGGATCCAGGAGCAGCACGAGCACCTCGGGGCGAGTCTCGACTGGAGCCGCTCGCGCTTCACCATGGACGCCGGCAGCTCGCGCGCCGTGCTCGAGGTCTTCGTCCGCCTGTACGAGGAGGGGCTCCTCTACCGCGCCAACCGGCTGATCAACTGGTGTCCGGACTGCCGCACCGCGCTCAGCGACCTGGAGGTCGAGCACGAGGAGCGCCAGGGCTCCATCTGGGAGATCCGCTACCCGGTGAAGGGCCAGGACCGGTTCCTCACCGTGGCCACCACCCGGCCGGAGACGATGCTCGGCGACACCGCGGTGGCCGTGCACCCGGAGGACCCGCGCTACCGGGACCTCGTCGGGAAGACCGTCATCCTTCCGCTGCTGGAGCGGGAGATCCCGGTCATCGCAGACGCGACCCTGGTGGACCCGGAGTTCGGCACCGGCGTGGTGAAGGTCACGCCGGCACACGACTTCAACGACTATCAGACCGGGCTCCGGCACAAGCTGCCGATGATCTCCATCCTCGACGAGGCCGCGCGCACCAACGAGGCCGCCGGCCCCTACGCGGGGCTGGACCGCTTCGAGGCGCGGACCCGCGTGCTCGCGGACCTCGACGCTCGCGGGCTCCTCGTGTCGGAGAAGCCCCACGCCCTGAGCATCGGCCTCTGCCAGCGGAGCGGGACCATCGTCGAGCCCCGGCTTTCACCGCAGTGGTTCGTGAAGATCGAGCCGCTGGCGAAGCCGGCGCTGGAGGCGGTGGAGCAGGGGAGGACGCGGATCGTCCCCGAGACCTGGACCGCCACCTACTTCCACTGGATGCGCAACATCCAGGACTGGTGCGTCAGCCGGCAGCTGTGGTGGGGGCATCAGATTCCGGCCTGGTACTGCGAGCGCTGCACGCCGCGGACGGCGTCTGGCGCGCTGGATCTCGAGCGCGCATCGCCCATCGTCGCCCGGACCCGACCGGAGTCGTGCCCGACGTGCAAGGGCTCGGCGCTGGTGCAGGACCCGGACGTGCTGGACACCTGGTTCAGCTCCGGCCTGTGGCCGTTCAGCACGCTCGGGTGGCCGGAGCGCACGCCGGAGCTGAAGACCTTCTACCCGACCTCGGTCCTCGAGACGGGGCACGACATCCTGTTCTTCTGGGTGGCCCGGATGATGATGATGGGCCTCCACTTCATGGGCGACGTGCCCTTCCGCACCGTCTACCTGCACGCGATGGTGCGCGACGAGAAGGGCGAGAAGATGTCGAAGGTGAAGGGGAACGTCGTCGACCCGCTCGACGTCATCCACGGCCAGAAGGTCGCCGAGCTTCCCCCGAGCCTGCGCAACAAGTTCCCGCAGGGAATGCCGGCGTTCGGTGCTGACGCGCTGCGTTACACGCTGGCTGCGCTGGCTGCACAGGGGCGGGACATCAAGCTCTCGCTGGACCGGGTCAACGGCTACAAGGCCTTCAACAACAAGCTGTGGAACGCCTCGCGCTTCCTGCTGCTGTACCTGGGGGATTTCCACCCCGGCAGCCGGTCCCTGCACGAGCGGCCGCTGACGGTGGCGGACCGGTGGATCCTCTCGCGCGCCGAGCGGGTGACGCGCGAGGTGAACGATGCGCTCACCCGCTTCGAGTTCGCGGAGGCGGCCTCGGCCCTGTACCAGTTCACCTGGCACGCGTTCTGCGACTGGTACATCGAGCTGGCCAAGCCAGCGCTCCAGGGCACGGACCGAGAGCGCGGCGACACCACGCGGGCGGTGCTCATCCACGTGCTGGACCGAGTGTTGCGGCTGCTCCACCCGTTCATTCCCTTCATCACCGAGGAGATCTGGCACCGGCTCCCCGGCGTCCCCGAAGACGCATTTCTGATGCTTGCGGCCTATCCGACCTCGGGGCCCGAGGACCCCGCCGCGGAGGCGGAGATGGCGCCGGTCATCGCCGTCATCGAGGGAATTCGCAACATCCGGGGCGAGAGCAACCTCCCGCCACTCCAGAGGATTCGGGCAGTGGTGCAGACCGACGACGCGGAGCTCCGGGGTGCGCTGGAGCGGCACCGGGTGGACGTCGAGTCTCTGGCCGGGCTGTCGGAGGTGATGGTGCAGCCGACGGGGGCGCCCCCGCCGTCGAGCGCGTCGTGGGTGGGACAGGGGGTCAGTGTCTACGTCCCGCTGGCGGGCCTGTTGGATCTCGACGAAGAACGTGCGCGTCTGCGGAAAGAGATCGCCCGCGTCGAGTCTGATCTGGCAGCCTTGCGGCGAAAGCTGGACAATCCGAGCTTCGTCGCACGGGCTCCGGCCGACGTGGTGGAAAAGGATCGGGCCCGGGTGACCGAGCTCGAGGCCCGCGGGGCCAAGCTGTTGGACAACCTCAGTCGGATCTGACCTGGAGGAACGATGTCCGAGAGAACACCGGAAGAGATGGAGTCGAACGGGATGGGCGGAATGGGTGGAGGGATGGGCGGCACGACCTCCAGCACCGCGCCCGAGAGCGGCGGCATGGGAATGGGGATGGGCATGGGTGGCGACGAGATGTCCGCCCCGCCCCCGGTTCCGGCCGCTCCGCGCCCGCGTCGCTCCGGCGGTGCGAAGAAGGCGCCCGCCAAGAAGAAGGCCCCGGCGAAGAAGGCGGCGGCCAAGAAGACCGGCGGCGGCAAGGCACGGCGCGCCGCTCGCAAGACGGGACGCAAGGCGCGGCGGGGTGCGCGCAAGGTGCGGCGTCAGGCGCGCAAGGGCGTGCGTCAGGCCCGGCGGGGCGCGCGCAAGGGTCGTCGCGTCGCTCGGCGTGGGGCGCGCAAGTCCCGCCGCTAGCATCTGACGGAGCACCTCCTCCAGCCCATGGACTTCGTCGACCGGCTGATCGACCTGGCGCTGGAGGAGGATCTGGGTGCCGCGGGCGACGTGACCACCCAGGCGCTCGTCCCCGAGGGTGCACGGGGCCGGGCGGAGGTCTGGGCGAAGGAGCCGCTGGTGCTGTCCGGCACGCGCGCCTTCGCCCGGGTGTTCACTCGCCTCGAGCCCACGGCCGAGGTGCGCTTCTCCGAGGCCGACGGGGCACGGATTGCCGGCAGGGCCGTGGTGGGGAACGTCTCGGCGTCGCTGCGAACGCTGCTGGTGGGTGAGCGGACGGCGCTGAACATCCTCCAGCGGACCTGCGGCATCGCGACGCTCTCTGCGCGCGCGGCGGACGTGGTGAAGGGTTCACGGCTCAGGATCCTGGACACGCGAAAGACGAGTCCCGGGATGCGCCGGCTGTCGAAGGAAGCGGTGCGCGCCGGTGGCGCGTCGAATCACCGGTTCGGCCTCTTCGATGGAGTGCTCATCAAGGACAACCACATCGCCGCGGTGGGTGGAGACGTGGGCGAGGCGCTCCGCCGGGCGAGGGCACACGCCCCTCAGCTGGTGAAGATCGAGATCGAGGTCACCCGGCTGGAGCAGCTGGCCGCGGCCATCGCCGGCGGAGCGGACATCATCCTGCTCGACAACATGGACGATGCCACGGTTGCCCAGGCAGTGCAGATCGCGGCGCCGGCCAAGGTTCAGCTCGAGGTCTCGGGAAACGTGACGCTCGAGCGGCTCCCGCGCCTCGCGCAGATCGGGGTGGATTTCGTCTCGATGGGCGCGCTCACCCACTCGGCGCGCGCGATGGACCTCTCGCTGGAGATCGTCGAGCGCTGAGCTGCACCGCTCCCGCCCCTCGCTGCATCCCGCCTGCGGCTGCCTCGTTCCCGTGCTGCTCTCGGGGCGGCAGGAGGTTGGTCATGCGATTCGTCGTCCTCGGATTGCTCCTCGCCCTGAGCGTGGGTTGCGCCAGCGCACGCGTCTGCGGGAGCGGCGCCGGTCCGGGAGGCTGCTACGAACCGGCGACGGGAAAGTCCACCGACCCGCCGACGACGACCGGGTCACAGAAGGACGACGACCTCCGCCGGCAGATCTCCGGGCGTCCCTAGGCCCGATCAGCGCCCCTGCACGACCGACTCGACGCGCGGCTCGCCCTCGGCGGATGCAGGCGCGCCCATCTCCATCAGCATCGCGGCGGTGGGCGCCACGTCGCTCGCGTGGATCTGCATCCGGTAGAGCCCGGGCTTCACGTTCTTCCCGTAGAGCACCAGAGGGATCTGGTTGTCGTAGGCGTACGGCTCGCCGTGCGTCGTGCCGGTGTCGCCCTCCATGAAGATGGCGTACGGCTTGAGAAGGAAGGTCACGTCTCCACTCCGTCCCGGGTAGTGACTCCGGCGGAGCGCGGGAAGGAATCCGCTGAGCTCGTGCCCGGACTCGAGCTCGTCGGCGGAGACCGCCAGCGCCACGCCCGGCTGGCGCCCGAGCCACTCCGCCGCAGCCCGTCGCACCGCCGCGGCGTCGAGCTTCTTCTCGGAGAGCACCTTGCCGTTCAGGAAGACCTCCCGGTCCACCATCCCCAGCAGCACCGGCGCACCGAACCGGGTCTGCAGCTCCTGGGCGAGGCCCTGCTTCAGCGCCGAGGGCTTCACCCGCGTGGCATTCACCCCGGCGGCGATCCACTCCTCCGGGAGCGCCGCGCCGCCGTGGTCGGAGGAGAGCACCACCAGGAGATTCTGCCGCCCGCCCGCCGCCTTCTCCGCCGCCGTCAGGAGGTCCGCGATCTGCCGGTCCAGCCGGACCAGCGCGTCCTGCATCTCCCAGGAGTAGGGGCCGTACTGGTGGTACACGAGGTCGGTGGCGCTGAAGCTGACCGCCAGCAGGTCCGGCACGTCGTCCTTGCCGAGCCCCTCGGCGGTGATGGCCGCCTTCGCGGCCTGGACCAGCAGGTCGTTGGCGAACGGCGACGAGGCGAACGCGGCGTAGGACGGCGGACCCGGTGACGGCGCTCCGCCCTTGAGCGAGTGGGGGAAGGTCCGCCCCATGCCGAAGGAGGGGGACTCGAAGGGCCGGTCGTCGTCGCCCAGGTACTGGGTGACGGGCAGCGCGAGTCCCCAGTCGGTGCCGAAGGCCGCATCGGGGAGGCGCCGGTCGTTGAAGGTCCGGAGCCAGGAAGGAAGCTCCTTCATGTACGCGGTCCCGGTGACCAGCCGGCCCACCTGATCGTTGAACCAGAAGGCTTGCCCCAGACGACCGGCGAGCGCGATCGCCGCGCGCGCCTTCCCCGACAGGACGATGACCTTCCCCCGTCCGGCGGTGAAGAGCCGCAGGTGGTCGGCGAGCGTCTCGGCGAGCATCGGCTCGGGTGAGACGTCCTCCACTCCCGCGGGCGCGTCGAGCACCGGATGGCTGGCGTCCCAGAAGATTGGCTCGTCCTTGCCGGTGCTGCGGTTCATCAGCCGGTTGCCCACCACGCCCGTTCGCCAGGGATAGGCGCCGGTGGAGAGCACGCTGTGGCCCGGCGCGGTCGCCACCTGCGCCTGCTGGTAGCGCACGTCGGGATAGAACGCGCCGCGGTCAACGAGCTGGGCGAGTCCCGCCCGGAGCTGAGGCCGCGAGCGAAGGAGCAGATCCGTCCCCAGCGCGTCCACCGCGATGAACAGGGTGAGCCGCGGAGGCTTCGCGAGCGCGGGCGTGGCGAGCAGGGCGAGGGCGAGGAGGAGGGCGCGGGTCATCGGGAGGCAGCGGAGTGTAGCCTGCGGGGGCTCGAGCCCGGCCCTGGTTCGTGGCGCTTGTCCCCCCCGCGGACCGGCGCCTACCGTCTCCGACAGGAGGAGACGATGTTCCAGGCGCGGGTGCGGGTCATCTACGGCGACACCGATCAGATGGGGGTCGTGTACTACGCGAACTACCTCCGCTACTTCGAGTTCGCCCGCAGCGAGCTCCTCCGCGCGCACGGCCGCAGCTATCGCGAGATGGAGGCCGAGGGGCTCAGCCTTCCGGTGGTGGAGGCCACCTGCCGCTACATCGCCCCAGCTCGCTACGAGGACGTGCTCCTGGTGGGCATCGAGGTGCCGGCAATCTCCCGGGTGACGCTCACCTTCCGCTACCAGGTGACCCGCGAGGGAGAGTCCGACGTGCTCTGCACCGGCAGCACCCTTCACGCCTGCCTGGGGAGGACGGGGAGACCGGCGCGCCTGCCGGACTGGGTGGCCACGCTGGTGACCTGAGACAGGACGCTGGCCGTCCACCTGCGGACGGGTCGGCCTGCCGCGCACGGGAGGGTTCGCTCGGAACCGTCGCCTCGCTGGGCAGGTCGCGGTACGGTCCGTCGCTCTCCCGAGGAGGACGTTCATGGACCGCAACCTGGCGCTGGAGGTGGTGCGCGTCACCGAGCTGGCGGCGATCGCCGCGGCGCGGCTCATGGGCCGGGGGGAGAAGAATCTCTCGGATCAGGCCGCGGTGGACGCCATGCGCCGAGCCTTCGACACCCTGCAGATCCAGGGCACGGTGGTCATCGGCGAGGGCGAGCGCGACGAGGCACCGATGCTCTACATCGGCGAGAAGGTCGGCCGATGGGGACCGGACGATCCGGGCATCGACATCGCGCTCGATCCGCTGGAAGGGACCAACCTCTGCGCCTACGGTCGGCCCGGCGCCATCGCCGTGGTCGCCCTCGCCGAGCGAGGCAAGCTGCTCAACGCGCCGGACACATACATGGAGAAGCTCGCGGTCGGTCCGCAGGCGCGCGGGGCGATCGACATGCGAAAGAGCCCCACCGAGAACCTCCGCGCGATCTCCCGGGCGCTGGGCCGGGACATCGGAGACCTGACGGTGGTCATCCTCGATCGGCCGCGGCACGAGGAGCTGATCCGCGAGGTCCGCTCGGTCGGCGCCCGTATCCGCCTCATCGAGGACGGCGACGTCGCGGGCGGCGTCGCCACCTGCTTTCCCGAGACCGGCGTGGACGTGCTGATGGGCATCGGAGGAGCGCCCGAGGGGGTCATCACGGCGGCGGCGGTCAAGTCGGTCGGCGGCGACATGCAGGGCCGCCTCAAGCCGCGGAACGACGACGAGATCGCCCGCGCCCGCCGGATGGGAATCAGCGACCTGAACCGGATCTACACCGCCGAGGAGCTGGCCCAGGGCGAGGTGATGTTCGCCGCGACCGGCGTCACCTCCAGCGACTTCCTCCGCGGTGTGCGCTTCTTCGGCGGCGGCGCCGAGACCTGGTCCGTGGTGATGCGGAGCAAGACCGGCACCATCCGCTACGTCCAGGCCCAGCACCGCTTCGAGAAGAAGCCGGAGTACTTCGCCCGGCAGGCGGGAGGGCGCTGACCATGCCCGCCGCGACCCGGAGCATCGTCATCGACGCGCCCCCGGACCGTCTCTTCGACGTCATCGTCGACTACGACCGCTACGTCGAGTTCCTGCCCGAGGTGAAGGAGGCGAGGAGCTTCAACCGGCGCGGCAACGAAGTGGACGTCGCCTACGGAATCGATCTGGTGAAGCGCATCCACTACACGCTCCACCACGTGGAGGAGCGCCCGCGCGCGGTGCGATGGTCGTTCGTGAAGGGTGACGTGATGCGCGACAACCACGGCAGCTGGACGCTCGAGCCCACGCCCGACGGAAAGACGCGCGCGACGTACACCATCGAGGTGGGAGTGGGTCCCCTGGTACCGCGGTCCATCGTGAACATGCTGGTGGACCAATCGCTCCCCAAGCTGCTGGAAGCATTCAAGAAACGCGCAGAGTCGCGCCCGGCCTGAGACCTCCGGACCCGGCGCTTGCTGGGGGGGACTCAGGCATTACAATGAGGGTCAAAGGCACGCGAAGGCGCGTGGCCGCCAGGGAGACAGCGCGAAATGCTCGACAGCTTCGTCATCGACCAGGTCGGCCGCCGGGATCGGCGGGAGCGCGACGAGCGCGAGCGACCTGCGGTGGAGCTGCCCCTGCCGGCTCCCGATGAACGCGAGCGCCCGGTGCGCCGAAGTGACGAGGACGGCCGCGACGAGAAGCCGAAGCGCGGCGTCGTGGTCATCGACCTCCGGAACGTCCACTAGGTCAGGGCAGCCGCGCCGGAGATCCCGGCGTGAATCCCTGGTGCACACCGTCCTCGGGCTCTGGGCGGGCTGCACAGCAATCAGCTCCGGTGGGAACCCCAGCATTCGCGGTCCTTGCCCGCGCTCCCCGAGGGTGCGTACAAGGCGCCGCCATGACGGAGATCATCGACATCGTCGCCCGGGAGGTCCTCGACTCCCGCGGGAACCCCACGGTGGAGGTCGAGGTCAGTCTCGACGGAGGTGACGTCGGCCGGGCTGCCGTTCCCTCCGGCGCGTCCACCGGCGCGCACGAGGCCGTCGAGCTGCGGGACGGTGAACCGGCCCGCTACGGCGGCAAGGGCGTTCGCAAGGCGGTGGTCAACGTCCGTGACGTCATCGCCCCTGCGCTGGTCGGCATGGACGCGCTCGACCAGACCGCGGTGGACGCGCGGATGCTCGACCTCGACGGCACTCCCAACAAGGGCAAGCTCGGCGCGAACGCCATCCTCGGAGTGTCGCTGGCCACGGCCCATGCGGCGGCGGCCGCCACCGGGCTGCCGCTGTGGAGGTACGTCGGCGGTGCGCAGGCCAGGACGCTCCCCGTGCCACTGATGAACATCCTCAACGGTGGCGCGCACGCCGACACCCGGGTGGACTTCCAGGAGTTCATGATCGTCCCGGTCGGCGCGCCGACCTTTGCCGAGGCGCTGCGCACGGGTGCCGAGGTGTTCCACGCGCTCAAGAAGGGCCTCAAGTCGCGCAAGCTGGCCACCGGGGTGGGGGACGAAGGCGGCTACGCGCCAGATCTCCCGACCAACGAGGAGGCCCTGGTGCTGGTCACCGAGGCCATCTCCGCCGCGGGTTACGCACCGGGGAAGGACGTGGCGCTGGCGCTCGACGTGGCCGCGAGCGAGTTCTTCGACGGCAAGAGCAGGCGCTACACGCTCAAGGGCGAGGGGAAGTCCTACGACGCCGCCGGTCTGGTGGGCTTCTACGAGCAGCTGGTCCGCAAGTACCCCATCGTCTCCATCGAGGACGGGATGGCCGAGGACGACTGGGAGGGCTGGGCGGCGCTCACCCGGGCCATCGGCGGGACGGTGCAGCTGGTGGGCGACGACCTCTTCGTCACCAACGTCGAGCGGCTCGCGCGCGGCATCTCGTCCGGCGTGGCGAACGCCATCCTGATCAAGGTGAACCAGATCGGCACCCTCACCGAGACCATCGCCGCGGTGCGGATGGCACACCGGGCGGGGTACCGATCGGTGATGAGCCACCGCTCGGGCGAGACCGAGGACGTGACCATCGCCGATCTGGCGGTGGCGCTGGACTGCGGTCAGATCAAGACGGGCTCGCTGTCCAGGAGCGACCGCGTGGCCAAGTACAACCAGCTCCTCCGCATCGAGGAGTCGCTCGGCTCCGGCGCGCGCTACCCCGGCCGGAGCGCCTTCGGAGCGGGACGGAGCTGATCATCCGCCTCCTGGTCCTCAACGACGACGGCATCGGGTCCGCCGGCATCGCCGCTCTGGCGGAGGCGGTGGAGCCGCTGGGCGAGGTGTGGGTCGTGGCTCCCGAGCACGAGCAGAGCGCCGCGTCCCATGCGATCACGCTGAGTCGGCCCCTGCGCATCCGGAAGGTGAGGGAGCGCTGGTTCTCGGTGGACGGCACGCCCACCGACTGCGCCTACCTCGCCATTCACCATCTGATGAAGGACGAGCTCCCTGCGCTGGCGGTGTCGGGCATCAACCACGGCCCGAACATGGCGGACGACGTCATCTACTCGGGGACGGTGGCCGCGGCGATGGAGGCGACGCTGCTCGGGGTCCCGGCGATCGCGTTCAGCCTGGTCGCCCGCGGGCGGGGACAGGACTTCACCCATGCCGCCCGGTTCGCGCGCTCTCTGACCCGCGCCGCGCTGGGGCAGACGCTCCCACCCCGGCTGCTCCTGAACGTGAATGTCCCCGGGCTGGTGGAGCCGCGCGGCTGGGCCGTGACCCGGCTGGGACGGCACACCTACGGGAACCAGGTCGTCGAGAACCGGGACCCGCGTGGGCGCCGGTACTACTGGATCGGCGGCACCGAGTACTCGCACGAGGACCTGCCCGGCAGCGACTGCAACGCGGTCCTGGACGACCAGCTGATCTCGGTGACGCCGGTGCTGCTCGATCTGACGGACCTGCAGCGCATGAACGAGCTGATGCGCTGGCCGGTGGATGGCTTCGAGCGCCAGGGGCCGGCGAAAATCTGATGTCCCCCGGGTTCCGGGGTAGACCTGTCGACTGGAGGCGTGTTCCCTGGTCCCTCGGGCCCCCACCCGGACCGTGGCGGTCGCGGCCGTTCGGCGGCCCGCCACCGGTGTGCTCGCGCGGCTCGGGCTCCTGGCGTTTCTGATCGCTGGCTGCGGGACGCCGGCGAGCGGGGAGCGGCCCGGGCAGCGGACGTCGCTGCGGACCGACGATCTTCCGGCGCCTCGTCGAATGACCCCGGATGGGCCGCGGGTGGTGCTCGCGCCCGCGCACGCCGAGCCGGACCTCGTCGACGAGCGGCGTGCTGCCCCGGCGGCGGCCGCGTCGGCACCCTCGCCCGGAACGCACCGGGTGGTGGCCGGTGAGACGCTGTACCGGATCGCCCGGGGTCTGGGCATCCCCCCGGCCACGCTCGCGGAGATGAACGGCATCTCGGTGTCGACGCCCCTCGCGGTGGGGCAGGTGCTGATCGTCCCGGCGCCGGCGGGGAAGGGTGTCGCACCGCCGGCCCCGGCTCCCGCCCGGTCGGAGCTGGTGGGGAGCGACGACGAGGAGGGGCACGTGCTTCCTGCGGCGCTCGCCGCGGCGTTCGACGCAGCGGGCAAGCCGGCCGGTGCGCTGAAGCCCTCGGGTGGGACCGCACCAGTCTCGGAGGAGACATCGAGCTCGCCGCGAGCGCCTGCGCCGGCGGGGACGGCGGCGTCGGGGAGGCCGGCAGCGCCGGTGGGTCGGGATGGACGGGTGCCCGGTCGGATCGAGTCGAGCGTGCTGGGCGCGGTCCCGCCGTCGCAGGCGAGCAAGTCTGCGGTGGCGAGCGTGCGGCGGGGCTCAGGCCAGCTCCAGTGGCCACTCCGCGGCGTGCTGTACGCGCGCTTCGGTCGCAAGGGGAAGTCTCCGCACGACGGCATCGATCTCGCGGCGCCCGCGGGCACCCCGGTGCGGACCGCCGGCGAGGGCTCGGTCCTGTTCGCCGGTCCGCAGCAGGGGTACGGCCTGCTGGTGATCATCGAGCACGCGCACGGGCTGGTGACGGTCTACGCGCACAATCGCGATCTGCGCGTCAGGACCGGACAGCAGGTGCGGGAGAGCCAGGTCATCGCCACGGTGGGAGAGTCCGGGAAGACGAGCGGGCCGCATCTGCACTTCGAGGTCCGGCAGGACGGTGCGCCGGTCGATCCGCTCGAGATCCTCGGAGCGCCGCCGAGATCGTGAAGCGCGGCTCGCCCCGAGGGGACGCGGCCGGGGCCAGCGCCCGTCGCCGGAGCCATCGACGACCGGCCTGCGCGACCCCCGGGCGCTCACGTTCTGCTCAGGAGTGCGTGGTTTCCGACCCCCGGCAGGTCGCGGGCATCCCGGCGCTGGTACGGTTCCGGTTCCGTCATGTCCGTTCCCCCCGAGCCCGTCCTGCGCCCTGCCTCCTTCGCCGATGCCGGCGCCATCGCCGAGGTCTGGCACCTCGGGTGGATCGACGGACACCTCGGTCACGTCCCCGAGACGCTCCATGCCCACCGCCGACGCGTGGATTTCCAGCAACGGGTGCCTCCGCGCATTCCGACCACCACCGTGGCGACCCTAGGACCGGACGTCGTCGGGTTCGTCACCCTGCACGACGACGAGATCGAGCAGCTCTACGTCGCCGCGTCGGCCCGGGGCGGTGGCGTCGCCGGCGCCTTGATCCGGCACGGAGAGCGGGTGATCGCCGAGCGGTACTCGACGGCCTGGCTCGCGGTGGCCGTGGGGAACGCCCGGGCCCGCCGCTTCTACGAGAGACAGGGCTGGTCCGATGTCGCCGCGCTCGACTACCCCGCCGAGACGGCCGCTGGGCCGATCGTCGTGCCGTGCCGGAGATACGAGAAGGCCGTGCGCTGACCCCGAGCCCGGCCGCGACGACCGGTCTGCGGAGCGCCAGCGCCCCGCTCCGGCGGCGCTAGCACTCGACCGCAGAAGTACCGCCCAGCCCCGTTCTCGCCAGCCGCGACAGCTTCCGCGTCAGCGCCGGACTCCGTGCCGCCCGTTCCGCGCTGACCGAGCGGCTAGCCGGAAGCGTCGAGGAAGCTCGCGATGAGCGTCGGAAGCCACGCCGGGGGGTGGCAGATCGCCCGGTGATCGGTGTCCGGCAGGATCGCCAGCTGGGCGTGCGGAAGGAGCCGGTACAGCGCCACGCCGTGCTCGGGCCGGACGACGTCACGGTCACCGAGGAGGACGAGCGTCGGGGCGCGAATCGATCGGATCTGCTCCGGGCTCCAGCCCTCGAAGGCCCTCATCTGCTCCACGCTCTTCCAGAACATCGCGGTCAGGTCGGCCGGACGTGGAGCGACCCGGAGGTACTCCTCCCGGAGCTCGGCCGGCATGTCCTCCAGCCGGGTGTGGTCGAACCCCTCCCAGAACCCTGGGTCGGCTCCGTCACGACTGAAGAACGCCGACTCGATCACCAGCTTCCGGACGACCTCGGGATGGCTCAGCGCGATCTGGAGCGCGATCTGCCCGCCGTTGCTGAAGCCCATGAAGTCGGCCCTGGACACTCCGAGTGCTCGCAGCAGGCCCACCGCATCCTCGGCGGACTGCCTGAAGGAGAAGGGTCGATCGATGTCCGCGGTCCTGCCATGACCCTGCCGGTCGTACACGATGACCCGTCGTCCGCGGGAGAGCGCTGGAAGAATCTCCGCGAACGACGTCTCGAAGGTCGAGCCACCGCCGTGCAGCAGGACCAGCGGCGTCCCCGAGTCCGCGTCTGCCCCGTGAACCTCGTAGTACAGCCGGAGGTCATTCACCGGGGCGTAGCCTTTCTGAGCGGCGCATCCGGTCGCGATGGCTCCGCCCAGGACAAATGCTCCGATGCGTCGAGCCTGGCGCACGGAGCGGAAGCACGCGGACGCCGGAATGCTTGGGATGGTCATGCCGGAGAGACGTACGGGGGCCTTCGGAAGATAGCGACGCCGCATGCCCGGCTCCCGTCGGAGCGGCTGCTCGGCGAGCAAGGGCACAGCGCCGCGACGCTCGGCGCAGCCTGCCGTCGGCCGTCGAATCACCGACCCGGCCACCCACTGGAGAGCGAACGAGCCTGGCCGTCTCACAGTTCGGACGGTTCGCGGGGCGCAGCTCGGGGGAAGTGAGGGGCCAGGAATAGTTAAGGAACTTCCTTAACTAGTTTCGGGAAGATAGTTAAGGAAGTTCCTTAACTAGTCCTGGCATCCCTTTCGCACCATGGGCTCGGGATGAGTCCCCGGTGGCTGCGACAGGACGAGGCTGATCCGATCCCGTGGGAACGACGCCAGGACGATCGCCTCACGAATCTGCTCGGGGCAGTCGTGGAAACGCTGGGGGAGCGGGTCCAGGAACGGATGGCTGCCGCAGCGGGGTGCTCTCCGCTGAGTGTCGCCGCGCTCCAGTGGATCGGTCGGGGTCGAGGCCTCCTCGGGGCCGGCCAGGCCATCAACAGCACGCTGGACCAGAGGAGCGGGCTGCACTGCGCGAAATCGCCGGGAAGCGCTCACGCCGGCCACCGCCACCCGTCCTGTCCGCGTCCCCCATGAGCAGCCCCCGGTCGTCCAGCGATGGTCGGGTCGCCGGACATGCACATCGGGTTCATCCGTCCTGTCCGCGTCTGCGTGAGCACCGCTGATTCGTCCGGCGAGGGTCGGGTCGACTGACGACGCACCCGGGTCGCAGTCGTCCGGTCCGCGTCTCCTCCGACCAGCCCCGTTCCCGTGCCCCGCGAGGCGCCCGGTCATGGTCAGGCCGACGGACAACGGCCCGTTCCCATCTTGGGCTGCGCGCAAGCGACCCGGGCGGCTCAGCCCTTAGTGGACCTTCCGGTACACCCCGACCACCTGCCCGAGGATCATCGTCGACCGGAACTGCGAGCGGTGGACGTAGATCGGCAGCATCGTCTTGTTCGCCGGCTGGAACCGGATCCGGTCCCCTTCGGGGTAGTAGCGCTTGCAGGTGGCCTCGTCCTCGATCAGGGCCACCACGATCTCGCCCTCGCGGGCCGTGGGCGTCTTCCGCACGAACAGGTAGTCCCCGTCGTGGATGCCGTCGTCGACCATCGAGTCGCCCTTCACCCGGAGCGCGAAGACCTCCTTGCCGTTTCCACCCAGCAGGAAGCTGTCGATCCGCACCGAGTCCTCGACGTTCTCCACCGCCAGCAGCGGCGCGCCCGCCGCCACCTTGCCGAGCAGCGGAACCTCCACCATCCCCGAGTCCCGGCGCGGCGCCCCCATCCCCAGCACCAGCCGCGCACGCTTGGTGGGCACCAGCGCCCGGGACTGCTGCTCGCCTCGGAGCAGGTAGCCCTTCCGCTCCAGCGCCTTGAGATGGTCGTTCACTCCGTTCGTGGAGCGAATGTCCATCTCCTCCCCGATCTCACGGATGGTGGGCGGGAACCCCCGCTCCTCGGTCTGCCGCACGATGAAGTGGAGGATCTCGCGCTGTCTGCCCGTCAGCTCTTCCATCGTGCCCTCCGCCGGACGCTCTCCAAGCGAGTTCTACCCTGCCTGAACGGGCGTGCAGAGTCAACACTTTCGCCACCGACCCGAAAGAGTGCAACTGCCCGGGCTGCCTGTGGGAAGGTCCCGACGAACCCGTGCGCACCCGTCTCGTGGCTGCTCTGCTGCTCGGCGCCCTTGTCCTTGCGGCCTGCTCGGGGGTGAAGGTCCGTCAGGGCCCCCAGGCCGGAGAGGTCATCACCGAGCGCACCCGTTACAAGTTCGGGGAGCCCGGAACCGACTGGCGCCGGGTGTCCCTCGGAGACGTGGACGTCTCCTGGGTGCGAGACTCGAGTGGTCACACGCTGTCGGTGAGCTCCACCTGCGCGGACTACGTGGAGGCCCCGCTCACCGCGTTGCGCCGGCAGCAGATGGTGGGCTTCACCCAGACCGAGCGGGTGGAGGAGCGTGAGGAGATGGTGGACGGACGCGCGGCGCTCTTCTCGCGATGGCGAGCCAAGCTGGACGGCGTTCCCGTCGAGCTCGGCCTGTGGACCCTCAAGAAGGACGGCTGCATCTACGACTTCAGCTACACCAGCCCGCGCGGAGCCTATGACGAGCAGTCGCAGGCGCTGGCCAGGCTGGTGCAGGGTTTCGGCACGGAGCGCGTGAAGTGACTGCCCCCGACGGCGAGTACAGCTCCGAGGAGTCGGACCGCGACTCCCTGGCGGACATCGTGGGACAGGAGCTGGAGAGCCTGATCCCCTTCCGGGCCAAGCTCCAGCGCGGTCTCAACCAGCTCGGCGGGATGTTCGTCCTCGGCGGACGCGCGCTCGCCCGCGGCGTCCAGCCCCCGTCCAGCCTCGGCGCCGTGGTGTACCAGGTGGAGTCGCTCGGGGCGCGCTCGGTCGCCATCGGAACACTCACCGCGGCCTTCGCCGGGCTGGTCATCGCCATCCAGTTCGGGTTCTTCCTCGCCCGCTTCGGTGTCCAGCACACGGTGGGGAAGGTCGTCGTCCTCACGCTGTTCCGCGAGCTCGCCCCGGTGCTCACCGCACTGACGGTGGGAGCCCGCATCGGCAGCGGCATCGCCGCCGAGCTCGGCTCGATGACCGTCACCGAGCAGGTGGACGCCGTGCGCGCGCTCGGGGCGGATCCGATCAAGAAGCTGGTCGTCCCCCGGGTCTACGCCTGCCTCATCGTGATGCCCATGCTCACCGTGCTCGCGGACGTGACCGGCTTCCTCGCCGGAGCGTGGGTCACCAAGTTCGAGTACGACATCTCCTTCGCCCAGTTCTTCACCTCGGCCCTGGACACCGTGGACGAGGCCGACTTCCTCTCCGGCGTCGGCAAGTCGGTGGTCTTCGGGCTGATCATCGCGGTGGTGGGCTGCTACAAGGGCCTCAACGTCGAGGGCGGAACCGAAGGGGTAGGACGCGCCACCACCCAGACCGTCGCCGTCGCCTCGGTCGCCGTCTTGCTCGCCGATTTCTTCCTGACCAAGCTTCTCCTCACCATCACGTGACCGCCCCCGCCGCCACGCTCGCGCCCTCCGAGACGCTGATCCGCTTCGAGGGCCT
>Ga0081540_1001159_pt1 | contig 23221 bp, 24 predicted proteins | sample TabmetS2T1R1_FD_71024 | JGI IMG/M metagenome (GOLD analysis project Ga0081540, IMG submission 71024) | Tabebuia heterophylla rhizosphere microbial communities from the University of Puerto Rico - S2T1R1 | ecosystem: Host-associated > Plants > Roots > Rhizosphere ... | reverse complement strand
CGCCCGCACGATGTCGCCGGCCTTGACGCCGCGATCGACGATGAAGGCAAAGTCGCGCGATACCGGCTGGAACGCGGAGAGTTCGAGCAACGGCTTGGCGCGGGTCGGCTTCTTCTTGGCGTCGGGGATGCGGTCGAGGATGACTTCGAACGCGATCAGCGGGCCATCGGCGCCGAGCGCCTCCAGCGTGCGCGGGTGCAGTTCGCCGAAATAGCCCAGCACGTTCTGCGGGCCGATCTGGATGGTGCCGGAGCGGCCGGGATGCAGCCAGTTGGCGCCGCCCGGCACGACCTGCAGCGCCTGCATCGGCGCGCCGGCGGCCGCCAGCACCGCGAACGCGTCGGCCTTGGCGTCCAGTGCATCTGCGGTGGCCGAGCCGGACCAGTGCCGTCCCATGCCCTTCGCGGACGCAAAGCCGTGACGCACGCCCGATGCCGCGACGAACTGGTTCTCGGGCTTGTCGCCCTTGAAGATCTGTCCGACTTCGAACAGCGCGACGTCGGAGTAGCCGCGATTGGCGTTGGCCTGTGCCGCGGCAACGAGGCCGGGCAACAGGCTCGGCCGCATGTCGGAGAGGTCGGAGGCGATCGGGTTGGCGAGCGCAAGCTCCGCCTGACCGCCGCCGAACAATTCGGCATGCGGTTTGGAGATGAACGACCATGTCACGGCCTCCACCATGCCGCGCGCGGCCAGCGCGCGCTTGGCGCGGCGGGTGCGGTTCTGGATCGTGGTCAGCACCGGCTTGCGGGCATCGTCGCCGCGCTCGAACGGCGTCATCGGCACCTTGTCGACGCCGACGATGCGCACGATCTCCTCGACGATGTCGGCCTTGCCGTGCACATCGGTGCGCCAGGAGGGCACCGCGACCTTCACCACTGGGCCGTTGCCGGCGACCATGAAACCGAGCCGGGTGAGGATCAGTTTCATCTCGACCAGCGGCACCTCGATCCCGGCCAGGCGCTTGACTTCGGTCAGCGGGAATTCGATGACGCGGTCTTCGCCAAAGGCGTTGCCGACGACGATGCTCTCCGACGGCGTGCCGCCGCACAATTCCATCACCAGTTTGGTGGCGAGCTCCAGCCCCGGCACCATGAAGGCCGGATCGACGCCGCGCTCGAACCGATAGCGCGCGTCCGAATTGATGCCGAGCTTGCGGCCGGTCTGCGCGATGTTGATCTCGTTCCACAGCGCCGATTCGATCAGCACGTCGGTGGTGTTCTCGTCGCAGCCGGAAGTCTCGCCGCCCATGATGCCGGCGAGCGATTCGACGCCGTGTTCGTCGGCGATGACGCAGATCGAGGGATCGAGCGTATAGGTGCGGCCGTCGAGCGCCAGCAGGCTCTCGCCATCCTTCGCCCGCCGCACGGTGAGATTGCCCCTCACCTTTTTCGCGTCGAACACATGCAACGGCCGGGCGCGGTCGTAGGTCATGAAGTTGGTGATGTCGACCAGCGCATTGATCGGCCGCAAGCCGATCGAGGTCAGGCGCTTCTGCAGCCATTCCGGCGACGGGCCGTTCTTGACGCCGCGCACCAGCCGCAGCGCAAAGCCCGGGCAGAGCGTGGCGTCTTCCACCGTCACCTTCACCGGGCAGGGGAATTCGCCCTTCACCTGCTTGATGCCGGGATCGATGAACTTGCCCATGTCGGCGGCGGAAAGATCGCGCGCGATGCCATGCACGCCGGTGCAGTCCTGCCGGTTCGGCGTGAGATTGATTTCGAGCACGGGATCGCCGAGCCCCGCCCATTCGGCATAGCCCTTGCCAACAGGCGCATCGGCCGGCAGCTCCATGATGCCGTCGTGGTCGTCGGAAATCTCCAGCTCCGCCGCCGAGCACAGCATGCCGCGGCTTTCGACGCCACGGATGGTGCCGACGCCGAGCGTGATGTTCTTGCCGGGAATGAAGGTGCCGGGCGGTGAGAACACGCTGATCAGTCCGGTGCGCGCATTCGGCGCCCCGCAAACCACCTGCACCGGCGCCCCGCCGTCGCCGGTATCGACCATGCAGACGCGCAGACGGTCGGCGTTCGGATGCTGCTCGGCCGAAATCACCCGCGCGATCGAAAACGGCGCAAGCTGCTTTGCCTTGTCCTCGATGCTCTCGACCTCGAGCCCGATCATGGTGAGCTTGTCGGCAAGCTTTTCCAGCGGCTCGTCGGTGTCGAGATGTTCCTTCAGCCAGGAGAGCGTGAATTTCATGGCTGCGAGCCTCGGGTGTTGTTGGATTTCTCAGTGATACTTGCGCGGGCCTCACCGTTCCCTCCCCCCTTGTGGGGGAGGGCCAGGGAGGGGGGTGAGCCGCTTGCTCCGACCGATGTCGCTTCGCGAATGGCCGCTACGACACCTTCCAGATTCGACATCACCTGCTCGTTCGTGAAGCGCAGAACGCGAAAGCCTTCGGCAGCAAGAAAGGCGTCACGCCGCTGATCAGCTTTTTGACGTTCCTCGAATTCGTGCGACTCGCCATCGAGCTCGACGACGAGCTTCGCCGCGAAGCAGACGAAGTCGACGATGTAATTCCCGATCGGGGTCTGACGACGAAAACCAATCCCGTCCATTCGATTGGCCTTCAGATAGCGCCACAGCAGCGTCTCGGCGCGAGTCATCGTTTGGCGAAGCTGTTTCGCCCTGCTGCGCTGGCGCTGGCTGACAACTGCGTGCGGCATTCGCGGCTACCCCCCTCCCTGACCCTCCCCCACAAGGGGGGAGGGAATGGAGAGAGCTGTCGTGTTGTCGGCAAACACCTCGACCAGCCGGAAGCGTTCGCACATCAGCATCATGTCTTCGCTGAACCGGCCCAGCCGTCCGAAATAGGTGCGGTGCGCCTGGCGCCAATGATCGAGGCTACGGTCGCCTTCGCCTTCTTCGTAGGCGAAGGCAGCGTCGACTTCGGTGTAGCGGCGGTAGGTCACTTCCGTCGTCTCGATCACGCAGCGCGGTTCGCCGCGGCCGTCGAGCACGATCCAGCGTTCGCCCGGCGCCGACGTGTTCGGCTCGTCCTCGGTGGAGCAGGTCGCGGTCTTGAGGCCCCTCATCACGAGGTTGAGCAATTGGTCGGCCAGCTCCGGGCCGTCGCCAAAGGCGAACGAACGCAAACCCTGATATTTCGCAGGGACTGAGTTCACGTGCTCAATCCCCCCGCCAGCGTCGGCAGGTCGAGCGGCTTGAAGCCGTAATGGTTGAGCCAACGCACGTCGCTCTCGAACAATTGCCGGAGATCGGCGATGCCGTATTTCAGCATCGAGATTCGGTCGAGACCCATGCCCCAGGCAAAGCCCTGATAGACGTCGGGATCGATGTCGCAGGCGCGCAACACGTTCGGATGCACCATGCCGCAGCCGAGAATCTCCAGCCAGTCCTCGCCTTCGCCGAAGCGGATCTCGCCCTTGTCGCGACGGCACTGGATGTCGACCTCGAGCGAGGGCTCGGTGAACGGGAAGAATGACGGGCGGAACCGCATGTTGATGTGGTCGACCTCGAAGAACGCCTTGCAGAACTCGTGCAGGATCCATTTGAGATGGCCGAGATGCGAGCCCTTGTCGATGACGAGGCCTTCGACCTGGTGGAACTGCGGCGTGTGGGTCGCGTCGGAATCGATGCGATAGGTGCGGCCCGGGCAGATCACGCGGATCGGCGGCTTCTGGGAAAGCATCGTGCGCACCTGCACCGGCGAGGTGTGGGTGCGCAACAGCATGCGCGAACCGTCCTCTTTCGGATTGAAGAAGAAGGTGTCGTGCATCTCCCGCGCCGGATGGCCCTCGGGGAAGTTCAGCTTCGTGAAGTTGTAATCGTCGGTCTCGATATCGGGACCCTCGGCGATCGAGAATCCCATGTCGGCGAAGATGACGTTGACCTCTTCGAACACCTGGCTGAGCGGATGGATGCGGCCCTGCTCGGCGGGTGCCTCCCGCAGCGGCAGGGTGACGTCGATGGTCTCGGAGGCAAGCCGCGCGTCGAGCGCCGCCGATTTGAGGATGTCGCGGCGCGCGGCGAGCGCCTGCGTGACCGTGTCCTTGGCGAGGTTGATCGCCGCGCCTTGCGTCTTGCGTTCGTCCGGCGACATCTTGCCGAGGGTCGCGAGCAATGCGGAGATCGAGCCTTTCTTGCCGAGCGCGGCCACGCGGACGGCTTCAAGGGCGGCTTCGTCGCCGGCTGCGGCGATATCGGCGAGAATGGACTTTTCGAGTGTGGCGAGGTCGGACACGGTCAATCTCTTTCGCAAAAGGCGGCCGGTTGTCGCCGCTCCCGGGCCAAAACGTCAAGCAAAAAGCCCGTTAAGGAATGAGGCGCATTGAACCCTTTTCGCTGCGCCCGTACCCAAGGTGAGTTCGAGCAGGAGCTTGCGATGCGTTTTGGTCTTCCGGCGGCGGCTTTCGCCTTCGCTATTTCGGTCAATGGTCCCGCGCCGGCCGCGGTCTGTCAGGCCAAGTCGATGACATCAGATGAGATTATTGAGGCGATCAACGCCGCGCCCGGCTGCGAGCGCGCCATGAAGCTGTTCCAGGATTGCGCCTTCGGCGCCAGTGGCGACGTCCAGCTCGGCGAGGCCGTCGAGAAGAAATGCGAGGGCGACTTCCTCGGCGGCCTCAAGGCTCCGCAAAAGCGGGCCTATCAACGCGAGATGAGGGTCTGCGACCGGAAATACCGGAACGAATCCGGCACCATGTATCGCTCTTTCACGGCCTTCTGCCGGGCGGAGGTCGCCCAGCGCTATTCGCAACGTGCGCTCAAGGCCGCGGGCCCGTCAAAGGCCCGCTAGCTCGTTGAGATCTGGCCGCCTCAGGCCGCCAGCGCGGCCTTGGCCTTCTCGGCGATCGCCTGGAACGCCGCCGGCTCGTTGATGGCGAGATCCGACAGCACCTTGCGGTCGACCGTGATGCCCGACTTCGACAGGCCGTTGATGAACACGCTGTAGGTCATGCCGAACGGGCGCACGGCCGCGTTCAGGCGCTGAATCCAGAGCGCGCGGAAGGTGCGCTTCTTGCGCTTGCGGTCGCGGAACGCATATTGGCCGGCCTTCTCGACGGCGGCCTTGGCGGCGCGGATGGTGTTCTTGCGGCGGCCGTAAAAACCCTTGGCGGCCTTGTAGACTTTCTTGTGCTTGGCGTGAGCGGTCACACCGCGTTTAACGCGAGACATGACGGAAATCCTTCAGAGATGACTTTGGTGATGGGGCGCCTGCGCGAACGCAGGCCTCGGCTCAATTGATCGTCGACGCGATCAGGCGTTCGGCAAGAAGTACTTCTTGACGTTGTCGCCGTCGGTCTTGAACAGCACGCGGGTGCCGCGGAGCTGACGAATCTGCTTCTTCGTCCGCTTGATCATGCCGTGACGCTTGCCGCGCTGGGCGTGCATCACTTTGCCGGTGGCAGTCACCTTGAAGCGCTTTTTAGCGCCCGACTTGGTCTTCAGCTTGGGCATTTGGCTCTCCTGTGGCCGCAACACGAAAACGCCCGTGAAGGCGTTTGGTCGGCTAAAATGCTCGTTAGAGCGTTGAAAGTGCTCAGGTTTTTCCTGAAAATGGAAGCAACCCGCATGGACATCGCCACGGCAGCCCTTGATCAGCCGGGCGATGAAGGCTGGGCTTATGGCAGAGGAAGCACCAATTGGCAATGATGAACCGCGCAAGGCGGTTCAGTCACCTATCACTGACGTCATTACCACCTCGGTGCGGAGCAGGAAGAAATGAACCGTTTTCAGCGATCGATAGCCCCTTTTAACGCCTTCCCTGGCCGGCGCAGCCTGCGCTGGCTGGCAGTGGCCGCAGCCCTCGCGGCGGTTGCCGCGCCCGACGGCGCCGATGCCGCGACCAGGAGGATGGTCGGGGGCAACTATGACGGCCCCTGGAACGTGGTCTTCGCGACCACGCGGGGCACGTGCAGTTCCGGTCTCAGCATCCCCTTCATGGTGATCGGCGGCCGGGTGTCATCGGCCGGCGGCGGCAGGGTCTCGGGTTCAGTCAGTCGCGCCGGAGCCGTTGCGGTCAGTGTGTCGCTCGGCGCATCCCATGCGAGCGGCGGCGGCCGGCTCAGCGGCTCCTATGGCGCGGGCTACTGGCGCGGCATCATCACCGGCGACCCCTGCAGCGGCACCTGGCAGGCGACGCGAGGTTGAACGCACACTGGCGTCGTCTCCGCGAACGCAGGGGCCCATACGCCGTGCTCTCCCATCCGGGCAGGATGGGAGACGCCCTTTGCCAGCTATAGCCATCGGTGGTTATTGGTCCCCGCGTTCGCGGGGACGACAACGAGAGAGGGCGGCGACGCAAATCAGCGCGGCGCCAGCACCATCACGACTTGGCGGCCCTCGAACCTGGCGTCCTGCTCGACCTTGGCGTATTCGGCGACGTCAGCCTTGACCTTGTCCAGCAGCTTGGTGCCGATTTCCTGGTGCGCCATTTCGCGGCCACGGTAGCGCAAGGTGATCTTGACCTTGTCGCCTTCCTCGAAGAACCGCTGCATCGCGCGCATCTTCACGTCGTAATCGTGATCGTCGATCATCGGCCGCAGCTTGATCTCCTTGATCTCGACGATCTTCTGCTTCTTGCGGGCCTCGGCGGCTTTCTTCTGTGCCGAATACTTGAACTTCCCGTAGTCCATGATCTTGCAGACGGGAGGATTGTTGTTCGGCGAAATCTCGACAAGATCCATGCCTGCCTCGAGGGCCATCTTGATGGCCACCATGGTCTCGATCGTACCGTGGTTGGTGCCGTTCTGATCGATCAGCTGGATCTGCGCATTGCGGATATCATCATTGGTGCGCGGCCCGTCTTTGGTTGCAGCGGGCGGGGCTCTGTTGGGACGGCGAATGGGTACTTCTCCAAAGTTGTGAAAGGAAGGTCGATAGTTTGAAGCAATACGCGCCAAGGGGCAAGCGAACTCGCTTCGTGCGCCCGAAAACCGTCAAATGCGAGGCATTTCGGCCACGCTCGGCAAATATGGCGCGGGAGCCCGGTCCGCAAGCGTTTTGACGTTGCTTGACCGATGCGGCGCGCCTACGGACAAAGCAGCCGGCGAGGGTAAAGAATTCATGACAAATTCAGCAGCAACCGATCAGGAACCGGCCTTTATCGAGGTGGGAGAGGACGACGGCCGCCGCCGGATCGCGGTGCGCGCCCGGGCGGGCAGCGAACCGGGGCTGTTCTGGCTCGGCGGTTTCAATTCCGACATGAGGGGCACCAAGGCGCTGGCGCTGGATGCCTGGGCGGCGGAACACGGCCGCGCCTGCGTCCGGTTCGATTATTCCGGCCATGGCGAATCGGGCGGCGCCTTCATCGACGGTACTATCGGACGCTGGCTGGAAGAGAGCGTCGCGGTGTTCGAGCAGTTCTGCCGGGGTCCGCAGGTCGTGATCGGCTCTTCGATGGGCGGCTGGATGGCGCTGCTTTTGGCGCGCGCCATCGCCCAGCGCGAGGCGGCGGGCGCAAAGCTCGCCGGACTGGTGCTGATCGCGCCGGCGCCCGATTTCACCGAGCAATTGATGTGGAACGGTTTTTCCGACGAGATCCGCGAGGAGATCAGGACCAAAGGCGTGTGGATGCGGCCCTCGGAATATGGCGATGGCTCGCCCTATCCGATCACGCGCGCGCTGATCGAGGAAGGCCGCAACCATCTCCTGCTCGGCAGCGCCATCGAGGTCGGCTGCCCCGTGCGCATCCTGCAGGGCGCGCAGGATCCCGACGTGCCCTGGCAGCACGCCTTTGCGCTGGCGCACCGGCTGCCGGCCGAGGACGTGGTGCTGACCATGATCCAGGACGGCGACCACCGCCTGTCGCGCCCGCAGGACATCGCGCGGATCATGGCCGCGGTGGCGGAGATGGGGTGAAGTATTTTCCTCCTTCTCCCCCCGTGGGAGAAGGTGGCGCGAAGCGCCGGATGAGGGGTTCTCTCCGCGGAGACAGACCCCTCACCCGTCTCGAATAAGCTGACGCTCATTCGATCCACCCTCTCCCACAAGGGGAGAGGGAAAAGAAAAGCGGGAGACTCGCCATGAACACATCCACCATGCTCAGCGCCTTCTGCGATACCGTCGAGCAGCGCAACGGCCGCGCCTTCGCCGAACTGTTCACCGAGGACGGCGTCTATCACGACGTGTTCTATGGCGCGTTCGAGGGCCGTGCGAAGATCGCAGGGTTGATCGACGACTGGTTCTATCGCACGGCAGAAGATTTCCGCTGGGACATGCACGACCCCGTCAGCGACGGCGAGACGCTCTACGCGCGCTACACCTTCAGCTACCGCTCGACGCTGCCCGAGGCCGAGGGAGCACGCGCGATGTTCGAGGGCGTGTCGATCATGAAACTGCGCGATGGCAAGATCGCGGAATATCACGAGGTCGCGAATACTGCGCCGGCGTTCGTCGATCTCAAGTTCGCGCCGGAGCGCATCACGAAGATCGTTGCCAAGCAGGGCGCGGCATTAAAGGCGCGACCGGAGATGCAGCGGCATCTGGTGTAACAGGCAGTCATTCCGGGGCGCGCAAAGCGCGAACCCGGAATCTCGAGATTCCGGGTTCGATGCTGCGCATCGCCCCGGAATGACGGATGAGGGAGCGGACGCTGCTGGTGCCGCGCCATGACGGAGCTACGGCGGCGGCACGTTCGTCATCGGCTTGCGTTGCGCCAGTGCGGCTACCGTCGACGTCCCGATCGGGCCCTTCTCGTCATAGAGCCAGCATTCGCCGATCGCGATGCCGTCGCTGGCGTGATGGTTGACGACGTCGAAGCCGATCCAGCGCGTCGCCGGCAGGCGGTGCAAGTACAGCGTGACGTCGCTGTTGATGTAGCCGAGCCCCTGGTCGCCGGCATTCGCGAACGGGCTGGCGAAGTCCGCGCCTGTCGCGACATGGACGAACGGCGACATCGTCACGCCCTCGACCAGCTCGCGGACCTCGCTCATCCACAACCGCCGGGGGCCGAGCGAGCCCATCGCGCCGACGATCGGCCGCGTCGTCCACTTGCCGTTCATGCCGAGCTTCGGGTCGGTCGGCGCCGGGATCGTGTCGGGCAGCGGCGCGTCCCAGTTCGCCGGCGACCAGACATTGCCGGGCGCATTTTCCGTCTTGCGCAATAGCTGGCACGAGGCGCGCGCCATGCTCGTGCCGCCGGAAAAGAATTCGGCTTCCACGACCTTGATCCGCATGCCGTCGCGGACGAGTTTCGTGGTGATTTCCACCGGCGTCAGGATGTTCGGCAGGCGAAACATGTCGACGGTAAGCCGCGCCGGCACGAATTCATCGGAGCCGTGGCGTTGCTCGATCACATGGGCGAGGAGACCGATGACGACGCGGCCGTGCATCGAGTTCGGGTCCCATGGGCCGTTTGAGACTGGATTGGGGATGAAGGCGTCGCCGTGCTTGGCGAAGAAGGGCTCTTTTTTCATGGCCGGGGAACATGACGGAAACCGCGCGACGAAATCAAGAGCTCTAGACCCTCATGGTGAGGAGGCGCGTAAGCGCCGTCTCGAACCATGCAGGCCCGGCTGGTGGTCTCGCCCTTCGAGACGCGCTACGCGCTCCTCAGGGTGAGGGCTTGGCAGCGGTGCTGTTGAGCCGCCATTCCGCGCGCACCTCCTGATCAGTCTCCAAGTCCACCATCCGCGCGGCCAGCGCGTCGAATCTCCCGCGATCGATTAGTTGCGACAGCGCCCATACCGCCGCGCCGCGCACCAGCGGGCTTGCATCGTCAAGCAACTGCTCGGCCTCGGCTGCGAGCGAGGCATCATCGGCATTGCCGATCGCGATCAGCACGTTGCGGACAAAGCGGTCGCGGCCGATGCGCTTGACCGGGGATTTCGTGAACAGCGCGCGAAACGCCGCGTCGTCGAGCCGAGCCAGATCGGCCAAGGCTGGCGCGCGCAATTCCGCGCGCGCGGCGAGTTTGGCTTCGCGGCCTTCCTGCGCGAACTTGTTCCACGGGCACACCGCGAGGCAATCGTCGCAGCCATAGATGCGGTTGCCGATGCTCTTGCGGAACTCGCGCGGGATCGGGCCCTTGTTCTCGATCGTGAGGTAGGAAATGCAGCGCCGCGCGTCGAGCTTGTAAGGCGCCGGGAACGCCGCGGTCGGGCAGATGTCCTGGCAGGCATTGCAGGTGCCGCAGTGATCGGTATCGGCAGCGTCGGGCGGCAGTTCGGCCGCGGTGTAGATCGCGCCGAGAAACAGCCACGAGCCGAACTCGCGCGAGACCATATTGGTGTGCTTGCCCTGCCAGCCCAATCCTGCCGACTGCGCCAGCGGCTTTTCCATCACCGCAGCGGTATCGACAAATACCTTCACTTCCTCGCCGGATGTTGCGACCAGCCAGCGCGCCAGCGCCTTCAGGCGTTTCTTGATGACGTCGTGATAGTCGTCACCCTGGGCGTAGGCGGAGATCGCGCCGCGCGAGCGCGCCTTGAGAATCTCCAGCGGATTTTCGTCCGGCCCGTAATTGACGCCGAGCATGATGATCGAACGCACGCCGGACCACAGCACGCGCGGATCCATTCGCCGTTCCGGCTGCGCCGCGAGCCAGTCCATGTCGCCATGTGCGCCGGCATCGAGGAATTCGCGGAAATATTTGCCGGCTTTGCCGATCGCGTCAGGAGCGGTGACGCCGATGCAATCGAAACCGAGGGCCTGCGCCTCGCGGGTGAGCGCGCGCTTGAGATCGTCTGGCGCGAGTTTGGCGCTCAGAAGTCGAGGTCCACGTAGGTCCGCGACGCCGGCACGCCGGCCAGCCATTCGCTCAGGAGCGGACGGAACGACGGGCGGGATTTCACCCGCGCGTACCACGCCTTTGCTGCGTCGTCCTCGCTCCATGGCACGTCGCCCAGATAATCGATCGCCGAAAGATGCGCCGCGGCGGCGAGGTCCGCGTAGCTCAGCCGCTCGCCGGCGAGGAAGTTCCGCGTCTGCGCCAGCCAGCCGATATAGGCCAGATGATAGCGCACATTGACCTTGGCTGCGCGGATCACATCGGTCGCGGGCGATCCGCCGCCATGTTCCTCGCTCATGAAGCGCTTGTAGATGCGCTCGGTCACCAGCGGATTGGAGACCTCCTCGAAGAATTTTTCGTTGAACCACGCCATCAGCCGGCGCACCTCGACGCGCTCGGCCATCGAGGCCGGCAGCAGCCGCCGGTCACCGGCCTCCAGGCCGTGGGTCTCGTCGAGATATTCGGCGATGATTCCGGCGCCGGGGATCGGCGGAAAACCCTCGGCGATCAATACCGGCGTGGCGCATGCCGGATTGAGCAAGAGAAATCCCTCGCGGCGTTCCCAGGCGCGCTCTTCCACCAGACGCAAGTCGAGGCCGTGTTCGCCGAGGACCAGGCGAATAAAGCGCGAATGCGGGCAGAACGGATGATGGTAGAGCGTGTACATGAAGTCCTAAAGGTAACAAAGCCGCGCTTAAGGAACTCTCAACCTGTCAGGCCTCACTCGAATCGGTGGGACACTAGAGCGTTTTCCAGCGAAGTGGAAACCGGTTCGCGTGAAGAAAACGCGTCAAAACAAGAATCTGGAGCTCCGTTCCGATTCAAATCGGAACGGAAAAGGCTTTAGCCAAGCGGGCGCACTAGGCAACCTGTGTTTGGCGTTTTTTTGCGATTGCGGCATCCGGGGTAATAGGCGAGAAGGACGCGGCTTTTCCAGCAAAATTGGATCACACCATGATGTCGGATGCAGTGAAGGCGGTAATCCTCGGCATCATCGAGGGTATCACGGAATTCTTGCCGGTTTCGTCCACAGGTCACATGCTGCTGGCGCAGCGCTTCTTCGGCCTCGGCGAGGGCGCATTTTGGCAGAGCTTTGTGATCCTGATTCAGCTCGGCGCGATCCTTGCCATCGTCGCGCTGTATTTCTCCAAATTGTGGCGTGTCGCGCTCGGCATGTTCACCAATGCCGACGACCGGCGTTTCGTCATCGGCGTGCTGGTGGCGTTCCTGCCGGCGGTGGTTGTTGGCCTTATCGCCGGCAAATACATCAAGGAGCTGCTGTTCAATCCGTGGGTGGTGTGTTTCACGCTGATCGTCGGCGGCGCGATCCTGCTGTGGGTCGATCAGCTCGATCTCAAGCCGACCGAGGACGACGCCACGCGCTATCCGCTACTGATGTATCTGTGGATCGGCATCGCGCAGTGCGTCGCGATGATTCCCGGCGTGTCGCGCTCCGGCGCCAGCATCGTGGCGGCCATGCTGCTCGGCGCCGACAAGCGCTCGGCGGCGGAGTTCTCGTTCTTCCTCGCGATCCCGACCATGATCGGCGCCTTCGCCTATGATTTCTACAAGAACCGCGCCGAGATGACGGTCGATCACATCGGTGTCGTCGCGATCGGCTTCGTGGTCTCGTTCATCACGGCGATGATCGTCGTGAAGACGTTCCTCAACTACGTCACGCGCCACGGATTTACGTTCTTCGCGTGGTGGCGCGTCATCGTCGGCGTGGCCGGCCTGATCGCGCTGGCGCTGGGCCGGTAGTTCTTTCCGTCCCTGCGTTGGGACTACAAAAAAGCTATGCGCTCTTGCGCTGAAACTGTCCCGAGGCGCGGAAGCGCCAGAGCCATTGCGGGGCAACCCCCTCGATCGAATCGGGCGCGATGCCGAGCCCTTCCAGGGTGAGGCCCGCAGCCTTCGCCGCGTCGGACACCACATTGTCCGACTGCAGCATCACCACCTGGTCCGGCGTCAGCTTCAGCGGGCCCGGCGCGAATTGCAGGAAGTGCGCCTGAAACTTCGCCAGTCCGAACGGCAGCGAAATCAGCATGCGCTCGCGCCCGGTGATGGCGAGAATGGCTTCCATGATCTCGCGCATGGTCAGCACTTCCGGCCCGCCGAGTTCGTAAGTCGCGCCCGGCTTGGTCTTGCCGTCGACGGCATCAGCCACCGCGGCTGCGACGTCGCCGACATAGGCCGGCTGCAGGCGGGTCACCCCGCCGCCGATCAGCGGCAGGAACGGCGACATCCGCGCCAGCGCCGCAAAGCGGTTGGTGAATTGATCCTCGGGGCCAAACACCACCGACGGCCGCATGATCGTGGCTGACGGCACCGCCGCCAGCACCGCCTTTTCCCCGGCTGCCTTGGTGCGGCCGTAGGCCGAGGGCGAGTTCTCGTCGGCGCCGATCGCGGAAACATGCACCATGCGGGCGCCCACGGCGGCGGTAGCCTGCGCGATGGTTTCGGCGCCTGTGGCCTGCACCGCCTCGAAGGTCTGCGCGCCGCTCTCGGTCAGGACGCCGACGAGGTTGATGGCGACCTCGGAATCGCGCATCGCCGCCTGCACCGATGCCGGGTAGCGCAGATTAGTCTGCACCGGATGGATCTGGCCCACCCGGCCGAGCGGCTGCAGGTGCCCGGCCAGTTCCGGCCGCCGCACCGCCACCCGGATCCGGTAACCGCGCTTGGCCAGCGCCCGCACCACGTTCCGCCCCAGAAAACCCGATCCGCCAAACACCGTGATTAGCGTTTCCTGGTTCGATGCCATGGCTGGATTCCTGCCGGTCAGATTCGAGAGATATCGATGGGATTTAGCGGATTCGCGATACGCCAACGCAGCCCCGCTGTACAGCGTATTTGGACCGTGACGAACCTATTTGACAACCGTGCGACCGAACCTTACTAACCGCCCCACGCCCAGGTGGTGGAATTGGTAGACGCGCTGGCTTCAGGTGCCAGTGGCTTAACGGCCGTGAAGGTTCGAGTCCTTTCCTGGGCACCACCCCCTACCCAAGTGATTGAAATCGCTCAGTTGCGGGGAGTTTGAGCCGCTGACCGGCATGTATGACCGGGACGCCGCGCGCATGAACTTCGTGACCTGCATCTATCGACACGGATTCGTCGCAGACGACCGGATGATGACTACTCGAAATCAGGCGTCGAGGCGAACCCCATGGTTTTCTGGATAGCGAGTGTGGTCGGATTGGCGATCGCCTATCTCTTCGGCTCGATGCCCACGGGCTATCTGGCGGGGATGCTGCTCAAGGGCATCGATATCCGACAGCATGGCTCGAAATCCACCGGGGCCACGAATGTATTGCGGACCCTGGGTAAATGGCCTGCGTTGGCGGTGCTCCTGGTCGATGTACTGAAAGGCGTAGCGGCGATCGTCTTTGCCCGCTGGTTCTATCCCTGGCTCTATAGCTTGGCGTTGGTCACGCCACCGGCAACGCTTGATCTGCAAACCTTGGTGCCCTGGGCTGTTTGCCTGGCCGGACTGGCCGCGTTGTTAGGCCATGGCCGCTCGATCTGGCTGAATTTTACAGGCGGCAAATCCGCGGCGACAGGTCTGGGCGTGTTGCTGGCGATGTCCTGGCCGGTCGGCTTAGGTGCCGCGGCGGCTTTTGCCGTTGTGCTGGCTGTTTTCCGGATTGTTTCCCTCGGTTCGACACTGGCGGCGCTGACCGCGATTGTCCTGATCTGCGGCCTGGAGCAACCATTGCCATATCGGCTACTGGTGATTGCAGGCGGCATTTACGTGATCGTGCGCCATCGGACCAACATTCAGCGGCTGCTGGCCGGAACAGAGCCGCGCCTGGGGCAAAGCAGTCCAGATTCGAAAATGGCATCGCAAATCTAGTACGTGCCACTCTGAGACTGTCGAGATCGGCGGCGTGGCGGCTCAACGCTAACCGCTGTGGCCCATACGCGTCACATTTGTTTCTCCGATCGGAGTTACCAGCGTTTTTCGATTCATCTCCCGATCGATTCCAGACGGCGAAGGCCTCGGTGGCGAACAATTTGCGCTTCAAGTCCGTGGTCGCAATTGGCGCCATCAGCGCGACCGTCGCGGCTTTGCTGCTGAGCCAGATCCACCTTGCTTATGTGACCGCCAATGAGGTGGCATTCTGCCACAAGTCCGCGACGCCCGGCGGCCTGCTCGCGTCGCACTTCGGCTTCGCGTGGCCGTGCCTCGCGCTGCTCGCGTTCCAGAGTTTTGGGCTCTACGCATCCCGGTTCTTCTGGCTCAGCGTTGTCGCCGGAGGGATGATGATTTTGTACGCGACCAGCCAGTTCGACATCATCTTTATACGCGGAGAAACGATCTCGTGGGAATGTACCGACTGGAGCTGGTACGACGGAACATTTCTAGATCAAGCCCTCGCCTTCTTTCTGTTCGTGCCGCTGCTGGTCTTGTTTGCCGGGACCGGCCTCGCCGAGCTCTTGATCTTGCTGATGGTCCGGATGACCGGCGTCCACCCGATCGACTGGGCTCTGTCGAAACTCGCCCGCTCGAACAAGGGCGCCTCGCAGCGTGACGCAGGGCAAATGCCTGCGGGATTGAAGAGCGACGTTTAGCACGGTCTGCAACCGGCGCGTGAAGACCTAAAAAACAATCATTGGATGTTTAGACTTTAACGTTTTCGTAGAAGGCGAGCCATAAGAACTCGCCGAGCAGTTGTGCGGCGCCGATGTGAGCCGCCCAAATCGCAATAAATTCCGACCGCAGTTCAGCCTGCTGGACCGGATCGGACGATACTGGATTTCGCATGGATGCGGCTGTCGCCGACCGTCCTCAGCAAGCGCGAATCGACGTGTCCGCGCGGCAGGGCCTGAATTCGCTCTGGCTCTTGACGGCGCTGGCGCTTGCGATCGCGCTGGCGCTTCCGTTCTTTCTGGTCGATGTGCCTCCCATACTCGACTATCCAAATCATCTAGCGCGTTACTTCGTGCTGGCGCATCCGGGCGATCCCGTGCTGTCGCAGATGTATCTTCCGCGTTGGGGGCTGATGCCGAATCTGGGCATGGATGTGCTCGGCGCCGGGCTCCTGAGGCTGACCGACGTTCACGTCGGGGGCCGGATCCTGCTGGCGCTGAGCGTTTTCGCGCCGGTCGTCGGCGTCGTCATCTATAGCCGCGGGGTCTTCGGCGAATTTTCGTATTGGCCGCTGGCGTCGGGCACCCTCGGTTTCAACGGCATCTTCCATCTCGGCTTCATGAACTTTCTGCTGGGGCTGGGACTGGCCTTCGCGCTCGCGACCGGCTGGATTGTCCTGCGACGACGTGGTGAAGCACTGACAGCGGCCGCGTACGCTGCGCTGGCGACGCCCGTCCTGTTCTTTTGCCATCTGTTCGGCGTGCTGGTGTTCGCGTTGCTGATCGGCGCCGAGGAGATCGCGCGTCTGCTGGCCTCGCGCCGCATTGGAAAACTGACGGCGGGCGAAGTGATGCGGGCAGGGGCGCTGCTCGCGATCGCGATCAGCCCGGCGGTGGTGCTGTATCTCCTGGCTCCCCTGGGCGCGAGTGCGGCGGCGCCGGCGCCGATCGCCGGAATCGGCTACAAATTGTGGACGTTGCTGACGCCGTTCATGACCACGAACATCCGGCTGACACTGTGGACGGCGGTGATTGTCATCGGATTCCTTGCCATCGCCTGGCGGCGGGCAAGCGTGAGCCCGGGGGCTGCCATCGCGCTTGGAATTCTGGCGCTGGTCTATCTTGTCGCTCCTTCCGAGATCAAAGGCGGCACCTTTGTCGACGTTCGCCTCGGAATGATCGCCGGATTGCTGCTGTTTGCCGGATTTAAGCCGGCGCTCACACCGCGACAGGCTCTGGTGGCCGCCGTGATCTTTGCCGCGCTGATCGGCATCCGCACGATCTATATCGGCGCGACCTGGATCGACCATCGGCAGACGCTGGCGGAACTACGCGGGGCGATGGCGCAGATCGCGCCGGCTTCGCGGGTGATGATTGCCCATGGTCCGCGCGCGATCGGGACCTCAGCCGCGCGAGCGGAATGGGCGCTGCCCGGAATTTCGCGGCTCGATAGCGAGTTGAGTGCGTTGATGGTGATCGAACGGCGCGCGTTCTGGCCGCTGCTGTTTGCCGACCCCACCCAACACCCGATGGAGGTGACGCCGGAGTTCAGGCCGCTGTCGCAGTCTCCCGGCGGGGCGGTGAATTTTGCCTGGCTTTCCGAAACGGATGCGCCGGCCGCCAGACTGAAGCTGGCGCCGTACCTGAAGAACTGGCGCGCCGATTTCGCCGCCGTGTTGCTGGTCGATCCGCCGGCGGTGCTTCCGCCTGCGCCTGAAGGCCTGACGCTGATACATGCCGCGCCCGTGGCGACGCTCTATCGAATTGGCCGCTGAAGCTGCCGATCCCTACCACGTGTAGTGCACACCGAAGTTTCCCTTCACGCCATCGCGCTTGCCGCCGTCGGTATCGCCGCGCACGGCGAACTGGTAGCCGGCCTGCGCGTAGAGGCTAAGGCCGGGAAGGATTTTTGCGCTGAGGCCGCCGGCAAACTCCAGCCGCGTCGCCTGGCTTGCCAGTGGCACCGTGTCGATGCCGAACATCGTGTTCGCCTTGGCGCCCTCGTCGCGCCAGACATTGGTGACCACGTAAGGCTGCCACACCCGTCCCGCGGGATCGTTGATGGTCCACTTGCCGCGCAGACCGAGCCGCCCGCTGACGCCGGAAGTCGTGCCAAGCCCGACCGGGCCGAAGCCGTCATCGCCATCGCGGAAAGAAACCTGCTGCCAGATGATCTGGCCCTCCGGCTCCAGCACAAAGCCCGGCCCGAACCACGGCAGGGGAATCGGATAGCCCGCCTCCAGCGAGGAGATCAGGCCCGTGCCATTGGTCCCGAGGTCGGCACGCCGGCTTCTCGCGTTGCCGTCGTAGAACGAGCCCTGCAGTACCGCGTCGATGTACCAGCCGGTCGGGCCGTAGTGGGTCCAGTAGGCCCCGAATGAATAGGCATTGAGGTTCAGCGAACCGGTGCGTTGCAGGAGATAGCCGGTCGAGGCCGCGTTGGTGACGAGGCCGTCGACGCCGACATTGCTGTTGCCATAGGCGAAGTAGAGACCGGCGGTGTCGCTGTGGCCCGGGATCAGGCTGCCGCGCCAGACGTCGATGCCGGTCTGGATGCCGGCCACCTGGCCGGTCGCGCGCGGGTCGGCGAAGGCCTGATAGTGGTTGTCGATCTGCTGACCGAACAGGCGGCCCCATGCGGCGGTGTTCCGGCAATTCTGGTCGGGGGCAGTGGTAGGCGTGGCGCCATAGTAGGGCGTGGTGTGCAAGCACGCGGCGTCGGCCGCCGCATCACCGACGCGCTCATGCAGGGTGCCGAGCGTGGTGAGCCCCATCTGCCGGGCAATCGGCTGCACCACGCCATAGGTCGGAAGTTCCGGTCCGGTGATCGGAAACAGGACACCGGGCGGCAGCTTCCCGATCGGCGGCACGACCGGAAGTACGATTCCGGGCGGCACCGTGCCGATCGGTGGAACGGGTGGCACGGTGCCGATTGGTGGAACAACTGTCTCAGGAGGTTTGATGCCGATAGGCGGGATGGGTGTCGTGGGCGGCACCGTGCCGATTGGCGGAACGGCTGTCTCAGGTGGTTTGATGCCGATTGGCGGAACGGGCGTCACGGGCGGCAGCGTGCCGATCGGCGGGACCGGCGTCACGGGCGGTTTGATGCCGATCGGCGGAACAGGTGTCACGGGCGGCAGAGTGGCGATCGGCGGCACGGGCGTTACGGGCGGCAGCGTACCAATTGGCGGAACGGGCGTTACCGGCGGCGACACGAAGGTGGACCGCAAGAACCAGTCATTGGGCACGCTGACGCCGTCGAGGCCGCCGCGGAATAGGCGATAGTCGAAAGCGCCGGCGCGCACTTCGCCGGCGAGCGTAAAGGCGCCGGGAGCGGTGACGCCGCCATTGATTGCATCCACCACCAGGATGCCGTTCGCAGTCGTTTGTGCTCCCGGCCCGCCGGCGTTGGTGACCCTCAGGAAACTGGTGCCGGTGGCGGCGGCCGCGCCATCGATCGTGGTTCGGCTGCCATTGATGATGAGCACGTCTGATGGCGACGTGTCTGTTCCCAGAAACGTGTTCAGGTGGATCGTGCCGCCCATGCCGACATATGGTCCGAACACCGTCAATGAATTGCCGACGGTGAGGCCATCAGGGTGGCCGAGATCGATGAGCCCCGAATTGACGATGGAGCCTGCGGTCATGTTGCTCGGGAGCGCATGAATCGACAGGTCGAGAATACCGCCTGAGCCAATGACGAAGCGCGCCAGCCCGCCGGTGGAGTTGTTGAGAAAGGTCGCAACGTCACCCGATCCGCCAATGTTGACGGTCGGTCTATTGTTGGGGTCGCTGAATGGGTCGGCGCCGGTGAGGATGCCGAGACCGGTGAACACCAAATTCGAGTTACCGGAGGTGAGGTTCAACGTGTAATCCGGCGCGGTGAATATCTGCTGGCCAATCGTCGTCGTCGCCGCGGGAAATAGAACAACCCGGTTGGTGACAGCCGGAAACGTGCCCGTGTCGGTGGGCGGCCCGCCGGGGTTCCAGTTGGCGTTGGAGTTCCAGTTGGAGTTGGCGCCGCCTGTCCAGATCGCATTGATGGTCGAACCGATCGGCGCGACTTGCGCCAGCGCCGGCGTGGTGAAGCCGATGACCGCGCATACCGATACTGCGCTCGGCCACAGGCACTGCCGTTGAAGTGGACAACCAGCGCCGCACAAATGCGGCTTTGCAGCCCGGCTTGCCGTCGTTCTCAATGAGCTTGGCAGAACACCAAGGCGAAGCATCGACGATCCCCCACCTTCAGGTTGCAAGGGAGCATCGGCCTACCTCTCGGATTTGCCACAACCATGGCGTACCATGGCGTGGCCAGAATTTATTACTGGTTGTAGCTAATGAGTCACGCAATAGACAGCGACACTGGCCAATTCAAGTTCCCGCGGACCTGGCGAGCGAGGTCGCAGCGCTACTATTTCCCTTGGCCTGAATTGTTTGAATCCGGATCAGCGTCGGAAACGTGTCCGTCCGGACCGCGGCTGAACACGCCGTAGTCACTGGATTTCATCCCGTTGCCGTTGGTCGCCACGACCGTAAGGCCCAGTTTCAGCAATTCGCGCACGGCCGCCGCACGCGTCGGCATCCGGTGCTTGAAGCGGAAGTCGTCGATGATCGTCAGTTCCTCAGGCGAGAGCATCACCTGCAATCGTTCGCCGCGAAGATCGGGCATTGTGAGCGTCCAGATGAGATAATTGAGTTATCTTACCCAACTTAGCGACTTACTCAACGCGCGTCTTTGTCGTTAGTTCCATCAAACCAGACACCGGAGCCGAATTAGCCAGATACATCAATAAAAACAATGTGTTACGTGTTGATTTACGATATTGGCGGGCGTATAGTCTTGCCTCGGAGGACACCTTATGACCGAGAACATCAAGCTACCGCGCAAGCTGTCCGAAGAGCGCGAGGTACCGCCACCGCGCCGGCCGAGCCACGCCAACGTCATCGAAAATCTCGACCGCTGGGCCAACAGTCCGGAACTGCAGCCGCCAACCGATGAAAGTCGGCCGGAGTGACGTGAGCGTTGGATGCCACCCGTCATTCCGGGTCCGGCGCTTACGCGCCATCCCGGAGCGACGGAAACCGTTCCCCATCCCCGCGAGCGCGATTCGGGACGGAAGATTTGACATCGCGGCAATGCCGATCGCGCGCCGATGCATAACGGCAAGGTCATCGCTTCGCTTCACGAAAGCTGCATTTGCCCGAACAAGTCCGTAAAACCGTGACAAAGCCACCATTGTCTTGCCATAAGTCGTGCCAGCCGCTCGCCTCCTGCGTCGTTGGGCGCTAGTGTTTTCCGTCGAATCGACTTGAGACACGAGGCCTTCATGACCATCCGCCTGCACCGCGGCGATCTGCCCGACCTGTCCCGCTACAAGGATTCGGTGGCGATCGATACCGAGACCATGGGGCTCAATCCGCATCGCGACCGGCTCTGCGTGGTGCAGATGTCGAATGGCGACGGCAGCGCTGACATCATCCAGATTCCGAAGGGCCATACCGACGCGCCGAATCTCAAGGCTCTGCTGGCCAATCCCGCCGTCACCAAGATCTTTCACTTCGCGCGCTTCGACATCGCCGTGCTCTACAACACCTTCGGCGTGATGGCGCAGCCGGTCTACTGCACCAAGATCGCCTCGCGGCTGACGCGCACCTATACCGACCGCCATGGCCTGAAGGATCTGGTGCGCGAAGTCCTCAACATCGATCTGTCGAAGCAGCAGCAATCGAGCGATTGGGGGTCGGCGAGCCTCACCGAGGCCCAGCTCGCCTATGCCGCATCCGACGTGCTGCATCTGCATGGCTTGCGCGAGAAGCTCGATGCCATGCTGGAGCGCGAAGGCCGCGTCCCATTGGCGCAGGCCTGCTTCGATTTCCTGCCGACCCGGGCGAAGCTCGATCTCGGTGGCTGGGAGGCCGAGGACATCTTCGCGCATTCGTGACCGGGACGATTTGTAGCGGTTTCCGCTTCCGCCCCGTTTCGGTCATACTCATCGGGAGTGTCCGGGCTGCAAAATCCCGCTTTTGCGGGTAGGATGACGCTTTCCTGGCGTCCTGGAGCAGCGGTGAACTCGGCACATTACCCAGCCTACGATCCCGGACTGGAGGTCCGCTTTGCCGCGGCCGCCCGTCACAGCCGGATGGTGCGGGTGCTGCGGGTCGCGGTGCCGGCGGCCGTGGTGCTGGCGATGGCGGTTATCGTCGGGGTCGCGCTTTTCAATCCATTCCGGATTCCGGAACTCAAGCTGCCCGTCGATATCAGCAATCTCGTGGTGTCCGGCACCAAGGTCACGATGGAAAAACCGCATCTCGCCGGCTTCTCGACCGACCAGCGGCCGTATGAATTGTGGGCCAAGGCGGCGATCCAGGATCTGACCGCGCCCGACCATGTCGAGCTCAAGACGCTGCGGGCCAAGGTGATGATGGAAGACAAGAGCACGGTGACGATGGATGCGCACACCGGCTATTTCGACAGCAAGCAGCAGCTGCTTGACCTGCGCAAGGATATCTTCCTGCAATCCTCCACCGGCTACGAGGCCAAGCTCACGCAGGCCTATGTCGACATCAACAAGGGGTCGGTGACGTCGGACGAGCATGTCGACGTCAAATTGCTCAATGGAACGCTCACCGCCGACAAGCTCCGGATCATCAACAGCGGCGAAGTGGTGCGCTTCGAAGGCAATGTGGTGATGAACCTGATCATGGAAAGCCCGGCGCAACCCGAGCCTGAGCCGGAGCCGCCGCCACCGCCGGCCAGAACGCGATCCGTCTCCGGCAAGTCCGCCAACACGAAGTGATTTTTATGATGCAGTCTTTCTCGCGCAGTCTTGCGGCAGCGGCATTTGCGCTCGCGCTTTTTGCCTCCGGCGGCGTTTACGCGCAGGGCGCGATGTCGGGCGTGCCGAACGCGATGCAGGGTTTTTCGCAAAACCGCGATCAGCCGATTCAGATCGAGGCGGCCTCGCTCGAAATGCGCGACAAGAAAAAGGAGGCGACCTTTTCCGGCAATGTGAAGGTCGTGCAGGGCGACACCACCATGACCTCGAAAACGCTGGTGGTGTTCTACGATTCGGGCGCGGCGCAGGATTCGCCGCAGCCCGCTGCACCCAAGGGGGCGAAATCCCCGACAATGCAGTCGGCATCCCCCGGGCCCGGCGGCAGCTCGTCGATCCGCCGGCTGGAGGCCAAGGGCAGTGTCGTGGTCACGCAAAAGGATCAGGTCGTCACCGGCGAAACCGCGATTTTCGACACGCGGGCCAACCTCATCACCATGGTGGGCGGGGTGGTCTTGACCCAGTGCAAGAACGTGCTGAAGGGCGATCGCCTGAAGGTGGACATGACGACCGGCGTGTCGCGGGTCGAGTCCGACAGCGGCAAGGTCCAGGGCATGTTTGACCAGTCCGGTTGCGGCTCCGCTGCGGGTGCCGCGAAACCGCCGGTTGCCATCCCGTCGCTGATTCCCGGGAAAAAATAAATATATCAATACGTTAAAGAATATCTGGAAGCGGTATGGTTGAACCTGACGGGGTGAGCCTGTATCTACAGCCGGGCTGCAGCGGGTGTTTCGCTGGGCAGGGGACATCCATTCATTCATGGTTCGCGGGCGAGGCGATTCGCCGGCGGGCGCATCACGGCACACCGTGAAAGGCTTAAGCGAAGCGGGATGGTGGATTTACTCGGCATGTTCCGGCGACGCCCCGCGAAACGCGCAGGGTTTGCGCGTTCGCGCGACGACATCACCGCGCTGGACGATTCCTACGGCGAGATGCTGACCAGCCCGGTGCGGGATGCGCCCCCGATGGCGCGCTCCGCGGCGCTGCCGGGCCTTGAACTGCCGCATGCGCAGGCTGAGGTCCAACCGCCGCGCGAAGAGCGACCGCGGCCCCGCGCACAGGCCCCCAATCCCAAGCCCCCAAATGCCAGGACCAGCGGCGC
>Ga0081540_1001158_pt1 | contig 23234 bp, 20 predicted proteins | sample TabmetS2T1R1_FD_71024 | JGI IMG/M metagenome (GOLD analysis project Ga0081540, IMG submission 71024) | Tabebuia heterophylla rhizosphere microbial communities from the University of Puerto Rico - S2T1R1 | ecosystem: Host-associated > Plants > Roots > Rhizosphere ... | reverse complement strand
AGCCTCGCCGAGCTGCGCCGCTTCGCCTCGGCGGGCGTGCGCCGCGTGGGCCTGCGGGTGAGCCTTCCGGGAGTCGGCCACGGGACCAGCCACTTCGGCGTGCCGATGGCCGAGGTCCCGATGGCGCCGCGCCAGGCGGCCGCGCTGGGTCTGCGCATCGAGGCGCTGGCCGTCCACCTGGTGTCGGCCGGCTTCGACCACCCGCTCACCGAAGAGGACCGGCTGGCCAGCCACCTCATGGTCCGCTGGCCGCAGCCGCCCGAGCGCTTCGCCACCGCCGCGCGGATGCTCGCGGGGATGGCCGGGCGGATGGGGATCCCGGTCATCGACGTCGGCGGCGGCTTCCCGCCCGCCCCGCGCGAGGCGCTCTACGCGCGCGCGGTCGCCGGTGCGATCGGCGGAGCGGGCTTCGAGGGCCGGGTGCTCGTCGAGCCCGGCCGCGCCCTGGTGGCCGATGCCGTCGACCTCGCCTGCACCGTCACCGCCGTCAAGCGCCTGCCCGACCGCAAGCGCTGCGTGATCCTCGACGCCGGCATGAACCTCATCCCGGGCACGCTCTTCGCGTGGCCGACGATCGAGGCGCCGGGCGCCGATCCGGCGGCGGCCACCGCGGTGGTGGCCGGGCCGCTGTGCACCAACGTCGACGTCCTGCACCCGGCGGCGCCGATCGGCGCGGTGAGCGAGGGCGACGCGGTCGTCATCCGCGGGCTCGGCGCCTACCAGCAGTCGCAGTCGACGCAGTTCGGCGACCTGCGGCCCGCGGTGGTCGCGCGCGACGACGGCCACTGGCGCCTCGTCTGCCGTCGCGAGAGCGTCGACGACCTGCTCGCGAGCGATCTCGGCGCCCACGTCGCGCCGGCCACGCGCTAGGCGTGGCCAAGCGCAGCGCGGGGATCCTCCTGCATCGCCAGGGCCCGGACGGCGTCGAGGTGCTGCTGGTGCACCCGGGCGGCCCGTTCTGGGCCAAGAAGGACGCGGGCGTGTGGTCGATCCCCAAGGGCGAGTACGAGGACGGCGAGGATCCGTTCGCGGCGGCGTTGCGCGAGTTCGAGGAGGAGACGGGGACCGCGCTGCCGGCCGGCGACGCCATCGAGCTGGGCTCGATACGCCAGAAGAGCGGCAAGCAGGTCAGCGCCTGGGCGGTCGCCGGTGACCTCGATCCGTCCTCCGTGACGAGCAACACCTTCTCCATGGAGTGGCCGCCGCGCTCGGGGCGCCAGGCGCAGTTCCCGGAGATCGATCGTGCCGAGTGGTTCGGGGCGGACGTGGCGCGCGAGAAGCTGGTACCGGCGCAGGCGGAGCTGGTCGACCGCCTCCTACAGCACGTCTGATGGTCCGTTCCCGGCTGCGTGGGTATGGAAGGCGCCACTATGCGCCATCTCACGCTCACGCTGCTCGCGACGGCGGTGCTCGCCGTCGGCGTCCCGGCCGTCGCCCTCGGTGACGACCCCGGCACGGGCCAGATCCCGCCGCCGCATCCGATCCTCACCTTCATCGACCGGACCCCGATGGTCGAGCTCTCCGACGGCGGCGCCGGCCTGCCGTACCTCGGCTCGCCGACGTCGTACAACGCGGGCGACTGGGAGAACGCGTTGCGCGTGTTCCACGACTCGGGCGTCTACGACACCGAGCTCGGGCAGATCGACGCGATCGCGCAGAAGTGGGTGGCGCGCTTCGTCCACGCCGGCGCGCACGAGCGCTCCTACGCCAGGAAGCTCCACGCGCGCAGGCACGCGTCCAAGCGCTTCCACGGCAAGCGCGTGCGCGCGGCGACGCTGCACGGTCACAAGCTGGCGATCGTGCTCGACGTCGACGAGACCTCGCTGTCGAACTACTCGGCGATCAACGCCGACAACTTCACCTTCGGCCCCAACTCGCAGGCCGAGGCGACGAACAAGATCGGCATCGCGATCAAGCCGACGCTCGACCTGTTCAACCTGGCCAAGTCCCAGGGCGTGGCGGTGTTCTTCATCACCGGCCGTCGCGAGGCGGTGCGCCAGCCGACGACGGAGAACCTGCAGGCCCAGGGCTTCAAGGACTGGGACGGGCTGATCCTCAAGCCCGACGCCTCGACGCAGACCACGGTCGCCTACAAGAGCGGCGCTCGGGCCTCGATCGAGCAGCAGGGCTACCGGATCATCGCCAACGTCGGCGACCAGTACTCCGACCTGGCCGGCCGCCACGAGGACAAGGCGTTCAAGCTGGCCAACCCCTTCTACTTCCTGCCGTAGGGGGTCGCTTCGGGCCCTGGGCCGAGGCTCCCGACCTGGGAGACTCGGCCCATGCCCGACGAGTACCTGCTCGACACCCCGACCGTGCGCGGGTTCGTCGAGACCGTGCGCGACGTGATCGACGGCGCCGAGTCGCCCGAGCAGGCCTGCGAGGTGATCCGGCCGTCGTTCGCGACGCTCCTCGCCGACCCCGGCTGGCTGCCCGACCGCTTCCAGCAGGACAACCCCGACAGCGGCATGGGCGGCGGCATCGGCCAGTGGCTGCTCTACCGCGCCGAGGACCGCTCGCTGACGCTGTTCTCGCTCGTGGTCCCGCCGCGGTCCCAGACGCCGGTCCACGACCACCTCGCCTGGGGCCTCGTCGGCCTGTACAAGGGCACGCAGGACGAGGAGATCTACGCCCACCGCGGCGAGGCGTTCGAGCTCGTCGAGCGGCGCGCGCTGGCGCCGGGCGACTTCTACGTTCTCATCCCTCCGGCCGACGACATCCATCGCGTGCGAACGACGTCGCCGCACACATCGGTTTCCATCCACCTGCTCACCAACGACACGGGCTGCGTCTGGCGGCATGCCTACGACGCGCGCTCGGGGAAGGCGACGCCGTTCCGCTCGGGCTACGTCAACGTCCTCTGCGAGGAGAGCTGATGGACACCTCGCTCGCCATCGCCAGCAAGCGGGAGGTGCGCCGCTACGAGGACCGCCCGCTCGGCGAGGACGCGGTGCGCCGCGTCCTCGACGCCGGGCGCGTCGCCGGCAGCTCGCAGAACCGCCAGAACCGGCGATTCGTCGCCGTCCGCGAGGACCGCGATCTCGTGGCTCGCATCGCCGCCGCCGTCTACGTGCCCGAGAACGTTGCCGGCTCGGCGCTCGCCGTGGCGATCGTCATCAGCGGGAAGGGCCCGACCTCGTTCGACGCCGGCCGCGCGGCGCAGAACATGATGCTCGCCGCCTGGAACGAGGGCATCGGCTCGACGCCCAACGGCGTCGCGGATGCGGACAGGCTGGCGCAGGCCCTCGGTCTCGGCGACGACGAGCGCGTCGCGATCGTGCTGACCTTCGGCTACCCGGTGCGGCCGGCCGACCCCGAGCGCCGCAGCGCGCAGGAGTGGGTCGACGCCGCCGACCGCCTGTCGTTCGACGAGGTCGTCGACCTGCGCTGACGGGGTTGGTTTGCAACCCCGCCTGCCCGCGGTGTGCGCTGTCGGGAAGGGCAGGGTGACGATGACCACCGAGCCTGCCACCGATTCGATCCCATCGGCGCTGACGCGCGTCTCCGACGAGATGGTGCGGCTGTACAAGAACCTGTTCGGTCGCGGGCCGACGCGTGCGCGAGCGGACTTCGCCGGCCCGAACACGCTGATCTGCACGCTGGAGGACTCGCTGACGCCCGTCGAGCGTTCGCTCGTCGAGATGGGAGAGCACACGCGCCTGCGCGACACGCGGATGTTCTTCCAACACACGTGCGAGGCGGACTTCCGCGATGCCGTCGAGGCGGTCACCGGCCGCCGGGTGCGTGCCTTCGTGAGCGGGATCGACACCGCTCAGGACGTCTCGTCGGAGGTCTTCTACCTCGAGCCCGAGGACGGCTGAAGTACACTCGCTGCAACGGTGACGCTGCTACCGCGGTGGACGCGTCATGGCGAAGGACTGATTCGGGCTCGCAGCTTCTGACCGGGGCCGCAGGGATCGGCAGCATCGATCGTCGACTGTCCCACCAGGAAGCCCCATGGAGCAGCAGCCTCCCTTCACGCTCGCCGTCCATCCGGACCGCGATCGCATCCGCGTCGCAGCGACGGGCGAGATCGACCTCGTCACGGCGCCGTTCCTGGCCGCGCAGCTCGAGGAGCTCCTCGCCGCCGGTTGGACCGACCTCACCGCCGACCTCTCAGGCGTCACGTTCCTCGATAGCACCGGCGTGCACGTCCTCGTCGCCACACGTCGCAGCGCCACCGAGCGCGGCGCGGCGTTCTGCGTCACGAACGGCAGCGCCGCGGTCTCGCAGGTCCTCAGGATCTGTGGCGTCGAGGACCTGCTGACTCCGGCGCCGCAACCGGCCGAATAGGTCCTACACGGGCCCGACGCGCACCGGCGCCGCGGGCCGCGGCTCCTTCGTGAACCGCTGCTCGCGCTCGGGTGCGAGCAGGCGCGACTTCGAGCGCTCGCGCACGAACAACAGCAGCAGCGCGGCGCAGGCGATCCGGATCGGAGGTTGTTCCCTGCTGGCCGAACGCCGCCGGCGCGCCCCCCAAGGCGCACGCGGCAACGAGGACCACCGCGCCGGATCGAAGCACAGTTCCCCCCCGGGATTACTTGCGCTGAGCGGTAGATACACGCCGACCAGTGGTCGTGTCAACGCGCACTGAGCCGTTGGTCAGCTGCCAACAGCTCGAGCGTCGCGTCATGCGGCAGCGGCGGGACGACCCGGCCCTCGCGCCCGACCGTCGTCTCGGCCGCCCACAGCGAGTTGACCACCGCCTCCTCGGTCGCATCCACCGTCGCCTCGAAGAGCGGATCGATGGCGACGTTCTCCACGGGCCCGCGCGCGGTCGAGAAGGCGAGGAAGATCTCGCCGCTGCCGTGATGTCCCATCGATCCGGTCCGCGCCAGCCCGAGCCCGGCCCGCCGGGCGATGCGCGCGAGGTCCGCCGAGCCCAGCGGCGCGTCGGTGGCGACCACCGCGATGCAGCTGCCAGCCGGCTGCGGGCGCGTGACGGCGTCCTCGCCGAGCAGCCGCCCGACCGGAACACCGTCGATCCGCAGGTGCCGGCGCTCGCCGAAGTTCGTCATCACGAGCACGCCGACGGTCGCGTCCCCCGCGACGCGGCTCGCGCTGCCTATGCCGCCCTTGAAGTCGAAGCACACCATCCCCGTGCCGGCCCCCGCCGCGCCCTCGGCGAAGTCCGCCGCCGCCGCAGCCAGTGCCCGCCCGGCGTCGCCGGCCTCGACCTGCACCACGCGCGCGTCGTTGAGCCAGCTGTCGTCGCACTCGCCGACGACCGGGATGACGACCCTGTCGACCCCGACCGCCGCGTCCGCCGCCACCGCCGCGGCGACCGCGCCGTCGTAGACGCGCCCCACCGACATCGTCGCCGTCAGATAGACGGGCGTCTCGAGCACGCCCCACTCGGCGATCTGGATCGAGCCGGTCATCTCCCCCGCGCCGTTGAGCACGGCGACCCCGGCGCGCAGCGGCTCGCGCGCCAGGGTCGCCGGGTCCGCAGGAGCGATCGCAGTGACGCCCGAGCGCGCGACGCCGCGGCCCGCGGGCGGATCGGGCTCGTCGCGCACGACGGTCACATGGCCCACGCGAACCCCGCCGACATCGGCGATCGAGCACCGCGGCCCGGCCTCCAGGTCGCCGATCCGCAGTCCGTGATCGCGCAGGCGTGGCATCCGCTGACCCTATCCACGGATACGCTCGCGCCTCATGGCCCTGGCAATGCCCGTCGTCTGGAGCGATCGGCACCGACTCCACGACCCGGGTGGTGAGGTCTGGGTCGGTGTCCGCATCCCCGGGACCGAGGTGCCCGAGCGCGCCGAGCGCATCCGCGAGGCGCTCGTCCAGGCGGGCGCGCACTTCGTCGACGCGGCGCCGCAGCCCATCGACGTCGTGCACGCCGTCCACAGCCGCGAGCTGACCGACTACCTGGAGAGCGCATGGGAGAGCTGGGAGGCCGCCGGGCTGACCACCGAGCCCGGCCAGGACCGCATCGTCCCCTACGTCTTCGCCCACCCCGAGCTCGGCCCGGACCTCGCCATCCCCAGCGCCCCCTCGGCGCGCGCCGGCTACTTCGCCTACGACACGATGACCCTCGTCGGCCCCGGCACCTGGGCGGCCGCGCGTGCCGCGGTCGACGTCGCGGTGACCGCGGCCGAGCTCGTCCGCGCCGGCGCACCGAGCGCCTACGCCTGCTGCCGGCCTCCGGGCCACCACGCCACGCGCAACGCCTTCGGCGGCTCCTGCTACCTCAACAACAGCGCGGCGGCCGCTGCGCGCCTGCGCAGCCTCGGCGAGATCGCGATCATCGATATCGACGCCCATCACGGCAACGGCACCCAGTCGATCTACTACGACGACAACCGGGTGCGGGTCGGCTCGGTCCACGTCGATCCCGGCACAGGCTGGTTCCCCCACTTCGTCGGCTTCGCCGGCGAGACCGGCCACGGCGCCAACCGCAACGTCCCGCTCGCGCCGGGCACCGGTGACGAGGGATGGCTGGCCGCCATCGACGACCTCGCCCATTGGGCACGGCCGGCGCGCGCGCTCGTGGTCGCGCTGGGCGTCGACGCCGCCGTCGGCGATCCCGAGAGCCCGCTGACGGTCAGCGCCGAGGGCTATCGCGCCGCCGGGCGCATCCTCGGCCGGTTGCGCATGCCGACCGTCGTCGTGCAGGAGGGCGGCTACGACCTGGACACCATCGGAGGGCTCGTGCGCGAGTTCCTCAGCGGCATCGAGGAGGGCGGGTTTGGCTGAGTCGATCTGGGTCGGCGAGGACGAGCACGAGGGCGTGCTCGCGCAGCGCCGCAAGGACCTCACGCCACCGCCGCACTGGCGCCTGGAGGCGGTCGCCCACACGCCGCGCCCGCGATCGCTGGACGTCGTCGGCGGACGTGCGGTCTTCATCGAGGACGGCGGCGACACCTCCGACCTGTTCCTGCTCGACCTCGAGGCCGACGGCCCGCCACGGCGGCTGACCACCGGGCGCGAGCCGATGCCCTACTGGGAGGACACCCAGCCGCGGCTGTCGCCCGACGGCACCCGCGTCGCCTACGGCGACGGCGGGCACGTGTGGCTCGTACCGACCGAGGGCGGCCCGCCCCGCCGGCTGGTGCAGGGCGACGGCCCGCTGTGGATCGACAACGGGCGCCTGATCATCGCGGTCGAGCGCGACGACACGACGCGACTGGCCGTCGTGGACGCCGGCGACGCCTGGCCGCGGCGGCTGGCCGTCCATCACGGCGACCTCGACGCGTATGGCGACGAGGGGGAGCCGGCGGTCTCGCCCGACCGCTCGCAGGTCGCCTACACCTTCACGCCGCGCGGCGACCTCAACCGCTCCGAGATCCGCGTCGCCGATCTCGACAGCGGCGAGGTGCGCGCGCTGACGGGCACGCCGCAGATGCACGACGCCAACGCGGTGTGGTCGCCCGACGGCGCGACCATCGCCTACCTCTCCGAGCGCAGCGGCTTCGTCGAGCTGCACCTCGCCGGTTCCGAGGACCGCCAGCTGACGAGCGCCGGCGCCGACCTCTCCGACCCGCAGTGGCACCCCGACGGCTCGCGCCTGCTCGCCGTGCGCAACCGGCGCAACCGCTTCGAGCTCGTCGCCGTGGACGCGCGGGACGGCGAGGCCGAGACGCTGGCCGGCGGCGGTACCTGGAGCCGCCCCCACTGGACGCCGGGCGGCGGCGTCCTCGGCGAGTACTCAGACCACACGACGGCGCCGGAGCTGCGCACGGCCGACGGGCCGTTACACGCCCCCGCGCCGCTCAGCGTCCGCCGCGCTCCCCACGCCGCGCTCGAGGACGTTGCGTTCACCTCCTTCGACGGCCTCGAGATCCCCGCCTTCCTCATGCGCCCGCGCGCCGACGGCTCCGTGCCCGCCGTCGTCTACCCCCACGGCGGCCCGACCGACGCCTACATCGACGACTGGGACGGCCACGCGCAGTACTTCGTCGAGAAGGGCTACGCGTGGCTGGCCGTCAACTTCCGGGGCTCGACCGGGTACGGCCGCGACTTCGAGCGCCGCAACCACGACGTGTGGGGCGTGGACGACACCAAGGACTGCCTGGCCGCCGCCGACTACCTGCGCGGCCTGGACTGGATCGACGGCGAGCGCCTGGCGATCTTCGGCGGCAGCTACGGCTCCTACATGGCCCTGCTCGCCGTCACCGACGATCCCGAGCACCGCTACCGCTGCGCGATCACCAAGTACGGCGATTGCGACCTCGTCACCTCGTGGGCCCAGGGCGACCGCGACGGCGTCCAGGACCTCGAGCGCATGATGGGCCCGCCGTCGGCCAACCGCCAGGCCTACCGCGCCGGCTCGGCCTACCCGCGTCTGGAGAACGTGCGCGTCCCGCTGCTCATCGCCCACGGCGAGCGCGACGAGCGCGTCAGCCCCAAGCAGTCCGAGCAGCTGGTCGCCCGTTTGCGACAGCTCGGCAAGACCTTCGAGTACGTCACCTACCCGACCGAGGCGCACGGATTCCTGCGCGCCGGACCGCAGCTCGACTTCTACCGCCGCATGGAACGCTTCCTGGACTGGCACCTCATGTGAGGACTTGGCACTTGCTCCAGTGGGCTCGGGTAGAGTCGCCTCCTGCTTGGGAGAGCCAGAGGAGGAGGGGTAGTCGTGAGGACCGTTGGACGGAGATCGGCCGTCTGCGCAGCGCTGCTCGCAGTCGGGGCGCTGGTGGTTGCCGGACCCGCCGGATCGCAGACGAAGAAGCCGGTCACCTTCACCGTCGGCGACACGCAGAACATCGACTCGATGAACCCGATCGTCGGTGTCACCGTGCCCGCCTACGAGGCGTGGAACATCCAGTACGCGACGCTGACCGACAAGTCGCCGAAGGACTTCTCGCCCATTCCCGGCCTGGCCAAGTCGTGGACCAGCTCGGCGGACAAGAAGACCTGGACGTACACGATGAAGCCGAACCTCAAGTGGTCAGACGGCCAGCCGCTGACCTCCGAGGACGTCGCCTACACGATCAACCGGGCCAAGAAGGAGGATTGGCTGAACTACACCTCGGTCGTCGCCAACCTGACGGCGACGGCGCCGAGCCCGACGACGCTCGTGGTCAAGACGTCGGTCGCCGATCCGAAGCTGCCGACGCTCGACATGTACGTCCTGCCCAAGCACATCTGGGAGAAGCAGGACGCCAAGGCGGTCACGAAGTACCCGGCGCTCGACGGCGTCGGCTCCGGGCCGTTCACGCTCGAGCACTTCGAGAAGGGGCAGTTCGCGCGCTTCAAGGCCAACCCCTACTACTACGGCGGCAAGCCGAAGGTCGACCGCGTCATCCTGCGCGGCTTCGACAACCCCGACGCGATGGTCGCGGCGCTCAAGCGCGGCGAGATCGACGCCGCCGAGGACGTCCCCGGCACCGCCTTCAAGCAGCTCGCCAAGGACCCGAGCATGCAGACCGTCCAGGGCTACCAGGGCGCGATGAACGAGTTCGCCATCAATGGCGGCGCCGGCCTGAAGAAGCCGCATCCCGCGCTGCTCGACCTCCGCGTGCGCCAGGCGATCGCCCACGCGATCGACAAGAAGACGATCGTCAACCGGGTCCTGGCCGGGCTGGGCAAGCCGGCCGACACGCTGAGCGTGTCACCCAGCGCGGAGTGGTCGCCGCAGATCCCCGCCGAGCAGCAGTTCGACTTCAACATCGACAAGGCCAAGCAGATGCTCGACCAGGCCGGCTACAAGGACACCAACGGCGACGGGATCCGCGAGATGCCGGGCGGCGGCCAGCCGCTGAAGTTCAAGTACGCGGTGCGCTCGGAGGGCGACACCGCCCAGCCCACCGCCGAGCTCATCACCGGCTGGCTGCGCCAGATCGGCATTGCGACGACGCAGAAGGTCTACGACGACAGCCGCCTGACCGAGGAGATCGGCAAGGGCAACTACGACCTGTTCTCGTGGGGCTGGACGCCGTTCGTCGATCCCGACCCGATGCTGTCGTACTTCACCTGCGACCAGGTCTCGAGCGACCCCGACGACCCGACGAACTACTACAACGACGCGAACTGGTGCGACAAGCAGTACGACGCGCTCTACAAGCAGCAGAAGGTCGAGCTCGACCACGCCAAGCGCGTCGACCTCGTCCACCAGATGCTGACGCGGTTCTACGAGTCGGCGACCTACGACGTCCTCTACGTCTACCCCGACCTCCAGGCCTACCGCAAGAACCGCTTCACGGGCTGGATCCGCCAGCCTGAGGGCACCGGGCCGGTGCTGTTCTCGAACTCCTCGCCGACCTACGCCAAGCTCGCGCCCTTCGTCGCGAGCGCGAGCAGCGGCGGCAAGTCCGATGACGGCGGCGGGAGCAGCGGCGCGCTGATCGCGATCATCATCGCCGCGGTGGTCGTCGTCGGAGGTCTGGGGGTGTGGGCGATGCGGCGGCGCACGGTCGAAGACCGCGAGTGACGCTGCGCTTCGTCACGCTGAAGGTGCTGGGCGCGCTGGCGACGCTCGCGTTCGTCGTCGCGTTCAACTTCTTCCTGTTCCGGGTCGTCGAGGGCGATCCCGTGGCGAACCTCTTCCGAGGGCGCAACCTCAGCCAGTCCCAGCGGGCCGAGCTGACCAAGCAGTTCGGCCTCGACGGCTCCACCGGGACCCAGTTCGTTCGCTACGTCGAGCAGACCGCGCAGCTCAACCTCGGGCGCTCCTACACGGACAACCAGCCGGTCGCGAAGGAGATCTGGCGCAAGGCCGGGCCGACGATCGCGCTCGTCGGCGTCTCGACGCTGCTGTCGACCGTGTTCGGGGTGCTGCTCGGCATCGCCGCCGCGTGGCGAAGACGCACGAAGACCGACTACGGCGTGACGACGTTCACGATGGCGACGTACTCGATGCCCGACTTCTGGCTGGGGATGCTGCTGCTCACCGGCCTTGCGGTCGGGCTGGGCCTGTTCCCGGTCGGCGGGATCACCGACCCCAACTCGGACGCGACCGGCATCGCCAAGGTCCTCGACGAGGCCAAGCACATGGTGCTGCCCGGGCTGACGCTGACGCTGGCCTACCTGGGCGAGTACGCGCTCGTGATGCGTTCGTCGCTGCTCGAGACGATGCGCGAGGACTACCTCGTGCTCGCGCGCGCCAAGGGGCTGCGCGACATCCTCGTGCGCAACCGCCACGCGGTGCCCAACGCGCTGCTGCCGGTGGTGACGCTCATCGCGATCAACTTCGGCTTCGTGCTGTCGGGGGCGATCGCGGTCGAGGCGATCTTCTCGTGGCCGGGACTTGGCCTTGCGACCTACGACGCGCTTCAGGGTCCCGACCTGCCGATGCTGCAGGGGCTGTTCCTCGTCTTCAGCGCGGCGGTGATCGTCGCCAACCTGTTCGCCGATCTGCTCTACGGGTACCTCGACCCGCGGGTGAGGACGGCGTGAGCACGATCGCCTCGGTCGCCTCGCCGCGGCGGATCGCCTGGCAGCGCCGGCGGCGCGCGTTCGGCGCGGCTTGGCGCGAGTACCGCCGCCACACGCCCGGCATGATCGGGCTGGCCATCCTCGTGCTCGCGGTGCTGATGGCGCTGCTGGCGCCGGTGCTCGCCGACTCGGCCGGCCTGCACGCGGTCAACACGACGCAGAACCCGGCGTGGGCGAACCCGGCGAAGTTCGGCCCGCTGGGGACCGATCACCTCGGGCGCAGCGTGCTGACCCAGTTCATCTGGGGCGCGCGGATCAGCCTGCTCGTCGGGCTCGCGGCGACGCTGCTGGCGATCCTCATCGGCTCGGTGGTGGGCATCGTCGCCGGCTTCTTCGGCGGGTGGGTGGAGTCGGTGCTGATGCGCCTGACCGAGTGGTTCCTGGTCATCCCCTTCCTGCCGCTGGCCATCGTGCTCGCCGCGATCCTCGGGCCGTCGGTGGAGAACATCATCCTGGTCATCGGGATCACCTCGTGGCCGTTCCCGGCGCGGCTGATCCGCGCGCAGGTGCTCACGCTCAAGGAGCGCCTCTACGTCGATCGCGCGCGTGCGCTGGGCGCGTCGAACTGGCACCTGATGTCGCGCCACATCCTGCCCAACGTGTCGGGACTGATCATCGCCAACACGACGCTGACCGTGCCGGTGGCGATCCTCTCCGAGACGACGCTGTCGTTCCTCGGGCTCGGCGATCCGTCGCGCGCCTCGTGGGGCAAGATGCTGCAGGAGGGCTTCGAGGCCGGCGCCCTGACCCAGCAGGCGTGGTGGTACTACGTGCCTCCCGGGCTCGGGATCATGCTCGTGGTGCTGGCGTTCACGCTGTGCGGGCAGGCGCTGGAGGAGGTCCTCGATCCACGGCTCCGGGACCGGGCGCAATGAGCACGGCCGAGGTCGCTTCCGACGCTCCGCTGCTCTCCGTGCGCGACCTGCACGTGACGTACGGGACGCGCGCGGGAGGGATCCCCGCGGTGCGCGGCGTCGACTTCGATCTGGCGACCGGGGAGACGCTGGGCCTGGCGGGCGAGTCGGGCTGCGGGAAGTCGTCGCTGGCCGGCGCGCTGCTGCGGCTGCTGCCGCGCGGGACGCAGGTCACCGGCTCCGTGCTGCTCGAGGGCGAGGACGTCCTGACGATGCGGCCCGGGCGGCTGCGCGCGGTGCGCTGGACCGAGATGGCGATCGTCTTCCAGGGCGCGCTGCACACGCTCAACCCCGTCCAGCGGGTCGGCAAGCAGGTCGGCGAGGCGATCCAGCTGCACTCGCCGGGGCGGACGAAGGTGTCGTCGCGGGTGGGCGAGCTGCTGGAGCTCGTCGGGCTGCCGGCGCGGCGGGCACAGGACTACCCGCACCAGCTCTCGGGCGGCCAGCGCCAGCGCGTCCTCATCGGACTCGCGCTGGCGTGCGATCCACGGCTGCTGATCGCCGACGAGCCGACGACCGCGCTGGACGTCATGGTGCAGGCGCAGGTCCTGCGGCTGCTGGAGGACCTGCAGCAGGAGCTCGGGCTCGCGGTCGTGTTCATCACGCACGACCTCTCGACGCTGGCGGCGGTGTGCAAGCGGATCGCGGTGATGTACGCGGGGCGGTTCGTCGAGGAGGGGCCCAGCGAGGCGGTCTTCGACTCGCCGGCGCACCCGTACACGCGCGCCTTGGCGGCGGCGTTCCCGGTGATCGGCGATCCCGAGTTCCGGATGCGGCCGATGGGCCTGGCGGGCGATCCGCCGGATCCGCGCGACCTGCCGTCCGGCTGCCCGTTCCATCCGCGCTGCTCGGCCGCGGTCGAGGTGTGCTCGTCCGTCGACGTCGAGCTGTGGCCCGCGGGGCCGGCGCGGCGCGCGGCCTGCGTGCACGTGCCGGGGTCGGGAGTGGCGACATGAGCGACGCGCCCCTGCTCGACGTGCGCGACGTCCACGTCTCCTTCCACAGCCGCCGCCACGGCGTGGCGCGCGCGGTCGACGGCGTCTCGCTCTCGATGCGCGCGGGCGAGATCGTCGCCTTGGTCGGCGAGTCGGGGTGCGGCAAGACGACGCTGGCCCGCACGATCGTCGGGCTGCAGCGGCCGGCGTCGGGGTCGGTGTTGCTGCGCGGGCAGGAGCTCGCCTACAACCGCCGCGCGCTGCGCGCCCACCACCGCCAGGTCCAGATGGTCTTCCAGGACCCGACCGGCGCCCTGAACGCGCGCCAGACGATCTACGAGGCCGTGGCCGAGGGCCTTCGCGTGCAGGCCATCCAGGGCAACGAGGAGGCGCTCGTCGCCGAGGCGCTCTCGCGCGCGGGGCTGCGCCCGCCGGAGCGGTTCTTCACGCGCTACCCGTACGAGATCTCGGGCGGGCAGCGCCAGCGGGTGATCATCGCCGGGGCGATGGTGCTCTCGCCGAGCCTGCTCGTTGCCGACGAGCCGGTGTCGAGCCTCGACGCGTCGGTGCGCGGAGAGATCCTCGCGCTCATGCTTCGGCTGGTGCGCGAGACCGACGTCGGCATGCTCGTCGTCACCCATGACCTCGGGCTGGCGTGGAACGTCGCCGATCGAGTCGCGGTCATGTACCTAGGGCGGATCGTCGAGCAGGGCTCGACCGAGGAGCTGCTCACCGCGCCGCGCCACCCCTATACGCGCGCGCTGCTCAGCGTGGTGCCGGAGATCGCGCACGTCGAGCCGCAGATCCTGCGCGGCGAGGCGCCGGATCCCACGCGCATCCCCGCGGGCTGCCGCTTTCACCCGCGCTGCCCGGTGGTCGCGTCGGGCGACGCGGCGCGGCTGGGCATCGAGGATCGCTGCCGCGGCGAGGACCTCGCCCTCGCCCCGGTGGGCGGGACCGAGCTGCTCGCCGCCTGCCACGCTGTGACCGACGCGCCCCTGCCCGCCACGACATGACCGCCACCCTCCCCTACCGGGCGTACACCGACCCCGCCGTCCTCGCCGCGGAGCGCTCGCTGCTCTTCGCCGATGCGTGGCACTACGCGGGCCACACCGGCCTGGTGGCGGAGCCCGGCTCGTACTTCACCTGCCGCGCGGGCGAGGTGCCGATCGTGGTGGTGCGCGATCGCTCCGGCGAGCTGCGCGCGTTCGTCAACGTCTGCCGGCACCGCGGCGCCGAGGTCGTGTCCGGCGCGGGGCCGTGCTCGACGCTGCAGTGCCACTACCACGCATGGACCTACGCGCTCGACGGCTCGCTGCGCGCCGCGCCACGGGCGAACGGGCTCGACCGCTCGCGGTTCGGGCTGCGCCGCGCCTCGATCGACACGTGGGGGCCGTTCGTGTTCGTCCACGCGTGCGAGGATGCTCCGCCGCTGGCCGACACGCTGGGCGAGCTGCCCGCGATCGTCGCCCGCGGCGGGCTGGATGTGGACGCACTCGTCTTCCACCACCGCGCGGAGTACGCGCTCGACGCCAACTGGAAGGTCTGCGTCGAGAACTACCTCGAGTGCTACCACTGCGCGGTCGCGCACCCCGGGTTCGCCGACGTCATCGACGTCGACCACGAGGAGTACAGGCTCGAGAGCAGCCCGACCTTCGCCAGCCACTACGCGCACGTGCGCGACCGCCCGCGCGGCGACCACTACGACGCCGGCGGGATGGACGGGCAGTTCCATCTGGTGTGGCCCGCGCTGAAGGTCAACGTCATGCCGGGGCGGGCGAACATGTCGATCGGGCCGCTGACGCCGGTGGCGCCCGGGCACACGACCGGCGTGCTCGACTACTTCTTCGCCGCCGGCGAGGATCCGGAGTGGATCGCCGACTACCTCGAGCTCGACGGCCAGGTCGGGGCCGAGGATCGCGTGCTGGTCGAGTCGGTCCAGCGCGGGATGGCGTCGGGGATGCTCGAGCACGGCGAGCTGCTGCTGCCCAGCGAGGAGCTCATCGCGGTGTTCCAGCGCTGGGTGAGCGAGGGCCTTCAGACGCCGTCGCGCGGGAACCGCAGCGACCACGAGCGCTCGCGGATGAGCTCGTCGCCCTCGTAGGCCTCGAGGCGCTGCTCGACGACGAACTCCGTCTTCGTGGCGGTCATCTGGCTGTGCGTCTGCACGCGGGTGCGCCACTCGCCGCGGCCGAGGGCGGACGAGCACTCGACGGTGACGCCGGCGGAGAGCGGGTCGCCGTCCTCGATGCGGTAGGTGGTGACGTGGGTGTCGTCCATCTCGATGCCGCTCTCGACGAGCCGGCGGTGGCCGCCGACGTCCCATTCGAAGCGCATCTCGCCGCGCTGCACGCGGCGGCTGGTCCTGGCAGGGGCGATGGTCTCGGTCTCGAGCGGCTGCGCCCACTCCGGCGGGCCGAAGTCCGCGAGCTCGTCTTCCCTCGCGGCGCGAGTCGGGACCGTCACGCGCCCGCTTCGGACCGTCAACGCCACCGGCTCCGGTGACGGCCACACCCACGGCCAGTAGTTGGTCGAGATACCGATCCGAACGCGATGCCCCTTCGGGATCCGCTGCGCGATCGCGTCGAGCCTCACTCGCGCCGGGCCCCGGGCGAGGTTGGCGATGCCGCGGGTGACGAGCAGGGAAGAGCCGTCGGGCGCGACGTCGCAGAGGCGCACCGCGAGGAAGGCGGTCGGGCCGTCGGCCTCTGCCTCGAGCTCGACCTCGGCGAACCCGAGGATCTCGAGGTCATCGTCGAGCGGGTCGGTCGTGAAGGTCAGCGAGCGCTCGTCCTCGGCGCGCTGATCGCCGGGCCAGTCGCCCTCGCCGCCGTCCGGGCACCACGCGCCGGCGTCGACGCCGGTCGACTCGGGGCTGTGGTGGGGCCCGGCGGGCCCGAGGTCCCACGTCCACTGCCGCGCGTCGCGCGGCGGCCATTCGCTTTCGGCGATCCACCGGCCGGGCCGCTGCTGGTAGTGGGTCGACGGCGCGACCGGCTCCTGCATCCACAGGCGCAGCATCGGCTCGTCCATGACGCCGGTGTCGATGCCCTTGAGGTGGTGGTCGAACCAGCGCAGGCACTCCTGGAGGAAGCCGATGGTCGGGCCGGGCTCACCGTCCTGCGGGAAGGCGTGCGACCACGGGCCGACGAGGCCCTTGCGCGGGCCCTGGAGCCCTTCGCACAGCCGTGGGACGGCGTTGGAGTATCCGTCCGACCAGCCGCCGACGGCGTAGACCGGGACGTCGATCGCCGCGTAGTCCTCGCACACCGAGCCGTGGCGCCAGTAGTCGTCGCGGCGCTGGTGGGCGAGCCATGCCTCGATGTAGGACGGCGTCTCGTCGATGCGCGTCAGCCAGGTCTCGCGCCAGCCGTCGCCGTAGGCGTTCGGGTCCGGCGGGAGCGCGTTGCCGGTGAGCATCGTCGCCGCCCACGGGAGCATGTCGACGGCGAGGACGCAGCCGCCGACGTAGTGGACGTCGTCGGCGTAGCGGTCGTCGCTGGCGCACATCGAGATGACGGCCTGGAGCGCGGGCGGCCGTCTCGCTGCGACCTGCAGCCCGTTGAAGCCGCCCCACGAGATCCCGATCATCCCGACCGCGCCGCTGCACCATGGCTGCTCGGCCAGCCAGGCGATGACCTCGACCGCGTCGTCCTGCTCCTGCGGCAGGTACTCGTCCTCGAGGATGCCGTCGGAGTCGCCCGTGCCGCGGATGTCGACGCGCACGCCCGCGTAGCCGAAGCCGGCGAAGTAGGGATGGTGGTGCGAGTCGCGCTTGGCGAACGCGTCGCCCTTTCGGTAGGGCAGGTACTCGAGGATCGCCGGGACGGGATCGGCTTCGGCGTCCTCGGGAAGCCAGATCCGCGCGCCGAGCCGCGTGCCGTCGGACAGCGGGATCCAGGTGTGATCGATCCGCCGGATGCGGCGCGGGAAGTCGGTCCGGACGGACAAGCGAGGCGCGAGTCTATGGCCCCGGTGTTGCGAGCGGATACGGTCGCGGCATGAGCACGCGCCTGACCTACACCAGCGGCGGCCTGGGCGCCGAGACCGACGAGGAGTTCGAGTCGCTGCTCGCTTCGGCGCGCGCCGCGGGCGGCGGGGACCCGCTGGCGCACGTGATCGCGTCCGAGCCGGTCGCCTCCGGCTCCGTCTTCGAGCGCGTCGACCCGTGCACCGACGACGCCGTGGCGAGCCGCGCCTGCGAGGCGCCGCCGGAGCTCGTCGCTCGCGCGGTCGGCGCGGCCGGCGCCGCTGCGGGCGCCTGGCGCCGCACGCCGTACGCCGACCGCTGCGCGCTGCTCCGCGCCGTCGCGGACGGCATCGGCGAGCGCCACCTCGAGCTCGCCGCCGTCGCCAGCCTCGAGACGGGCAAGTCGCGGACGGAGTCGATCGTCGAGGTCCAGGAGGCCATCGACCTCATCACGACCTACGCCGACCACATGGAACGCAACGACGGCTACGTCGTGCCGCTGGCGAGCTTCGTCGAGAGCGAGCGCAACGCCGACGTGCTCCGCCCGTACGGCGTCTTCGCGGTCATCGCGCCGTTCAACTTCCCGGCCGCACTGTCGGTCGGCATGGCGTCGGCGGCGCTGATCGCCGGCAACACCGTGGTCTTCAAGCCGTCCGAGGACACGCCGTGGACGGGCGCGATCCTCGGCGAGATCTTCGGAGGGGTCGACCTGCCGGCGGGCGTCTTCAACCTCGTGCACGGCGGCGAGGCCACGGGCCGCGCGCTCGTCGCGGCGCCGGTCGACGGCGTCGCCTTCACGGGCTCGGCGGCGGTCGGCCGCCAGATCGTCGCGGCGATGCACGCCGGGCCGTACCCGCGGCCCGCGCTGATGGAGATGGGCGGCAAGAACCCGGCGATCGTTGCCGCAAGCGCCGACCTCGACGCTGCGGCCGAGGGCGTCGCCCGCGCCGCCTACGGGCTCGCGGGGCAGAAGTGCAGCGCGTGCTCGCGGGCGATCGTCCACGCCGACGTCCACGACGAGTTCGTCGAGCTGCTCAGCGCCCGCGCCACCCACCTTGCGCTCGGCGACCCGAGCGATCGCGAGGCGTTCGTCGGCCCGGTCGTGAACGCGGCGAGCGTGGCGCGGTTCGAGTCCTCCGCGCGTGCCGCTCGGGCCGATGGCCTGGTGGCCGCAGGCGGCGGGCGACCGGCGCGGACGGGGAACTTCGTCGAGCCGACCGTCGTCAGCGATCTGCCGCGCGGTCACGCGCTGGAGCGCGAGGAGCTGTTCCTGCCGTTCGTCACGGTCACGCGCGTGGGGTCGTTCGACGAGGCGATGGCCGAGGCCAACGCTCCGGCCTACGGCCTGACCGCCGGCGTCTTCAGCGCCGACCAGTCCGAGCTCGACCGCTTCCTCGACGAGATCCAGGCCGGCGTCGTCTACGTCAACCGCCGCGCGGGCGCGACGACCGGCGCGTGGCCGGGGACGCAGACGTTCTGCGGCTGGAAGTCCAGCGGCGCGACAGGCAAGGGCGGCCTGGGGCCGTACTACCTGGCGCAGTTCATGCGCGAGCAGAGCCGGACCGTCGTCGGCTAGGCGTTGCGCTCGGCGAGCTGCGGCGGTCCGTGGCGCCACGGCGCCGGGTCGTCGTCGCCTTCGACTACCGGGAACCGGAACCGCCGCGCGTACCAGCGCGTCTCGTCGAAGTCGTCGCCCTTGGCGCGCATCGGCCGCCAGCCCTTGTCGCGCAGGTCCTTGGCGAGCACCCGCAGCGCCGCGCGCGCCTCGCGGCTGTCCTCGTCGGGCGGCCCGGCCTGTGTCCACGACCCGACCGGCGGCGACCACGCGACCTTGTGCTCGACGCCATTGGCGTCGGTGGCGACGGCGAAGAGGCACTTCGCCCCCGCGCTCCAGCGGACCTGGCAGATCGGCCCACGCCGCGACGCCGCAGGCTTCTCGGTGGCCGGCTCACGATCGAACCGCTGCCGCGGAACCGCCGACGCCTCGACAACATCGAACTCTCGCTCGGGCGCGGAGCCGTTCGCCGGACCGCGCTCGGCGACGGCCCCGTTCGCCGGCACAGCATGCACCGGCCCCGGCTCCACGTCCGGTTCATCCTCAGCCGCGGCGCCGTCCGCCACCCCATGCTCGGCCGCCGTCGCGTTCCCCGCCGCGTCGGCCACCGGCTCCGGCTCGGCGTCCGCCTCCTCCTCCGCTTCATGCTCCGCAGCCACGCCATCCGCCGCCGCAGCCGGCTCCACGTCCGCCTCGTGCTCGCCCAGCGCGCCGCTCGCTGCCGCCTCGAACGGCGTCTGCGGCTCCTGCTCCGCCTCATGCTCGGTCACCGCGCCATTCGCTGGCGCCTCGAACGCCGTCTCCGCCTCGGCGACCGTCTCCGGCTCCGCCTCGGCGACCGTCTCCAGCTCCGCCTCGGCCACCGGCTCGCGCTCGCCCACCGGCTCCCGCTCGGCCCCGGGCTGCGGCTCAGCCACCCGCTCAGCCGCAGCCCCGCCCGCGGGCGCGATCCCCACATCGCGCTCCGCCCCAACCCCCCGGTCCCGATCGGCCACCCATTCCGACGCGGTCCCATTCCCGGCGGGCTCGACGGCCCGCTCGGCCCCCCGGTCAGGCCTGACACCGAAGTCGCGCGCAGCACCGTTCTTCGACGCCGGCCGCAGGCGCTGGGCGCGGACCTCGCCCGCGCCGTTGCGGGCCCCCGCTCCCAGCCACGGCCACTGGTCGGCGGTGCCGACGGGCTCCTCCTCGCGCCGCCGCGCGCGACGGCCCTGCAGCGCCAGCAGCGCCACGACGAGCAGCGCCCCGCCGGCCGCGGCGACGATCATCAGCGCCCACGGCGGCCCGTCGCCGGCCTTCTCGGTGACCGTGACCGGTTTCGTGTTGGCGCTCGCCGCCGGCGCGGCCGGCTTCGGCGTGGTGGTCGTGGACGCGTTCTGGGAGGCACCGCTCGACGGCGAAGGCTGGTTCTGGTCGAGCGGATACGCGTTCCACAGGGGCGAAGGATTCGGCTTGTCCTCGGCCACGCCGGCCGCGGGCACGGCGATAAACAGGCACGCCGCGACGGCGAGTCCCCAAATAACGGCGCGAGGCCTGATCCTGGTGTCTCCGTCCACCGATTGCCCCCTCTGCGCGTTTCGCGACTGCCAGCGGTAGCTAACGCGCGGTCAACGGTACAGATATAGAGGTCTTTGTGCCGAACTTGTGCAGAAGCTGACACGGCCGAACTACCCGCTCGGGCGGCCGGTTGCGCACGTTCCTTGCGCGGACCGCTCTGCTAAAGGCCGCTGACCAATGGGCCGATAGCGGCGGCGTGCAGGGAATCCACCACGCCGTCCAGGCTGTCTCCTAGGTTCGAGCCGTGCTGCGCGAGGTCAAGAACCCGCAGTTCGTCAGGCGCCTGACGCTCTTCGGCTGGCGCTACCAGCTCGTCCTCGGGCGGAACATGAGCTCGACCGCCTGGTCGTCGAAGCGTCAACGGGCACTCGAGCAGGCGCAACGGGCGGGGCCGACGCCGCTGCTGTCGGCCGACCGGCGCACCTACTGGCTCTTCGAGAACCGGCTCTACTGGACCGAGGAAGACCTCGCTGCCCGCGACGTGCTCGCCCTCGTCCGTGACCGAGAGCTCCGCCGGCAGCGCAAGCTCGAGCGCGCCCACGCCGCGATGGCGGCCGATGAGGCCGGCGTGACGCGGCGCAACGGCATCCCGCGCGAGGTCAAGCAAGCGGTCTGGGAACGCGACGGCGGCCGCTGCGTGGAGTGCGGCTCGAGCTTCGACATCCAGTACGACCACGTCATCCCGTTCTCGATGGGCGGCGCGTCGACGGTCGAGAACCTCCAGATCCTCTGCTCGGACTGCAACCGCCGCAAGGGCGCGAGCCTGGCCTAGTGGACGCGGACAGCGATCCGCACCGCCACGGGCTGGTCACCGTTCGACACGTCCCCGTAGGCGCCGCTCGCCAGCTCGCGCTGGTAGGTGAGCGTGAGCGTGGTCTCTCCCGGCCGGCGCCCGGCGATCCGCGCGCCGCCGGCGTCCTTGGACTCGACGGTCGCGACCGCCGGATCGGCGACCGTCGCCTTGACCCGGTTGAGCGGGTTGCCGAGCGCGAGCGGCACGCCGTCGGCGCTGCGGACCGCCCAGCTCACGTGCTTGCCGCCGCCCACGTGCACCTTCACCGAAGACCGGCTCGCCGTCAGCGCGTACGGCGCCACCCCCGACGGGATCGGCCGGTCGCTCGTCGCGGCGTCGATCGTCAGCTGCCCCGCCGCCGAGATCTGCATCCGCTCGGTGTAGAGCCGCCGCTGCGGCTCGGTCGGCGACGGCCGCCCGTGGTGGACGTAGTACAGCTCGGAGCCGTCGGGCGACGCCGCGATGCTGCCGTGCCCCGTCGAGTACATCCCGATCGAGGCACTCTGGCTGAGCACCGGGTTCGCCGGCGACTTGCGGAACGGCCCGAGCGGGCTGTCGCCGACCGCGTACCCAACGCCGTACTGCGGCGTCTCCCAGTTGTTGGCCGAGTAGGTCAGGTAGTAGTGCCCGTCGACCCAGCGGAAGGTCGTCGAGCCCTCCTCCCAGCGCCGGTCCTTCTTCTCGCCGCCGCTCAGCGCGTAGTCGTTGACGTCCGCGTTCTCCCAGGCCTGCTTGTCGTGGTCGTAGTCGAGGATGCGCACGTAGCCGTCCCGGCGCGGGCCGGTCGGGCCGCCGCGCCCCTCGTTGGCGCCGTAGTAGCGCGGCGTGATCGACGGCATCGTCCGGCCCTTCGGGTCCTTCCACCAGTCGGTGTTGAGCTCGACCGCGTAGATGTTCGATTCCTCGATGTACTTGCCGAGGTCGTCGTCCCAGACCCAGTTGCGGTACGCGTTGCGCGAGAAGTAGAGGTAGGCGCGCTCGTGGTCGAAGAGGACGTCGGGGTCGATCGTGGGGATGTAGGTGCCCAGCGGCGCCGTCTCCCCCTCCGCGAGCGTGGCCGGCGGCTTCTTCTGGTCGGGCCCCATGAGCAGGTTGACGTCGTGGTAGTCGGGGTCGTACGGGTTGTAGTCGATCGGCTTCGAGGCGATGTTGTGGAACGGGCCCGCCGGCGACTTCGACACCGCGACGCCGATCTTGCATGGCTCCTCGAAGTTCGCGTAGCCGAACCAGTCGAGCGTGTGGGCGTCCGAGCGCGCCGCGTAGAAGAGGAAGTAGTTGCCGGTGCGCTTGTTGAAGTAGACCTCGGGCGCCCAGAACCAGTCGTTGCCCCACTGCTTGGGGTCGTCCTTGGGCAGCGCACCGCCGGGGACCTTCTCCCAGGTCGCGAGGTCGGCCGAGCGATAGACGCCGAAGTAGGAGCCCTCGTCGGCGCCCTCGGTGGAGTAGGCGTAGTAGTAGCCGCTGCGCGGGTCGTGCAGGACGTACGGGTCGGCCGCCGGGAAGGCCGCGTTGTTGAAGTAGGTGGCGTTGGTGCGGCTGTCGGCGGTCTGCGCGCTCGCTGCCGGCGCGGCGATGGCGACCAGGAGCACGGCGAGGCACAGCGCGGGGAGCTTGCGCATCACCGGGCGTCTACCCCCTGCGCCTTCACGGCGAACGAGCGCGAGTTCGCGCGCGGACGGTCTGTGACACTGTCGCGCGCCCGTGAGCACCCTCATCGTCTCGGACTTCCATCTCGGCGCCCGCCTGGGACGCGACGTCCTGCGCAGCCCCGAGGCGCTCGAGCGCCTGCTCGCCGCGATGGAGGGCGTCGACCGGCTGGTGCTGCTGGGCGACGTCGTCGAGCTCCTGGAAGGCCGCCCCGACCGCTCGATGCCGGTCGCCGAACCCGTGCTGCGGGCGATCGGCGACCGGATGGGCGCCGGCGAGATCATCGTGGTGCCCGGCAACCACGACCGCGGGTTCGTGCGGCCATGGATGCGCGAGCACGGCGTGCCCTCGCGCGCGGACGCCGAGATCCCGCTGGACGCGACGCCGCTGCTCGATTCGCTCACGTCCTGGCTCGGCGCGCAGCGGGTGCGCGTCCGCTACCCCGGCGTCTGGCTCTCAGATCGTGTGTGGGCAA
>Ga0081540_1001157_pt1 | contig 23238 bp, 21 predicted proteins | sample TabmetS2T1R1_FD_71024 | JGI IMG/M metagenome (GOLD analysis project Ga0081540, IMG submission 71024) | Tabebuia heterophylla rhizosphere microbial communities from the University of Puerto Rico - S2T1R1 | ecosystem: Host-associated > Plants > Roots > Rhizosphere ... | reverse complement strand
CGTCTTGTCGTAGGTGATCGGCCGCGTCGAGCGGACAAGCGTGCAAATGTCGAGATGATCCTGCAGGTTCGCGCCGACGCCGGCGAGAGCGTGCCGCACTTCGATGCCGTGCTCCCGCAGGTGATCCGCGGGACCGATGCCGGACAGCATCAGGAGCTGCGGCGAATTGATCGCGCCGCCGGCGAGGACGACGCGGCCGGCTTCGACACGCTCGATGCGGCCGCGGCGGCTGTATTCGACGCCGGTCGCTTGTGCGCCGTCGAGCAGCACGCGATGCGTCAGCGCATGCGTCAGCAGCGTCAGGTTCGCGCGCGAGCGCGCCGGCGCGAGATACGCCGTCGCCGCCGAGCAGCGCGCGCCGTTCTTCTGCGTGACCTGGTAGTAGCCGAAGCCTTCCTGCGAGGCGCCGTTGAAATCGAGGTTGCGCGCAAGCCCGGCCGCGGTCGCGGCTTCGACGAGGACGTCCGAAAGCTCGTTGTGGTGACGCAGGTCCGCGACCGCGAGCGGACCGCCGACGCCATGCCAACGGTCTTCGCCGCGCGCGTTGTCTTCGCCGCGCCGGAACACCGGCAGCACGTGATCCCAGGCCCACCGCGCATCGCCGGTCAGCGCGGCCCATTCGTCGTAATCGCCCGGCGCGCCGCGCGTGTAGCACATCGCGTTGATCGAGCTCGATCCGCCGAGCACCTTGCCGCGCGGCCACCACAGACGCCGATGCGCGAGCCCGGGTTCGGGGTCCGTGTGGTAATCCCAGTTGATCCGCTTGTTGTCGACGAGCTTGGCCAGCCCGGCCGGCATGTGGATGAACGGGTGCCAGTCGCGTCCGCCCGCTTCAAGCACGAGCACGCGGTGCGCAGGATTCGCGCTCAGGCGGTTCGCCAGCACGCAGCCGGCTGAACCGGCGCCGACGATCACGGTGTCGTAGGTCATTGCGGATCGCGGATCGGGAAGCTTCGAGACTAGGCGCGGCGGCTAGAGCAGATGCTCCATGCCGCTACGCCAGCACTTCGACGTCGTCGCCGACGCACAGTGTCCCGGTCCCGCGCGCAATCACGTTCTGCCCGAATGTCACGCCGCGCTCGCCGCGGCGGTACGTGATCAGCGTGCGCAGCGGCTCGCCGCCGGGATCGAACGTGCCGCTCTCGAAGTCGACCGTCGTGAACACGCAGCGCGAGCACGGCTTCACGAGATCGAACTCGATCGCCCCGACGCGGATGCGTTTCCAGCCGTCCTCCGCATGCGGCGCCGTGCCGGCGACGACGAGATTCGGCCGGAAGCGCAGCATCGGCACGGGCGCCGCGAGCTTCAGGTTCAGCGCATCGAGCGCGCTTGCAGAGATCAGGAGCAGCGGAAACGCGTCGGCGAAGCTGACCTCGTCGCCGGGCTTCGCATAGTCGGGGTTGACCGGCCGCGCGCACGCGTCGTCCATATAGGCGAAGCGCGCCGGCAAGCCGAGAAACGCGCTGATCCACTGGTCGGCCGTGAAGCCCGCGGGCAATGCGGCGACGGTGTTCGACCACACGGTGACTTCGACGCGCTCGGCCGGACGCGGCGGGACGAGCCGCAGCGCGGGCATGCCCGGCGCGGATATCGCGAGCGCGTCGCCGTCGGGCACCGCGCGCAGCAGCGTCTCGCTGGCGACGACGGGGCCGCCCGCACAGCGATCGAGGTAGTCGCCCATCACGCCGAGATGCGCGGCGACTTCGCTCTTCAGGATGTCGAACAGAACCGGATCGATGTTGGGCATCGGACCGGCCTGCACTTCGGGCGGCGACGCCGCGAAGGCGCTTTCGATGTCGAGATCCTCTGTCGTCGCGCCGACGTCGGGCACCGCGGCGACGATCGGCACGCGGCGACGCACGGTGCGGCGCACCTTGCGCGTGCCGGCGTGGCGCGCGGGAACGTAGGCTTCTTCGCCGGCCGCGATGCGGTCGGCGGTGTGCATGATGCCGTGCACGTTGACGTTCGCCGCGCCGCCGCCGCGCAGCGCGGCGAGCAATTCGGGCAACGCGCCGACGGCGTGATCGACGAGCTCGACCGCGGCGTTGCTCGGCACGATCGTGCGGTCGAGCACGCGGTTCAGCATGTTCTCGACCTTCCAGCTGAATTCGCCGAGCGTCAGCGCGCCGACGAGGCGGCCCGACCCCTTCAGCGTGTGGAACGAGCGGCGCAGCGGCTTCAGCGGGTCGAAGTTCTCGACGTCGGCCTTCCAGAGCGGAAGGTGGCGCTGCATGTTCTCGATTTCTTCCTGCACTTCCTCGACGAACACCTCGCGGATCTCGTCGTCGATGTCCTCGACGGCGCCGCTCTGGAAGCCGGCGTCGTGCACGGGCTCGGCCGGCACTTCCTCTTCGATCTCTTCCTCGATCTCGGTCCAGCCGTGCTCCGTTTCGCCGGTCTCGGCGAGACGAAGTCCCGAGAGATCGTGCGCGAAAGGCTCGAGCGTGATCGTCTCGCCGACGATGAGATCGCCGATGTCGTGGCCGGGTGCGATCTCGACGGCGCTCGGCAACTCGGCCGAATCGCCGGCCGCGACGATCTCGGCGCGCTCGCCGCTCCACTCCTGCGCGCCGTCGTCGGCTTCGAGATCGATGTTCGGAAGCTCGATGCCGGCGTCGTCCGCGCGCTCGGCACCGATCTCGCGAAGGCCGTCGCTGCGGCCGCTCGGCAGATGATCGCCCCAGCTCGGGAACTGGTCGCCGGGCGCGTCGAACGAAAACGACTGCAGCGTGCGCTCGCCCGTCGTCGACGACGGCGTCGCATCGTGGCCGTAAGCCAGCGCCGCGGCGGCTTCGAGCGCCGAGTTGTCGACGATCGGCGTCGGGGCCGGCGCGTCGGGCGTGATGTGCGTCCCCGACGGCGGTGCCGGCGTCGGCGCAGCGCTCGCCCCGGAGCCGCCGCCGCCCGAAGGCACCGGCCAGTAGCCGAGCGCTTCGAGGCTTTCGCGCGTGACGTCGAGGATCTTCTCGCGGTTGCCGCGCTGCTCGCGCGTCGCTTCGAGGTAGTACTCGATCGCGGCGAGCGCGTCGGCGAGCTTGTCCATCTGCTCGGCCGTCGGCACGCGGCGGTGCTGCAGCAGCTCGGTTTCGACGAAGCGCACGATGCCGGTCATGAGCTGCGCGGCGTCGCCGAGGCCGAGCATGCGCAGCGCGCCGGAAATCTCCTCGAGCAGACGCGGAATCTGCTCGACGCGCGCGTGCTCCCACGGCGACTCGATGAACGCGATGATGTCGTGCTTGGCCTGCTGGATGTTGACCGCGGCCTCGCGCATCAGCGCGTCGAGGATCTTGCGGACTTCGGCCTTCGGGAGCTCGAGCTCGCCTTCGGGCTGCTCCTCGCTCTCGCTGCCGGCGCCGAGGCGCTCGATGTGATCGTCGAGCGAGGCCTCGACGTAGAGCAGCGCGCCCGCGACGTCGAGCAATGCGCCCTCGTCGATCGGGCGGCGGTGATCGGACATCTCCTCGATGACCGTGCGCTGCTCGCCGACGACCTTGCGCGGCATGCCGAGACCGAGCATGCCGAGCGTGTCGCCGACGCGGTCGAGGATTTCGGCCTGGCTCGCGAGATCGGCGGGATTGGCGTCCTGGCTGCGCAGGAAGATGTCGAGCGATTCCTTGACGCGCAGCAGGTCTTCCTTGATCGCGACCGACACCGTGTCGAGGAGATTGCGGTTGTGGCCCGTCATCGAGCCCTGCGCGTGCTGGAGCTCCTTCTGCGTCGGGAGCAGCGTGTCGAGGCGATAGGTGTTGCGCACGTCCTTGACGCGTGGGCCCTGCGCCGTCGAATGCGCGATGTAATAGAGAAGATTCTTGACGAGATCGCGCGGCGGCTGCGCCGTGAAGCCGGATTCGCCGTGCTCGGCGAAGCGACGGATCTCGCGGTCGACCGCGCCGAAGAGAAGCTTCACGGCGACGCTCGGATCGAGCGCGCCTTCGCGCACGGCTTCGATCGTGCCGCCGGCGATCCACCAGAGGCGTCGCGGATCGCTGCCGTACGAAAGGCCGCGCAGGCGGTCGAGCACGTTGCCGAGCCGATCGAGATGCTCGCTCGCGCTCTCGTCGCGGAACCACTTGAGCAGCGCCGCCTGGAACGCGAGACGCAGACGCAGCACTTGCGCGTGCAGCTCCGCGGCGGTCGCCGGCGCCACCGCGCCGACCGCGCCGCGCGGAAGATCGGCGTGGAGGTCCGGCTGGAACAGCGCCGATTCGGTCAGAAGATTGTCGCCGCGGCACGCACGCAAATCGTTGAGCAGCGGCAGGAGGACGATCGGGATGTCCTTGTGGCCGCTCTGCACGCGCTCGAGGTAATCGGGGAGCTGCACCATGCCGCGCATCAGCACGGAATAGGCGTCCTCGCGCTGCTTGACCGTGTCGTCGAGCAGGCCCTGCGCAAGGCGCTCCATTTCCTCGACGACCATCGCCGCGCCGTAGAGCTCGACCATGCGCAGCGTGCCCTGCACCTGATGGAGGTGCACGGCGCTTTCGCGCATGAGGCCGACGTCGGACGGATTGTCGACGTACGCTTCGAGCGCGTCGCGGCCCTGCTTCAGGGTCGCGTCGAGCTCGTGCTTGACCCAGTTGAGCGCGGTGAAGTCGATGTTGTCTTGCAGTCTCATGCCACCCTCGATCACCCTGCGCCGTCGTCAAGGTCGCCGGCGTGTCCCGTCAGCGCTTCGTGCGCTCAACCCGGCAGCTTGAAGTCCGCGACCGACCTGCGCAGATCGGACGCGAGCTGCGCGAGGTTGCCGATCGATTCGGCGGTCTGGCTCGCGCCGACCGACGTCTGCGTGGTGATTTCCTGAATCACGTTCATCGTCGCCGAAATGTTCGTCGCCGCCGCCGACTGCTGGCGCGCAGCCGCCGAGATGTTCTGAATCAGCTCGGCGAGGTCGTTCGAAACCTTTTCGATCTCGCCGAGCGCGAGGCCCGCGTCCTCGGCGAGGCGCGCGCCCGAAACGACTTCGGACGTCGTCTGCTCCATCGAGCTGACCGCTTCGTTCGTGTCGGACTGAATCGTCTGCACCAGCGTTTCGATTCGCTTGGTCGCGCCCGAGGCGCGCTCTGCGAGTCGCTGCACTTCGTCGGCGACGACCGCGAAGCCGCGGCCCGCTTCGCCGGCCGATGCGGCCTGAATCGCGGCGTTCAACGCGAGAATGTTCGTCTGCTCGGCGATGTCGTTGATGAGCTCGACGATCGAGCCGATTTCCTGCGAGGACTCGCCGAGGCGCTTGATTCGCTTCGACGTCTCCTGGATCTGGTCGCGGATCGAGTCCATGCCCTGGATCGTCTGGCGCACGATCTGCGCGCCGTTCGCGGCGATCTGCACCGAGCGCTGCGCGACTTCGGCGGACTCGGCCGAGTTCTTCGACACGTTGTCGATCGACGTCGCCATCTCGTTGATCGCGGCCGACGCCGAGGTGATCTGCTGCGCCTGATGCTCGGCGGCTTCGGCGAGGTGCATCGCGGTGGCCTGCGTTTCCTGCGCGGCGGCCGACACCTGCACGGCGGTTTCGTTGATCGTCGTGACGAGCGAGCGAAGCGCTTCGACCGCGAAGTTGACCGAGTCCGCGATCGCGCCGGTGATGTCCTCGGTGACGGTCGCCTTGACCGTGAGGTCGCCTTCGGCCAGCGATCCCATTTCATCGAGGAGGCGCAGAATCGCTTCCTGGTTGCGCTGGTTCAATTCGGCGGAAACCTGGTAACGGCGCTGCTGGTCGCGGATCAGGTTGACGCCGAGGAAGAGCAGCAGCAGCAGTGCGGCGCCGGCGGCGATCGCACCCCACCACGGATTCGGAAAGGGACGCTTGGTCGGCAATTCGCCGATGCGCTGCGCGACGTTGCCGGCGCGCAGCAGCACGCCCTGGCCGTCGGTGAAGCTCGCATCGGCGGCATCTTTCACCGTCTGCAGGCTGGTCGACGCGTCCTGGATCTTCTGGATCGGATCGGCGAGACCGTTCCACTGTTGCGAGATGTCGCCGAGGATCTGCTTTGCGTTCGGATTGTCGAGCGCGCGGATGTTGAGCTCGGGCGCGCCGTTGACAAGACCCGAGACGACCGTGCCGTAGAGGCGCGCGTCGCGCGCGAAGCCGTCGGCCGAGGCGGCGGCGTCCTGACCGCCGGCCAGAATCTTCGTGACGCGACCGCCCATGCGGTCGGCGAGCTGCATCTGGCGCGAGGAGATGTAGACCTGCGAGGCGCTCGCGTTCTTCTCGGTCAGGATGTTGACGACCTCGTTCATGCGCGAGTTCAACGCCGACAGCTTGTCGGTGAAGTCCTTCGCGCTGGTGCCGGCGCCGAGGACGAGCTCGCGGTTGGAATAGATCTTCGTCGCGTCGGTCTGCAACGCGGCCCAGGCCTTGTTCAGCGCGTCGAGCTCCGGCTTGACGGTGGGCTCGTTCTCGTAGCCCGCCATGCCGGTGACCTTGTCGCCCTTGTTGAGGTTGCGCACGAACGTGTCGATGCTGTTGCGCGCGCTGTCGAGCTCCTTGAACGCGAGATCGTTGCCGCCCGCCGCGTTGGCCGCGTAGCCCGCGAGCGCCTGCGACAACACCTGGATCTGCGTCGTGAACGACTTCGCCTGGCTGTCCTGCTTGGTCTTGTAGTACAGGTAGCCGAAGTCAAAGATGGCGAACACGAAGAGCAAGCCCAGGAGCACGAACAGCACGGTGTTCGCGCCGCCGCTCCTGTCTCTGCCCAGTGCTCCCGAAGTCGTGCTCATGCTTTACTCCCCCTGCTTATTCATCTGGAAGGACCGGTCGGCGCCGGCCCGCGCAGCAACGCCGAAAGACCCGCGCCGCGGCGTTCGCCGCGTCGGGTCCCGAAGCGCTGCACGCGTCGGCACGTCGTGCCGAAGAGGTTTCGTCCGCCTCTTTCGCGTGTTCGCGAATCCATCCGCTTTGACTGGAAATCGAGCAACTTTCATGCCGATCCCTGCTGGAATTCGGCCGCGCGCACCAGCGCCGCCATGCTGAAGAGGCCCCAGAGGACATCGCCGAGCTGCAGGTTCTCGCCCACGAACCGCTGATAACGCTCGTCCGCCTCGCCGACGGCCTCGGCGCGCTGCTCCTCGGAGAAGCTGCGCTGGCCGAGCACTTCGTCGATCAGGAGCCCGACGCTGCCGGCATGCTGGCGCACGACGAGCACGCGGCTCGCCTCGGTCAGCACGCTGCGCTCGCCCTCGACGAAGTCGCGCAGGTCGATGATCGGCACGAGGTTGCCGCGCACGTTGGCGACACCGAGCAGCCAGCGCCGCGTGCCCGGCACCTGGGTCAGCAGCGGCGGCGTCAGGATTTCGTTGACTTCCGCGATGACGCTGACGAAGTGCCGCACGCCGACGCGGAACCCGATGCCGCGCCAGAGACCCGGCGCCTCGATCTGCTCGGGCAGGCCGGCCACGTGCGCAAGGCTGCGCCGTTCGTAGTCGGCGAGGACTTCGAACGGCGTAGCCAGGGAGTGGTCGGCGGCGATGACCATGTCAGCCCGGCAGGAGATCGTTGATGCGCGCAAGCAGGTCCTTCTCGCGGACCGGCTTGGTCATGAAGTCCTTGGCGCCCTGGCGCAGGCCCCAGACGCGGTCGGCCTCCATCGATTTGGTGGTGATGATGAGGATCGGAATCGACGCGGTCTGCGCGTCGCGGGAAAGATCGCGGGTCGCCTGGAATCCGTTGATGCCCGGCATGATCACGTCCATGATCACGAGGTCGGGCCGCTCGCGCTTGACCAGCGCGATGCCCTGCTCGGCGCTCGGCGCGCTCGAGACGCGATGGCCGCCCTTGGCGAGCATCGTGCTCAACGCGTGCACGTCCGTCGGTGAATCGTCGATGATGCAAATATGTGCCATCTCATCCCCTGTCGATTGAATGGCCGTGCTCTTCGTCACGTCTAACCGGTTCGTCTCTTGCTGAAATCGCGGCCTGCCGTGGCTGCCTCGCGACCGCTCACTGGACGTGCCGGCGGATCGCGCCGAGCAGCTCTTCTCGCGTGAACGGCTTGGTCAGGTACTGCTCGGAACCGACGATGCGTCCGCGCGCCTTGTCGAACAGCCCGTCCTTCGACGACAGCATGATCACCGGCGTGCCCTTGAACATCTGGTTGTTCTTGATCAGCGCGCAGGTCTGATAACCGTCGAGGCGCGGCATCATGATGTCGACGAAGATGATCTGCGGCTGCTGATCGGAAATCTTGGCGAGCGCTTCGAAGCCGTCGGTCGCGGTCACCACTTCGCAGCCTTCCTTGCGCAGCAGCGTCTCGGCGGTGCGACGGATCGTCTTGGAGTCGTCGATGACCATGACCTTGACGCCGGTCAGGCTGCCTTGTTTCGTGTCATCCACTCGGACCCCCTACCGCAGTAGTACTGAAACGGATTACCGGCATGCGAAAAGCATGCCGCGATTGCGCCGAACCTTGCCGTCGCCGCAGCGTTCCGGGCACCTTAGAAGACGCCTGATCCGCGAGATTCGGCCTTCTTAACCAAAACTTAGCGGAGCGTCAAGTTGTGCTGGTAAGCCCGCGAAATACCACGAGAACCAGCGCTCGTTTTCGACCCGAATCCTGAGCCCCGCCCGAGCCCGAGTGTAGTATAGGAACACTCGCCATGCTGCGACGACGGTCGCGGCCCGCCGTGCCTCCCGGAGCTTCGAATGACGCGCACCCTGGCCGTGCTGATGGACCCGATCGCGGCAATTCATCCGGAGAAGGATTCGACGCTGGCGATGCTCCTCGAAGGCCAGCGCCGCGGCTACGAGCTCCTCTACGCGCTGCAGAGCGGCCTCGCGCTTCGCGGCGGCGAGCCCTGGGCCCGGCTGGCGCCGCTCGAGGTCCGCGACGATCACGAGAACTGGTTCACGCTCGGGAATCCGCAATGGCGCGACCTCTCGACGGTCGACGTCATCCTGGCGCGCAAGGATCCGCCCTTCGACGATCAGTTCCTCTACGACACGATGGTCCTCGAGCTCGCCGAGATGAAACGCGCGCTCGTCGTGAACCGCCCGCAGGGGCTTCGCGACGCCAACGAGAAGCTCTTCTCGCTGCACTTTCCGCAGTGCGTTCCGCCGACGCTGATCGCGCGCGACGCGGCGGAAATACGCCGCTTCACGGCAGAGCACGGCGAGGTCGTCCTCAAGCCGCTCGACGGCATGGGCGGCTATTCGATCTTCCGCAGCCGCCACCACGACCCGAACCTCAACGTCATCATCGAGATGCTGACCCGGAACGGCCGGCAGCTCTGCGCGGTGCAGCGCTACATAGCCGAGATCACGGCCGGCGACAAGCGCATCCTGATGATCGACGGCGAGCCGGTTCCCTACGCGCTCGCGCGCGTGCCGCAAGGCGACGATTTCCGCGGCAACCTGGCGCGCGGCGGCAAGGGGGTCGGCGTGCCGCTCAGCGAGCGCGATCGCTGGATCGCCGCCGAAGTCGGCCCCGAGTTGAAGCGCCGCGGCATGCTGTTCGTCGGCCTCGACGTGATCGGCGACTACCTGACCGAGATCAACGTCACATCTCCGACCTGCATCCGCGAGCTCGACGAGGCATTCGGGCTTAACATCGCCGGCCAGTTGTTCGACGTGATCGAAAGCAAGCTGAAGTAGATGGCGGCACCCGGTACGAGCAGCGCCGATCGTCTCGGCGTGACCTTGCTGTTCTCGCTGATCGCGCATGGCGTGTTCGCGCTCGGCCTCACGTTCGAGTTCGAGAAGCCGGCGCCGCGATTGCCTTCGCTGGACGTGATCCTCGTGCAGTCGGCCAACGACGAGAAGCCCGACAAGGCCGACTTCCTGGCGCAGGCCACCAACAGCGGCGGCGGCACGGCCGACAAGGCGCGCCGGCCCTCCGAGCCGTTGTCGAGCCCGATTCCGAAGGCCGTCGCCGGCATCGCGCCGGTGCAGCTCGAGACCGGCGCGCCGAAGCCGCAGGCGCCGACCGATGCCGAGATCCTGACGCAGAAGAATTCGAGCTTCAGCGTGCGCACGGACACCGCCAACCCGGACGTGCAGACGCGCCCCGCGACGGTCGACAGGGAGTTCGAGCAGCGCAAGCTCGAGATGGCGAAGCTCGCGCAGGAAATCCAGCGCGAATCCGAGCAGTACGCCAAGCGCCCCAAGCGCAAGTACATCTCGGCGAACACGAAGGAGTACGAGTTCGCCGCCTACATGCGCGCGTGGGTCGCGCGCGTCGAGCGCATCGGCAATCTCAACTATCCCGACGACGCGCGGCGCCAGCAGCTCCACGGCCAGCTCGTGCTCACCGTGGGCCTGACGCGCGACGGCCGCGTCAAGAGCATCGACGTGATCCAGTCGAGCGGCCACAAGGTGCTCGACGATGCCGCGATCCGCATCGTTCACCTCGCCGAGCCGTTCCCGGCGCTGCCCGAGGACAAGGAAAAGGTCGACGAGCTCTATATCAGCCGCACCTGGCAGTTCCTGCCCGGCGACATCCTGCGCAATCGTTAAGCGGTCCGCTGCCGAAATGCCTTGCGGGCCGCGTTTTCCTGCTTGCGTTTAACGCTTTTTCCTACGCCCCGTTCATAACCGTCCAGTACAATCGCGGGCATGGCCGAGTCGAGCCCGCTGACCAACCAGCTCCTGATCGCGATGCCGGCGCTGCGCGATCCGAATTTCGCGCGCGGCGTCACGTTTCTCTGCCAGCACGGCGAAGACGGCGCCATGGGCCTCATGATCAACCGGCTCTCCGAGTACCGGCTCGGCGACGTGCTCGCACAGATGAACATGAGCTCGGAGCTGCCCGAAGTCGTCGACGCACCGGTCCTGATCGGCGGACCGATGCAGCCCGAGCGCGGCTTCGTGCTGCACTCGCCGCAGGGCGATTGGGAATCCTCGTTCCGCATCTCCGATCGCCTCAGCGTCACGACCTCGCGCGACATCCTCGTCGCGATGGCCGCCGGCGAAGGGCCGCGCCACGCGATCGTGACGCTCGGCTATTCCGGCTGGAGTCCAGGCCAGCTCGAGCAGGAGCTTCGCGACAACGCGTGGCTGACCGCGCCCGCGTCCGAGGAAGTGCTGTTCTCGACGCCGCTCGAAGAGCGCTGGGAAGCCGCGGCGCACATCGTCGGCGTCAACCTGATCCAGCTCACGAGTTATGCGGGACACGCCTGACGCGCTCGCGGCTTCCTCCGCTGCCAGCGTGCTCGGCTTCGATTACGGGACTCGTCTCATCGGCGTCGCCGTCGGCAGCCGCCTGTCCGGCGCGCGTGCGCTGACGATCGTCAACCGGCGCGACTCGCAACCGGACTGGCAGCGCATCGACGCGCTCGTCGCCGAATGGCGGCCGGCGCGCCTCGTTGTCGGTCTTCCGCTCCGCATCGACGGCGGCGAGCAGCCGATGAGCCGCGCCGCGCGCGATTTCGCGAGCGCGCTCGAAGCGCGCTATCGGATTGACGTGCGCCTCGTCGACGAGCGCCTGACCTCGGTCGAAGCCTCGCGGCGCTTCGCAACGCAGCGCGCGGCAGGCACGGCGAGGCGCAAGCACGCCGAGTCGATCGATGCGATCGCCGCGGAAATCATTCTCGAGAACTGGCTCGCCTCGCCCGACGCATGAAAGCCATCGACCCCGCCCGCGACCTGCAGATCGACGCCGACGGACGCCTGCGTCACCTCATCACGCTGAACGGGCTCGGCCGCGCGCGCATCGTCGCGCTGCTCGACCGCGCGGCGGCGCTGCGCAAAGCCTGGCGCGAAGGCGCGCTGCCGCCGCTGCTCGCCGGCCGCACGATCGTCAACCTCTTTTTCGAGGCGTCGACGCGCACGCGCACGAGCTTCGAGCTCGCCGCTCGAAGGCTCGGCGCGACGGTCGTCAACTTCGACATCGCGAGCTCGTCGACCAGCAAGGGCGAGAGCCTCGAGGACACCGAGGCTACGCTCGAAGCGATGGACGCCGACGCGTTCATCGTGCGCCACAAGGACAACGGCACACCGGCGCGATTCGCGGCGCACGCAAAGCGCGCCGTCGTCGTCAACGCCGGCGACGGCAATCACGCGCATCCGACGCAGGGCCTGCTCGATCTCCTCACGATCCGCGATCGCAAGAAAGACATAAAAGGGCTCAATGTGACGATCTGCGGCGACGTTCGCCACTCGCGCGTCGCCCGTTCAGACATCGACGGACTGGCCGCGCTCGGCGCCGGCGAGATTCGTCTCTGCGGCCCTGCCGCCCTCTTGCCTTCGCCGGCGGAATTCGCCGGTTGCCGTGTCGTCGACGATTTCGACGCGGCGCTCGCCGACTGCGACGTCGTCGTCATGCTGCGCCTGCAGAAGGAACGCATGCAGAGCGCGCTCGGGCTCGGCGAGTCGGATTATTTCGCGGCTTATGGCTTGACGGCCGAGCGGCTCGCGCGCGCGAAGCGTGACGCGATCGTCATGCATCCCGGCCCGATGAACCGCGGCATCGAGATTGCCGACGACGTCGCCGACGGCGCGCAGTCGGTGATCCTCGAACAGGTCGCGAACGGCATCTTCGTGCGCATGGCCGTGCTCGCCGAATTGCTCGGCGCCTGAAGCCGCCTAGTCGCTGCGGCCGCGCGACTGGAACAGAAGATCGATGTGCACGCGGCCGTCCATGCCGGCGCCTTCGTTGACGCGCCGCCAGGCCAGCATCACCGCCGCAGGCTCGTTGCAGTCCTCGGTGGTGCCGTCGCGATGCAGGACCGTGATCGTCGGATACCACTCGGAAAGCCATTCGAGAAAATCGCGCGGCGATTCGCCTGAAGCGCGCTCGATCGCCCACGGGTGGAACTCGGCGATCAGCGCCGGCTGGAAGCGCTCGAGCGTGCGCTGCATGCCGCGCAGCGCGCGCGGCTCCATGCCGGAGACGTCGATCTTGACGACGTCGAGTCGATCGAGATTCCCGAGCGCGTCGTCGAGCACGACGGCCGGGACGCGCACCGTCGTCGCGCTCCCGGCGCGCAACCGTTCGCCGGAGGCGGCGGGTGTCGCGCTGTTCGACGTGCTCGCATCGGTGCGCAGCTCGACGATGCCCTCGCGATCCGATGCCGCCGCGCGGATCAGTTGCACCTGATCGAAGCCGTTGGCGCGGCACGCGCGCTCGATCAGCTCGACGTTGCGCACGATCGGCTCGACCGCGATCACCTGCCCGCCGTCGCCGACGAGGCTCGCGGCGAGCGTCGTGAACACGCCGATGTTGGCGCCGATGTCGAGGAAGGGCGCGCCGGGGCTGAGCAGACCGCGCAGCGCCGACCCGACGTTCGCATCGTGCAGCAGGCCCGCGATCACGTTCGCGCCGATCTGCGTGTCGCTCGCTCGCGCATACATGCGATAGCCGGCGGCAGCGATCTCGACCGGAATCTCGTCGCGGTTGACGACGTACCAGCGCCGTCCGCGCCAGCCCGGTCCGGCCGCCGTGTCGTCGACCGCTTCGAGGAGTTGCAGCAACGGGAAGCGGTCCAGCAGCGCATCGAGGCGCGTCTCGTCGAGCGCATGCATCTCGAACACCGCGCCGCGGCGCCAGGCGAGGCGGCGCAGCGGATTCAGCCAGCGATTCGACACGCGCGCGAACAGATGTCCGCGCAGGCTGTCGTCGGCGCCCGAGACGAACTGGAACACCGCGACGCCGCCCGGCGCGAGCACGCGGAAGAATTCCTCGACATAGCCTTCGGCGAGACGCGCCGGGATGTGCTGCAGCGTCATGTTCGAGTAGACGAGATCGACGCTCGCGTCGGCGATGCCGTCGAGATACGGCGAGGCGTTCTCGCGGAACTCGACGTTGCCGACGTCGGCACTGAGGCGCCGCGCAGTCTCGATCATGCTCGACGAGACATCGACGCCGACGACGTGCTCGAAGTGCGCCGCGAGTGCGCGGCTCAGGCGACCCGCGCCGCAACCGAAATCGAGCGCGAGCGCGCGTCCCGCCGGCAATCCGCGCGCGGCGAGGAGATGCATCTGCGTGTCGATTTCCGCGCGGCCGGTGGCGAGGAACTCGTCGGCCTGCCAGCGGCCTCCGCGCTTGTCGGCATGCGACAGGACGGCCCAGAGCGGATCTTCGCGGCCGAGCGTCTGCCAGACGCGGCGCAGGTGGTCGAGGTCGTTCAAGGCGGGGATTGGAGATTCGGGATTCGGGATTGGAGATCGGAGAAGAAACGCGCCGCGACGCTATTCTCTCACTCATCCGCAGCCCGAGCCTGTTTTTCGAATCTCGAATCCCCAACCCCCAATCCCGGCTCGTCAGCTCTCGACGAGCTCCACGCCGTCGAGCCCTTGGCTCAGCGTATGCGCATCGCCGCCCTGCGCCAGCTTGATCTTGAGCCGCACTTCGTTCGCCGAGTCGGCGTGGCGCAGCGCATCCTCGTAGCTGATCTCGCCGGCCTGATAGAGCTCGAACAGGCTCTGGTCGAACGTGCGCATGCCGAGGTTCGTCGATTCCTTCATCACGTCCTTGAGCTTGTGGATCTCGCCCTGGCGGATGTAGTCGGCGACGAGCGGCGTGCCGAGCATGACTTCCATCGCGACGCGGCGCGCCTTGCCGTCCGGCGTCGGAATGAGCTGCTGCGCGACGACGCCCTTCAGGTTCAGCGAAAGATCCATGAAGAGCTGAGAGCGGCGATCTTCGGAGAAGAAGTGGATGATGCGGTCCATCGCCTGGTTCGCGTTGTTCGCGTGCAGCGTGCACAGGCAAAGATGGCCCGTTTCGGAGAAGTTGACCGCGTGCTCCATCGTCTCGCGCGTGCGCACCTCGCCGATCATGATGACGTCGGGCGCCTGGCGCAGCGTGTTCTTGAGCGCGTTTTCCCACGTGTCCGTGTCGATGCCGAGCTCGCGCTGCGTGATGATGCAGCCCTCGTGCTTGTGCACGTATTCGATCGGGTCCTCGATCGTGATGATGTGGCCGGTCGAGTTCTGGTTGCGATAGCCGATCATCGCCGCGAGCGAGGTCGACTTGCCGGTGCCGGTCGCGCCGACGAACATGATGATGCCGCGCTTGGTCATCGCCAGCGACTTGATGATCGGCGGCAGCGACAGCTCCTCGATCGTCGGAATGCGCGTCTCGATGCGGCGCAGGACCATGCCGACGCAGTTGCGCTGGTAGAAGCACGACACGCGGAAGCGGCCGACGCCGGTCACGCTGATCGCGAACTGGCACTCGTGCGTCTTCTCGAACTCCTCGCGCTGCGAGGGCGTCATCACGTTCAGCACCATGTCGCGCGACTGCTGCGGCGTCAACGCGTTCTGCGTGATCGGCGCAATGCGCCCGTGCACCTTCATCGAAGGCGGCACGCCCGCCGTGATGAACAGGTCGGACGCCTTCTTGTGCGTCATCAGCTTGAGGAACGAGGTGAAGTCGACGCTGCTGCTCATGGGTTGACCTCCGAGATTGGGGATTGGGGATTCGGGATTCGGGATTCGGAAAAGCGCATGCGCTCGTCCGCCCGACCCTCGCCTCCGCCTCCCAATAACTACCTGCTCTTCCGAATCCCCAATCTCAAATCCCGAATCCCGGCTCTACTTGAAGATTTCCTTGTTCTTCGCATACCCGATCGCCTGCTGGCGTGTCACCAACCCGCGCTTGACCAGATCCTGCAAGCATTGATCCAGCGTCTGCATGCCGTACTGGTTGCCGGTCTGGATCGCCGAATACATCTGCGCGACCTTGTCCTCGCGAATGAGGTTGCGGATCGCCGGAATGCCGACCATGATCTCGTGCGCCGCGATGCGGCCGCCGCCGACCTTCTTGAGCAGCGACTGCGAAATCACGGCGCGCAGCGACTCCGACAGCATCGAGCGCACCATCGGCTTCTCGCCGGCCGGGAACACGTCGATGATGCGGTCGATCGTCTTGGCGGCGGAGGACGTGTGCAGCGTCGCGAACACCAGGTGGCCGGTCTCGGCCGCGGTCAGCGCGAGGCGGATCGTCTCGATGTCGCGCATTTCGCCGACCAGCACGTAGTCCGGATCCTCGCGCAGCGCCGAGCGCAGCGCCTCGTTGAAGCCGTGCGTGTCGCGGTGCACCTCGCGCTGGTTGATCAGGCACTTCTGCGAGGTGTGCACGAACTCGATCGGATCCTCGATCGTCAGGATGTGCGCGTATTCGTTCTTGTTGACGTGGTCGACCATCGCGGCCAGCGTCGTCGACTTGCCCGAGCCGGTCGGCCCGGTGACGAGGATCAGGCCCTGCGGCTGCGAGATGAGCTCCTTGAAGATGCGCGGCGCGCCGAGGTCCTCCAGCGTCAGCACCTCGGACGGAATCGTGCGGAACACGGCGCCGGCGCCGCGGTTCTGGTTGAATGCGTTGACGCGGAAGCGCGCGAGGCTAGGAATCTCGAACGAGAAGTCGACTTCGAGGAATTCCTCGTAGTCGCGTCGCTGCTTGTCCGACATGATGTCGTAGATCAGCGAGTGGATCTGCTTGTGATCCAGCGCCGGGATGTTGATGCGACGCACGTCGCCGTCGACGCGGATCATCGGCGGCAGGCCGGCCGACAGGTGCAGGTCCGAAGCCTTGTTCTTGACCGAAAAGGCCAGCAGTTCGGCAATATCCATTAAGTTGTTCCCCTGGAATCCGCGACAAGCCGCCAAGGCGGCATCGGAAACCCACGACCCGCGCCAGTATAGCTCGCAAAATTCATGCCCGATCAGGCGCCTTCCATGAATTCCTGCGAATCAGCCTACAGTTCCGTGCTGAAACGCATCGCAGAGGCCAGCGCCGCCGCCGGGCAGGCGCGGCCGGCCCGTCTGCTCGCCGTCGGCAAGACCAAGCCGCCCGACGCCCTGCGCGCGCTCGCCGCGCTCGGCCAGACCGCGTTCGGCGAGAACTACGTGCAGGAGGCCCGTGCCAAGCAGGCCGCGCTCGCCGACCTTCGGCTAGCGTGGCACGCGATCGGTCCGCTGCAGTCGAACAAGTGCCGCGACGTCGCGCGCCACTTCGACTGGCTGCAGACGCTCGACCGCGCGAAGCTGATCGATCTCCTCGCCCGCCACCGCCCCGCCGACCGCGCGCCGCTCGACGTGCTGATCCAGGTCAACATCGACGACGAGACCAGCAAGTCCGGCTGCGCGCCGACCGAGATTCCGGAGCTCGCGGCCCGGATCGGCGAGCACGCCACGCTTCGCCTGCGCGGCCTCATGGCGATTCCGGCGCCGCTGGCCGACCTCGCGCGCCGCCGCGACGCGTTCCGTCGCATGCGCGCGCTGTTCGACGCGCTGGCCGCGAGCGATCGCGGCGTCGACACGCTGTCGATGGGCATGTCCGACGATTTCGAGCTCGCGATCGCCGAAGGCGCGACGATGGTGCGCGTCGGATCGGCGCTGTTCGGCGCGAGGAGCCGGGATTAGGGATTCGAGATTGGAGATTCGAAGCGGCTCCCGCGGTGTCCGACGACCGCGCGGGGTCGCTTGGTATGCTTTGCGCGACGGCACCCGGCACCGGCGATCAATGCCCCATCCCGAATCCCGAATCCCGAATCCCGGCCCCATCGCCTTCATCGGCGGCGGCAACATGGCGCGCAGCCTCGTCGGCGCGCTGTTGCGCGGCGGCGTCGAGCCGGGCGCGATCCGCGTCGCCGAGCCCGAGGCCGGTCTGCGCGATGCGCTGGCCCGCGACTTCGGCATCGCGACGCAGGCGCGCAACGCCGACGCGATCGCGGACGCCGGCACGATCGTGCTCGCGGTGAAGCCGCAGGTCATGCGCGCCGTCTGCGCGGAAATTCGCGACGCGATCGGCGCATCGCGACCGCTGATCGTCTCGATCGCGGCCGGCGTCCGCATCGATCAGCTCGAGGACTGGCTCGACGCCGGCCTCGCCATCGTGCGCTGCATGCCGAACACGCCCGCGCTGATCGGCGCCGGCGCGACCGGACTCATCGCGAACGCACGCGCGAGCGCCGACGAGCGCGCGCGCGCCGAAGCGATGCTCGCGGCGGCCGGACGTACCGCGTGGATCGAGCGCGAGGACTTGATGGACGCCGTCACCGCGCTGTCGGGCTCGGGGCCGGCGTATTTCTTCCTGCTCGTCGAAGCGCTCGAGGACGCCGCCGTCGCCGAAGGCTTGCCGCGCGAGACCGCGCGCATGCTTGCGAGCCAGACTTGCCTCGGCGCCGGCCGCATGCTGGTCGAAAGCGGCGAGGCGCCGGCGAAGCTCCGCGAGCGCGTGACTTCGCCGGGAGGCACGACCGCCGCGGCGCTCGATGCCTTCGACCGCGGCGGCTTGCGCGCGCTCGTCGCGAGCGCCGTCGCCGCCGCCACCGCGCGCGGCAAGGCGCTTTCATCCCGCAATTCCTGACGCTTCGGGGACACGATGGGCTACTTCGCAAACGCCGGCCAGATCGTCATCCAGTTCGTGTTCGGCGCGCTGGTCCTCCTGATCGTGCTGCGTGTGCTGCTGCAGTGGGTGCGTGCGAATTTCTACAACCCGATCTGCCAGTTCCTCTACAAGGCGACCAACCCGGTGCTGATGCCGCTGCGCAAGATCATTCCGGCGTGGCGCAATCTCGACATCGCCGGCATCGTGCTCGCATGGCTCGCCACGGCGCTGAAGCTCGTGCTGCTGTATGCGACGCTGGGCCAGTCGCTCGGCCTCGGCGGCCTTGCGGTGCTCGCGTTCGCCGACCTCGTCGACTTCCTGCTGCTGCTCAACATCGTGCTGATCCTCGCCCGCGTCGTGATCAGCTTCGTCGGCGCCGACAGCTACCACCCGATCGTGCCGCTCGTGATCCAGGTGACCGAGCCCGTCATGAAGCCGTTCCGGCGCCTCCTGCCCGACATCGGCGGCATCGACTTCTCGCCTATGCTGGTGCTGCTCGCGCTCACGCTCGCGCGCGTGCTGATCGCGAAGCCGCTGCTCGATTTCGGCCTCGCGCTGGCGCGGGGCTGACGCGATGCGCCTCGCCGCCGCCCTCGGCATCCTCCTCGCGCTGTGGCCGTTCGCCGCGCGTCCGGACTACGACGAGGACTTCGGCGACGTCATCGTCCACTACATCGCACTCCCGACCGACCGCCTGCTGCCGGCGATGGCGAAGAGCTACGACATCGCGCGCTCGCGCGATCGCGGCCTCGTCAACGTTGCGATCGAGCGCAAGGCCTCCGGCAACGCGGCGACGCCGGTGCGCGCGACGCTCGACGGCACGGCGGTCTCGCTGAGCGGCGAGACGTTCGCGCTCAAGTTTCGCGAGCTCGCGGAAGGCGGCACCGTGTCCTATCTCGCGGAGTTTCCGCTGAAGTCGCCGGACACCTACCGCTTCACGATCACGATCACGCCCGAGCAGGCGACGACGACGCACACGCTGAAGTTCAGCCAGGACTTCGTCGCCGACTGAGCGCTCAACGCAGAGCCCACGCCGCGATCACGCGGTGCAGCGCATCGAGGCCGTCGAACAGCGCCGCCGGCCCCGGCTGCAGGATGATCGGCGACTTGATCTCGTGGAGCTCGCCGTCGCGCACCGCCGGAATCGTCGACCAGCCTGGCCGCGCCGCGACCAGCTCGGGCCGGAATTTCTTGCCGCACCACGAGCCGAACACGATGTCCGGCGCGCGCCGCACGACCTCCGACGGATCGGCCAGGATGCGGTCGCGCGCCAGCGGTTTCGCGGCGCGTTCGGGAAACACGTCGTCGCCGCCCGCGATGCGGACCAGCTCGGCCACCCAGCGGATGCCGGTGATCGGCGGATCGTCCCATTCCTCGAAGTAGACGCGCGGCCGCTTCGGCAGGCGCGACGCCGCGTGCTCGACGTCCGCCACGTGCGCGATCGCGCGATCGACGTAGGCCTTCGCCTTCTCCGCCGCGCCGACCAGCGCGCCGAGCCGCGCGATGTAATCGAGGATGCCCTCGACGCTGCGGTGATTCGCGATCCAGACTTCGACGCCGGCGCGCACGAGATCGCGCGCGATGTCGGCCTGGATGTCGGAGAAGCCGACGACGAGATCGGGCTCGAGCGCGAGGATCGCGTCGATCTTCGCGCTCGTGAACGCCGACACCTTCGGCTTCTCCCTGCGCGCGCGCGGCGGTCTCACGGTGAAACCCGAGATGCCGACGATGCGGTCTTCCTCGCCGAGCGCGTAGAGCACCTCGGTCGGTTCTTCGGTCAGGCAGACGATGCGTTGCGGGCCGCTCGAGCGTGCCGCACGGACGGACGTCGTCACGGAAACAGCATCCCCTTGCTCCAGATGCCGTCGCGCAGCACGTAGCAGACGCGTTCGTGCAACCGGTACTTCGCGCCCTGCCAGAATTCGATGCGGTCCGGCGTCAGAAGGTAACCTCCCCAGTGCGGAGGCCGCGGCACGGGACCGCCCTCGAACCGTTGTTCGACTTCGGCAACGCGCGCCTCGAACGTCGCGCGATCCGGCAACGCCTGCGACTGCGACGAAGCCCACGCGCCGATCTGGCTGCCACGCGGACGCGAGGCGAAGTACGCGTCGGACTCGGCTGCAGGCAGCTTCGCAACCTCGCCTTCGACACGCACCTGCGCCTGGTCGTCGAGCCGTTTCCAGTGGAAGCACAGCGCAGCCTGCGGATGCACGGCGAGCTCGGCGCCCTTGCGGCTTTCGTAATTCGTGTGGAAGCGGAAGCCGCGCTCGTCGAGGCCTTTCAGCAGGACGATGCGCGCCGAGACGCGACCGCTCGCATCGGCCGTCGCGAGCGTCATCGCGGTCGGCTCGACATCGCCGCCCGCGCGCGCCTTCTCGAGCAGCGCTGCGAACGTCGCGAGCGCCTCTTGGTAGAGTGACACCGAGGTTTCGCGCGGAGAGTTCGTATCCATGCGACGCGATGCTAGCACCAAGCCCGGATACGACCACGCGACGGTCGATGCCGTGCTCGACGCGCTCCTGGCACGCCTGTCGACGCGGCGCGCGCCGTGGCGCGTCGGACTTTCCGGCCTTCAGGGCAGCGGCAAGAGCACGCTGGCGCGCCAGCTCGCGGCGGCGGCCCGTGCGCGTGGCATCGCGACCGAGGTGCTCGCGCTCGACGACTTCTATCTCGGCCGTCGCGAACGTGCGGCACTGGCGCGCACGGTCCATCCGCTGTTCGCGACGCGCGGCGTGCCGGGCACGCACGATCTCGCCTTGCTGTCCCGGACCTTGCGCGCTCCGGGTGCGATCGCGCGCGTGCCTCGATTCGACAAGGGACGCGATACGCGATCGCCGCTGTCCCGATGGCGGCGCGTCGCGGTGCCGCCGCGCCTCGTCGTGCTCGAAGGCTGGTGCGTCGGCGTGCCGCCGCAATCCGCGCAAGCGCTCGCACGGCCCGCGAATGCGCTCGAACGCAACGAAGACGCGGACGCACGTTGGCGGACCGCCGTCAACGCGCACCTCGCACGCGAATACGCCGCCTTGTGGCGTCGCCTCGATGCGCTCGTCGTGCTCGCGGCCCCGAGCTTCGCGATCGTCGAGCGCTGGCGCGACGAGCCCGAAAAATCGCTGCGCGCGCGTGGCGCGCCGCGCGCGATGTCGCCGGCCGCGCTGCGCCGCTTCCTGATGCACTACGAGCGATTGAGCCGGCACGCGCTGCGCACGCTGCCCGCGCAGGCCGACATCGTCATGGCGCTCGACGCGGCGCGCCGCGTGCGCCGCATCCGCATCGCGCGTCAGGCTTCGCGCTCGACGACGACGGCCGTGCCGTAGGCCAGCACCTCCGTCACGCCCTGCGCGACTTCGTTCGCGTCGTAGCGCATCGCGATCACGGCGTTGGCGCCGAGCTCGGCTGCGTGCTGGACCATGAGCTCGAACGCCTCGCCGCGGGCCCGCTCGCAGAGCTCGGTGAACAGCGAGATGTTGCCTCCGACCAACGTCTGCAGCGCCGCGCCGAGATTGCCGATCACGCTGCGCGAACGCACGGTGATGCCGCGCACGACGCCGAGCTGGCGCGCGAGGCGGAAACCCGCGATGTCGTTGGTCGTCGTGACCATCTCAGGCGCTATCGGTCGCATCGTGTTCTCCGTTCCAGCCGGTGCTCGCCGCCTGCTGCATCACGTGCACGAACTGCTCGACGTTGAGCGGCTTGGTGAGGTAATGATCCGCGCCGGCGCGCAGCGCTGCCTCGCGCGCTTCGCTCGTCGCCGTCGCCGACAGCGTGACGATGCGGCCCTTGTAGCCGCGCGAGCGCAGCTTGTACACGGCCGCATTGCCGGAAAGGCCCGAGAGCTCGACGTCGATCAGCAGCACGTCGGGTCGTCCCGCCATCGCTTCGAGCACCGCGCTCTGCGCATCGCCGACGACGCGCACGCGGAAGCCGAGATCGCCGAGCAGCGCCTTCAGGAGATGCGCGACGTCCGCATCGTCGTCGGCGACGAGAATGCTGCGTCCCTGCAGCCAGAAGCGCGGCGCGACCGAATCGTCGGCGTGCGTCGCGACGCGCTCCTTCGCCCGCGGCAGCGCGACGCGGAACACGCTGCCGCGGCCGACCTCCGACTCGAACGCGAGCGTGCCGTGCATCTGCTCGACCATGCGCTTGACGATGTTGAGGCCGAGGCCCGCGCCCTTGCGCCCGGCGTGGCCGCCGCGGTTGAACGGCGTGAACACGCTGTCGCGGTGCGCCGCGGCGATGCCGATGCCGGTGTCGGTCACGTCGGCGGTCAGCGTCTCCGCGCGCCAGACGATCTCGACGCTGACTTCGCCCCGCCGCGTGTAGCGCACGGCATTCGAGATGAGGTTGACCAGAACCTGCCGCAGGCGGATTTCGTCGAATACGGGCTGGGCCGCGCCTTCGAGCTTCAGCGTGACGCGGAACTCGAGGCCCTTTTCCTCGGCCAGCGGCCGGAACATCGCGTCGACATCCTTGACCAGCGCCTCGATGTCGACCGGCGTCGGATTGAGAAGCGGCGGCGCGCTCTCGCCGCGGCCGTATTCGAGCAGGTTCTCGGCGAGCGTGAAAAGGTATGTCGCATTGCGCCGCACCGCGTGCAGCGCTTCGCGCAGCGACGGGTCGTCGGCGGCGCGACGATCGACGAGCTGCAGATAGCCGAAGATCGAAGTCAGCGGCGTGCGGAATTCGTGCGAGAGCGTCGCGATCAGCGCGTTCTTCAGCGCATTGGCTTCCTCGAGCCGGGCGTGCTGGCGCTCGAGCTCGCTGCGGATCTGCTTGAGCTGCCCGATCGCCTTCGACTTGGCCTGGCTCGCCAGCATCTCCTCGTGACCCATCTGCTGCTGCACGCGGCGCCGCTCGCGCTCGGCTTCGGCATCGAGCAGCAGCACGTGGAACGCGTCGGTGTCCGGGATCAGATGAAGGTGCGCGCTGCGGCCGTTCGAGAGCTCGACGAACGGCAGGTCCTGCGGCTCGTGCAGCG
>Ga0081540_1001156_pt1 | contig 23252 bp, 22 predicted proteins | sample TabmetS2T1R1_FD_71024 | JGI IMG/M metagenome (GOLD analysis project Ga0081540, IMG submission 71024) | Tabebuia heterophylla rhizosphere microbial communities from the University of Puerto Rico - S2T1R1 | ecosystem: Host-associated > Plants > Roots > Rhizosphere ... | reverse complement strand
TCGGGTCCCGATCGTCCGGTTCCCTTGCCGCCACTGCCGCCATGGCCTTTGCTGCGGCCTTCCCCGCCGTGGCCCTTCTCACCGGGCGTCTCGTCCATTGCCTCGCGCTCGACGTCGCGCACCCCATAGTCGCTCGGCCATCGATCCTGTCTACCGAGTTTCGGGGCCTTGGTGCGTTTTTGACCTTTCACCATGTCATGCTCCTTTTCGGGTTTGCATCGACGCTCGCCGGGTCTTGCGGTGAGCTACAGGCCGAAGGGATACGTATCGGCGGTCGTCCGTGCCCCAACCAAAGGTGTGAGCGCGCAGCTCTCGTCGAACCAAAGGTAGGCATCGAATTGCCGCGACAATGATGCTTCCGCATAGTGGCTCGCGAGCTCGGTGTGTGGTCGGTAGACGACGCCGATGTAGCGCTCCAGGCGTGGCTCGGCTAAGCGGCGCCGCAGCTCCTCCTCGGGCCTCAGATCGAGCAAAAAGCGAGCTAACCGAGCCTGGTGGCAAAGGCGCTCGTAGCTATCGGCGTGTGACGGGCGCACCCGCATCACTTGCATCGCCCCATCCCAATCGCTCGCCGCCGCGACCGTTCCCGTGTGCGTGCCAAATCCGATGAGAGTTGCATCGCCCGCAAAGCGTTCGCGACAAAGCTGACCGAGATTGATCTCATCGCGCACGCTTCCCATCTCGGTGTGGCGCGCATCCCCGATGTGGGAGTTGTGCGCCCAGACCACCGCCTTGGCATTAGCACCACGCGCCTCCAGCACATGGGCGAGCGTCTCGAACATGTGCGTGTCGCGCAGGTTCCAGGCCTCGGCGCCGCCATAGTACATGGCCCGGTAGTAGCGCTCCGCAGCCGCCACCAGGCGGGCGTTCTGGGCCGCATCCAGAAAGCTGGCGCCGTCGGATCGGGAGTATTCAAGCCGGCGCTGCAACAGCTCGCGGCATTGTTCCACGACGGCAGTCTCGCATTTGCGGAAACCCGCGGAGAGTACGGCGCGACCGTAGGTCGAAGGCTCCTTCTGCCAAGGCGTGAGGCAGCCATAGCGCTCGCGGGCAACCTTGGCCGCCTCGGGATCGACTTTGTCGAGATAGCCAAGCACGGCCGCGATCGAGCCATGCAGGTTGTAGATGTCGAGACCGTAAAACCCCACCTGCCGGTCGGCGGTCATGCCCTGGTTATGGGCGCGTAGCCATTCCACCAGCTCCAGAACTTCGAGATTTCGCCACATCCAGGTTGGAAACCTCTGGAACGGCCTGTCGACCCCGACCTCCTTCGGCAGATGACGCACGTAACGGTCGACGACCGCCGCGTCCGGCCAATCCGCCTCCACGGCGACGACGGTAAAGCGGTGATGGGCGATGAGGTGCCGCGTGATTGCGGCTCGGGCTCGGTAGAATTCTGAGGTGCCATGGCTGGCCTCGCCGAGCAGCACGATCCGCTGGTCTGCAAAACGATCAAACAAGGTCCCGAACGCTGCCGCATCGAAGGCGGGCAAGGCTTGGGCCCGCCCGGCGATCAGCTTGGGGAGGTCCTGGATGGGGTCGCGGCGGCGCCGTCGCTGCGGTGGGCCGCCACCTTCTGGCCAACCGCCCTTGCCGATCAGCGGCACGAACATCACCGAACCGAGATTTTCCTCCTCGAACGCGGCCTCGGCTGTGCGCGTGACCCTCAACAAACTCTGTCTGCGTCCGCGCTCGCCGACGGGGATTACCAGGCGGCCGCCGATGGCCAACTGCTGCTTCAGCGCCGGGGGCACATTCGGCCCGCCGGCCGAGACGAGAATGGCGTCGAAAGGCCCGGCTTGGGCCCACCCCAACGTTCCATCCCCGACGCGGATCTCAATGTTCTCGTAGCCAAGGCGCGCGAAGCGCGCACGGGCGGCTTCGACCAGGGAGGGATGGCGTTCGATGGCATAGACGGCGTTGGCAATCTGGCTGAGAACGGCCGCCGCATAACCCGATCCGGCACCAACCTCCAGCACGCAGTCGCCCGGCTCGACCGCCGCCGCCTCGATCATCAAGGCGACGACGTAGGGTTGGGAGATGGTCTGTTCTTCTCCGATGGGTAGCGGTGCGTCCGCGTAGGCGAATTCCTCGAGCGCGGCGGCGACAAAAACCTCGCGCGGGACTTTGCCCATCGCCGCAATGACGTAGCGATCTTGGATACCGCGGCGAGCGAGTTGGGCATCGATCATACGCTCCCTCAGCCGAGAGAAGTCAGACATGATCGCGGCTCCGAAATCGGCGCGCCTCACGGCTTTGCCGTGCCTAATTCAGCGCGTTCTCAAGCTGCCGCTTGCTCATTCGCGACCGCCCGGGAATGCCGCGGGCCTTGGCCCGGCGGTAGAGCTCCGACCTGGATGCGCCGCCGCTGTGGCGGGCTCTCGCACGCGCAGCCTTGCGGCCCCGGCGCGTTAGCATCTTGGCATTGCGACCGCCCATGGCAGCCGAGCTCTCGCGCCGACCGCGCGCCCCGACATGCGATCTGCCTTCCCGCTCCTGCTGCCCGGTCGCACCGCGCGCCTCCTTGCGCTTGGCCTTGCTGAGATGCCGCCTATTCTCCGCGGCACTCTGGTATTTCGAAGCGCCGGCTTCGCTGAGTGCAATGGCGATGGCCTGTCGCCTATTCTTGACCTTTCCGCCTCCACCACCGCGCCCGCTCTTCAATTCGCCGTGCTTGAACTCGTGCATGATCCGCCCCGTGGTCTTGCGCTGGCGTGGTGATGTTCGAGCCATGAGAGTTCTCCTCAAATCGGGCGACGTTTCTGTGAAGCTTGGCGTGAGCAACCTCGCCCTCGCACCCCAGCCGTTCGCCTAAGGCGCCGCGAGCCGCGCAGGCCGATGCAGCCATGCCATGCGGCAAGTGTGCCTTGTCTCGACGCTGCCCAACTCGGCACCGCACGGGACGGAGGTCGAACGCTGGGCGCTATGGCGTGCCCTCGCCAACAGCACGAGCTTGGCCGGTTCGTTCGGGTGTTGGCGCCACATTGACGTCGGCATTCCTACCCAGGTCGGGGGCCGATGGCAGCGGCCAGGTCTCCTCAGCACAACATCGCAAGGGGTAAAGTGGTTCAAATAATTGACGCTTTGGTGGGCCGACGTGCCGAACGGCAGTGAGCGGCGCCGCGGTCCGGCGGCCCGGCTCAGACCGATGCCCTCATCGGCAAGGCCCCGAGCTTGCCGCCGGCCTTTGCTCACGTGCGCCGGCTCATCTTTGGTCTTTCGCAAGCCCACAATTTCGCGGACGCCGCGGCGTTTTCTTGACCCGGAAAGGTCAGGTGAAAACCTGCCAATTCCGAAGCTGGGCGCGGAAAGCCTCGATCCCTACCTTCCCGTGCATCAGCTCAAAGGCAATGAGCGCAAGCGACCGAAGGAGAGACCGTCATGACGACCATCACATCCGCCCTTGTTGCCCTGGTATTGCTTACGGGGTTTGTGGCTTCCGCCCAGGCCCTCGACGCCAGGAACTTCTATGAGCAGGTGGATCGCTATCACTACTAGCACTTGCGCCGACCCTCAAAAAAGCGGCCGCTCAAAAAGACTTGAGCATGGCGCGCCGCCCCGCCGGTGAAAGCGCGAAGCAAGGAGTGAGACGTCTTCGTCTCACTCCTTAGTCTTGAGGACGTCAAGTCTTGAGGAAGCCTCGCGACATTTGCAGGGCCTGGACGCGGTTGTGCACCTTTAGTTTCTTAAAGATGTGCGCCAAATAGTACCTGATCGTACTCGGTTTGATATGGAGTTTGTCGGCAATTTCCTTGTCGGTGAGCCCCTTGCAAACCCCGGCCAGGACCTGCTGCTCGCGATGCGAAAGCTCGGCACAACTGTTGACCTGCGGCTGGGGGTCGAGGCTCGAACCTAACAGAAGTTGGGCGCTCAGCGCTGGCGGGATGTAGGGCTCCCCGGCCTGCACACCTCTGATGATTTCCACCAACTCGCCGCCGCTTATTCCCTTTAAGACATAGCCGCGTACACCGGCGCGCAGAGCCTGGGTTAAGTGCACCTCGTCGTCTGAGGCCGTCAAAATCAGCACGTTGGTCTTGCGGTGGGCGGAAAGGATCGCCCGCGCCGCCGCGATGCCTCCGCCCCGAATGAAGATCTCTAGGATGAGAACATCGGGCTTCTGCAAGGCCGCAATGCGCCGCGCATCGGCGGCCGTTTCGCCTTCGGCGACGCAGATCAGGCCTTCGGTGCGCTGCAAGGACTGAATGAGCCCTTGCCGAAACAGCGGGTGTTCGTCGACCGCCGCAAACGTAATGGTTTCAACCATGCGCGCCACCCAGTTCGGCAAAGGCAAAGCGAGCGATGATTGAGGCACCGCTGGCAGGATCGGTCTTAACTTCGAAGGTGCCACCCCACGATTCCACGCGATCGCGCAGACTGCCGACACTCAGCAAAAAAGCCTCCTGCTGCCCGCTCTGGTTTGGTCGCCCCGTAATCACCTCGATGCCGATCGCCTCGCCATCGCGGCTGGCGCGCAGCACGTGCTCGCTCCCCGCCGCAAAGTGCGAGGCTCTATCGAGCCCCTCTTGAGCAAATCGATAAAGGCAGGTCTTCAACTGCTCGTGCACGTCCGCCGTGACGACCGCGCCGGCATCGCAGCGAACGGGGCGACCGGTTTTGCGCGCGTGGCGACGGGCGGCTAGACGCACCGAATCGGCGAGCGAAAGGTTTTCGATTTCGAACAGGATCAGCTCGGAAGAGACGCTGCGCATCTCGGCCAAGGTCTTGCCCAGGGCTTGGCGAATGATTTCGATGTCCTCCACCTGCGCGCTCGGCAGCTGCTGCCCCGCTGAGAAGGCCGATGCGCAAAGGGCCTCAATCTTCAGGAGCGCGAGGGAGATTAGTTGCACCGGCCCAGAGTAGAGCTCGGTGCCGATGCGGCGAAGATTGTGCTCGTTGTTTTCACTGGCCCCACGCGCGGCCCGCCGAAGGCGCCGTTGCTCCCCCTCGACGTCGGCTTTCATGCGCAGCAACTCGCCGATTTGGCTCGCGAGTGAGTTTTGCTTGAGCCGCGCACTGCGCATGACGCCTAGCAGCAGCAGTCCTATGCCCAGCGTCGCGGCGCCGACCACAAGCCAGGCAAAGGCCTGCGCGGTTAGGATGCGCGTCTGGAGCTCGGTGGCAGCCTCGTAGGTCTCGATCAGGGCAATAATCCGCCCCGTGCCACGCTCGCGCACCGGAGCGTAGACTTCCAGGATGGGCAGTGGCACATCGAAGATCTGCTCATCGTCCTCGTCGATTTGGTTGAATTCCCCCGTCACATGCCCGGACCATGCAAGTTCGCTTTCTGGGGTGCTGGGAAAGGACTTGCCGATGGCCGCCCTATCGTTGCTGAAAACGATGGTCTGCCCCACCCAGACGCGAACCCCAATCAGCGGCCGCCCGGCCGAGGCCGGCGATAGCAGCTTGCTCACCTCCGCTTGCGTGGCCGGCGAGAGCGTCGTGCGCGTGGCCAGCTCCTGCGCCCACGGCGCAACGAAGCTATCCATGTACAAGGCCGTGGCCGCCGCGGCCTTGTGTACGAGATTGTCCTTGATGTGAGCGGCAACATATAGCCCGAGGAAGCCCATGCCGCAGATGAGCGCCGCGATGGTGGCACCCGCCAGTGTGCGTTCCGAGGCGAAGGTATTCCAGCACCCGCGCAAGGGCGTTCGGCGCAAACGCACGGCCATCGAACCCAACGACTGCATCGGCTGCCTCCGGCTTACCTGACACGAGATTGAACTCGCCTCAGCAACCCGCCTAGGGCCTTGGGTGCCTCACAAAAGGTCCCAATCGAATGCGCAAAAGGGGATCCCCGCGTTTAAGCCTTTTGCTGTCGCCGTGCCAGCCGGCCTTTAGGCCTAATTTCAAGGTCTTTACCCTCTGAAATCCGGCCTGCCCGGGGATCAAACTCCGCCGAGCAGGCCTGCGAAGCCAACTGCCGGCGCCTTAAATGATGATGTCGGCCTTCAAGGCATTGGCAGTGGCCGTTGTCAGCGCATGTTGGTTCTGCAGCTCGATTTCCATGTCGACAACGCCATCGCCGGTCGCATCGACCAGCACCACCACCTCGTTGCTGGCGGCGTCGAGATGTGCACTTACCTCGCCGTGCCCGCTCGCCATGATATTGGTGGCGAAGGTAAAGGCGTGGTTGGGATCGAGCAGCGACAGGTCAATTTTGTCGGCAACCGTTCCCGCCGTGGCGTTCGTCTGCAGCGAGAAGTCTGTGATGACGTCGCGACTGCCGACGCCAACGCCGCTGTCGGCCGCCGTCTTGAAAATGAACGTGTCAGGTCCGCTCGCCGCCAGTACCGCGCCGAAGCTACCCGTGGTGATATTCCAGCTCGGGCCATTACCGGTCAGAGTGTCAGCACCCAAGCCGCCGGTGATCTTGTTCGCGGCGGCATTGCCCGTCAGCGTGTCGTTGAAGGCGGAGCCGGTCACGTTGCTGATGTTCTGCAGCGAATCGCCCTCGGCAAATCCACCATGCTGCGCAGTTGCCTTGACCGGTCCACCGGTCGGACGCGTGCCGTTCGGGATTTCGACGTTAAGGTCGACCTGTACGGCGCCGGTTGAGCGTTCATAGGACACGGTATCCTCGCCGGGCGGCGCCACCCCGGCGTTGGCGAGGACGATCAGGCCGCCATCGATCTTGTCTGGGCCGGCACCGGCGATCCGAAGATCATTGCCGCTACCGCCCTGCACACCGTCGCCGACATTGTCCATAATGATGGTATCGTTGCCGGGGCCACCGATGACACCCGTCACGCCGGCAAAGCTGATGATGGTGTCGCTCGCGTCAATCGCAAAGGCATTTTGGTCCGAGGTGATGGCGTGACCGGCCGCGTTTGTGCCGCTCAAGGTCTGATCGAGCAGATCGACGGTCATCGCGCCGACGCCGGTGTTGCTGAAGTCAAGCTCGCCCGCGCCGAAGCTGTTCAAGACTTGCGAGACGCCAGGCAGAATGCTCGGTGCCAACGCATCACGAATTTCCCTAGGCACCTATCATTGGCAAAGCGCGCCAGATTTGGTCGGAGGCGTGGCACGGACCTTCTGTCAGGCGTCGGCGGCGCTTTGTTATCCGGCGGGCGAGCGGTTGCTGGTCGGCGACATCCGGGCGAGACGGCACTGAGCCCTATTGATCCTCCGCATCGCCGCGCGCAGCCGGTACTCTCGTGTCGAGCCCGGGACGGCGAGGGATGGCGTCGAGCGATTCGTCGCGCGTTTGCTTGCGCTCAGCTGCGCATACGACGGGCTTTCAATTCAGCCTCGTCGTCACGCCCGACCGTTCTCGGGGAATCGTGATTGTAGTGGATAAGCCATAACTCAAGGCCCGCCAGATAGACGAGCGCCAGGCCAACGCCAATGTGGATTTTCATTGCCGCCGCAACCGGAAAGCCAAGAGCCCAGGGCGAAGCAATGAGCCAAAGGCCCAAGGCCAGCGCCGCCCATTCTTCCCAATCGGCAAAGGCGATCAGGGCTGCAATCGAAATTGCCACCACCAGCATGCCGCTCGCCACGGACTCAAGGCGCGCTGCCTCGTAGCGAAAGGCAAACAGCCACGGCGACAGGGCGACAAAACCTCCCAGCACCAGCTTATAAATATCGAGGACGTACTCCCGCGGTCGCTGTTGCATGGCCTTGGCTCCTTTCTGCAACGCTTATCCCTTGCACTCGCCAGCTCGGTCTTAAAAACCTGTGTTAAGGCCGCTGCAGCCTTGACCGCCCGGGACATGCTCGCGGCCCGCTCGGGCACCGTTGGCTGTTAGGGCTCGGCGCACCGCGCGCCTGCGGCGTGGACCGCGCCACGGCGCCACCTTGCGACCCCTCTCAAAATCGACGTTTGCGCCGCCCTCGACCCGTCGCAGCCGGCGCGGCCAGCGACGTATTTGCCTGACACGTTTTTGTGAGCCCAAGGCTCCCGTGCACCGCGGCATTGGTTTTGCAACGACGGGGCGCGGGCGGCAGGCAAAAGCAAACCCGGCAATGCCATCTGCGAGGGCTGCGGCAGCACGACATCGGCGTTGGCTCACGGCACGAGCTTGGCACGCGGCCCGCCGGCTCTACCGACGTCGGCGTTGGGTCGCGAGACTCGGCTGAGACCGCAACGCTCATTGGCCAGGCAAGTTCCAATCCAGCTTTCGCCCGCAGCACGCGCACGCCGGCGCCCACTTGAATTCGGGCAGCAACCGCTCACCTTCCCAAAGCTAATGAGACTTGGAGTGAGACTTTTGCGAATTTTTTTGGCAGGCGCCACCGGAGCCGTTGGCCAGCGCCTCATTCCGTTGCTCGCAGGCGCCGGTCATTCGATTATTGGCCTCACGCGTTCGCCCGAGAAAACGCCCTTGCTGCGCAGGCTCGGCGCCGAGGCGATCGTTGCCGACGCACTCGATCGCCGCGCGATCGCGGCCACGGTTCTCGACGCCAGGCCGGAGGCGATGGTTCATGAGATGACCGACTTGAAGGCAGCCTCCGACCTGCGCACCTTCGATCGTTCCTTCGCCGCGACCAATCGCTTGCGGACGGAGGCTACCGACCATTTGTTGGCGGCGGCGCGCGCCGCCGGCGTTCGACGCTTTTTGGCCCAGAGCTTCTGCGGCTGGCCCTACGCACGCGTGGGTGGCGCGGTAAAAACCGAAGACGATCCGCTCGACCCCAACCCACCCAAGGAACTGTCGCGCACGCTCGCTGCCATCCGCTATCTCGAAGCTGTCGTCACACAATCGAGCTCGCCCGCGGGCATCGTCTTGCGCTATGGCGCTTTCTACGGCGACAATACCGGTCTATTTGACGGCCCCTTGCTCGAGCAAATCCGGCGTCGGCGCGCCCCGCTGATTGGCAGCGGCAATGGCTGGTGGTCATTCGTGCACATCGATGATGCCGCACAGGCCACCGCCTTGGCCATCGAACGCGGTGTCGGCGGCGCAGTTTATAACATTGTGGACGACGAGCCGGCGCCCGTGCGCGAATGGCTGCCCGTGCTCGGCAAGCTATTGGCGGCAAAGCCACCCCGGCACGTGCCGGCTTGGCTCGCCCGCCTCGTGGGCGGTGAACATCTGGTCGTGATGATGACCGAGGCGCGCGCCGGCTCAAATGCCAAGGCGAAGGCGCAACTGGGATGGCGGCCCGACCATTCGAGTTGGCGAACCGGATTTCGAGACGTCGTTGAGCGGTTGCAGTTGCGGCCCGCGGCTTGACCGGTGCACCCCTGATCAGCAGCGCCGGCCCAAATCGCCTCGATCAATCGCAGCGACTTCGCACCGTGCCGCTTGGCTTAGGTCAGGTTCGCTTTGCGGCGCGCCAAGCTTTGGGATTTAAAAAAAACCGAGGATAATTGCCGTAGTGACATCGCTCGCGACCGGGGCCCCTTGCGTGGGCTCCCCACGCTGATGCGGCCCGCGCGCACTCCCACATGTTGCGCTGCGATGGAGAGGCGGCGTTACACATCCAAGGGGTTATGGTCTTTGTTTTTGCCGGAACTTGCGCGCGGGATCTATCCTCGCGCCATTTAACCGCTAGACTATTTGACAATGGTGGGACGCGTTATTTTCGCGTCACACTTAGCTGCCAATGGAATGCCGCCCCGGCGCCGATCCGCTCGACGGGCAAATAAGGCATCCGGTGATGAAAGGGAGACGCCATGAGGACCCCTCAGCCAGGGCCTGTCCCGCGTTTTGCGCCCAATCTGAGCCCGTTCGCCGAACGCTGCCCGGGTCGCGTTTTTGTCGCTCGGGGTTAAAGCCGTTTGTGGTGCCCGCGCGCACGCGTGCGATCTGCCCGGACGGACGCGTTGCTGGCATTGAGAAAGGCCAACGCTAACACCAACAATTGGAGGACCCATCGGTGGCCAAGACGCACGAGCAAGACCACAGCTTATTCGGGGGCTTCCTCCGCCCCCCGCGCCGACCCTTGGTCGGCAAAATGGCTTGCTGGGGCGGCCTGCTCGCTGCCGCTCTCGTCTGCGGGGCGACCGCCGCCCTCGCCGAGGCGCCCAAACGCGGTGGCATTCTGACCTATATGATCCCGGCCGACGGTGGGCCCAGCCTCGATGGGCATCGCGAGACCACCTTCGCCGTCGTGCACGCGACGTCACCCTTCTACAGTGTGCTGATCCGCGTCGATCCAAACAATCCGGCGTCAACCACCGATTTCACGTGCGATTTGTGCACGGAAATGCCGACAGCAACCGACAATGGACTGACTTATACCTTCAAGATCCGAAAGGGCGTGAAATTCCACGACGGCTCCCCGCTGACGGCACAGGACGTTGCGGCGAGTTGGAACAAGATCGTGCACCCAAAGCCCGGCGTTGCCAGCGCGCGCGAAAACAACTTCGTAATGGTCGATACCATTACCGCGCCGGACGATGAGACGGTGGTCTTCAAACTAAAGTTTGCAACCCTCACGTTCCTGCCGGCCCTGGCCGATCCTTACGCCTACATTTATTCCAAGAAGAAACTCGACCAAGACATGCATTGGTACGAGAAGAACATCATGGGCTCGGGTCCCTTCAAGCTCACGGAATACCAGGTCGGCCAGTCCATTAAGGGCGAGCGCAACCCCGACTACTACCATCCGGGTCAGCCCTATCTCGACGGCTTTGTGGCCGTGTTTGCTCCCAAGCAAACCGTACGCACGGACGCGATCAGGGCCGACCGGGCCGCCTTGGAATTCCGGTCATTGCCGCCTTCGGCCAGGGATCAGCTGGTTAAGGAACTGGGCGACAAGATCAGCGTGCAGGAAAGCGATTGGAACTGCGGCAACGTCGTCACGCCAAACCATCAGAAAAAGCCGTTCGACGACGTCCGGGTTCGCAAGGCGCTATTCTTGGCCATCGACCAGTGGAAGGGCGCCCAAGCCCTATCGAAGATTGCCATCATCAAGACGGTGGGCGGTATTGTTTTTCCCGGCTCGCCCCTGGCCGCGACCAAGCAAGAGCTTGAGCAGATGATCGGTTACGGGCCAGACATCGAGAAATCCCGCGCCGAAGCCCGTCGTCTGCTGAAAGAAGCGGGGCAGGAAAACCTGAGCTTTGAGCTACTCAACCGCAACGTCGACCAGCCCTACAAGATCGTTGGCACCTGGCTGGTCGACGAATGGAGCAAGGTCGGCTTCAAGGCGACGCAAAAAGTGGTACCCACCGGCCCGTGGCTCGATGCCATGCGCAGTGGCGACTTTACCGTGGCGCTCGAAGCCAACTGCCAAAACGTCGTCAACCCGATCGCCGACGTCGGCCGCTGGCTCCCACACGAGGTGCAACGGGAAAACTACGGGTATTTCGCCGATCCGCAGATGGTCGAAATCTACAACCAGATGCTAAGGGAAACCGACCCTAACAAGGCGCGGGTGTTCATGCGCCAACTGGAGACCCGGATCAACCAACAGGCGCATCAGCTGATGGTCACCTACTGGTACCGCATCGTGCCGATGCGGTCCTATGTGAAGGGCTGGAAAATCTCGCCGAGTCACTACCTCAATCAGGACCTGGCGAACATCTGGCTGGAGAAATGATGATCTGGCTGGAGAGACAATGTATCGCTACATCTTTAAGCGCATCCTGCTGGTGATCCCGACGTTGCTGGGGGCCGCGGCGTTAGTGTTCGTGCTGATGCGTCTTATTCCGGGCGACGTCTGCGTCGTGCGCCTGGGCTCGAGCGGCGGCACATTCGATCCCAAGGCGGTCGCCTTGTGCCACGCCGAGCTGGGCATGGATCGGCCCCTGATCATTCAATTCGTGGACTTTGTCTGGGGCGTCTTACGACTGGATTTTGGCACCTCGATGTGGTCGGGCAACCCGGTGACGACCGAAATCTGGGCCAGGCTGCCGATCTCGGTGGAGATCGCCATCCTCGCCACCGTGATTGCCATTGCCATAGCCATTCCGCTTGGCGCGGTCTCGGCGGTCAAACAAAACACCTGGATCGATATCGTGGTGCGCTTGTTCGCCGTTGGCGGCACGGCTACCCCGTCGTTCTGGCTGGGATTGGTGTCACTGCTGATCGTGCTCAATGTCACCAGCGCCGTGTTTGGCGCACCATGGATGCCGCCCATCGAATACGTGCCGATTTGGCAAGACCCGATCCGCAATTTGAGCATGGCACTGCTGCCGGCGGTGACGGTCGGATATCGCTACGCGGCCGTCAGCATGCGCATGACGCGGTCGGCGATGCTCGAAGTGATGCAAGAGGATTACATCCGGACCGCGCGCGCGAAAGGACTGATCAACAAGCTCATCATCAATCGCCACGCACTCAAGAACGCCCTGTTGCCGGTGGTGACTTTGCTCGGTATCGAGTTCGCCTTCTTGATTGGTGGCCTGGTCGTTACCGAACAGGTTTTCAACCTCAATGGCGTCGGTCGATTGTTCGTACAGGCGGTACAAAACCAGGACTACACGTTGACCCAGGCGCTGGTGATGCTGACCGTGATCATTTTCGTCATTAGCAACCTAGTGGTCGATTTACTCTATGCGTGGCTCGATCCGCGCATCCGTTACAGCTGAGCGACGGGGCGGCCATGGTTACCACCACTGCGCAGACGCTCACCGACGACATCAGCCCGAAACGCGCGGCCGCGACGCGAAGACTGCTGGCCTTCTGTAAAAGCGAGTTTCTGGCCACGCTTGGCATCGTGCTGGTGCTGCTGATGAGCATGACCGGGATTTTTGCCGAGGTGATCGCGCCCTACAATCCGACCGCCAATGACTTTGCTGCCATGATGGAGGCGCCAGGTTGGGCGCACCCCTTGGGAACGGACCAGTTCGGGCGTGATCTGCTGTCGCGGATCATCTACGGCGCGCGCACCGCCATGATTGTCGGCCTGTCCTCGGCCTTGGTGGGCGGCACATGTGGGCTGGTGTTGGGCGTCGGCAGTGCCTACTTCGGCGGGCGCACCGACCTCATTTTGCAGCGCATATTTGATGTCTTGATGGCCTTTCCGCTGATTATCATGGCCCTGGCGGTGGTGGCGATCTTCGGCACCGGTGTTGAGAACGTGATCATTGCCATCACCGTTCCGCTGATCCCACGCTGCGCCCGCGTCGTGCGCTCATCCGCATTGGCGATCCGGGAAGTCCCCTACATCGACGCGGCCCGCGCGCTGGGATTTGGCCACCTGCGCATCATCCTCGTGCACATGGTGCCCAATGTGATGGCACCATTCCTGATCATGGTGACGGCATTCGTTGGCCAGGCCATTCTGGCGGAGGCGTCGCTGTCCTATCTCGGCCTGGGCGTGCAGGAACCGGTCCCGGCCTGGGGGTTGATGCTCCAGGGAGGCGCCGAGGAGTTTGCGACCAGCGCCCCCTGGATCGCCATCTTTCCGGGCCTTGCCATCGTGCTTTCCGTGCTGGGAATCAACCTGATCGGCGATGCCTTGCGAGATCATCTTGATCCCAAGCTGCGCAAGCGATAGCTCGGCTGCCTCGCCGCCGACGCCCGCTGCCCTCGCGCGCGCTGGGCGCGACCGATCTCCTCTCCAGACCCGCCGGCCCGACGCCAGGTCAAGTCCCGGCACCGCAAAGCCCGCGCAGAAACCTGCGCGCCGCTAGCATGCGCCTTCATCTCCACATGTTTCCCGCTTGTCTTGCCGGCCAACGGCGCGGGGACCGCGGGAACTCCTGGGCTAGCTCGTCAGTTGGACCTCAGGCGAAGGGAGCACACATGCCTGGTGGGCCGAAAAACGAAGCGGATTGCCAGGATCCCGTTGCCGTTGCGCGCGCCTGCTACCAGGCCTATGTGGACAAGGATCGCCCAGCCATTGAGGCGCTTATCGCCGCTGACTTCCGCTTCACCAGCCCCCTCGACAACGGACTTGACCGGGTCACGTACTTTTCGCGATGCTGGCCAAACAGCAAGGCGATCGCGGGCTTCGATTTTATCCACCTTGTGACGGCGCAAGATCGTGTGTTCGTCACTTATGAGGCCCGTACGAGCCAGGGAAAGCGGTTTCGCAATACGGAAATCCTGCGCGTTCGTAATGGCAAGATCACCGAGGCGGAGGTCTATTTTGGCTGGGACTTGCCGCATCGCGCGGCCTTCGGCGGTTTCCTCGTTGAGGACTGAGGCAGAGTGAAGCCGCAGCACAGCTTGCCCCGTGCCCTTCCGGCTGCGGCGCACGCCTGTCGCCGGTCATGCCCGGTCTCAAAAAAGGGCAAACTGTCAGGTCAAACTCGAATTATGAGGTGGCACCATGCCAGTCGAGTTTAATCATACGATCATTTGGGCAAAGGACAGTAAAGCCTCGGCAGCTTTCCTCGCCGGCATCCTGGGCCTTCCCCCACCCAGGAAATGGGGCCCCTTTCAGGTCGTGGCCACCAGCAACGGCGTCAATCTCGACTTTATGGATCGGCAAGGCGAGATCTTGTCCCGTCACTTTGCCTTTCTGGTCGGCGAGACGGAATTTGATGAAATCTTCGAGCGCATCCGGGAGCAGGGTCTCAGCTACTGGGCCGATCCCGCGCGCACAAAGAAGGCTGAGGTGAACCGCCACGATGGCGGGCGCGGCGTCTATTTCGAGGACCCAAATGGTCACCTCTTGGAAATCATCACGCGCCCCTACGGCAGCAGCGGCTGGGAGCCCTAAGCACGGCGCCATGCGGGTGGGCAGTGGCCCGCAAACCCGCAGCCGACCTCCGCTGGCATTGCCTTTTTACGGCTCGCTCACGGGAAGCTATGCTCGTTATTGCCACCCATGAGTTGAGTGTCCGCTCCTGAGCTGGCCGAAGGTGTGTGTGCCGTTGCAATTCCTTGAGCCCCCATGGCCCCGAACAGCCGGCAGCGCGAGATGACCCATGCGATCGAGGTGTTCGTGCGCGGCCACAGCGCGGGCAAGAGCCGCACCTTTCCCTATGAAGCGCGCCGTATTCGTTCGCTATGGGTCATGCGCGATGCACCGCGCAAGAACCCACGCGACTATCGCAAGGAGGAATGGATTGCCTACCATGTGGATGCAAAGCGGGTAGACGCGGTGGCGCGGTGCCACAGCCGCGGCCGCTTTTTTGTCGGCGTGATGGTCGAGACGGGCGCCTCCGACGAACCAACCCGAACCGCCTACCGAGCGCTCGGTTACCGGCTGCTGGCCACCGAGGGATTTTTCGTGCAGCCGCTGCAGCGGATCCCCAAGGTCCCCTTGCCTTCGTCGATCGAACGGGTGCGCACGCCCGAGCTGGCGTCGCGCTTGGCACAGGCGACGCGTTCGCGTCCGATGCTGCCGAGCCTCTTCGGCAACGACGCCCCCTTGCGTCAGTATGTGGCGCTCGCTGGGGAGGACATCGTTGGCCGTGTGCTCAGTGTGGATGCGGTCGGGGCGACATGGTGCGCAGACATGTACGTCGATCCTCGCTACCGCCGGCGCGGGATCGGGCGGGCGCTGTTGTGCCGAATGTTGCGTGACGATCGCGCCCGTGGTGCGACGTGTTCCGTGCTGACGGCGAGCCACGCCGGGGCGCTGCTCTACCCGCGCGTGGGCTACGCGCGGATCGGTACGCTTTTGCTGTTCGCTCCAGGCAAGGGCTAGGGCCGGCGCGGACGTTGCCTCGGCGAAGAGCTCACGCCGCGGGCACCGCTCAGCCTTTAATCGCTCCAGGCGTTGGCCTCAATCGGCTGGCGCTCCTCGGCAAAGATCCAGCGCGACGCAGATCTTCTTGCCCTGGCGCGGGGCGGATGCTTTCATGCCGCATGGTTGTATACAGTCGACAAGACCCTCCCGTTCAGGCCATCGCCCGCGTGACGCTCGCCGATCGCGTTTTCGATGAGATCGTCGAGGCGATCGTGCAGGGGCGCATCGCGCCCGGCGAAACCATCAACGAAGTCAACCTTTCCGCGCGGCTGGGGGTGAGCCGGGCCCCGCTGCGCGAGGCCATTTTTCGCCTGGAAGCAAAGGGCCTGATCCATCGTGTCCCCCATCTCGGGGCACGCGTCGTCGAGCTTCAGCCGCGCGATCTTGAGGAGCTCTTCCTGATCCGCGAGGGCCTCGAAGGCATGGCGGCGCGGTTGGCGGCCGTCGCCATGTCCGACACCGATTTGGATGCCCTCGAACAGGGCCTGGCGGTGCATCGCCGGCAACCCGACGTCGCAAGCAACACGGCCTATTACCAGGCCGGCGGCGACCAGGATTTCCATTTCCGAATTGCCAGCGGCTCCAGCAATCGACGTCTGTTCCGCCTGCTGTGTGAAGATATGTACAGCCTGATGCGCGTTTATCGCTTCCGCAGCAGCGCCACGCCGGGCCGCGCGCGCCAAGCCTACAAGGAGCATCTGGACGTTCTGGCCGCACTGCGGCGTCGCGACGGCGATGCCGCAGAGGCGGCCATGCGCAAGCACATACGCCTTTCCTGGTCCAACACCGCAGCCCGGCTCAAGGCCGCCGGCAGTTCCTCCCGAGATTTCAGCCCATGACGCGCAAGCCGACACGCCTCAAATCCATCCTGGCGCGACGCCAGGCCACGCTGGCACCCGGTGCCGCCAACGCGTTGTTTGCGCGCGTGATCGAAGATCTGGGCTTCGAGCTTGCCTATGTCTCCGGCGCCGGTATTGCCAACATGCAGTTGGGCGTGCCGGACATCGGCCTGACCACGCTGACCGAGATCGCCGACACCGTTGCCGCCATCGCCGATGTGGTGGCGCTGCCCCTGCTGGTCGATGCCGACACCGGCTTCGGCAATGCGCTCAACATGCGCCGCACCGTGCGCATGCTCGAGCGGGCCGGCGCGGCCGGCGTCCAGATCGAGGATCAGGTCTTTCCCAAAAAGTGTGGGCACTTTTCCGGCAAGGCGGTGATCCCGCTCGCGGAAATGGTGCAAAGGATCAAGGCTGCCGTGGATTGTCGTCATGACCAAGATCTCCAGATCGTCGCGCGCACGGACGCGCGCGCAATCGAGGGGCTCGACGCCGCGATCGCGCGTGCGCATGCCTTTATCGCGGCCGGCGCCGACGCAACCTTCGTCGAAGCGCCCCTCGACGAGGCGGAACTCGCCCGCATCGCCCACGAGCTGGCGGCCCCGCAGCTCGCCAACATTGTCTTTGGTGGCATGACGCCGGACGTCGGTCAGGGCAAACTGGCGCAAATGGGCTTTGGCCTCGTGCTCTATGCCAACGCCGCGCTGCAGGCCGCGCTCAAGGCGTCGCACGACGTGCTCTTGGCCCTGAAGCGCGACGGCTCTTTACACGCCGTCGCCGATAAACTGGCAAGCTTCGGCGAGCGCCAGCGCACCGTGGCAAAGGCCGCCTACGACGCCCTCGAGAAACGCTACGCCGTCGGCCCGGTCGATTGAGCCGCCAAGGGGGCGCCGATGCATACCGCCAAGAAGCCCAAGAAGCCATGCGACGGCATACTCTCGCCAGAGGCGCAGCGCGCCTGTGCGGCCGCCGGCTTTGGCCGACGCACCGGTCTTGGGACCCGGCCGGCCATCCTGATCATCGTAAACTCACGCCGCAACCGACACTGCAAGGGAGGAGCCATATGACCATGCCAAGCACGCTCACAAACCGCCGCACGGCGCTCTCGGCCGGCGCGGCCGCGGTGCTGCTGCTCACACTTGCCGGCGCCGCGCTGGCACAGGCACCGGCGACCTACAAGTTCGGCCTCGCCATGCCCTTGTCCGGCTCGCAGGCGCTTTATGGCGCCGATCAGGTAAAGGCTGCGCAGTGGGCGGTCGACGCCATCAACGCCAAGGGCGGCATCAACGGCAAGAAGCTGGAGATGATCGCGCTCGACACACAGGCCGATCCGCAAGTCGGCATCAATGCGGTCAATCGACTGGTCAGCGTCGAAAAGGTACCGGTCTTCATCACCGCCTGGTCGTCGGTGGTGCGCGCCGTTGCCCCCATCGCCAATGACAACAAGGTCGTCGAGTTGTCGATCGGCGCCAACTCACCGGATATCGCCAAGCTCGGAGACTACGTTTACACGACGTTTCCGCTCGCCGACGTCGACGTGGCCGCGCTCGCCCGTTACTCGGTCGAGAAGCTCGGGAAGAAAAAGGCGGCGGTGCTCTATATCAACAACGACACCGGTATCGTCGCCAGCAAGGTTTACCGCGATACCTTCAGCAAAGCCGGTGGTGAGATTGTTGCCTATGAGGCCTACGATCCCAAGGCGACCGACTTCACCGGTGCCTTGCTCAAGGTGCGTTCGGCGCAGCCAGACATCATTCATCTGCATGGCCTCGTCGGAGACATGCCGCAGGTGGCCGCGCAAATGCGCCAATTGGGTCTCAATCAGCCGATCACCTCCTATTCCGGACTTTATAACCCGAAAGTAATTGAGCAACTCGGTCAGGCCGCCGAGGGCATCATTGCCACCTCCTTGGCGCCGGGCGTCGGCGATCTGCCGGCCGTCGCCGAATACGTCGAACGTTGGAAGAAAGAGGAAAAACGCGACCCCAACGGCCTGCCCTACACGCAGTACCTGCACGACGCACCCTATATGGTGGCCGCGATCCTGACCTCGATGGACAAAAAAGGACTGGCCCCAACCGGAGAAAACTTCCGCAAGGAAATGCTGGCGCTGGCGACCTTCGATCTTCCCTTGACCGGCCCGGTGACCGTCTCCGACAGCCATACGGTGTCGAAGCCCGTCTACCTCGTCGAAGTCAAGGGCGGCAAATGGACGGCCAAAGATATCGCCAAGTGAGGGCTCTGGCATCCGGTCGGTCGCGGCGAGGCCCGGCGTCGGCCGCGGCCTGCCGGCGTGACGGTGGCAACGGCCTTGGCGCGCGCGGCGGCCCGGCAGCCAAGGCCGCCCGCGCGCCAGACCGACGGGTAGGCCAATGTTCAATCTGACAACCCTGGCGCAAATCCTTTGGACCTCGCTCGCGACCAGCAGCTATGCCGTGATGCTCGCCGTGGCCTTTGCTTTGGTGTTGAAGGTCAATGGCGTTTTCAATTTCGCGCAAGCGGGATTGATGACCATCGCCTTTTATACGGCTCACGGCGTGATCGCCGGCTTGGCGCTCGGGGGTGTCGCCGCCTTTAGCCTTGCGCTTGCCGCCACCCTGGCCGGCGCCTGGGTGTTGGAGAAATTTGGCTTTGCCACGCTGCGGCGCAACAACGCCTCGCCGATGTTCGTGTTCATTTTCACCATCGTCGCCTCCGAGTTCATCGCCTATATCGCCATGCTGCTCTTCGGCACCTGGCCGAAAACGATTTTCCCGCAGTTGTTCTGGCCCGTGCAGCTGATCGGCGACATCGCCATCAGTGCCTGGGATCTACCGGCCATCGCCGCCACGTTTGTGATGCTGGTCGCGCTGTGGCTGTTTTTGCGCTTTACGCGCTGGGGACAGTTCATGGTGGCCGTCGCCGACAATGCCGGCCTCGCCGAGTTGTATGGCATCAACCGCCGCCAGGTGTACCTGCTGACCATGCTGATCGCGGCCGCGTTCATGGCGACCGGCATGTTTCTTTACGGCACGCGCGCGCAGGTGCAGCCGCTGACCAGCCTGGAGATGATGCTGTTTGCGACCCTGGCGACGATCCTTGGCGGCATCGGCCGCATCTGGGGTGCGGCGCTGGCAGCGCTCCTGCTCGGCATCGTGCAGAATTCGAGCATCCTCGTGATCCCGTCGGAATGGCAGGGGTTCTTGCTCTACGTGGTGCTGTTCGTGACCATCATCTTCTTTCCTCAGGGTATCCGACTGCCCGCACCTATCAGGAGGCTCGCACGCTGATCGCCGCTGTGCCGGCGGTGGCCGGCACGGCGCGCGCGTAATCGGTCGAGGACGAGGCATGGATTACGTCTATTCCATCATTATTCTTATCGGCTTGTTCGTCATTCTGGCGTCGAGCTTCAATCTCATCATCGGCTACGGCGGGCTGATCTCCATCGCCCATCCGATCTTCTACGGGCTCGGCGCCTATACCTCGGGGCTGCTCGCCCGCGACCTCGGCTTGCCGGTCCCCCTCAGCATCCCGGCGGGTGCCCTGTTCGCCATGCTGCTGTCGGTGGCGATGGCGCTGCCCGCATTGCGCATTTCCGGCGACTATCTGTTGATTGCCAGCATCGGCTTTCAGCTGGGCATGATCGAGCTCATCAAAAATCTCCGCTTCACCGGCGGGGCCAGCGGCGTGTCGGGCATCCCGGCCTTTCTGGTGCCGAGTTTCGGGCGTGGCGCCTATGTCGCGCTGGTGAGCGCGGTGGCGATCGGGGTCGTGCTGTTGGTGCGCTGGATCGCGCATGGCGACTACGGTCGCGCCATCAGCGCTATGCGGGACGATGAACAGGCCTTCGCTGCGCTCGGACGCGACGCGAAATGGATCAAGGTCTCGATCTTTGCCCTGGGCTCCGGCATCGCCGGCTTGGCAGGCGCGCTCTATGCCCACTATTTTCGCTTCGTTACCTCGGAGCAATTCGAAATCTTAATGTCCTCCACCATCCTGACCATGGTCGTGGTCGGCGGGCTCAAGACCCCATGGGGGCCGGTGATCGGCGCGATTTTGCTGCAGATCCTGCCGCAGGCGATCACTTTCCTTAACTTGCCGCCGGTCATTCTGGGACCGTTGCAGGGACTGCTGTTCACGGGCCTGGTGCTCATTTTCATGTTCCTGCGCCCGGGCGGCTTGGTGCGCGCGGGCAATACCTGGAGGGCGGCGGGCACGGGGCGCGGAGGCGGTTGAGATGCTCGAAATCAAGGGCCTCTCAAAAAGCTTTGGCGGCATCGTCGTCGCAGACCAAATTGATTTGGTGCTGCGTCCGGGCCGGATTCTCGGCTTGATCGGGCCGAATGGTGCCGGCAAAACCTCCCTCTTCAATCTGGTATCGGGCCTGTATGCACCCAACAGCGGCACCGTCACTCTCGATGGCAAGTCGCTCGATGGGCTCGCCCTGCACGCGCGGGCGCGGCTCGGCTTGGCGCGCACCTGGCAGCACGTGCGGCTCTTCCCTTCGCTCTCGGTGATCGACAACCTGATCATCGGCGCGCGGCACTATCCGGCCGAATCGCTGCTCACGCTTACGGTCCGGCCGGGCAAGATCCGCGCCGCCGCCAAGGCCGCGCGCGCCAAGGCCCTCGACATTCTGGCCCGCATCGGCCTGCCGCATTGTGCCGATAAAGCGGTCGGCGATCTGCCCTATGGCCAGCAGAAACTCGTCGGCGTCGCCCGCGCGCTCATGAATGATGCCCGCTGTCTTCTGCTCGATGAGCCGATGGCTGGCGTCGAAGGCCAAGCCTATGAGGCTATGCAAAAGGTCGTGCGCGAGGTCGCGCAATCGGACGTCGCGGTCTGCGTCGTGGAGCACAACGTCGCCTTTATCCGCGACCTCTGCGACGAGGCGGTGTTCATGTTTCAGGGCCGCATTCTGGCGCGCGGCAGCATCGCCGAGCTGATCGCCAATCCCGAGCTCACCGAGCTCTATTTTGGGCACTGAGAGCCCCAACCGACATGCTGGCAATCGACAACCTGTCCGCCCGTTATGGCCCACTGACGGCGCTGAGCGAGGTCAGCTTGAAATTGGCCCCGGCGGCCCGGGTCGGCATCTTCGGCCACAACGGGGCCGGCAAGACCACGCTGCTCAAATGCATCGTCGGCGCGCACGCCCCGAGCGCCGGCACCGTCACCTTCGAGGGAACGCCGATCGCCGCGGGAAACGTTGCGGCCACGGTGCGCTCGGGCATCGCCTATGTGCCCCAGGGCCACAATGTCTTTCCGAATTTATCGGTCGAACAGAACCTGACGATCTCGGGCCTGCTGTTCGATCCTTCCTTCAGCCAGCACATCTACGAGCTGTTCCCGATCCTGAACGCGCGCCGCCACCAAGCCGCCGGCTCCATGAGCGGCGGCGAGCAGCAAATGCTGGCGCTCGGCATGGCGCTGATGACCAGGCCGAAATGGCTCTTGCTTGATGAGCCCTGCACCGGCCTGGCCCCGATCATCATCGAGGCGGTACTGCAGCGTCTGCTAGAGGTTAATCAGCGTTATCGCACCGGCCTGCTGGTCGTCGAGCAGAACGTCCCGATCACGCTGCGGGCCATCGAGCACGCCGTCATCTTGAAGGCGGGCCGGATCGTCTTTCAAGGCCCCGCGCCTGAACTCGCGGCAAAAAAGGATCTCTGGCAATGGTTTTGATGGGCAGCGCGCAAGCCGAGGCGCGCAGCGACTGCGGGCGCCGTTTTGTCGAGCTCTGCGCCTGGGCGGCCACAACCGCGCTTGCTGCCGTGCCGGCACAGGTGCGCCAGCGCGCGAGCCTCGTCCTCTCCGACGACATCGCCGCCATGGTGGCGGCGGCAACCGAGCCGGAGGTGGTTGCCATCCAGGCCGAGCTCGTGCGTGGCAGCGGCGCCCCGGCAGCCGCCACCTTATTGGCCCGCACCGCCGTGCGCGTCGATCGCCACACCGCCGCTGCCGGCAACGGCTTGGCGATCAGCTGGAGCGAACTCGACGAAGGCTATCGGCTCGTCGCCTGTCACGCGGGCGCCTACATCATCCCGGCCCTCATCGCCGAAGCCGAAGCGACGGGGGCGCGCACGGCCGATGTCATCGCCAGCCTCGCCATCGCCTATGAGGTGACCGCGCGCATCGCGCACGCCTTCCCGAGTGAGCCGCTGCGGGTGCACCCGCACGGTGCCTTCGCTCCGCTCGGTGCCGCGGCCGGGGTGGCGCGGCTCAGAGGAAATAGCGCAAAAGACTTGGCGGCCGCGCTGTCATCGGCAATGAGCATGAGCCACGCCGGACCCTACAGCCATGCGCCGGCCGGAGCGCTTGCGCGCAACGCCTGGACCGCGACCGGCGCCTGGGCCGGCTATCGGGCGGCCGATTGGGCCCCCTTGGGCATCGGCGGTCTGCCCGAAACGATCTTCGACGTCATGGCCACCTGCTATGGTCATGACTGCCTGCCCGATCGCCTCAGCGCCGGCCTTGGCAGCTCCTGGGCGATCAACAGCGGCTATCACAAGCTGATCGCCTGCTGCCAATATGCCCATTCGGCCGTCGAGGCGACCCTGCGCCTGCGGGCCGAGCTCCCCGCCATCAAGGATGCCGCCAACATCGCCGCGATCGTGGTCGCAACCCACCCGATGGGCGAAACCTTGGCGACAGCCGAACCCGAGACGGTACTGGCCGGAAAATTCTCCATGCTGCACGCGGTGGCGACCACGGCCGTGCACGGCAGCGGCGGAGCCCGCGCCTTCGCGCGCGCCTCGCTGTCCGATCCGCAGGTTGCGGCGCTGCGCAGCCGCATTCGCCTGGTGCCGCACGAGGACCTGAAGCCGTGGCCCAAGGATCGGCCCGCCCGCGTCGAGGTGACGCTCACCGACCGCAGCCGCAGGGCGGTGAGGATCG
>Ga0081540_1001155_pt1 | contig 23263 bp, 24 predicted proteins | sample TabmetS2T1R1_FD_71024 | JGI IMG/M metagenome (GOLD analysis project Ga0081540, IMG submission 71024) | Tabebuia heterophylla rhizosphere microbial communities from the University of Puerto Rico - S2T1R1 | ecosystem: Host-associated > Plants > Roots > Rhizosphere ... | reverse complement strand
GGTCGCCCTTCTTGAACGAGAGCTTCTTGATGCCGCCCTCGGGCTTGGCGTCGACCACGTTGACGGTGGTGGAGCCGCCGCTCTTGTCGTCGCTGCCGCCGCTGTTGATGAGCACGAAGGCGACGACGATGATGGCGATCGCGGCGAGCACGAGCGCCGCGCGGGCGCGACCGGACAGTCCTCGCTGGTCAGGCACGCCGCGAAGAGTATGGGGCGGGCCCGCGGGCCCGCCCCGGTAGTCAGAGCGTCAGGTCGAGCTCAGACCGCTACTTCGAGCACTTGACGGTCTTCACGGCGTCCTTGCTCGTGCCGTCGGTGTAGCTGAAGCTGCCCTTGAAGTTCAGCTTGCCGCCCGAGCAGCCCTTGAGGCCGACGTACGGCTTGCCCTTCGAGGTGCCCTTCACGGTGGTGATGAACTGGGTCAGCGTCGCGAGCACGCCCGACGGCTTCTGCAGCTCGTCCGGGATCGGCACGGTGAGCTTCCAGCCGTACTTGCCCGACGCCTTCGTCAGCGTCGCGTTGATGACCGAGTCGATGGCCAGCGGCGTCGAGCCGGTGACGTGCAGGTAGAACTTGTAGCCCGAGCCCGACTTGGGGCCGTTGTAGGCCTTGACCTGCAGCGGCTCGATCTGGCCGAGCGCGGAGCCCGTGGCGCTGCCGCTGCCGACCTGGCCCTTCGAGACGCCCTTGCACTTGGTGTCGATGGTCGCCAGGTCGCTCGTCGAGCACGCCTTGAAGGCGCCGGCGTTGAAGACGAGGTTCTTGTCGAAGAAGATCACGGCCTTCGTGACGGCGAAGGAGCCCGCCGGGTTGACCGGCCCGGGAGTCGTCGCGGTGGTCACCTTCAGCGAGCCGACCGACTTGGGCTTGTCCTTCGTGCCGGCCTTCGTGTTGGCGAGTTTGATGTCGAGCGTCTGGGTGCCGTCGATGGCCGAGGCCACGCCGGCGATCCCGAGCGCCGCACAGAGGGCGACGACGCCCCCGAGCAACAGCTTGCGCATGTTCGTGCAGTCCTCCTGCGTTGATAGGTGGTGAAGCGAGGCAGTAAACCCCGACGCCGGGCAAAGTTGCGTCGTCGGACTCTCCTCTGTCCGCCGGCGTTCAGTCAGAGCCTAGCCGCCGCCCTTGCGGCTTGCGCCGCCCTCCTCGTTCTCGCCGCGCCCGCGTCCGCGGCCAACAGCGTCTCGATCGGCGTGACCAACGCGGCCGGGGCGCCGGACCCGATGGCCTTCGCGCCGCGCGTGTTCACGATCGCCGGCTCCTCGAGCACCAGCCTGCGCCTGTACATCAAGTACCGCCCGGTCGACGGGACGTCGTGCGGGACCATCCCCATCAGCGAGCCCGGGCGCTGGCTGACCGGCTTCGCCGGCGACCCGATCGTCAACGGCTCCTTCGGCTTCCAGCGCGTCATCACCTGGGACGCCGCCGGCCCGTACCTCTTCTGCTACTGGCTTGCGCCGAGCGACAGCTCGATCGTCTTCCCGATGACGCAGACGATCGTCTTCCGGCCACCGAGCGGCACGATCGACCTCGCCGGCATCAGCCCGGCGGTGCCCAGGCCCGACCAGTACTTCAAGCTCACGCTCAGCGGAACCACCGAAGCGCCGGCGCGCGTCTTCGCCAAGATCCGCCGCGCCGGAGGCGCGCCGTGCGCGGCCCGTTACGAGGAGGACCGCGGCGCGAACCTGCGCAACGGCGAGGACGTGGGCGGGCCGTTCAGCACCTATCCCGAGACGGTCGAGCCCAACCCGGGGCGCTACGTGGTCTGCATGTGGCTCATGGGCGCGCCGAACGACCCCGCGACGATCGCCGGCCCCATGTCGCGCGAGATCGAGATCGTCCAGCCGCCCCCGGTCGTCTCCAAGCTCTACGCGCTCGACTGCCGCACGCACCGCAAGCTCGCCAAGGTCCGCATCGGCAAGGTCAGGTCGCTGTGCGTGCGCTACGGCTTCTCGGTCGAGCCGCGCAACGGCTCGAAGGTGACGATCGCGTTCATGACCCCGAAGAACCGCCGCTACTCGAGCGTCGGCCAGGTGTGGGAGGAGGGCAGGCGCTCGTCGCTGGCCAAGTGGCTGAAGGCCAAGGCCTACGAGCACCGTCCCGGGCGCTGGCGCCTGATCCTGCGCGTCAACGGCAAGGCCTTCGGCAGGGCGTCGTTCCGCGTGTACTGACTAGTGGGCCCTCCGGCGCAAGACCCACTAGCGTCTGGCGGGCGTGCGCCCGCCGGTCGACGACATCCCCGCGCCGCCGTTCCCGACCGCGGCGACGTGGGTGAACGTGGCGTCCCTGCGCATGGACAAGCAGCGCGGGCGGCCGGTGCTCGTTGAGTTCTGGGACTTCTGCCGGCCCAGCTCGCTGCGCACGCTGCCCTACGCGAAGGCCTGGCACGAGCGCTACGCGGACGCCGGGCTGCGCGTGGTGACCATCCACTCTCCCGGCTTCCCGCCCGGCGAGGACGAGGAGGCTGCGCGCGCCGCGGTGGCGCGCCTGGGCATCGAGCACCCGGTGTGCATCGACCTCGGCTTCGAGCTGTGGCGCAGCTACGAGAACGAGGGCTGGCCCGCGCGCTACCTGTGGGACGGCGAGGGGCACCTGGCCGAGTACCACCTCGGCGAGGGCGGCTACGCCGGGACCGAGCTGGCGATCCAGGAGCTGCTGGGCGTCGAGCGCGAGCCGCTGGCCCCGGTGCACCCCGAGGACGACCCGGACGCGCAGATCGTCGTCCCGACGCCCGATCGGCCTGGCGCCTACAGCGGCCCATACGGCGCGGGCGCCGTGTGGGCGGTGCTCGGCGGCACCGGCGAGCTGGCGGTCAACGGCGAGCGCGTGGCGATCGAGGCGCCGGGCGCCTACGAGCTGGTCCGGCACGAGCGCCACGTCGACGGCGTGCTCGACCTGCGGATCGGCGGCGGGCTGACCTGCTACGCGACGTGCTTCACGCCGGGGCTGGCCGGGCCTGAGGCCTGAGCGCGTCGGCGCCGACGCCGTCGAGCAGGCGCACGAACCGCGGCGGGCCGTCGTCCTCGACGATCGCCGCACCGCCCGGCCAGTACGGGCTGCCCCAGTCGCGATCGAGGTACATCGACTCGTAGACCCAGCAGCCGGTGTTCAGCAGGCTCGCGCCGCGGGCCTGCCATTCGCCGAGGTCGTCGCCCGGCAGCGGGCCCGAGCGGTGGGTGTGCCCGAAGATCACGTGCCGCGCGTCGATGCCGAGATGGCCGACGACCTCGCCGATCGCAAGCAGGGCCGCCCGGCGCAGCTCCTGTCCCGACAGATCGGCCTTCAGCGGCCCGATGCCGGCGCGGTTGAGCGCCGCGATGCCCAGCGGGAAGGCACCGGCGAGCGCGCGGGCGCGCCACGCCCGCGGGCCGTTGCCCGAGAGCCTGGTCCAGGCGCGCGCCGACGCGTTGCCCGGCGCGGCGGCGCGGCCGTCGCCCACGCGTTCGGCGACCGCGTCGAGGAACGCGTACATCGGAGCGAGCACCACCTCGTAGTCGTCGGGCGAGGCCGCGCGCTCGGGCGGCGCGCCGAGCAGCCGGCCGAGCACGCCCGATGCCAGGCGCTCGAAGCCGGGCACGGTCACGTGGCGATCGAGGTAGTGGCCGTGGGTGGCGTAGACGTCGTCGCGCAGCCAGATGCCCGGGTAGACGACGTCGAGCGTCGCGTGGCCCAGCGCCTCCGCGATCGCGCTCGAGCCGGTCGAGGCGAACGGGCCGGCGTGGTCCTCGAGGCCCAGCGCGACGGCGCCGTCGCGCGAGCGCCACTCCAGCCACGAGCCGACGAGGCGGAAGTCGTGGTTGCCCGGGACGACGATCACCTCGCTGCCAGGACCGAGGCGCTCACCGATCTCGCGCAGCACCGGCAGCGCGACCGACAGCGCGTCGTGCAGCGGGCCGTGGCGCAGCTCGAGCAGGTCGCCGAGCACGACGAGCCGGTCGACGCCGTCCAGCGAGGCGAGCAACACCTCGCGGGCGGCGCGGCGGCGCAGGACGTCGACGGCGTTGCGCGAGCCGAGATGCAGGTCGGAGATCACCAGAGTGCGCATGAGAGATCGAAGGCGGGACCCGACCGCGGCGGGCCATGTGGCCGCCCTCGGCACCCGCAGGCCGACCAGGCTACCCTGCCCGGCCGTGGCCGCCCCGACGCTCGATGGCATCCTCGTCGCCGACCTCTCGCGCGTGCTCGCCGGGCCGCTGTGCACCATGACCCTCGGCGATCTCGGCGCCGACGTGGTCAAGGTCGAGCGGCCCGACGGCGGCGACGACACCCGCACCTGGGGCCCGCCGTGGACCGAGGAGGGCGCCACCTACTACCTCGCCCTGAACCGCAACAAGCGTTCGGTCACCCTCGACCTCAAGGACCCGGCCGACCTGGCGCTCGCCCGCGAGCTCTGCGCCCGGGCCGACGTCGTCGTCGAGTCATTCCGTCCGGGGACGATCGAGCGCCTCGGGCTGGGCTACGAGGACGTCGCGCGCGACAACCCGGGCGTCGTGTACTGCTCGATCAGCGCGTTCGGGTCCGGCGAGGGCGCGGCGCTCCCCGGCTACGACCTGCTGCTGCAGGCGATGAGCGGACTGATGTCGGTCACCGGCGAGCCGGACGGCCGCCCGCTGAAGGTCGGCGCGCCGCTCATCGACGTCATGTGCGGCCTGCACGCGACGATCGGCGTGCTCGCCGCGCTGCACGCGCGCGACCGCGACGGCCACGGGCAGCGCGTCGAGGTCTCGCTGGTGGACACCGCGCTGTCGGGTCTGCTCAACCAGGCCTCGGCGCACGTCAACACCGGCGTCGTCCCGGGCCGGCTGGGCAACCGCCACCCCTCGATCTCCCCCTACGAGACCTTCGCCGCCGCCGACGGCGACTTCGCGGTCGCCGTCGGCAACGACGCGATCTTCGCCCGGCTGTGCGGCGTCATCGGCCGGCCGGCGCTCGCCGCCGAGGAGCGCTTCGCCACGAACGCGCAGCGGCGCGCGCACGTCGAGGAGCTGGGCGCCGAGCTCGAGACCGCCTTCGCGGCCGCCCCGGCCGCCGAGTGGGTGCGCCGCCTCGCCGAGGCCGGCGTGCCGGCCGGGCCGATCAACGACATCGGCGAGGCCTTCGCGTTCGCCGACGCCCTCGGCCTCGACCCGATCGACGAGACCGAGGGCGTTCGAACGGTTCGCCCCCCGCTGCGCTTCGGCGCGACGCCGGCGGCAGTCCGCCGCCGCCCGCCGCGCCTCGGCGAGCATTCCGATGAGATCCGGGCCTGGCTCAGGGGTGCCGAAGGCGGCCAGATGGCCGACTGAGGCGGGTCCCCCGGCAGGCCGGACGGTCTCCAGCGCAGCGGGGATCCGGCGAGACGCTAGGCCGCCTCAGGAAGGGCCTCGGCCTGGGCCGGCATGTCGACCGCCGCGGCGTGGTGCGCGTCGCTGCGGATGAGGAACGCCGAAGCCACGGCGGCCACCGCCGCGAGCGCCGCGCCGGCGAAGAGCGCGTCGTGCAGGCCGCTGACGTAGTGGGCCGGCGAGCCGCCGCCGAGCGCCGAGCCCGCGGGCACCAGCGCACCGAGCGCTGCGACGCCCACGGCGATGCCGGCCTGGCGGAAGGTGTCGTTGACGCCGGCGGCCAGCCCGCTCTGCTCGATCGGCACCGAGCCCAGCGCCACCGCGATCACGGACGGGTTGAAGAGGCCCGTGCCGACCGCGGCCACCAGCAGGCCGGGCAGCAGCGCGGTCCACGACGAGCCGGCCTCGGCGAGCGTCATGAGCGCCATGCCGATCGCCACGAGCGCGAGCCCGACGGAGATCATCCAGCGCGGCGAGACCTTCTCGCCCAGCTGGCTGCTGGCGCCGGACACCAGGAAGATCACGACGGTCGCCGGCAGGTACACGAGGCCGGCCTCGATCGCGGACAACCCGAGGATCTGCTGCAGGTACAGCGTCATGTACAGGAACACGGCGAAGAACGAGCCCGAGATCCCGAAGGCGGCGATCTGCGCGCCCGTGAACGACGGGATGCGGAACAGCCGCATCGGCAGCATCGGGTGCGACGAGCGCAGCTCGATGACCACGAAGGCGATCAGCGCGAGCGCCGCGCCGGCGAGCTCGGCGAGGATCAGCGTGCTCCCCCAGCCGTCCTCGTTGCCGCGCAGCAGCGCGAGGACGAGCAGGAAGAGCCCGGCGACGAGCGCGGTCTGGCCGGCCCAGTCGACCGGCGGAGTGGCGGGATCCCGCGACTCGCGCACGTAGCGGCGGGTGATCCACAGGCAGGCGGCGCCGAGCGGGACGTTGATCAGGAAGATCCACTGCCAGTCCAGGCCGCTGGTCAGCGCGCCGCCGACGAGCGGGCCGACGGCGAAGGTGCCGCCGATCGTCGCGCCGTAGGCGGCCAGCGCGCCCGCCCGCTCGCGCGGGTTGGGGAACGCGTCGGCGAGGATGGCCAGGGAGACGGCGAACATGATCGCGCCGCCGATCCCCTGGACCGCCCGGGCGACGTCGAGGAAGACGATGTCGGTCGCGGCCGCGCAGGCACCGGAGGCGACGGTGAACACCACGAGGCCGATGAGGAACAGGCGCCGGCGCCCGAAGCGGTCGGCGAGCGCGCCCGCGGTCAGCACGACAGAGGCAAGCGCGAGGGTGTAGGCGTCGACCACCCACTGGAGTCCGCTGAGGCCGGTGTTCAGGTCCTCGGCGATGCGCGAGAGCGCGGTGTTGACCACCGCGATGTCGAGCATGAGCATCGCCGTGGCCGCGCACACGACCACGAGCGTCCAGCGCTTCATGGTCGAGAGGGAGATCTCGGAAGTCATCGCTGCCGACTCTGCCTGCCCGCCCCAGGGAGATACAGGCGGCTACCCGCACCCCGGGCGTCGTGGCGGCTCCCGAAGTTCTGTGATCGCCGACACGCGATCCTGAGCGCGGATCGTCGAGACGCCCCTCAGGATGCGGCCAGGGCCTGGCGGATCTTCTTGGGCAGCATGAAGCGCACGTCCTCCCTGACGACCTGGAACTCCTCGATCGTCTTGGTCCCGCGCGCCCTGAAGAACTCGATGAGCCGCTGGACGAGCTCCTCGGGGGCGCTGGCGCCCGAGCTGATGCCCACGACGCGGGCGCCATCGAGCCACTCGTCCTGGACCTGGCCCTCGTGGTCGATGAGGTGCGAGTCGGCGCCGTGCTCGCGCGCCACCTCGACGAGCCGGTTGGAGTTCGAGGAGTTGCGCGACCCGATGACCAGGACGAGGTCGCAGGCGTCGGCCATCTGCTTGACCGCGGCCTGGCGGTTGGTCGTCGCGTAGCAGATGTCGTCGGTGCGGGGACCGACGATGCTCGGGAAGCGCTCGCGCAGGCGGTTGATGATCGACCGCGTCTCGTCGACCGAGAGCGTGGTCTGCGAGATGTAGGCCAGGCGCTCGGGGTCGTCGACCACCAGGTTGTCGACGTCCTCCTCGCTCTCGACGAGGACGATGTGGTCGGGCGCCTCGCCCATCGTGCCCTCGACCTCCTCGTGGCCGCTGTGGCCGATGAGGACGATCGTGTAGCCCTCGGCTGCGAACTTGACCGCCTCGCGGTGGACCTTCGTCACCAGCGGGCACGTGGCGTCGATCGTGCGCAGCCGGCGGCGCTCGGCCTCCTCGTGGACGCTCGGGGCGACGCCGTGCGCGCTGAAGACCGTGACCGCGTCCTCGGGGATCGAGTCGTCGAGCTCGTCGACGAAGATCGCGCCTCGCTGGCGCAGCTGCTCGACCACGTGCTTGTTGTGGACGATCTCCTTGCGCACGTAGACGGGCGCGCCGTACAGATCGAGCGCGTGCTCGACGGTCTGGACGGCGCGGTCCACGCCCGCGCAGTAGCCGCGCGGCGAGGCAAGCAGGAGCTTCTCGGGGGCGGCCATGGGTCTCATGGTACGAGGCCGGAGGCGCTCAAGCGGCACTGCGCAATGCCGATTGACCCGGGGACCAAGCATGCGCCCGCTCTCGCTCACTGCGGTCCTGCTCGCGATTGCGCTCCTGCCCCTGAGCCTGGGGCTGGGAGTGAACGATCACAACCGCGGCGAGGCCGCTGCGCAGCGGGCGATGGACGACGAGGCGGGGGCCCATGCTGCCGCGCTGGAGGCCACGCTGGCCCGCGCCCGGACGATCACGCTGGTCATGGCGCACAACGCGGCCTTCCGCGGCTTCTACCTCGAGCCGGGCAGCCGCAAGTCCAAGCTGCGCCCCGGCTCGACCTACATCGACGGCGCCAACGACGCCCTGGTCTACCTCGAGAGCCTCTTCCCCACCCAGATCGGCGAGCTGTGCTTCATCGACCGCAGCGGATCGGAGAACGCGCGCGTCGTGCACGGCCAGCGCGCCCCGGTCTCCGATCTCTCCCCCGACGAGGCCGGCAACCCGTTCTTCCGCCCGACCTTCGGAATGAAGGCCGGTCAGGTCTTCCAATCGCGCCCCTATGTCTCGCCGGACACGCACGACTGGGTCATCGGCAACGCGACGCCGATCCCGCTCGGGCGGCGGCGCACATCGGTGGCGATCGTCCACTACGAGCTGTCGGTGGAGAGCTTCCGCCGTCAGCTGCGCGCGGAGGAGGGCGGCGACTACCGCATCTCGGTCGTCGACGCCCACAGCGGGAGGGTGATCATGGACGGGTCGCGCCCGCAGAGGGTGGGAGCGCCGCTCGGCGCGCCCGCCGATCGCCGCTTCGCCACGCTTGCCTACCGCGGCGCGCACGACGACGTCCTGACCGTCAACGGCCGCGTCGCCGCCTACCGGCGGCTGCGCTCTGGCACGGGCAACGCCAACGACTGGATCCTCGTCGCGACCGCCACGACCCCGGTCCCCGGCTTGCTCTTCAGCCTCGGGACGGTCCCGTTGGCCATGCTCGCGATCGCGCTCGTGCTCCTGGCCATCGGCGGGCTCGCGTTGCGCGCCGGCCACCGCGAGCTCTCGAGCGCCGCCACGACCGACGCCTTGACCGGCCTGGCCAACCGCCGCCGGCTCTACGCCGACCTCGAGCGACGTGCGCGCGGCGACGCCGGGGCAATGCTGCTGCTCTTCGACCTCGACGGCTTCAAGAACTACAACGACAGCTTCGGCCACCTCGCCGGCGACGCGCTGCTGGCCCGGCTGGGTCAGGCGCTGGCCGGCGCGGTCCGCGGCCAGGGCCGCGCGTACCGGCTTGGCGGCGACGAGTTCTGCGTGCTGGCCGGGCTGGCCGATCGCGCCCGGCTCGAGCTCGCCGCCACCGCCGCGCTGTCCGAGCACGGCGACGGCTTCGCGGTGACCGCCTCCTACGGCGCTGTGGCGATTCCCGAGGAGGCCTCGACCGCGGGCGAGGCGCTGCGCCTCGCAGATCAGCGCATGTACGCGCACAAGAGCTCGGTGCGGGTGAGCGCCGGCCGGCAGAGCAGCGACGTGCTCATGCGCGTGCTGATGGAGCGCCACCCCGACCTCGAGGCCCACCTGCAGGGCGTCGCGCGGCTGGCAGACGGCGTGGGCCGCCGGCTGGGCCTCGACGAGGAGGCGCTCGAACAGCTGCGGCTGGCCGCCGAGCTGCACGACATCGGCAAGGTCGCGATCCCCGACGCGATCATCCACAAGCCGAGCGCGCTCGACGAGGACGAGTGGACGTTCATCCGCCGCCATACGGTGATCGGCGAGCGGATCGTGGCCGCGGCCCCGTCACTGGTCCCGGTTGCCAAGCTCGTCCGGGCCAGCCACGAGCGCTGGGACGGCGGCGGCTACCCCGACCGCCTCGCCGGTGAGGCCATCCCGATGGGGGCGCGGATCGTCGCGGTGTGCGACGCCTACGACGCGATGCGCGCCGATCGCCCGTATGCGCGCGCCCGCAGCGCCGCCGCCGCCGCTGCCGAGCTGCGCCGCTGCGCGGGTACGCAGTTCGACCCGGCGGTGGTCGAGGCGTTCGTCGCCGAGCTGGATGCTCAGGCGCTGCGCAGTTCGCCGATGAGGGCGTAGACGGTCTCGCCGACCGCGTCGAGGCTGTCGGCCGACAGCTTGTCGATGGTGTCCTTCAGGCCGTCGGCGTAGCGATAGGAGAAGTCGATGAGGTCGACGGCGGGGATCCCGGCGTGCAGGAACGGGGTGTGGTCGTCGTAGATCGTCGTCTGCGTGGTGGGCGGGAAGACCTTGCCGACGCCGACCTGGGACGCGGCGGCGCGGACCTTCGACCACAGCTGCGGCGTCGAGCTGCCCTCGCGCGGCAGCCGCAGGCCCTTGTTGGCGATGTAGTCGAGCAGCACCATCTCGCCGACCTCGCCGCGGTGCTCGGCCACGTAGGAGCGCGAGCCGCGCAGCGCACACTCGGCGAAGCGCGCGTTGGAGCACCCCGGCCCCTCCTCCTCGCCGTCGAAGAGGACGAAGCGCACCTCGCGGCCGGTGGTGGCGCGCAGGTCGCGGGCGAGCTCGATCACCGCCGCGGTGCCGGCGGCGCTGTCGTTGGCGCCCACGAAGCCCTTCGGGTGGTACTCGGAGTCGTAGTGGGCGCCGAGCACGATCGCGGGCCCGCTGCCCTGCAGGGAGCCGACGATGTTGCGCAGCCCGGGATGGCCGCGGACCGCCTCGAAGCGCCCGTCGGGCAGCCGGCGGCGCAGCACGTCGGCCAGACGACGCAGCTGCGGCGAGCCGGCCGGCCGCTGGCCGTAGGAGAGCTGCCGGCGGATGAGCGCGAACGCGCGCTCGGCGTCGAAGTGGTCGGCGGTCGCCTTCGGCACCGGCCCGGCGGGCGCCGCCCGGTTCGAGTCGTCGCCGCCGCCCCCGATGATCGGGAAGCCGTTGACGGCGACGATGACCAGGCCCGCCCCGAGCACCAGCTGGACGACCAGGGCGACGACGAGCACGCGGACCGACAGGCCGCCCGAATTCGACCTCGGGGCCCGCCTCGCCTCGGCCACATGGCCTGGCTCGGCACCCGACCCGGACTCAGTCGTTGGCGGTCACCGCCTCGAGGATCGCGGCGAACCGGCGCCGGGCGTCGTCGCGGCGCGTCGGCACGTGCTCGCTCGGGACGCCGTCGGCCGGCGGCTGGTAGCCGCGCAGGATCTGGCGCGCGACCGACTGGCGGTGGACCTCGTCGGGCCCGTCGTAGAAGCGCGCCGCGCGCGCGTAGCGGTACATCGCCTCCAGCGGCATGTCGGTCGAGTAGCCCAGCGAGCCGTGGATCTGCAGCGCGCGGTCGATGACGTCGTGCAGCACCTGCGCGCCGTAGAACTTGATCAGCGAGATGTCGGTGCGCGCGGCGCCGGCGCCCTCGGTGTCCATCCGCCAGGCGGCGTGCAGGGTCATCAGGCGCGCGGCCTGCATCTGCGCGGCCGAGTCGGCGATCCAGTTCTGCACGGTCTGCTTGTCGGCGAGCACGCTGCCCTGGGCCTCGCGGTAGGTGGCGCGCTCGCACAGCATGTCGAAGGCGCGCCGCGAGACGCCCAGCCAGCGCATGCAGTGGTGGATGCGGCCGGGGCCGAGCCGCTGCTGGGCGATGAGGAAGCCGGCGCCGACCTCGCCGAGCAGCGCCTCGGGGCCGAGGCGCACGTCCTCGTAGCGGATCTCGGCGTGGTTGCCGAGCTTGCCGAAGGACTCGTAGGGGTGCTCCATGGTCGCCACGTCGCGGACGATCCGCACGCCGGGCGTGTCGGCAGGGACGATGAACATCGAGGCCCGCTGGTGCGCGCGCGCCTCGGGGTCGGTGACCGCCATGACGATCAGGAAGTCGGCGATCGACCCGTTGGTCGAGAACCACTTGTGGCCGTTGATGACCCAGCCGTCGCCGTCGCGCTCGGCGCGGGTGCGCAGCTGCGTCGGGTCCGAGCCGGCGTTCTCGGGCTCGGTCATCGAGAAGGCCGACTTCAGGTCGCCGGCCAGCAGCGGATGCAGCCAGCGCTCCTTCTGCTCCTCGCTGCCGGCGAGCGCGAGGACCTCGGAGTTGCCCGAGTCGGGCGCCTGGTTGCCGAACGCGTTCGGCGCGAAGGGCGAGGTACCGAGGATCTCGTGCATGAGCCCGAGCTTGACCTGGCCGAAGCCCTGCCCGCCGAGGTCGGGCGGCAGGTGGGCGGCCCACAGGCCGCGCCGCTTGACCTGCTCCTGCAGCGGCGCGTAGATGCGATCGAGGGCCGGCTGGTCGAGCTCGTGCGCGACGGTCTCGATCGGCCAGATCTCCTCGCGCACGAACGCGCGCATCCATTCGAGCTTCTCCTGGAAGTCGGGCTCGGTCGAGAAGTCCCACGCCATCGTGTCGCCGTCCTGTCGGTCGGGTGCCGACGGCCATTATGTAGGCCGTGAGCATGCCCGCGTGCGTCCCGACCCCGACGCGCCTGCGCGCACCATGGCCGCGCTCACCGTCGGGTGATCACCGCCAGCGCTGCAGCGTCCAGCCCATCTCCCAGAAGGCCAGCTCGTAGCGGCTGCAGGTGACGAACGCGCGCGTCATCCGCGCGCGGCCGTCGTCGTCGGCGGCGGCCCCGAGCCGGTCGACCAGGCCTCGGCACCACGCGGCGAGCTCCTCGAACTCGGGTGCGGCGTAGGTCTGGATCCAGCGCGCGTAGCGCTCGTCAGGCGGCGTGCCGGCGGCGGCCAGGCGCTGGCCGAGCTCGGCATAGCCCCACATGCACGGCAGCAGCGCAGCGGCCAGCTCGCCGAGATCGCCGAGCGCCGCGGTGCGCACGAGGAAGTCGGTGTAGGCCTGGGTCGCCTGCGCCGGCGGCTCGGCCTCCAGCTCGGCCTCGGAGATGCCGAACTCGCGCGCGAACGCGCGATGCAGCTCCATCTCCTCGCCGAGGATCGCCTGTGCGATGTCGGCGAAGCGGCGCATCGTCTCGAGGTCGCTGGCACGGGCGGCGCCGAGCGCGAGCATCCGCGCGTACTCGATGAGGAAGACGTAGTCCTGGCGCACGTAATGGGCGAAGCGCTCGACGGGCAGGCTGCCGTCGCCGATGCCGCGCACGAACGGATGCGCGTGCTGTGCCTCCCAGATCTCCGCAGCCGCCGCGCGCAATTGCTCGGAGAATGCGGACCGCTCCACGCGCCCGCACGATAGCTTCACCTCATGTCCCAGCGGCACCTCGACCGGCTCACGGCCATCGACGCCTCCTTCCTGCATCAGGAGAGCCCGACGTCGCACATGCACGTCGGCGCGTTGGCGATCTTCGAAGGCCCCCCGCCACCCTTCACAGAGCTGCTCGACACGCTGCGCGGCCGCCTGCACCTCGTGCCGCGCTATCGCCAGAAGCTGTCGGTGCCGCCCGCCGGGACCGGGCGCCCCCTCTGGGTGGACGACCCGAGCTTCGACATCGAGTACCACGTGCGCCACACCGCGCTGCCGCGCCCCGGCTCCGAGGACCAGCTGCTGCGCCTGGCGGCACGGATCTACTCCCAGCAGCTCGACCGCTCCAAGCCGCTGTGGGAGGTGTGGATGGTCGAGGGCCTCGAGGAGGGCGGCTTCGCGCTCATCACCAAGACACACCACGCGCTCATCGACGGGATCGCCGGTGTCGACATCGCGCAGGTGATCTTCGATCTCGGGCCCGTGCCGACCGAGGTCCCCCACCCCGACGAGGCATGGCAGCCGGCGCCCGAGCCAGGCGCCGCCGAGGTCCTGGCCAACGGTGCGCTCGGCCTGCTGCGCACCGGGGCGAAGACCGCCGCGGCCGCCGCGGGGCTCGCGACACGTCCGCGCCAGGCCGTGCGTTCCGCTCGAACGGCCGTCGAGGGCCTGGGCGAGGTCGCGTGGGCGGGGCTGAACCCGGCACCGGAGACGCCGCTGAACGTCGAGATCGGGCCGCACCGGCGCTTCGGCGTCGTGCGCAACGACCTCGACGACTTCAAGGAGGTCAAGAACGCCTTCGGCGGGACGGTCAACGACGTCGTGCTCGCGGTGGTCAGCGGCGCGCTGCGGGGGTGGCTCGAGTCGCGCGGCGTGCGCGCCGAGGGCCTCGAGCTCCGGGCGCTCGTGCCGGTCTCGATCCGCGCGCAGGACGAGCGCGGCACGCTGGGCAACCGGATCGCCGCGATGCGCGGGCCGCTGCCGGTCTACATCGAGGACCCGGTCGCGCGGCTGCGCACGGTCAAGGCGTCGATGGACGGGCTGAAGGACTCCAAGCAGGCGGTCGGCGCCGAGGTGCTCGCCAGCGTGCAGAACTTCGCCCCGCCGACCATCCTCGCCCAGGCCTCGCGGATCAACTTCTCCACGCGCCTGTTCAATCTCATCGTGACCAACGTGCCCGGGCCGCAGTTCCCGCTCTACCTGCGCGGGCGCGAGCTCGTCGACGTCTTCCCCGTGGCCTTCCTGCCCAAGGACCACGCGCTGGCCATCGCGATCATGTCCTACAACGGGCGGATCAACTTCGGGCTGCTGGCCGACTACGACGCGCTGCCGGACGTCGACGTCATCGCCGAAGGCATCCGCGCGTCGCTCGAGGAGCTGCTCGGGTTGGCGCGCGAGCGCGCGTCCCAGCGCGAGCCGGCGCCGGCATGAGGCGGCCGAGCGGGTAAGGAACTGTGCGCGCCGTGAGCCAACGAGTCGATGAGGCAGCCCGATCGATGCCGCCGTTGGCCGATCCGGTTCGGGCCCTCGATGCCGAGTCGCTGGCCTGGGTGGACGCCCTACGGGCCGAGGGTCACGTGCACGACGAGGCCGTCGCCCGCCTGCACGCGCTGCTGCTGCGCGCCGCCCGCTTCGAAGTCGCTCGCCGGCGGGCGACCGTCCCCGGCCGCGACCAGGGCGAGCTCGACGACATCGCCCTGCAGAGCGCCGGCGACGCGCTCGTGGCCGTGCTCGCCAAGCTCGACGACTTCGCCGGACGCAGCCGCTTCACGACGTGGGCCTACAAGTTCGCGATCCTCGAGGCGGCGGTGAAGATGCGCCGCCGTCCCTGGCACGGCCGCGAGCTGCCGATCGAGCCCGAGCTCTGGCCCAACTTCCCCGACGATCGCGCCTCGCCGGCGGCCGAGGCCGAGCAGGGCGAGCTGCTCGCGGCGATACGCGCTGCGATGGACGAGGAGCTCTCGCCCCACCAGCGCGAGGTGCTCGTCGCCGTCGCGCTCAACGACGTGCCGATCGACGTCCTGGCCGAGCGGCTGGGGTCGACGCGCGGCGCGCTGTACAAGACCATCCACGACGCGCGGCGCAAGCTGCGCCGGCGACTGCAGGCCGACGGGCTGACATGAGCGAGCACCCCGACCACGACGACGAGCTGGTGCAACGGCTCCTCGGCCCCTCCCAGCCGGAGCTGACCTGCGAGGAGTGCTTCCAGCACGTCAACCGCTACGTGGAGCTCGAGATCGAGGACGGCGCCGCGCGCGCCGACGAGGCGATCCCGGGCATGCGGGCGCACCTGGAGGGCTGCCAGGCGTGCGAGGAGGAGCACGGCAGCCTGCTCGCGTTGGTAAGAGCCGACGGCCGGGCGAAGCACAGGGACTAACGAGCCCGCGCGCAGGCGGGCGTCCCGAGCGAAGGAGGTCCCCATGGCGGCCATCAGCGTCGCGAATCGAGCCCAGCCCGAGGCGGCGAGGCCGCCCGCCGACGATCCTGTCGCCGCCGCCGGGCAGCAGGCGTTCTGGCTGCTGCGCATCGGCTTCACGGTCGCGCCGATCCTGTTCGGGATCGACAAGTTCGCCAACTGGAGCGTGCACTGGCCGGATTACCTCGCCGGCTGGATCAACAGCATCGTCCCGGGCAGCGGCCAGGACTTCATGTACGTCGTCGGCGGGATCGAGATCGTCGCCGGCCTGCTCGTCGCCGTGGCGCCGCGGATCGGCGCGTTCGTCGTCGCGGCCTGGCTGGCCGGCATCGTCATCAACCTGCTCACCAAGAACCCGCCCGAGTACTACGACATCGCCCTGCGCGACTTCGGGCTGATGCTCGGCGCGCTGACCCTGGGGCGGCTGGCGCTGGTGCTCGACCGCCCTCGCAGGCGAGCGCGCGGATGATCTAGCGGCGCGTGATCACCGCGTCGGGCCTCTTCGGCGCCCGCTCGCGATTACCGGCATGGTCGATGGCCACGGTGTAGAAGGCGTAGCGGGCGCCCGCGCGCAGTGTCACGCGGCGCGACGTGGCGGCCGTCTTCACCAGCCGGCCGTAGCGGCCGCCGTCGGTCGAGCGCCAGAGCTCGTAGCGCGAGATGCCCGAGGTGCGCACCCCGGCCGGTGACCTGTCCGTGCCCGACCAGCGCACGGTGATCGTCCGGCTGCCCGTGCGCACGGGGAGCCTGGCCACGCGGGAGGAGGGCGCGCTGGCGTCGGTGGCCGCGGCGCGCGCGAGCGCGGAGCCGGCGTCGAGGATGCCCCAGCCGAGGTCTGCGTTCCACGCGGTGCCCGGCGCGCGGCGCGCGGTCTCCTTGATGACGCGGACGATCTCGTCGGCGCCGAGGCCGGGGTTGAGATGGCGGATGAGCGCGCCGGTGGCGGCGACCATCGGCGTCGCCATCGAGGTGCCCTGGACGTAGGCGTAGCGGGGGTCGCTGGCGAAGGTCGTCCGGCAGCCGCACGGCGGGCGCGGCGGGATGCCGGGCGAGCCAGTCTCGAGCTCATTGGGGCCGGCGGTGAACGCGCCGAAGATCCCCGGTGGGCCGGCGCCGGGCGCGTACGCGCCATAGGCGGCCAGCGAGATCTGGCTGCCCAGGCCGGCGAAGGGCGCGCGGCGGTCGAGCGCGTCGGCGGCGGTGACCGACAGGCCCTTGTTGTTGCTGAGGTTCGCGCCCGTCCCGGTGGGCTGCAGCAGGTCGGCCGGATAGCCCTGCTCGGCGATCGCCGAGTCCGCAGCGGCGGCGGCCATGACCACGCCGTGGTCGTAGGCGTAGTTCACGGCGTCGCGGACGGCCTGGCTGGGATGGGTGCCCGGATCGGTGCCGAAGCTCATGTTGATCGCGTCGGCGTGGTGGTCGACCGCCCACACGATCGCGGCGGCGACGCTCGAGTCGCTGAAGTCGGACTTGATGATCAGCAGCCGGCAGCGCAGCCCGGCGCCGGCCAGCCCGATGCCGTTGTTGCCCGCTCCGCACGCGAGCGAGGCCACGTGGGTGCCGTGGCCGACGCTGTCGACGGTCGCCGAGGCGTGCGAGGGGTCGAAGCTGCGCGCCGCGATGACCCGGTCGCCGAGCTCGGGGTGGCTGGTCTCGGCCCCGGTGTCGATGACCGCGACCACGGCGCCGGCGCCGGTCGAGACGTCCCAGGCGGCAGGGAAGTTGCTGCGCCACGCCCACCATTCGACCGGCGTGCCCGGCGCGGTGCCGGCGGCCGTCTCGGGCGTGGTGAGGGCCGGGTCGTTGGGCGAGAGGCGAAGGCGCGCGCGGTGCTCGACCTCGACGCGGGCCACGCGCGGGTCGGCGCGCAGGCGGCGCGCGAGCGCGCGCACGCCCGTCCCCGCGCGCGGGCGAAGGGTGACCAGGCGCAGCTGCGGGACGCTGTACCCGGCCGGGCGCGCCTGCGCCGAGCGCGCGAGCGCGGACGCGGTGATGCGGACGTGGCGCGGCGCGGCGGGCCGCACCTCGACGACGAGGCGGCCGGTGGTCGGTGCCGCTGCCTGTGCGCTCGGAGTTGCGGCGAGCGCGGCCGCCAGCAGCGGGAGAGCCGCCCTCAGTACCCGAGGGCGAACTTCGCGTCCTCGCTCATCTTCTCCGGCGTCCACGGCGGGGTGAACACCATCGACGAGCTGACCTGCTCGACGCCGTCGATCTCGGAGACGAACTCGTCGATCTGCTCGGTCACCTGCGGGCCGATGGGGCAGGCCGGCGTGGTCAGCGTGAAGGTGACGTGGACGTTGCCGCCCTCGATCTCGACCCCGTAGATGAGCCCCAGCTCGACGAAGTCGAGACCAAGCTCCGGGTCGATGACGTTCGATAGCGCGTCCTCGACATCCTCAAGCGTAGGCATGGGCTTGAGTGTAGCCCTGCGACTCGTATAGGTTGCCCGGCCATCGTCGAGTTCTCCGAACAGCCGTCGGTATTGCGCTGCTACGGGGATGAGGACATTGCGACGCGTGGTCGGCGGCGCACGGCTCTCTCCCGCGCCCTCGCCAGCACGAGCGACGTCGTGGTCGACCTCAGCGAGCTGACCTTCGCCGACAGCTCCGTGATCCTCGACCTCGCGATCGTCGCCCGCCGCCTGCGGCGCACCGGGCGCACGATGCGCCTGCACGACCCGCAGCCCCAGGTGCTGCGCGTGATCGAGGCGGTCGGGCTGCACCGGCTGCCGGGCGTCGAGGTCCTCGAGTCCGTCGAACTCGACGACTCGCCGCACGTGCTGGCCTGAGCGCCGGACGCGCGAACCGACCAACTACCCTGTAGGACGATGATTCTGCTCGTCCTCCTGTTCATTGCGGTCCCGATCGTGGAGATCTACGTGATCATCCAGGTCGGGCAGGCGATCGGCGCGCTGTGGACGATCGCGCTGCTGGTCGCCGACTCGATCCTCGGCTCGGCGCTCATGCGCGCGCAGGGGCGCGCCGCGTGGCGGCGCTTCAACGACGCGATCGGCGTGGGCCGCGTGCCGGGGCGCGAGGTGGTCGACGGAGCCCTGGTGATCTTCGGCGGCGCGCTGCTGCTGACGCCGGGGTTCGTGACCGACATCTTCGGGTTGGCCTTCCTGCTGCCGCCCACGCGCGCGGTGATCCGCCGGCTGCTCGTGCGCCGCTTCACCGGGCGCATCCGCGTGTCCGGTCCGCCGCCGCACGGCGGCGCCGCCGGGTTCGACGTCGACGGCACCGCCAGCGAGGTCGACCCGCGGGCGCTGCCGTGACGATCGGTCCGGAGCAGGAGTCACCCCGGCCACAGGCGGGCGACGGGTTCAGCGAGGCGGTCACCGTCGCGTTCGGCGACCCGTCGGCCGAGCTGTTCGGCGTGGCCCGGCTCGGGCTCGCCGAGGGCGGCGCGAGTGGGCTGACGCTGCTGTTCTGGCGCGGCGAGCCGGTGGCCGTGCGCGCCGAGGGCGGCGCCGAGGTCGACGGGGTCTCGTCGTGGGACGAGGTGTCGGCCGCGGGCCTGGACACGTCGGTGGTGGAGCCGCTGCGCTCGTGGCGGCTGCAGTTCGCCGGCGACGAGGCGTCCTTCGACCTCGAGCTCGAGTCGACGGGGCCGCTGGCCGAGCTGCCCGCCGACAGCCCGGTCGCGCGGGCCGGCGGCATGGAGGGCTACGAGCAGCCGCTGCGCGTGCGCGGCCAGGCCGCGGTGGGCGACGCGCGCCTCACCGTGGACGGGCTGGGGCAGCGCGGCCACTCGTGGGGCGCTCCGGACTGGAAGCGCATCGAGCTCACGCGCGCGGTGTCGGCGTGGATGGGGGACGACCTCGCGGTCTCGCTGACCGCGGTGCGCCCCGCAGGCAAGCGCGACCACGCCGCCGAGGTGCTCGCCGCGGCGGTCCTCGACCGCGACGAGGAGGGCGTCGCGCACGCGGTCGACGTGCTCGACCCGCGGCTGTCGACGACCTACGACGGCGATGGCCGCCAGCGCCAGGCCGGCCTGGAGCTGTGGATCGACGAGGACGGCTACCCGCGCCGGGCGGCGGGCGAGCTGCTGTGCGGGACGTCCCTGGACCTGGGGCGGCTGCGGTTGGACTGCGCCTTCTTCGCCTGGCAGATGGAGGGACGCCTGGGCTTCGGACGCTACGACGTGCTGCGCCGCGCCTAGGCGGCGCCGGCTAGGCGCGGACCTAGTTCTCGGAGCCCAGCCGGTCCCAGAGGTAGAGCTCGAGGCACTCCGTGGCCAGCTCGCACGAGCGCTCGCGCGAGAGGAACGGGAGCACGGTGTCGAGCGCCTGGTCCTCGGCGACGCCGGCGTCGAAGGCCTCCTCGCCGCGGAAGCCCGCCGCGATCTTCAGCGCCTCGCGGCGGTTGTCCCCCAGCGACGGGAAGACGTTGACCAGGAACTCGCGGTTGGCGATCGGATGGCCGACCTCCAACGAGGCGTGCCACGCGGCGAGCATCGACAGGTCATGCTCGTCGAGGTCGGCGACCGCCTTGACGTAGTGCGATTGGAGCTCCTCCTCGGGGATCTCGTCGACCCAAGCTCGCACGAGCTCGCCCAGGAGCTGCCGACGGGCCTCGCGCCCAACGGACTCGGCGATCACCCGAATCGCGTCCTGCGGTTCGATGAAGCAGAGCGGCATGACGGGCAAGTTAGGTACCGCGTCGGACGGCAAAGTGCCGATGGCAAGCGGAATTGCCGCACGTTGCGCCGACGCGCGCGTCAGGGTCCCTCGAACCCGAACTCGCGGCTACGGAGGAAGGATGACGCCCTGGTGCCAGCCGGCGCCATCGCGCCAGTAGTGCTGGTAGCGCAGGTCGAGGCGCTCGACGATCAGCTCGAGGTTGTAGCCGAAGCTGCCCTGAAGCATCCCGATCACGCAGCGCACGTCGCCGCCGAACGTCGCTGATCGCTGCCATGTCCTGAAGACGTGGTTGCGCCACCAGTGCTCGATCTGGGCACCCTTCGCGACACACAACTCGAGGTTGCCCGGCGTGAGCTCGTCGGTCGCGGCGAACGAGCCCTCGATCATGCAGGGCCCGCTCTGCGCGCCGCCCCCGAAGGTTGCGACCTTCGTCCACGTTCCCCCGGGAGGCAGCACGTAATGCTGTAGCTCGCCGTACGCGCCGAGGCAGACGAAGTGCAGTTCGCCCTGCCCGTCCTCCAGTTCGCCCGTGATCCCGTTGCGGCTCTGCACCAGGGCGGGACCCGTGTCGACGATGCCGTTCCCGAAGGTCGACCGCCAGTACCACTCCCCGGGTCGATGGGTGCGCCAGGGGCTGCTGTTCTGCTTCGTCCAGTGCTCGAGCTGGCCCGATGGGTTGAGGACGATCACCTCGAAGTCGCCGGGCGCCCCGCGTGTGCTCTGGATGAAGCCGGGCATGCCGCGCGGGTCGGACGGGCCGAAGTCCGTCGCGTCGTACCAGTTCCCCGAAGCGTGGTCCCAGTAGACGTGGCGCAGCCTGTTCGAGACGTTGTTCTTGTAGACCAGCTCGTAGTTGCGGTTGAAAGTGCTCTGGACCGCGACCGGGCACTCGAGGCAGTCGTCGTGGAAGGTGTCGCGGTACCCGTCGGTCGAGCGAACGACCTCGGCCTTGTTCCAAGGGAAGCCTGCCGCTGCGTGCTCGCGCCACCAGTGCTCGATCGTGAGCCCCTTGCGCAGGAAGACCTCGAAGTTGTTGTGCCAGCGACCGTTGCCGCTCTCGATCAGGCAGCCGTTTCGCTGCCGTCGCTTCGTCCACGGATCCGGGTTCGTTCCGCGCGTGCCGAGAAAGCTCGCCGGATCGAGCAGGTTCGCCGCGTAGCCGACGCGCCCGAATCCCGCCACACCCCAACCCGGTCCCCACGAGTTCTTGACGATCCAGTACCCGCCGGGATCGTCGTAGCCGACGATGAGCAGGGCGTGCACGCCCGCGCCGGGACCGACAGTCGTGTAGATGCCGGGCCCGAGCGATCCGAAGTCGCCGGGCGGGTCGACCATGACGGCCATCGGACCGACCGCGTCGATCCATGTCTTCTTCTGCTCGGGGTCCGTCAGTGCGGTGAGGTGACCCGCAGGCATGCGCAACGCCCGCCCGGCGCGGTCCGGCGTGGGCGAGAGCGGGAGCGCCGAGAGCGCCACCCCGTGCGGCTTGGCCGAGTAGATCGAGGCGGACGTACTGAACGGGAAGCAGTCGGGATCGGCGAGTCCGTAGCGCTCGACGAAGATCGAGAACTCACCGATGTTGCCGAAGTCCCACGCCTGCTTGCCGGCCCCGCGTGCGCCGTCGCCCTCGGAACGCCGGCACCAGACGCAGTGCTCGATCCGGACCATCGCCTCGTACAGCGCGGTCGCCGCGAAGGCCCAGCAGTTCTGACTGCCGGCCTGGTTGCGCGCGGTCGTGATCCAGTTCCAGCCCCAGCGGTTTCGCCAGTCGACGCTCGCGGCCCTCATTCGGCCGCCTCGTCCTCGGCATCGCGCTGCACTTCGAGCTCACCCGGAGTGCCGCGGTCCGCTCCAGGATCGTCCGCCTTGAGCAGGTCCTGGTCCTGCCAGCGCTCGCGCACGAGCGGGTTCGCGGGCGGGCTCTCGCGGAGAAGCTTCTCCAGGTCGCCCTCGAAAGGCTGCGGCTCCTGGTTCTCCTCCGGCCCCTGGCCCGGCGCCAGACCGCCGCGCGGAGGGTCGGGGAGTGGCTCCTCGTCGCGGAGCCGCGGATTCGGCTCCCAGGGCTCGCCCCGCTCGCGGAGCTCGCGTCGAAGCTCGCCGATGGTTCGCGGAGTACGTCGCTTCTCTGGCACTTCAGCGACCGCCTGGCTCTACCGTCGCGCACCGCCAAGCTTCGAGCATTGGAATGCGCCGCTTCACCAATACCACCGGGCCAGCCGGCTTTCAACGAGTCGCCACGATCGAGGCGGAGCGACACCAGGCCCTCGTGCAGCCTGCACTCAGTCTGAGTGGTGCTGACCGACGTCTTGTCGCATGGCGACCATGAGGCGTCGTTCGGCCTCCATGATCTCGTCGCGTGCGTCGTTCCAGGTCTCTGCGAACGCATCCGTGAGCGAATCACCGCGAGCGGATCGGCTCGCCATCGAGTCGCCGACCTCTCGCGTCAGCCGCTGCAAGTCGCGCAGGGCATCGAGGACCGTCCGGGCTCCCAGCAGATGCAGAGCGCTGACCGACTTGCTGTACTCGTCGATGGTGGTGGTCAGCGTGTCCTCGTCGGGCGGGCTGCCGCCGGCGAAGCGATCGAGGCGGTTCAGGAGCACGACGGTCCGGTAGTACGCAGCGCCTCGCTCCTTTCGCTGCTCCCTGTCGTCCTGGCGGTGCAGGCGTTCGCTCTCAGCGCGCAGGCGGCGACGGTCGAGCCGTAGCGCCGTCAGGCTCGTAGCTGCCATGCCGGCGACGCCGACCGCGCCGACGATGAGGCCGGTCCAGACAGCGTCGGTAGGCACCTAGCCTCCTATGCCCGGCGGGAACGAAGGGTGCCGCCGACGCAGGTCGCTCCGAGCGTCGACCGTGGCGTCGCGGATAGCGTCGCGATAACCCATGGGAGCCCTGCCTCCTGTGGGGCCGGGCGCCGCCCGTGCGATCCGGCGCGGCGCCTCGCTGATGCAGAAGACGCGACGCTACGTCGGCCGGTACAGCGGTGTCAAAGGTGGCAGGCCGGCCGCGCGGATCTGCACGGGATCGGACCCCGAACATGCGAGCTCTCCCGTATGCCGGAAACCGGCCGGTCGCGTTGACGCGACGCACGCCTGTTCGCGCCAGCGACCCTCGCCTGCGGCAGGCGCTTGCGCTCAGGGTCCCTCGAACCCGAACTCCCTGCTCGCGGACGTTCCACCGCCGCGA
>Ga0081540_1001154_pt1 | contig 23271 bp, 27 predicted proteins | sample TabmetS2T1R1_FD_71024 | JGI IMG/M metagenome (GOLD analysis project Ga0081540, IMG submission 71024) | Tabebuia heterophylla rhizosphere microbial communities from the University of Puerto Rico - S2T1R1 | ecosystem: Host-associated > Plants > Roots > Rhizosphere ... | reverse complement strand
AAGCGAATGCGCGCGAGCGATGACGCGAGCGACGCCTCAGCGTCGCCGTCTGCCGCGCGCGGAGCCGCGGCGTCCGCGTCCAGGTCCGCCGCGCGGGGAGCCGCGGCGTCCGCGTCCAGGTCCGCCGCGCGCGGCGCGATCAGGAGGTTGCGAAGCGCCATCACGCGGCGGGGCCGGCGTCGGCGGAGGCGTGGGCTTCGAGACGATCGGCGAGCAGCGGGACGACCGTGCGCGGCCGCAGGTGGATGTCGACCCGGTGGTCGCTGACGCGAACCGTGGCCCGGTTGCGTGACCAGCCGGGGAGCGCGTTGCGGGCCGCCTCGGCCGGATCGGCGCCCTGGAGGAGCGCGGCCGCTCCGGCCTCGGCCGCGTTGCCGGCGAGCTCGCGCGCGGAGCCGGCAGCGAGCAGCTGGGCGATGGTCAGCGCGATCAGCAGTGCGAGCGGCAGGATCGCGATCAGCTCGACGGTCGCCTGGCCGCGCGAGCTCGGCGACGGCCAGGGCGGGGCCGCTGCGAGCGCTCCGGGCGCAGCGCCGAGGGGTTCGTGCGGCCGGCTCAAGGCGCCTGCCTCGGGAACGCGGCGCGCGACTCGACCGTCGTCAACGACCCGCTCGTCAGGACCGACGGGACGCGGACGGCGACGCGGACGCCGCCTCCGATCGTCCGCACGCGCAGCCCGTGCTCCAGGCGCGGCGGCAGCGCGCCTCGCGCCGCCGCCGGAGCGTCGCCGCCCACTGCAGCCGTGCGCGCCGCGGCCCGCGCCGCCGCTGCCGAGAGCCACAGCGTCTGCCCGGCGACGATCGCCTGCCACAGCAGCGCGCCGACGAGCGCGACGAGCGGCAGGAGCGCCACCAGCTCGACGCTCGCCTGTCCGTCCTCGCCGCTGCCCACCCGCATGCGGGAAGGGTCGGCCGCGGGCCTGCGACGGCGCTAGTGCACGAATGTCACGAAAGTGCGCAGGAACAGCCGGCGCAGGACGCCGAGGCGCCTCAGGCGCCCACGTACTGCGCCAGATGCTCGCCGGTGAGGGTCGAGCCGGCGGCCACGAGGTCGGCCGGCGTGCCCTCGAAGACGATCCGGCCGCCGTCGTTGCCGGCGCCCGGCCCGAGGTCGATGATCCAGTCGGCGTGCGCCATGACCGCCTGGTGGTGGGCGATCACGATCGCCGACCTGCCCGAGTCGACCAGCCGGTCGAGCAGGCCGAGCAGCTGCTCGACGTCGGCGAGATGCAGGCCGGTGGTCGGCTCGTCGAGGACGTAGACGTCGGGTGGGTGGGACGGCGTTCCCATCTGGGTGGCGAGCTTCAGCCGCTGGCGCTCGCCCCCCGAGAGCGTCGTCAGCGGCTGGCCGAGCGTCAGGTATCCCAGCCCCACGTCGGCCAGCCGGCCGAGGATCTTGTGCGCGGCCGGCGTGCGGGCCTCGCCGTCGCCGAAGAACGCCCCGGCCTGGGACACCGACATCGCGAGCACCTCGCTGATGTCACGCTCGCCGAGCCGGTACTCGAGCACCGAAGCGTCGAAGCGCTTGCCCTCGCACTCCTCGCAGGTGGACGCGACGGTCTCCATGAACCCGAGATCGGTGTAGATCACGCCGGCGCCGTTGCAGTTGGGGCACGCGCCCTCGGAGTTGGCGCTGAACAGCGCCGGCTTGACGCCGTTTGCCTTCGCGAACGCCTTGCGGATCGGGTCCAGCACGCCGGTGTACGTCGCGGGGTTGCTCCGGCGCGAGCCGCGGATCGCGGTCTGGTCGACCACCACCACCCCGTCGCGCCCGGCCACCGAGCCGTGTATGAGCGAGCTCTTCCCCGACCCTGCGACCCCGGTCACCACCACCAGCACGCCGAGCGGGAGGTCGACGTCGACGCCCTGCAGGTTGTTGGTGGTCGCGCCGCGCACCTCCAGCACCCCCGACGCCTCCCGCACCGCCGGCTTCAGGGACGCGCGGTCGTCCAGGTGGCGCCCCGTGAGGGTGTCGCTGGCCCGCAGCCCCTCGACGGTGCCCTGGAAGACCACCTCGCCGCCCTCGCTGCCGGCGCGCGGCCCGAGGTCGACGACGTGGTCGCCGATCGCGATCGTCTCGGGCTTGTGCTCGACGACGAGCACGGTGTTGCCCTTGTCGCGCAGCGCCAGCAGCAGGTCGTTCATGCGCTGGATGTCGTGCGGGTGCAGCCCGATCGTCGGCTCGTCGAAGACGTAGGTGACGTCGGTCAGCGACGAGCCGAGGTGCCGGATCATCTTGGTGCGCTGAGCCTCGCCGCCCGACAGCGTGCCCGACGGCCGGTTCAGCGAGAGGTAGCCCAGCCCGATCTCCACGAACGAGTCGAGCGTGTCCTGCAACGCCTCGAGCAGCGGGGCCACCGAGGGCTCGTCCAGGCCGTGCACCCACTCGGCGAGGTCGGAGATCTGCATCGCCGAGACGTCGGCGATGCTGACGTCGCCGATCTTCGACGATCGAGCCGCCTCGCTGAGCCGGGTGCCGTCGCAGTCCGGGCACGTCGTGAACACGACCGCTCTCTCGACGAAGGCGCGGACGTGCGGCTGCATCGCGTCGACGTCCTTGGACAGCATCGACTTCTGGATCCTCGGGATCAGGCCCTCGTAGGTGAGGTTGATCCCCTCGACCTTGATCTTGGTCGGCTCGCGGTAGAGGAGGTCGTGCAGCTCTCGCTTGTTGAACTTCCCGATCGGCTTGTCCGGATCGAAGTAGCCGGACCCGCGGAAGATCCGGCCGTACCAGCCGTCCATGCTGTAGCCCGGGATCGTGAGCGCGCCCTCGTTGAGCGACTTGCTCTCGTCGTAGAGCGCGGAGAGGTCGAAGTCGCTCACCGCGCCCCGGCCCTCGCAGCGCGGGCACATGCCGCCGGTGCGGCTGAAGCTCGCGCTCTTGGTGATGGTCTTGTCGCCGCGCTCGACGGTGATCCCGCCGCTGCCGTGCGCGGAGGCCACGTTGAACGAGTACGCGGCCGGCGAGCCGATGTGGGGCTGGCCGACGCGGCTGAAGAGGATCCGCAGCATCGCGTCGGCGTCGGTCGCGGTACCGACCGTCGAGCGCGGGTTGGATCCCATCCGCTCCTGGCCGACGAGGATCGCCGTCGTCAGCCCGTCGAGCACGTCGACCTCGGGCCGCGCCAGCGTCGGCATGAACCCCTGCACGAACGAGCTGTAGGTCTCGTTGATGAGCCGCTGCGACTCGGCCGCGATGGTGCCGAAGACCAGCGAGCTCTTGCCCGAGCCCGAGACGCCGGTGAACACGGTCAGCCGGCGCTTGGGCAGCTCGACGCTGACGTCCTTGAGGTTGTTGACGCGCGCGCCCCGCACGCGGATCAGGTCGTGGCTGTCGGCAGCGTGCAGCTCGTCGGGCTGCGTGTCCGTCGCGGCGGCCATGCGCTTGCCTCGGTTCGCCGGACCGGTCAGCGCGGCTCGCCGACGATACGGATCAGGTTGCCCGCGGGATCCCGGAAGGCGCAGTCGCGGGCTCCGTAGGGCTGGTCGGTCGGCTCCTGAACGACCTCGGCGCCGCCGGCCTGCAGCCGCTCGAAGGCGCCGTCCACGTCGGCGGTGGCCAGGTTGATGCTGGCGTAGGTGCCCTTGGCCATCATCTCGGCGATCGTGGCGCGCTCGTCGTCGGTGACGCCGGGCGCCGCGGCCGGCGGGTACAGGACGATCGACGTGCTGGGCTGGTCGGACGGGCCGACCGTGATCCAGTGCATGCCGCCGTACTCGACGTCGTTGCGGACGTCGAATCCGAGCGTGTCGCGGTAGAAGGCCAGAGTCGCGTCCGGGTCGTCGTGCGGGAGGAAGCTCGCCTGAATCGTGATGTCCATGGCGGCCATGCTAGGTGCGGCTCGCAGCCGGCGCTTCTCGATTCCTGATCGGTCGCGTCACCTGCTTGGCCACGCATGACGGCATCCCGGCGGTCGCCTGCGCCGCCTCGCGCCGGTACTCGCTGGGCGACATCCCGACGAGCTCGGCGAAGCGGGTGCTGAAGGTGCCCAGCGACGAGCAGCCGACCTCGAAGCAGACCTCGGTGACGCTGAGCTCGCCACGGCGCAGCAGCGCCATCGCGCGCTCGACGCGCCGCGTCATGAGGTAGCTGTACGGCGACTCGCCGTAGGCGAGCTTGAACTGGCGGCTGAGGTGCCCGGCCGACATGTGGGCGCCGCGGGCCAGCACCTCGACGTCCAGCGGCTGCGCGTACTCGCGGTCGATCCGGTCGCGGACGCGCCGCAGCCTCGCGAGGTCGCTCAGGTGCTGCTCCGAAGGCATGGCGCCTGCCACTCCCAGAGCATGGCACGCCGCGCCGGCGCCTTCGCGGCCGCGCTAGCCGTAGGTGCGGTAGTGGCGCCAGACGAGGTAGATCGCGTACGCCGAGCCGGCGAGCAGGCCGATCCAGACGATCGTGCCGCCGCTGCCCTGGTCCTGCAGGCGCTCGCGCGCAGCCATCGCCAGGACGATCACGCCGACGGCGCCGTAGAGCAGGCCGCGCCAGCGGTCGCCGAGCATGTCGAGGTCGAGGCGATGGTCGCGGTACAGCCGCGCGGCGAAGACGACGAGCGCGACGAGGATGAGCGTCGACAGGACCGCGCCTGCCACCGCCGCCGTCGTGCCGCCGCCCGGGATGAAGGCGACCGCGGCCGCCAGCACGAGGATGATCGCTACGTTGCGCGCGACCGTCACGGCAGTGCAGCGCCCTCGACGGGCGCGGGCGACGTCCTCGCGTCGGCCTCGGATCCGGCGGGGACGCCGGTGGCGATCTCGGGCTCCGGCGCGACGCCGTCGGCGACCGCGGGCTCGGGTGAGAAGCGGTAGCCCACGCCGAAGTGCGTGTGGATGTAGCGCCAGTCGGGCGAGGCCTTCTCGAGCTTCTGGCGCAGCTTGCGCACGAACACGTCGACCGAGCGGTCGCCGCGAGCCATCGCGTAGCCCCACACGCGCTGGTAGATCTCCTCGCGCTCCAGCACGCGCCCCTCGGCGCCGGCCAGGAGCTCGATGAGCTCGAACTCGCGGCGCGTCAGGTCGATCGAGCTGCCGCGGACGAAGGCCTGGAAGCGGTCGGAACGGATCTCGATCTCGCCGGCGGCGATCGGGCCGCCGGAGGAGCGAGCCTGGGCGCGCCGGCGGCGGCGCACGACGGCCTCGACGCGCGCGATGAGCTCCTCGGGATGGCACGGCTTGCTCAGCCAGTCATCGGCCCCGAGGCGTAGCCCTCGCACACGCTGGGCGACCGTGGACTGCCCGGTGCACACGATCACACCGAGCCCGGGTAGCGACGCGCAGAGCTTCTCCAGGTAGTCCCAGGCCTGCGGGCCGAGGACGGCAAGATCGACCACGATCGCGTTCAGCCGCATCGCAACGACGGTCTCGACGGGGACGGCGCTGGCGAGAACGCGATGCTCCCAGGAGAGCCTCTCGAGCCGTTTCGTCAGGACCTGGAGGAACCCAGAGTCGGTGTCGATGACGGCTAGCCGAAGCGGAGCGGCATCGGCGGCGGTCCGTTCCGTCATATGGCGGCCAGTCTAATCACTGCTCGCGACGATTCATGGTTGCGCGCACCCTCCGGTCACAACATGTTCACAACCTGAACATCGGGTGAGCAGCCGATCGACGGAATTTGCGAATTTCAGCGGTCGTGCTACAACGCCGCCCGTGCCGACGTTCCTCGTCCTGGTCCGCCGCACCGGCCCCGAGTGGGACCGGTCGCGGCCCATGGAGGAGCAGTCGGGCTGGGACGCGCACGCGGCGTTCATGGACGGCCTCGTCGACGACGGCTTCATCGTCCTCGGCGGACCGCTCGACGACGAGGAGCGCGTCGTCCACGTCGTCGAGGCCGACTCCGAGCAGGCGATCCGCGACACCCTCGCGCGCGACCCGTGGAGCGGGAGCCATCTGGTGATCGACTCGATCGACCCGTGGACCCTGCGCCTGGACTCGCGCAGTCCCTGACTACTTGCGCGCCTGCGAGGTGTGCGCCACGTCGAGCCTGTAGCGCCGCGCCGTCGCCGACCCGTTGCCCGGATCGATCTCCACGAGGTCCGCGGCCAGCGGCGCCACCCCGTCGCCCGAGACCGGCGCGTAGATCATGCGCGCCGCCCCGATCGGCGCCTTCTCGTCGAGGTTGCCGGTCCCGCCGGCGCCGATCGTCCCGCCGTTGAGCACGGTCAGCCCGTCGTCGATCTGGATCTCCGCGCGGTGCGTGTGCCCGACCAGGAGCACGAGCGGATGCGCCGGCGGACTGGCCCGCAGGTCGGCGATCGCCTTCGCCGCCAGCCCGGGCTCGTGCACCATGACCACGTCGACCTTGTCCTGCAGCCCGTGCAGCCACGCAGCGAACTCGTCCTGCTGGGCGACGCTCGCCCGCGGCTCGAGCGACGCCTCCGGGGACAGGTAGCCGCGGGCCCGCCGGCGCCGGAACGGGTCTCCGTAGCCGGCGACCCGAAGCCCGGCGACCCGCACGATCATCGGACCGAACCGCCCGCCGCGCAGCAGCCGCCCGCGCTCGGTGAGCACGATCGCGCCGCGGTCGGCGAGCTCCTGCGCGCTGGCGTCCGAGTCGTGGTTGCCGGTGACGAAGACCAGCCGCGTCCCCGCCCGCAGCACGCCCTGCGTCAGCTGCGACTCAAGCGGCGACCCGCGATCGGTCAGGTCGCCGACGAAGAAGAGCGGGAACCCGCGGGCGATCCGCTGCAGCGCCGGGATGGCCAGCACGTTGTTGTGCAGGTCCGAGGCGACGGTGATCTGCGGATGCCCGGTGAGCTGCGAGCGCCCTCCGGGCGCCACCACGAGCCGCGCCAGCCCGACGAGCTGCGCGTCGAGCTCCTGCCCGAGCACGTCGGAGGTCGAGCTCGCCGACTCGATCGCCCGCAGGGCGCGTGGGATGTCGGGCCCGTGCGCGTAGTAGGTAGGCGCGTGCAGGTCGCCGCGCGGCGGCAGCAGCACGACGAGCGCCACGCCGATCCCCAGCGCCGAGGCGACCGCCGCGATCGCCCCGGTCCTGAAGGACCACCCCGCGCCGCGCAGGGCCAGCGCGACCAGCAGCCCGAAGCCGAGCGCGCTGCCGACGACGACCGCGATGAGGATGCGCAGGTACGACGCGATCGCGTCGGTCGCGTCGCGCTTGATCTGCGACAGCAGCACCGGCGCGCCGGTGCCCTCGCGCGCCACCCGCACCGCGGCATCGCGATCGATGCGCTGCACGTCGACCCGCAGCCGCACCGGCAGCCGGACACCGCCGAAGCGCACGCCCCAGTCCACGAGCGGCACGTACAGGTCCAGCGCCCCGTGATGGCCCGGATCGACGTACAGCTTCACCGACCCCACCGACAGGCTCCGCTCGAGCCGCAGCGCGGAGAGGGCGGTCACGCCCGCCCCGAACGAGGCAAGGCAGACGAGGATCACGGTCAGCACCCGGCGCCCCATCCGGGCTCGGGCTACCCGAACGCACGACCGCGAAAAGGCGATCGGCCGAGCGGGTGGCTCGGCCGATCGTGACGAATGGCGCGAAGCGATAGGCGGTCGCGCGCCCTCCTTGGGGGCTGTCGGGGCGCGCGACCGCCATGACCTCCCGCTAGGAGTCGACCTTCGCGCTCTTGGGCGACTGCTGGGCGTCCTCGGTCGCGTTGTCCTTGGCGTCGCGCTGCTTCGGCGCCCGCCGGATCACGCGCTCGCACGAGCCGTTGAGGTTGTCGGGCGTCGCGTCGGTGATGACATCGACGGTGTCCAGGAACGCCACGTCGAACCCGTCGCCGCAGGTGATGCGGTCGACCTCGCCGTCGCGCGTGCGGAACACGTCGTTGCCCGGACCGCCGTCGAGCGCGTCGCCGGCCTGGTCGACCTCGCCGTTCGGGCCGGGGTGCACGTCGCCGCGCGCCAGCGCCCAGAGGCGGTCGTTGCCGTTGCCGCCGTAGGAGGTGTCGTTGCCCAGGTTGGCGTAGATCGTGTCGTTGCCGTCGCCGCCGTACTGGACGTCGTCGCCGGTCCCGCCGGCCATGCGGTCGTTGCCGTTCTCGCCCTCGGAGACGTCGTTGCCCGGCCCGCCGTACATGTGGTCGCGAGAGTCGCCGCCCTTGAGGTGGTCGTTGCCCGACCCGCCGAAGATCCAGTCGAACGACGTCAGGTCGCCCGTGCCGTTGTTGTCGCCGACGACGGTGTCGTCGCCTGGACCGCCGTTGAGCCAGTCGTTGCCGGCCGTACCGCGGATGTCGTCGTTGCCGCGGCCGCCGAAGATGCGGTCGTTGCCCGACTCGCCCAGCAGCGTGTCGTTGCCGGCATAGCCGTGGATGCGGTCGTTGCCCGCATGACCGTTGATCGTGTCGGCGTCGGCCGTGCCGCGCAGCCGGTCGTTGCCCGGCCCGCCGTCGACCGTCGCGGCCAGCGCGGTGCTCGGGACCAGTGCGAGAGCCGCGATGGCGGCGATCGTGGACTTCCGGACCTTCATGAGCGTGTCCTCCCAGCTCGACTTCGGTGTCGCCGAGGAGGATCACCGGCGCGGGGCGCATTGCCAGGCAGCTCTCAGGCACTCCTCACGCTCCATGAGGAATCCGTGAGAGAACGCCTGCATAGGCGCGCGGCGCGTCATCCTCACGACGATGGTGCGCCGCACGCTCGTGCTTACCCTCGCGATCCTCGCGACCGCCTCCGCGGCGGTGGCGCAGACCGGCGCTCTCAACGAGCTGGTCGGGACGCGCGGCGCCGACAACCTCGTCGGGACGCCGGGTCCGGATCGCATCCTCGGCCTCGGCGGCAACGACCGCATCCAGGGCCGCGCCGGCAACGACCACCTCAGCGGCGGGCGCGGCGACGACACGATCTTCGGCGACGCCGGCAACGACGTCATCAGCGGCGGCCCGGGCAACGACACGCTCCTCGGCGGCTCGGGCCGCGACAGGATCAACGGGGGCTCCGGCCAGGACACGATCGTCGGCGGCCTCGGCAACGACACGATCCGCGTCCGCGACGGCGAGGTCGACAGGGTCAGCTGCGGCCGCGGTCGCGACCGCGTGATCGCCGATCCGCAGGACATCGTCGCCAGGGACTGCGAATCTGTCGAGCGTGGGTGACCCGCCAGGGCCCGGACCGGTGGTGCTGCTCGTCGACGACGACGCGGCGATCCGGCGCACGGTGGCGGCGGGCCTGGAGCTCGAGGGCTTCGCCGTCGTGCCGGCCTCGGGCGGTCGCGCCGGGCTCGAGGCGGCCGCGCGCGTGCGCCCCGCGGTCGTCCTGCTCGACCTGAGCATGCCCGACCTCGACGGCCTGGAGGTGCTGCGGCGCCTGCGCGAGGCCGGCGACGAGGTGCCCGTCTGCGTCCTGTCGGCGCGCGACGAGGTCGACGACCGCGTCCGCGGCCTGCAGGCCGGCGCCGACGACTACGTGGTCAAGCCGTTCGCGCTCGCCGAGGTCGCCGCCCGCCTGCACGCGCTCCTGCGCCGCCGCCCCGCCGGCGAGGACGAGCTCGTCGAGGCCGGCGACGTGCGTCTGGACCCGCGCACGCACGGAGCCGCGCGTGGCGGCCGCGACCTCGAGCTGACCCGTCGCGAGTTCGAGCTGCTGCGCTTCTTCATGCGCCACCCCGACGAGGTCATCGATCGCCGGCGCCTGCATGAGGAGGTGTGGGGCTACGACTTCGACCCGGGGACGAACGTCGCCGACGTCTTCGTCGGCTACCTGCGCCGCAAGCTCGAGGCCGGCGGCGAGCCGCGCGTGCTGCACACGGTGCGCGGCGTCGGGTTCATCCTACGCACGTAGATGCGCAGTCTCCGCGGCCGTCTGACGCTCGGGGTCCTCGTGATTCTCGCGATCGTGCTGGGCGTGGCCGGGGTCATCGCCTCGCGCTACGTCGGCAGCCGCGAGCGCGAGGCCGTCGACGACCGCCTGCAGCGCACCGCTGAGCTCTCCCGGGCGACCGCGCAGGCCGAGGTCCAGGCCGAGATCCCCGAGGCCGACAAGCGGCTGGACAACGTCCTGACGGCGACGACGACGTCGCTGCGGCTCGTGCTCGGCAACACCGTGCTGCTCGGCACCGGCGCGCCGCCGCCGAAGGTGCCCAGGCTCGGCACCGGGCTGCACACCTTCACCGATGGCGGCACCAGCTACCGCGCGTACGTCACCCCGCTCGACGACCCCAATCTCGGCGGCCTCGCGCGCCTGGAGGTCATCACCAGCCTGGCCACGACCGAGCGCCGCCAATCCGAGCTCGACCGGCGGCTGCTCGTCATCGGCCTGCTCGCCCTCGCCGCCGCCGGGATCGGCACGTGGCTGGCCGCCGACCTGCTGCTGCGGCCGCTGCGCCGCCTGCGCGCGGTCGCCTCGAGCATCGTCGGCGACGAGGATCTCGATCGCCGCGTGCCGCCCGACGACGGACCGGCCGAGCTGCGCTCGCTCGCCGCGAGCTTCAACGCGATGCTCGCCCGCCTGGGGAGATCGGCCGAGGACCGCGAGCGCGCGCTCGACGCCACACGCCGCTTCGCCGCCGACGCCGGCCACGAGCTGCGCACGCCGCTGACCAGCGTGCAGGCCACGCTGGACACGCTGCGCCGCCACCCCGAGCTGCCCACCGAGCGCCGCGAGGCGATGATCGCCGACGCCCTCGCCGAGCATCAGCGGCTCGTCGGCCTGCTCGACGGCCTGCAGGCGCTCGCCCGCGGCGACGCCGCCCCGGTCGAGCACGGCGCCGTCGACCTCGCCGAGATCGTCGACGCGGCCGTGTCGGCCGTCGCCGAGCGCCACCCCGAGGTCGCGCTCAGCGCCGACCTCCCCGAGGACCCGGTGATCGTCGAGGGCTGGGAGCCCGGCCTGCGGCTGCTCGCCGACAACCTCATCGAGAACGCCGCCCGCCACGGGCGCGAGCACGGCCACGTCGAGGTGACGCTGACGCCGAGTGCCGTCCTGCACGTCGACGACGACGGCCCCGGCGTCCCGCAGGACAAGCGCAAGGCGATCTTCGAGCCGTTCGCGCGCATCGACGGGGTCGACCGGCCGGGCTCGGGGCTCGGCCTGGCGCTGGTCGCCCAGCAGGCGCGCCACCACGGCGCCTCGATCCTCGTGGGCGACGCCGAGCTCGGCGGCGCCCGATTCACCGTCCGCTTCTAGCCCCCCAGGCTCGCTGCGTTGCAGGTCATCCCTGCGACGGCGGCCTTGACCTTCCTGTCGAGCGAGGGCGGGCTCTTCGCGTAGGACAGCTTCTCGATCGTCGCCTGACCGTTCGGGCCGACGAGGTCGGTGAGCAGCGTCTTGAGCCCGGCGGCCTTGGCCTTGCTCAAGCCGGCCTTGCACGGATCCCGGTAGGCGATCGCGAAGGTCTGCGACGTGATCGGGTACGCGCCGGCGTCCGGCGAGTCGATGACGTCGATCCGCAGGTCGCTGGGGACGTGGATCCCCGTGCCCGCGGCGGAGGTCGACGCCAGGGTCGGGGCGACGTAGCGGCCGGAGCGGTTCTTGACGCTGGCGAAGGTGAAGCCGTTCTGCAGCGCGTAGGCCTGCTCGACGTAGCCGACGGCCCCGGTGGACTGCTTGACCGCCGCGGCGACGCCGTCGTTGCCCTTGCCGCCGGTGCCGGTGGGCCACTTGACGTCCTTGCCCGAGCCGACCTTGCTCGTCCACTCGGGGCTGTAGCGCGAGAGGAACTGCGTGAAGCCGTTCGTCGTTCCCGACGAGTCGGACCGGTGGATCACGGTGATCTGCGTCGACGGGAGCTTGACCCCGGGGTTCTGGCCGGCGATCTCGGGGTCGTTCCACTTCGTGACCTTGCCGAGGTAGATGTCGGCGATCGTCCTGCCGTCGAGCTTGAGGCCGCTCTTGATGCCCGGGAGGTTGTACGAGAGCGTGATCGCCCCGAGCGCGAACGGGATCTCGACCGGCGTGCCCTTCTTCAGCGCGGAGATCTCCGAGTTCTTCAGCGCGGGATCGGACCCGGCGAAGTCGATGGTCCCGTTCGTGAGGTCGGCGACGCCGGCGCCGGAGCCGACCGGCTGGTAGTTCTCGGTGATCCCCTGGCCCTTCAGCTCGCTGGCGAGCTGCTCGTAGATGGGCGCCGCGAAGGTCGAGCCCGCACCGTTGATGGTGGTGTGGCCCGTCGAGCCGCTGGTGGCGGACGCCGTGCTGGACGTGGTGTCGTTGCCGCTGCTGCCGCACGCCGCCAGGCCGAGGGCCAGTGCGAGCGCGAGCGCGGCGAAGGGGAGCTTGTGCGAAGTCATCGCCGCTCATTTCCGGCGATACGGGCGCCCGCCGTCGTGAACGCCGTGTTATCGAACGAGATCCCAACAGAGCGCCGGACCGCTGCCGGGGCCCGCCGAGCGCGCTAGCCGGGGATCGTCGGGATCGACGCGTCGGAGAACTCGCGGAACAGCCCGCTGACCACGAACGCGGTGACCTCGCCGATGTCCACGGCGTTGTCGCCGACGCGCTCCAGCGCCCGGGCGACCATCGTCATGTGCATGGCCCACTCGCGCGTGTCGGGGTCCTCGCCGATGTCGATGGCGAGCTGGAAGACCTCGCGGTTGAGGCGGTTGATCTCGCGGTCCTGGCGGGCGAGGTCCTCGGCCAGCGCCACGTCGCGCGACTGGAAGGCCGCGCGCGCCTGCACGACCTCCGAACGAGCCGCGCGCCCCATGCGCAGGATCCGGTCGAGCATCTCGGTGCGCACCGGCGGCTCGTGGCCGGACAGCGGGATGAGCTTGGCGATGGTGACGCACTGGTCGCCCATGCGCTCGACGTGCTTGATGAGGTGCAGCAGGGCGGCGACGAGCCGCAGATCCCCGGCCACCGGCGCCTGCAGCGCCAGCAGCGACAGGATCCCCTGGTGGACCTCGAGGTACCGGCCGTCGAGGCGGTCGTCGTCGAGGATGACGAACTGGGCCAGCTCCACGTCCTGGTGCTCGAGCGCCTCCAGGACGCGGTCGAGCTGCTCGAGGACGATGTCGATCGCCCCGAGCGCGGACTGCTCGAGAGCCCGGAGCTCCTCCTGGAAATGTCGGCGGCCTTCTCCCGTGGTGGGCACGGAACTACCCGAACTTGCCCGTCACGTACTCCTCCGTTCGGCTGTCGTCCGGCTTGGAGAAGATCTTGTCGGTGGGCCCGTGCTCGATGAGCTCGCCCTCGAGCATGAACGCAGTCGTGTCCGCGACGCGCGCGGCCTGCTGCATGTTGTGGGTGACGATGACGATCGTGTAGCGCTTCTTGAGCTCGTGGACGAGCTCCTCGATCTTCAGGGTCGAGATCGGGTCCAGGGCCGACGCCGGCTCGTCCATCAGGATGACCTCGGGCTCTACGGCGATGGTGCGCGCGATGCACAGGCGCTGCTGCTGGCCGCCGGAGAGGCCGATGCCCGGCTGGCTGAGGCGGTCCTTGACCTCCTCCCACAGGCCCGCGCCGCGCAGCGACTGCTCGACGCGCTCCTTGATGTTCACGCCGTGCGTCCCGCTGAGGCGGATGCCGGCCGCGACGTTGTCGTAGATCGACATCGTCGGGAACGGGTTGGGCTTCTGGAAGACCATCCCGATCGCGCGCCGAACGCTCACGACGTCGACGCCGCTGCCCTGCAGGTCGAAGTCGTCGAGGAGGATCTGACCGGTCGCGCGCGCGCCCGGGATCTCCTCGTGCATGCGGTTGATGCAGCGCACGACCGTCGACTTCCCGCTTCCCGACGGCCCGATCATCGCGGTCACCTGGTTGGGCGCGTAGTCGAGGTCGACTTCCTTGATCACGTGCGCGTCGCCGTAGTACGCGTTGAGCTTGCGCAATGAGATCGAGTAGGCCTTCGAGGTGATCTCCGCCTGAGCGGCCTCGGCCGCCGCGGCGGTGTTCGTCGCCAGCGACGGCGGCGCGACCGCGGGCGACGGTTTGTCCGCCGACTGCGGCGGCGACTGGGTGTCCGTCGACTGCGGGGGCGTCGTGGTCGTCTCGTCGGGGTTCATGCCAGACGGCTCCTTCGTTGCACCAGGCGGGCGATGAGGCTCAGGATAAGCACCATCAGCACGAGCGTCAGGGCCGCCCCCCACGCGCGCTGCACGAGCCGGTCCTGAGCCTGGCTGACGTCGTTGAAGATCTGAAGCGGCAGCGAGTTCATCCGCTGCGAGACATCGAACTGGGTCCCGAAGACGAACGCCGCGGTGAACAGCAGCGGCGCCGTCTCGCCGGCCGCTCGCGCGACGGCCAGCAGCGACCCGGTGATGAGACCGGGGAGCGCCGTCGGCAGCACGATGCGGCCGATCACGCGCCAGCGCGGCGCCCCAAGGGCCAGCGCGGCCTCCCGCAAGCTGTTCGGGACCAGGTTGAGCACGACCTCGGCGGATCGCGTCACGACCGGGAGCATCAGCAGCGCCAGCGCCACCGAGCCCTTCCAGGCCGCGAAGGTCCCGCCGACCTTGGTCACCACGAGCACGATGTAGACGAAGAGTCCGAACACGACCGACGGAACGCCGGTCATCACGTCGACGAAGTAGCGCACCACCTGCGCGAACGGCCCGGTCTTGCCGTATTCGACGAGGTAGAGCGCGACGCCGATGCCGATCGGGATGGCGATCGCGCTGGCCAGCGCGACCATGATGATGGTGCCCCAGATCGCCGACTTGATGCCGCCCGGGTTGCCCAGGAACCGGCCGGTCGGGTCGGTGGTGAAGAAGTCGGAGCTCCAGGCCCCGATGCCTTCCTTGATCAGGTAGTAGATGATCAGCACGAGCGGCACGATCGCGACGAGCGTGAGCACGAGCGTGAGCGTGCGCATCGCCTTGTCGGTGAAGCGGCGCCGGCCGCTGATCGCAGGGAGCGTCGTCATCCGGCCATCCCCTGTGGAACCGTGCGCTCGCCGCGGGCGGCGCGGTTGACGTAGAAGCGGGCGATCGCGTTGACGATGAGCGTCAGCACGAAGAGCACGAGGCCCGCCGCGATGAGGGCGGCGCGGTGCGTCGGGTCAGACGCCGCCTCGTTGAACTCGTTGGCGATCACCGCGGCCAGGGTGTAGCCCTGGCTGAAGATGGTCTTCGGGATCTGCGGCGCGTTGCCGATGACGATCGTCACGGCGATCGTCTCGCCGATGGCGCGGCCGAGGCCGAGCATCGCCGCGCCGGAGATGCCGGCGCGCGAATACGGCAGCACGGCGAGGCGGATCATCTCCCAGCGCGTCGCGCCGAGGGCAAGCGCGCCCTCCTTGTCCTGCGACGGCACCGTCGACATCACCTCGCGCGAGATCGCCGAGACGATGGGCAGGATCATGATCGCCATGATCAGGCCGCCGATGAAGCAGTTGGGGATCGACACGGGTCCCCCGATGAGCGGCAGGAACGAGAAGGTGTCGTCGAACCACTGCTCGGCCGGCTTGAGCTTGGGTGCGAGCACGAGGATGCCCCAGAGGCCGTAGACGACCGACGGGACCGCGGCCAGCAGCTCGATGAGGATGGTCAGCGGCTGGCGGAAGCGGCGCGGGCACAGCTCGGTGATGTAGAGCGCCGTGGCGATGGCGACCGGCACGCCGATGGCCAGCGCGATCACCGAGGTGATGATCGTGCCGACGAGCAGCGGCCACGCGCCGTAGATCTCGTGCGAGACGTCCCAGTTGTTGTCGAAGACGAAGCCGATGTAGCCGAACTTGTCGAACGCCGGCTTGGCCTCGATGAACAGCCGGATGAAGAAGAACGCGATGAGGACGAGGATCAGCCCGGCCAGACCGGTCAGCACCCATCGCAGGAGCGGGTCGGCCAAGCGGGAGCGCGACGACCGCTCGAATGCCGAGCGGCCGCCGCTTGCAGTGATACTCCCGGCTTCCATGACTGGCTAGCTGCTCGCGATCGCAGCGCCGTTGCACTGCAGGCCGTCGACCTTGGCCTGCGCCTTCTGCTTGATCGGGTCGGGCAGCGGCGCGTACTGCAGCTCGGGCGCGACCTCCTGGCCCGGCCCGAGCGCGTAGTTGAGCCACGCCTTGACGATCTTGGCGTTGGCCGCGCTGATGCCGGACTTGCACATGTCCTGCCAGACCAGCATGAAGGTGACCGCGCTGATCGGGTAGGTCTTGGCGCCGGGGGCGTTGATAGTCGAGAACTTCAGGTCGTCGGGCACCTCGGCGCCCTCGCCGGCCGCCGACGTCGCGTCGAGCGAGGGCTCGATGAACTGGCCCTCCTTGTTCTTCACGGCCGCCGTCGTGAAGTTGTTCTGCAGCGCGTAGGCCTGCTCGACGTAGCCAACGCCCCCGTCGGTCTGCTTGACGCACGCGGCAACGCCGTCGTTGCCCTTCGCGCCGGTGCCCGTCGGCCACTTGACGGTCTTGTCGACCCCGGGGCCGCTCTCCCACTCGGGCGAGTAGTCGGCGAGGAACTGGGTGAAGTTCTTCGTCGTGCCCGACTCGTCGGAACGGTGGCAGACCGTGATGTCCTTGTCGGGCAGGTCGCTGTTGCCGCTGACCTTGGCGATCGCCGGGTCGTTCCACTTCTTGATCTTGCCGAGGTAGATGTCGGCGACCGTCGCGCCGTCGAGCTTGAGGCCCTTGTCGACGCCGCTGACGTTGTAGGAGACGGTCACCGCCCCGAGCACGGTCGGGATGTGGACCGGATCGCCCTTCTTCTTGGCCGCGGCCTCCTCGTCGGGCTTCATCGCCGCGTCGGTCGCGCCCCAGTCGACGGTGCCGGCGGTGAACTGCGCGATGCCGCCGCCCGAGCCGACGCCCTGGTAGTTGACCGTCGGGCCGACGGAGTCCTTGAAGCGCGCCGCCCACTCGGTGTAGACGGGCTGCGGGAAGGTCGCGCCCGCACCGTTGATCGTGCCGCTCAGCTTGGCGCCGCTGGAGCCCGAGCCGCCGCTCGTGGATCCGCCGCCACCGCCAGATGGGCTCTCGTCACTGCTGCCGCAGGCAGCGGCGCCGAGCGCCAGCGAGGCTGCCGCACCGGCGGCCAGCCATTTGTTCCACCTCACAGAAGAACACCCCTCGTGTCCGGTTGCCGTATATGACGGGCGGCAGGCTGTCGCGGCACGACCGCGGAGCCTGTTACCGACCCGTCGCGGGAATGTGAAAAGCGTGTGAAGGTTCCGGGCTGAAGCGGTAGCCGAACCCCACGTGTGTGTGGATGAAGCGCCAGTCGGGCAAGGCCTCCTCGAGCTTGACGCGCAGCTTGTGGATGTACACGTCGATGGACCGATCGCCGCCGCGCAGGGCTCCGCCCCACACGCGCGCGTACAGGTCCTCGCGGCGCACGATGCCGCCGCCGCTCCGTGCCAGCGCCACGAGCAGGCCGAACTCCCTGACAGAGAGGTTCAGCGCGCGGCCGCCGGCGAGGACGAGACCGTCGGAGGGCCGTATCTCAAGCGCGCCGACGTAGAGGACGTCGTCGTGTGGCCTCTCCACCGCTTCCATGGTGTGGCGCAGCATCCCCAGACCGGATGGCGCCGCTCGTTACCCGGCTGTGAACCGCCCGTGAAAGACCGGTAAAGGTGGCGCACGCGGCCCGCGCGCGCGGGTTAAGGTTGGATCGCATGCCATTGCGCCGTCCCGGCCCGGACCTCGAGGTGCTGCAGCTGCTCGAGGAGAGCGGCCGCAACGTGGAACGCGCGACCCTGCTGCTCCGGGATCTGCTCGTCGATTATCCCGAGCGCGCCGACCTTCATCGCGACCTCGTGCTCGTCGAGCACGAGGGCGACCGGATCGCCCACGACATCATCCATCTGCTCAAGAGCAACGACGGCCGCCGCATGCCGCTGGACCCGATCGACGGCTACCAGCTGGCCACGGCTCTCGACGACATCGTCGACTTCGCCGAGCAGGCTGCGGACAACATGGGGCTGTTCGGCGTCGAGGCGCCGATGGAGCAGGCCTCGCAGATGGGCGATGTGCTCGTCGGCGCCGGCGAGCAGGTGGCCCGCGCCCTTCGCTCGCTGCGCACCGGCGCGGAGCTTGCGCCCTATCTCGTGGAGATCCACCGCCTCGAGAACGAGGGCGACCGGATCAGCCGCGACGGCGTCGCATCGCTGTTCGCCAACGGCATCGACCCGATGGTGGTCATCCGCTGGAAGGACATCTTCGCCTCGCTGGAAGCCAGCGTGGACGCGTGCGAGCACGTCGCGCACGTGCTGGAGGGCATCAGCCTCCGGCGGCGCGAGAGCTAGCCTGTTCGCAGTGACCTACGTCATCACCGGGAGCTGCATCAAGGACGACTCCTGCATCGAGGTCTGCCCCGTGGACTGCATCCACCCCAAGCCCGGGGCGGCCGACTTCGAGACGGCCGAGCAGCTCTACATCGACCCCGAGACCTGCATCGACTGCGACGCCTGCGTCGAGGCCTGCCCGGTCGACGCGATCTTCGCCGAGTACGAGGTCCCCGAGAAGCACGCCTACGCGCTCGAGGTCAACGCCGAGTTCTTCGCCGCGGCGAGCACCGCTGAGCGCACCGCTGCGTGATGGCCGGGCCGAGGGTGGCGATCGTCGGGGCCGGGCCCGCCGGGGCGTTCGCGGCGGCCGGCCTGCTGCGCGCGCGCGGCGACGCCGAGGTCGACATCTTCGAGCGGCTGCCCACGCCATGGGGGCTGCTGCGCGGCGGGGTGGCGCCCGACCATCAGGAGATCAAGCGCCTGGCCGACAGGTTCGAGCAGGACACCCTCGCCCGCGGTTGCCGCTTCCTGGGCAACGTCGAGGTCGGCACCGACGTCACGCACGCCGAGCTCATGTCCCACTACGACGCCGTGATCTACGCGACCGGCGCGCAGACCGACAAGACGCTCGGCCTTCCCGGCGAGGAGCTGCCCGGGAGCCGCCCGGCCACCGAGTTCGTCGCCTGGTACAACGGCCATCCGGACTACCGCGACCTGCGGTTCGACCTCTCGTGCCGTCGCGCCGTCGTGATCGGCAACGGCAACGTCGCCGCCGACGTCACGCGGCTGCTCACGCGCGACGCCGGCGAGCTCGAGCGCACGGACGTCGCCGACCATGCCCTCGACGCGCTGCGCGACAGCCGCATCGAGGAGGTCGTCGTGCTGGGCCGGCGCGGGCCGGCGCAGGCGGCGTTCACGAGCGCCGAGCTGCGCGAGCTCGGCCACATCGACGGCGTCGACCTGCGCGTCGACGCCGCGGAGATCGAGCTCGACCCGGAGTCCAGGCGCTGGCTCGACGAGGAGGGCACCTTCACCGCGCGGCGCAACGTGACGCTGCTGCGCGAGTTCGCCGCGCGGCCCGCACGCCCCGACGCCAAGCGGCGCATCGTCCTGCGCTTCCTGCGCTCGCCGGTGCGCATCCACGGCACCGACGCCGTCGAGGCGATCGACGTGGTCCGCAACGAGATCGTGCGGGAGGCCGACGGCACGCTGCGGGCGCGCGCCGTGGACGACGACGTCGAGACGATCGAGTGCGGGCTCGCACTGCGCTCGGTCGGCTACCAGGCGGTGCCGCTGCCCGACGTCCCGTTCGACGAGCGGCGCTTCGTCCTGCCCAACGAGGGCGGCCGGGTGCTCGGGCGCGATGGCGAGCCGGTCCCGGGCGTCTACGCGGTCGGCTGGATCAAGCGAGGGCCGACCGGGATCCTCGGCACGAACAAGCGCGATGCCGCGGAGACGGTGAGCCGCCTCGCCGAGGACCTGCGGTCGGGCTCGCTGGACGCGCCGCAAAGGCCCGGCCGCGACGCGATCGACGCGCTCCTGGCGCAGCGCAAGCCGGACCTCGTCACGGTGGACGGCTGGCGAGCGATCGATGCCCAAGAGCTCGATCGCGGACGCAGCGCCGAGCGCCCGCGGGTCAAGCTCGCCGCGCGCGACGAGCTGCTCGCGGCGGCCGCGCGCGCCTGATCGCCGAGATCAGCGGCGGGCGAGCGGCGGGACGGGCCTGCCCGCCGCGGAGCACTCGATGAGCTGGGCCAGGCGACGCTCGCGCGTCTCGGGCCGCTTGGCGCTCGTGACCCAGTGGATCGCGGCGCGCCGGTAGGACGGCGGCTGCGCCGCGAAGAACGCGTGGGCGCGCTCGTCGGCGCGCAGGCGCTGCTCCTGCTCGGGCTCGAGCTCGGCCGCGGTGCGGCGCTCGTGGGAGTAGATCGCGGTGCGGTCGTCGCTGCGGCGCTCGAAGGCGGCGAGGCCGGCCGGCGCGACGAGCCCCGCGTCGATCAGCTCCTGCATCCGCCTGACGTTGACCGCGCTCCAGATGCTGCGCGCGCGGCGCGGGGTGAAGCGGATGCTGTAGCTCTCGTCGTCGATGCTCCGGCGCACGCCGTCGATCCAGCCGAAGCAGAGCGCCTCGTCGACGGACTCGGGCCAGGTGATGCTCGCGCGGCCGCTGGCCTTCCTGTGGAAGCCGACGAGCAGCTCGCTCACGCTGTCGTGGTGGCGCTCGAGCCAGGCGCGGAGCTCGGCGGGCGTGGCGAAGAAGGTCGGCTCCATGGGCGCTCAACGCTAGCCAGCCAAGCCGCCGCGAGCGCCCCGGCGATGAGGTAGAGCGCGGCCTGCGCGTCGAGGACGGCGGTGATCCCCAGGCGGTCGCCGAGCATGCCCGCCGCCAGCATCCCCGTCGCCTCCCCGACGCTGGCCGCCACGCCGGCGATCGCGAAGACCTTCCCGCGCTGCCCCTCGGCGGTCGCGTCCTGCAGGGTGCTGACGAGGCCGGTCATGAGGGCGACGCCGGGCACGCCCGCAGCGATGAAGAGCGCCAGGTAGAGCGGCTCGGCGGTCGTGATCTGCGGGGCGTTCCAGATCGCCAGGCTGAGGACGCCGAAGGCGAGCGCGGCGTAGACGGTGAGCCGGCCCGGCGCGAGGCGCAGCGCGCCGGCGAGCAACAGGCCCCCGGCGATCGCCCCGATCCCCTGCACGCCGCGCAGGAGCCCGATCTCGCCGGCGTCGCCGTGCAGCGCGCGGGCGACGAAGACGACGAAGAGCACGACGAAGACGCCCTGCGCGGTGCTGGCGGTGAACAGGACGGCGAGGGCGCCACGGGCGCGGCTGGAGGCGACGGCAGCGCGCCAGCCGGCCGGGGCGGGAGCGCCGTCGTGGGTCGGTGCCGCCGCAGGCGCGGAGGGCGCGAGGCGTGCGATGAGGGCGAAGGCGACCAGGAAGCTCGCCGCGTCGAGGGCGACGATCGCGGGCAGGCCGCCGCCGGCTGCGAGCAGGATCCCGCCCAGCGGGCCGCCGGCGAGGCGACCGACGTTCTGGTTGAGGCCGACGAGCGAGTTGGCCGAGACGAGCTGCTCGCGCCCGACGAGGGTTGGCAGCAGCGCGCTCTTCGTTGGCTGGAAGACGGCGGCCAGCGATGCCTGTGCCGCGATGACGGCGAAGAGGATGGGCAGGTCGGCGCGGCCGTGGACGAGCAGCAGCGGGGCGAGCGCGGCCGCCTGGGCGAGCGAGACCAGCAGCAGCGTGCGGCGGCGGTCGGCGCGGTCGGCGATGCGCCCGGTGAGCGGGGCGAGGAGCACCGGCGGCGCCAGCTCGATGAGGAACGCGAGGGCCGTCCCCAGCGTCGAGCCGGTGTACTGGAAGACGAGGATCGGGAGGCTGACCATCAGCATCCAGTCGCCGGTCTCGGAGACGAGCCCGGCCAGCCAGAGGCGGCGGAAGTCGGGCGTGCGCAGAGCGGTCATCGGTCGATCTCCTTCGGGAAGGCCTGCAGGCCGAGGCGCACGAGCCCGGCGCCGCGCGGCGCGTCTTCGCGGGTGGCGGCGATGTAGGGGCGGATGAGCGCGTCCAGCTGCGCGTTCAGCTCGGTGAGCTCCTTGGGCGTGAGGCGCAGCGTGTAGTGCGAATAGACGTCCGCGGTCCGCCAGCGCCGCGGCAGCTCCTCGCGGCGGGCGAGGTGCTCGCGGATCATGCGCTGATCGCGCTGGAGGGTGAGCGCGAGAAGGTCGGCGGCCTCGGGCGCGAGCCGGCCTTCGCTGTCGACGTCGGCGTCGAAGCCGGTGACCAGCGCGCGCCACGGCCGCTCGCGGCCGTCGGCCGACGAGGCCTCGTCGACGAGCCCGACCTTGGCGAGCACCCGCAGGTGGTAGCTGCAGTTCGACGGCGTGTCCCCCACGGCGCGCGCGCACGTCGAAGCGGTCGCCGGCCCCTGCGCCATGAGGTAGTCCATGAGCTCGAGCCGGATCGGATGGGCCAGCGCCTCGATCGCCTCCGGCTCGGTGATGCGTCGTCGTGTCTCGCGCGGCATGCGGTCACTCCAGAGATCTGAAACCGTCTTTCAGATTCCGAGCGTACCAGCTCCCGGCGGGAAATGAAAGGGCCTTTCAGACTTAGCCGCAACCCGCCGGCGGCTCCCGACCTGCCGCGCCGCGCCGTGGTCGCGGATCGGCGATGAGGAGGAGGGGCCGAACGCCGGCGCGGCTCGCATGGCGGCGCGTCCCCGAACTGCCCCGGATTGCTTTCGCTTTCCGAAAGGGATCCGAGGAGGTTCGCGCGCAAGAGCCACAAACCGCCTCCGCCTCCCCTCCCTCACCGCCGATCCGCGACCAGGGCGAAAGCGCGGCAGGCCGCGAGCCCGGCGGCGCGCTGCGGCAGCTCGGGCGCCCGGCTAGCCGGCGGCGCCGTTCAGCGGCTCGATGACCGCCGAGCTCGTCGCCTGCGGCATGAGCGGCTGGCCGCACTTCCAGCAGTAAGCCGCACCGCGGCTGTGGGGAGCGCCGCAGGAGCGGCAGCCCCCGGTGACCCCGCCCTCCGCGGCGGCGAGCAGCCGCTCGACCTCGCCCAGCTCGGCGTCGCGCTCCTGCAACGCCGCGGCGCGGCGGACGAGGACGTCGAGGCGGAAGTGGTCGCGGATGGCCATCTCGTAGGTCAGGCCGCCGAGGTCCCAGGTGAGCTCGGCGACCTGCTCGGCCAGCGCGTCGCGCTGCGCGCGCAGCTCGGCGTGCGGGTCCGCCCCGGCAGCCGCGGCCGCGGGCGCCTCGGCCCGCGGCGCCGGGTGCAGCATGGCGTGCCAGCGGTCGGCGAGCGAGGTCATCCGATGCTCTCGGTTTCCGAGCCGCCACCGGCCGGCTTGTTGTCCTTGGGCGGCGGCTTGCCGCCGGTCCCGACCTGCTTGGGCAGCTTCTCGGACTTCTTCTGGTAGTCGGAGCCCGAGCTGTTGTTGAGGTCCTGGACGGACTTGTTCGACGACTTCGAGCCGCTCGAGGAGCTCGAGCCCGAGCCGCTGCTGCTGCTCCCCTTGCTCGACTTGCCCGAGGACGAGGAGGAGGAGCCATTGCCCGAGGACGTGTTGCCGCTCGCGCTCGCCGCCGGCGTCGTCGTCGCGGGCGCCGCGCCGCTGACCGTGATCACCTGCGGCGGCGGGGTGGTGGCCGCCTTCGTCGAGTCGTCGCCGCCCTTGCCGATGAGCACGCCGACGCCCAGCGCGACGAGC